>Ga0105047_10015776_pt1 | contig 11885 bp, 12 predicted proteins | sample MAT04_FD_78384 | JGI IMG/M metagenome (GOLD analysis project Ga0105047, IMG submission 78384) | Freshwater microbial communities from Lake Fryxell liftoff mats and glacier meltwater in Antarctica - MAT-04 (megahit assembly) | ecosystem: Environmental > Aquatic > Freshwater > Ice > Liftoff... | reverse complement strand
GGTTTATGGCGCCAAATGGATAATTTTTCCACCAACTCATTGGCATTGGTTTTAAGTTCAACCCATTTTAATGCGGAGGATTATATTTATGATTATAGCAAGTTTTTAAATTATCGCAAGTATGAGAAATAGTGTCTACGATTGTGTAATTCTGCCTTTAAATAAAATTCATAACAGGGCTGGTAATATTACCATTATTGAGGGAGAAAAACATGTTCCTTTCGATGTGCGTCGTATTTATTATCTGTATGATGTGCCTGGTGGGGAAGCAAGGGGAGGGCATGGACATAAGGCTTTGTATCAGCTAATTGTAGCAGCGAGTGGTTCATTTGATGTGTTATTGGATGATGGTGAAAATAAAAAAATCGTTACGCTCAATCGCCCTGATTTTGGATTGATGGTAGTGCCTGGCATCTGGCGGGAATTGATTGAGTTCTCTTCTGGAGCAATTTGCCTGGTGCTTGCTTCAAACATTTATAGTGAAAGTGACTATTTACGCAATTATGAGGAGTTTTTAAAGTTTTCTTTAATTCAACAAAATGGTGTATAAATTTTAAAAATATATTCTATAAAATAAGGTTATACTATGACAAAAAAAAATGAGATCATCGAAATTATCTTCAAAAGTATCGAAGATATTAATGAGCAAAATGAAACAACTATTGCAAAAGATGTCAATACAAAATTGTTTGGTGCTGATAGTGAGTTGGACTCTTTGGGACTGGTTAATTTGATTACTTCTATTGAAGAAGGAATTGAAGATTTAACTGGTAATTATGTTCCAATAGCAGATGAAAGAGCATTTTCTATGGAATCAAGTCCGTTTAAAACGGTGGAAACACTTGCGAACTATATTGAAGTATTAGTCAATGAGTGAATTGTCAATCGTAAGACCTGTGATGCTCGTAACTGGAACGAGTAAGGGCATTGGCCAATACCTGGCTGATTATTATTTGGAAAAGGGATTTACCGTAATTGGTTGCAGCAGGACAGCATGCGTAGTTGAACATGAAAACTATGTTCACTTAGTTGCAGACATCGCCAATGAAGTAGAAATATTGAATGTATTTAAATACATCAGAAAGGAATATAAGCGGTTAGATGTTTTAATTAATAATGCTGCCATTAACCCGGCAATACTAAGCGTTGCATTTTTGCCATATGAAACCATTCAGAAGATTTTCAAGGTCAATGTATTTGCGCCTATTATGATTTGTCGAGAAGCCATCAAATTAATGAGCCGTAATAAATTCGGTCGCATTATCAATATGGGATCAATGGCAACAAAACATGAGGTGCCCGGCGAGGCTTTATACACGACTACAAAGGCTTCTATTATTGCTTTTACAAGAGTACTGTCTAAGGAAGTAAGTAGTTCGGGAATCACTGCCAATGTAGTGGCCCCTTCCGTTATAGAAACTGATTTGTCTAAAGCAATTAATCAGGAAGCTTTACAGGAAGTTTTAAACAGAAATGCCATTAAAGGATATGGAGAATTTAAAGACGTATCGAATACAATTGATTATTTATTAAAAGAGGAAAGTAATGCTGTTACCGGACAAGTAATTTATTTAGGCGGGGTATAATGGAACTGATTATTAAAAAAACAGTAGTTGGAAAATGGAAAGTAAACTGCTATTTGATAGCATCTGGCAGTGAAGGTTGGATTGTTGACCCAGGCGATGAAGTTGAGAATATCATTGATTGCCTGGACCTTAATGCTTTTCAATTAAAAGGGATCATCAATACGCATGGTCATTTTGATCATATCGGCGCAGTAGCATCGATTAAAGAAAAATATACAATCCCCTTTTTTATACATTCTAAAGATAAGCGGATAGTTACCCAGGGTAATTTATATAGAAGAATGGTTGGTGATGCTTCTGTTGTAGCTACACCTCTGGTAGATAAATATTTAGACGATTTAACCACACTGGATTTAGGAGATCGAAAGATATTGGTTCATCACATTCCCGGTCATTCAGCGGGAAGTGTTTGTTTCGAAATAGACGATAATCTATTTTGTGGGGATATCTTTTTTGGAAATAATATTGGCAGAACAGATTTGCCAGGTGGCAACAAAAATTCTTTAGCAATGTCTGTCAGTTACATTTTCGATAAGTTCATCGGTTTTCAAATTCATCCCGGGCATGGCGAATCTTTCATACTTGATGAGCCACTCATTGAAAAATTAAAATTAAAAATTTAGTGGGATTAGGAATAACTGCAATAGAATATTATTTGCCCGAAAAGGTCGTCAGCAATGACGATTTAGCTAGTGCAAATCCAGGTTGGGATATGGCTAAGATTGAAAGTAAATCTGGCGTAAAAAACAGGCATATTGCAGCACCGGATCAAACAGCCTTAGACCTTGGAATTAAAGCGGTAGAAAAAGTTCTGGCGAATGGTATAATAACGAAGGAACAGATTCAAGCAATCATTTTCTGTACGCAGAGTCCGGACTATATCATGCCATCCAATTCTTTCCTGATTCATAAGCATTTTAATTTTAGTGAAGATGTTTGGACATTTGATTACAATCTTGCGTGTAGCGGGTACATTTATGGACTGGCCATTTGCAGGGGAATGATCGAAACAGGATTGGCAAAAAATATATTGTTGATCACCGCCGAAACGTATTCAAAATATATAAATGAAAAAGACAGGTCTACCAGTATCCTGTTCGGAGATGGTGCGGCTGCAAGTATAATTTCACACGACCTGAACGAAGGTATTGTAGACGTAATTCTTTCCTCGTCCGGCGAAAAATTTGATACTTTTTATATTCCGGCCGGAGGCTGTAAAATGCCCAAGGATCTTAATACGAAGGAAACTACTATTGATCAAAGTGGAAATGTAAAAAGTCTTGAGAATATCCATATGAATGGATTTGCGGTATGGCAATTTATCTCTAAAAAGGTATCGGAACAGGTCAATACGCTGTTAAGAAGAAATGAAATGACTATTGATAATATCGATTTGTTCGTTTTTCACCAAGCCAGTAAATTGACGTTGGACTCACTCGTCAAAATGTTGAAAATTAAAGAAGAGAAAGTATTTTTTAATTTGGAAAATATTGGTAACACGGTATCATCCTCTTTACCAATTGCCCTGAAGGATGCAGTGGATGCTGGAAAATTGAAGAAAGGAGATATGGTATTGTTATCAGGTTTTGGGGTGGGTTTATCCTGGGGAAGTATCATTATGAAATATTAAAGAAGATATATCAATGAAAGCAGTTATTCAAAGTTTTAATGAACATGATCAACTTCCTGCAATTATATGGAATGACAGGATTGTTACCTATAGCGAACTGGTCAGCAAATATGATGTGGCAGTAAGCTTCATACAGGAGCATGGAATCGGGGAAGGAGAAGTAATTTCACTTACAGGCGACTTCACACCAAATACCATCGCATTAATGTTTGCGCTGATCGGCAATAACAATATCATCGTTCCGTTTAACTATTCAACAAAGGAAACTGAACTGATAAAGTATAAAATTGCGGCTGTTCAAAAAGGAATATTCGTAAATGTTAGTGACGATACTTATAGTCTTGATAACAAAGGAGGTAACGGGCAACATAATTTTTATGATACCATCCGGGAGCGGAAACATCCGGGGCTTGTGTTGTTTACCTCTGGTACGTCTGGAAAACCAAAAGGTGCAGTGCATGACTTTGCTAAATTGTTGGAGAAATTTAAAACATTGCGTAAGTCTTTACGTACGGTGAATTTTCTGCTGTTTGATCATTGGGGCGGCCTCAATACCATGTTTCACACTTTATCAAATGGAGGTGTGGTGTTGGCATTAAAGGATCGCAGGCCTGATTCAATTTGTGCTTTTATCGAAAATCATCAAATCGAATTGTTACCTGCATCCCCTTCTTTTCTTAACCTTCTTCTAATTAGTGAAGAGTATAAGAATTATGATTTATCCAGTTTGAAATTGATAACATATGGCACTGAGCCAATGCCACAGTCTACACTGGAAAGACTGAAAAAAACTTTCCCTGAAATTAAACTGCAACAGACTTACGGCTTAATTGAATTGGGAGTAATGCGTTCCAAATCTAAAAGCGATGATTCGCTTTGGGTAAAAATTGGAGGGGAAGGTTATGAAACAAGGGTAGCAGATGGACTGTTGGAAATAAAGGCAGATTCTGCTATGCTGGGATATCTGAATGCTGCATCGCCTTTCACATCTGACGGATGGTTTATGACTGGCGACCAGGTGGAAGTGGATGGTGAATATGTAAAAATATTGGGTCGCAAGTCAGAGATTATAAATGTTGGTGGCGAAAAGGTATATCCTGCAGAAGTGGAAAGTATCATTCAGGAAATGGATAATGTGGCCGAAGTAACTGTATTTGCGGAAAAAAATCCAATCATGGGGAATGTTGTTTGTGCCAGGGTACGTTTAATAGGAGATGAAGATAAAAAGCAATTTAGTACACGGCTTAAAATTTACTGCCGCCAAAAATTACAATCATTTAAGGTTCCGGTTAAAATAGTGATTGATGCTGAACTACAGTTTGGAGATCGTTTTAAAAAGAAAAGGCAGTAGGTGGCCAATAATAATTTTGGGTATGATATTAAAAGGAAAATTTGTTCAATTGCGACCAATTGAAATAGCAGATGCAGCGATAACGCTTAAATGGCGACTAAGTGATCGGGCTAAATTTATGCAGTCAGGTTCTAAAACAGTTGAAGAGCAGGAAAATTGGATTAGCAATGCATTAAAAAAGACAAATGAAATAACTTTTATAATCGAATACAATAATATGCCGGTGGGCATGTTTGCTATATGCAACATCAATAAAGTGTATAGAAATTGTAGTATAGAGCGGCTGCTGATTGGTGAAAAGGAAATAGTAGGAAAAGCGCCTGTAGCCTTTGAAAGCGAACTATTACTTTGTGATTATATTTTCAATGAAATGAATATGCATAAAGTAAATGGAGATATCATGGAAGACAATAAGGATATGATAAAATTTCGTAAATATCTTGGTTATAGTTTTGATGGAAAGCTAAGAGATCAATACATTATTAATGGAGCTTTTAAAAGCACTTACCTTGTTTCTGCCCTGCACAATGAATATAATAATAAATGCAGATCCCGTTTAATGGGATTAATAAGACTTACACAAGCCTAATTTTTCTATTTACATTTTAACCAAGTATCCGTTTCTATGATAAAATTTCTGGATCTTCAAAAGATTAATGAGCAATATGCAGTTGAATTAAAACAGGCTGCGTCCGAGGTTATTGATTCAGGTTGGTACCTGATGGGAGGCAAGTTAAAGCAATTTGAAACAAGCCTTTCGGCTTACAATGGAGTGAAGTATGCGATAGGTGTTGCAAACGGATTGGATGCTCTTAGGCTTATTTTTAAGGCATATATTGAAATGGGTATTATGCAGGAAGAAGACGAAGTAATTGTGCCTGCCAATACCTATATCGCATCAATACTCGCCATTACGGATAACAGGCTTAAACCCGTGCTGGTAGAACCAGACATTAATAATTTCAATCTTGATATTAAAAAAATTGAAGCACATATTACAAGCCGCACCCGTGCTATATTGATCGTTCATTTGTATGGACAGGTTTGCTGGTCTGAAGAATTGGTAGCGATTGCAAAAAGGCATGGTTTAAAGATCATTGAAGACAATGCCCAGGCTATTGGAGCTGTATGGAACGGAATAAAAACCGGTGCGCTGGGGGACGCTGCAGGCTTTAGTTTTTATCCTGGCAAAAATTTAGGTGCGCTCGGCGATGCCGGTGCGGTAACCACCAATGATGAAGAATTGGCTTCTATAATCACGGCGTTGGCCAATTATGGTTCAAGACAAAAATATGTAAATGAATACCAGGGATTAAATAGCAGGCTGGATGAAATACAGGCTGCTTTTCTTAATATTAAATTGAAATACATTGATACTGAAAATCAACGTCGAACAGATATAGCGGAGTATTATATAGAAAATATTAAAAACAATGATATTATTTTACCCTTTCAGAACTTCAAACTTCAATTTAAAAAATCAAGTCATGTTTGGCATCTGTTTGTAATACGAACCTCCAAAAGAAACAAGCTTCAAACTTATCTTACCGAGAATGGCATCCAGACACTTATACACTACCCAATTGCACCTCACAAACAAACGGCTTACAAGGAATTAAGTGAATTAAAACTGCCTATTACCGACTTGATTCACAATGAAGTGCTAAGTTTACCTATCAGCCCTGTATTGGACGTCTCTGAAGTTGGCACAGTGGTTAGGATTATCAATGCTTTCCATTAAAATCCGTTACATAAATTCTTTTTTTGAATTTAGTTTTCCTTGTATCAAAATCTTCTACCTCATAATTTACAGTCACTTTACGAATTACATGTCCAGTCAACAGTCCTCCTACAGACAAATTATGAAAGCCACTTCGCTTTTTGGTGGTGTACAAGTATTTATAATTTTTATAGCAATTATAAGGTCAAAATTCATTGCCGTATTATTGGGGCCTACCGGGATGGGCATCGCTGGGTTACTCATTTCCGCAACTGGTTTAATCACTGCCCTAACAAATTTCGGTTTGGGCACGAGTGCAGTAAAAAATGTGGCTGCGGCCAACGGCACAGGAAATGAAAAAAGAATTGCTACTATCATAACTGTAATGCGCCGTTGGGTATGGGTAACCGGTTTATTGGGAATGATTACTACGATAGTAATTTCCCCAATATTAAGCCGGATTGCTTTTGGGAACAGTGATTATACATTTCCTTTTGTTTGGATTTCTGTTTCTTTGTTACTGGCACAACTAAGCAGCGGGGAGATGGTGCTTTTACAGGGGATGAGAAAACTGCAATATTTAGCAAAGGCTAATCTTTCAGGGAGCATAATTAGCTTAATAATTACAGTTCCATTATATTATTTGCTAGGGATTAAGGCCATTGTACCGGCAACTGTAGTTGCTTCTGTTATAACATTGGCATGTTCAATGTATTTCGCAAGGAAAATAAAAATTGGGAGAATAAAAGTTTCAAGGATGAGAACTTTAGCAGAAGGCAAGGAAATGTTAACAATGGGTTTTATGATTAGTTTCAGCGGGCTTATTACATTGGGTGCATCTTTCATTGTAAGGATTTTTATAAGTAATCAAGGTGGTGTAGAGCAGGTTGGCCTATATAATGCTGGATTTGCAATTGTAAGTAGTTATGTAGGATTGATTTTTTCAGCTATGGGAACAGATTATTATCCTAGACTTTCAGCAGTAGCACATAAGAATGAAGAGTGCAGAAAAGTAGTTAACCAGCAGGCAGAAATTGCTATACTAATCATTGCTCCAATTATCATTTTCTTTTTTGTTTTTATACATTGGATAATAATTTTATTGTATTCTAACAAATTTGCATTAGTAAATGAAATGATTTTGTGGGCAGCTTTGGGCATGTTTTTTAAAGCAATTAGCTGGTCCGTTGCTTTTATAATCTTAGCTAAAGGATCATCGAAATTATTTTTCTGGAATGAACTATTTGCAAATATATACACTTTGCTTTTTAATATTATTGGATATAAGTTTTGGGGATTAACTGGATTAGGTATTTCTTTTTTAATTGGATACTTTTTTTACTTTTTACAAATATATTTCCTGTCAAGAGCCAGATTTGCTTTTGCCTTTGAGAACCAGTTTTATATTGTTTTTTCTATACAATTTTTAATGGGGCTGACTTCTTTTGTAGTATCTATGACAATATCTTCTCCATGGTCTTATGTAATTGGAATAACTTTAATTCTATGCTCAGTTTTCTATTCCTATAAAGAGCTGGACAAGCGTATAGGAATATGTAATTTTGTTATGTCTGTAATGAATGACAGAAGAAAATAAAATTTCGAGTTTGAAACAAATAGTCTTTCATTTTAGCATTAAAGGTATAGGCGGAGTTCAAAATCTTTATCTAAACCTTATAAAAGAATTGTACAAAAGAAAAATCGTATCAAAATTAATATATTATAATAATACTTGGCTGACCAATCAACTGAATGCTGCCGGCATTCAGTATGAGTTATTTGATTTAGAAAAAGATAATATAGAAGAATTAAATTTATTTATTAAGCGTGAAGATATATTGATAACCACTTTTGAATTTTATATTGAAAATATATATAAAATAAAGCCATATATATTTTATTGGGTTGTATTTCCAAGGGGTAAAAAAAATAACAATCAAAAATTACTGTCAAAATTCTTCGATTTGACTTTAAGAGTTTTGATAAAAAAAATGAATGAAAAAAACGGGTTTTATTTTATGGATTCAACCTGTTCAAAAACTTATTTTGCCTACTACGGAATGGTATTCAGTGAAAAATATTTGCCTATACCAATTCAGCTTTCAGATTACAGGATTGAAAAATATTCTATTAAGTATTCACAAGTTCAAAATCGGAAAGTAGCTGTAAGTTACATAGGTAGAGCTGAAGCTTGGAAAGTAAATCCTTTAAAGAAAATTATAACTGATTTATCAAGTGTAGCATCCAAATTAAACCTATCATTTACTGTTCATATTATAACAGATAATATAAATGAATTTGTTAAATTACTTTCCTGCGAAAGCAGTTTATCCATAGAAATTCAATTTCATTCGAATTTATACGGTAATTCTTTAGCTGATTTCCTTAAAAACAATATTTTCATAAATTTTGCAATGGGCACTTCTTGTCTTGAATCTGCCGCGGTTGGCGTACCGTCGGTTTTAATTGACGGCTGTTTTACTGAATATCCCGTTCATTATAAATACCGGTGGCTGTTTGAAAATGAAGGATATTCAATTGGAAATATTATAGATGAGCATTCAATAACAAACGGACATGATCTTGTAGGGTTATTTGAAAACATTGTAGTTTCTGAGTTTTTTTTTAATGAGATTTCAAAAAAGTGTTTTCAATACGCTGAAATTAACCACAACATAGTAAACGTTACAGATTTATTTTTGATTGGAGTAAGGACTTGCAGCAACAAACTTCATTTAAATTTTGCATATCTTTTAAGAATGTATAAATTTCAATTTTTTAAATTCTTACACTTAGCAGATAAAAAATGGACGAAATAAATGAATGAATTAGTTTCGATTATTGTAATAACTTATAATTCTGAAAAATATGTACTGGATACTTTAAAAAGTGTTAAAGAACAGACTTTTAGAAATATTGAATTAATCATAAGTGATGATTGTTCAACAGATAATACAATTGCTGTTTGTAAGCAATGGCTGGACGAAAATGAAAAATACTTTGTCAACTCCTTGTTGATTACAACTGACAAAAATTCTGGAATTCCATCAAATTGTAATAGAGGGGCAAAAGCGTCGCAGGGACAGTGGATCAAATTTTTTGCAGGCGATGATTTGTTGGTAAGTAGTTACATTGAAACCTTATTGAAATTTGCTTTAAGGGATAGCTCCAATGTCAATATTATTTGCTCAAACAACTATGGATTATTAAACGATCAGCTTTTGAATGAAAAATCAGCTTTTGAATCGACACCATACTTTTTTAAATCAATTACCGCTAAGGACCAATTTCAAATTGCTCTAAGAATAGCAGGGGCGGTACCTGCGTTGACTATTATGATTAAAAGAAAGCTATTTTATAAAGTTGGAGGATTTGATGAGCGGTATAAATATTTAGAAGACTACCCTTTTTTTTTAAAGATTAATGAACTTGGTGAAAAAATTTATTTTACTCCTGAATATTTAGCATATTACAGAAGACATGATGGAAATGTTACAAGAGAACAGCAGTACATTATTAGCCCTGTTTATAAAAATTTATTAGAAGTAAGGTTTTTTTATTGTAGAAAATACTTACCTCTTATAGAAAAAATGGGTGTGGTATATGAATATTTAATATTAAATTTTATTTTAACACTAGAAAAAAAGTATAAAAAGTTGTCTTCTTTTTGTCATTTTCTATATCGGTATCAATTGTTTTTTAATCCATTTTTTTTATTTAGAAATTTATTAAAAGTAATTGGTAGGGAATATAAATATAAAAAATATTTAAATAATACTGCCAACTGATTTTGGTCTTAAATTGAAATGGGATGCAGAAAAAAATAGCAATAATTCTTCCCGGGTATTTACCAGTTCCCGCTTTAGCAGGTGGCGCAATTGAAACGCTTGTAGATGGATTAATTTCGGTAAATGAGCAGCTTAAATCTATTAATATAACTGTTTTTTCTGCCTATCATAAGCAAGCAGTAGTTCAGTCAGCCCCTTATCATTTTACTCAATTCTACTGGATCAAATATACATGGATCAACAAAATAGTAAATTTTGCAACCCGTATCTATGCCAAATTTAGTCGAAATCCCATTCCCCATTACGGCCTCTTGCAAGTCCTTCAAAAGCTAAAAGATGAGCAATATGACCTAGTTATTGTTGAGGGGAACGACCAACAGATTGAACCCATTGCAAAAGTCATAGGAAAGGACAAAGTATATTTCCATTTACATGCTAATTTGTTTGCATCTCCCTCACATTATGAGCATTGCAAAACTGTTATTTCAATAAGTAATTTCGTAACCAGGCAGATTTTACTTTACACCAAAAAGAAGCAAGATGAAATTATCATTCTGCCGAATTGTGTAGATATCTTCAGATTTGAGGTAATTGATAAGAAACAGAAGCGGGAAGCCTGTAGAAACAAATACCAGATTAGCGATGAAGATGTGGTGATATGCTTTGTAGGAAGGATTGTGGAGGAAAAGGGTATTAAAGAATTGATGGAGGCTTTGTTACTTTTACCCCAGAACATTAGTTTTAAATTGTTAATTGTAGGGAGTTCAGGTTCTTCTTTTGGCTTTTCAAATGGCACTACACATTTTTTTGAGGAGGTCAGGACTTTAGCCAAGCAATTAAAAAGCAAGGTATTATTCACCGGATTTATACCAAACACAGAAATGGATAATATACTGGCTGCCGCAGATGTTTCCGTAGTTCCATCCGTATATGAAGAGCCCGCAGGCTTAGTAGTAATTGAAGCGATGGCAGCCGGGTTGCCTTTGGTAATTACGAAATCCGGAGGCATGCCCGAATATGTAACCGAAGAATGTGCGGTGGTTATTCCAATAGATGCAGACCTAATTACCAATTTATCAGTAGCTATCAAAAAGCTAATTGAATCACCAGAACAAAGAAAAAAGATGGGTGCGGCAGGAGTGATAAATGCTCAACAGTATGGGTTCAATAGCTATTATGCTAATTTTCTTAAAATTATTGAGAAGGATTGATGGTTATTGTTTTTCCAAAAAAACACGAGTACATCTATTTAGCAATAGTGCTGATGTATGTATCGATGGTTATTGATCTAGTCAGCAGTTGGGTAGGCATTAATCTTCCATTACTTCGATATACTTTATTGTTTGTTACTTTAGTCTTTTACATAAAAGGGATCTTACAAAAAAAAGTGAACGCAAGATTAATTCCCTCCGGCTATTTAATGATCTTTCGTTTTTTTATGGCCTGGAGCATCATTATGGTGCTGATGAGCCTTGATAAAATAATAGATCCCGATAACAACTACATCAATTTTAAAATTATAATCTCGGGCAAGTTGTTTATCAGCACTATTCCATTTATAGTATTTAGTAATCCTTCTGATTACCTCGTAAAAAAGTATTTAAAAATCGCTTTTTTTTTGTGCTTTGTTTTATTCATTAGCATTCCTCCATTATTGTTTTTTAACCAGCTCGGCGATTTCGAAGGATACGGCGCTCTTTTTGGTGGTGGGGTTTCCATTTTGGTGCTTACTTATCTGTACCATTCAAAGCCAGTTAGATGGATATCTTTTTTTTCACTGTTTGTGATACTATTTATCAACGCGGTTAAT
>Ga0105047_10015775_pt1 | contig 11886 bp, 11 predicted proteins | sample MAT04_FD_78384 | JGI IMG/M metagenome (GOLD analysis project Ga0105047, IMG submission 78384) | Freshwater microbial communities from Lake Fryxell liftoff mats and glacier meltwater in Antarctica - MAT-04 (megahit assembly) | ecosystem: Environmental > Aquatic > Freshwater > Ice > Liftoff... | reverse complement strand
TGCCGAATCGGCTTACGGCTATCGTTCGTTCAAAGAATTGGTGGAGGACGCGCAGAAGCACAATCTGCTCATGATGGTGCGTGATGAAAAAACAGGTCAATACACCATACGTTTACCAGCGGCTGAGGAATAACAGCCCCACAAGTAATCCGTATACAACGCAGCCGATTTCCTTTAAGTCCGACAGGCTGCTAGGCAAGACAAGGCACGAGTAAAAAATTTGAGCGCCGCATAGTGTGATATGTAAGCGATAATTTTTCGAGTAACGCAGTATTGTGACGAAGATTGGATTTTTAGAGGCGCCCTTGAGATGTCCGAAATTACTTGACCACTACAAAGCGCCTCGTCACGGTTATTTCCCCTTCGATTGTAGTGCCCGACACAGTGCAGTATAGTCGCAGTACATCCGCACTATATCACCCAAGGGATAGAAGAAACATGGCCGGAACCAAGGCAACAACACTCACCCTGCGCATCAATCCGGCCATCAAGGAAGGGTTGCGCGCGGTGGCCAACCAGGAACATCACAGCCTCGCCAACATGACCGAGGTGATGATTCGGGATTATTGCGGGCGGAACGGCGTGCCGATTTTGGAACAGGACGCCATGCACGGCCAGAAAACAACCAAAGGCCTCAAATGAGAGCGAACAGGCCGCAACACGTCAACAAGAAATCGGCGAAGCCAAAAATGGATGTATGTAGTGCAGTGGACTTGAATGACCATCGCGAATAGCCACGGCATCCGGGATAACCACTCGCGCGGCAAAGTTTCCGATTTCCTTGTTGAGAAGATCGCAGCCGGTAGCCAGTTATCCGTCGTCTCGGCGTACTTCACCATCTACGCCTACGAAGCACTCTCGGCCCAGCTTGATCAAGTTGATCAACTAAACTTCCTCTTCGGCGAGCCGCGATTCATCTCATCACTCGATCCTGATAAAACTGATAAAAAGTCATTCAAGATTGAAGACGAAGGCTTGGAGTTGGCCAATCGTCTCCAACAAAAGGAAGTTGCTCGTCGTTGCGCCGCCTGGATACGCGACAAAGTAGCCATTCGTTCCGTCAGGCAGGCTAACTTGCTGCACGGCAAGCTCTACCACATTGATGACGGGCACCGTGAGCACGCCATTCTTGGCAGTTCTAATTTCACTCTCAGTGGCCTTGGTCTTGCTGCTACACCTAACATCGAACTCAACTTAATTGTTGATGGAGATCGAGACAGGGCTGATCTTAAAGCGTGGTTCGACGACATCTGGGCAGACGACAAGCTGGTAGCGGATGTTAAGAGCGAAGTGCTGAGTTATCTTGAACAGCTTTATGTTAACCACCCGCCCGAGTTCATCTACTTCAAGACCCTGTTTCACGTCTTTGAACGTTTTCTTTCTGGGCAAGAAGATGATGCCGCCCTGTTTGATAAGACCGCCATTATTGACACTGAAATTTGGAAAGCACTTTTCGATTTTCAGAAGGATGGTGCGAAGGGTGCCATTCACAAAATCAACGCACACAACGGCTGCATCCTTGCTGACAGTGTAGGCTTGGGAAAGACCTATACCGCGCTAGCAGTCATCAAATACTACGAACTCCGCAACCTCCGAGTCCTTGTACTGTGTCCGAAGAAGTTGCGCGACAACTGGACGGTCTATCTCGCTCAGAACAACAGCGAGCTGAATCCGTTTTACTGTGACCGCTTTGCCTACACGGTACTTTCTCATACCGACTTATCACGCGAAACCGGCAGTGTCGGCGACATCAATCTTGCGACGCTGAACTGGGGAAATTACGATCTAATCGTCATCGACGAATCCCATAACTTCCGCAACAACACCAAGGGCAAGCGCGATGAGGATGGCAACATCATCCGCAAGAGTCGTTACCAAAGATTGATGGAAGACATCATCCAGTCCGGCGTAAAAACCAAGGTAATGCTGCTTTCGGCAACGCCGGTCAACAATGACCTCAAAGATTTGCGCAACCAGATTTACTTCGTCACCGAAGGAGGCGATGCCGCGTTCTCGCAGAGCTTCGGCATCCACAGCATCAAGGAAACACTAACGACTGCACAAAAGACCTTCATGGAATGGGCCAAGCGCACAGGCGAAAAAGATGCGCGCGACCTGATGGAAAGGCTCCCTGCGGGCTTCTTTACTTTGCTTGACGAGCTGACCATTGCTCGTTCACGCAAACACATTCAGAAATACTACCGGGCATCGCTGGCGCAGATTGGCCAGTTCCCCAAGCGCAAGAAACCGGAGTCGGTGTTCGCGGATATTGACCTCAAGGGCCGTTTTCCAACCTATGACAGATTGAATGACGAAATCTCCAACTATCAGCTATCGCTATTCAATCCTTCAAAACACCTGCTAACGCAGTTCAAGGCTCAATATGAGGAAAAGAAGACCCTCAACTTTTCACAGGCAGATCGTGAACGCTTTCTGATAGGAATGATGAAAGTTAATTTCCTCAAGCGGCTGGAAAGCTCCGTTCGTTCATTTGCTATCACCATGGAACGTACCGTAAACAAAATTGAAAACTTGGAAAGTCGCCTGCGTCTGTTCTTGGAGCATCAGGCACAAGCCGCAGAAGATGTTCAACCCGATTTCTTTTCCGATCCAGAGGAAGAGGATGAAGACCTCATCGAGGCTTTCCAGGTGGGCGGCAAACTCAAGTTCCAGATGGAACATCTGAACGTTGGTGCGTGGCTCAAAGACCTGGCCACAGACAAGCAACAGTTATCCCGCTTGGCCAATGATGCTCAGGCAGTTACCGCCGAGCGTGATGCCAAGCTCGCCGACCTTAAGAAAATCATCGAGCAGAAGATCAAGCACCCATCCACCAATACTCGTGGTGAGGAAATCCGCAAGATCATCGTCTTTACCGCATTTGCCGACACAGCAGCTTATCTTTACGAAGAGATGGAAGACTGGGCGCGCAAAAAACTCAACGTCCATATCGCCCTCGTGTCCGGCGGTGCGAAGCCAAATCGCACGACTTTTGGCCACGCGGATTACACCCAAATCCTCACCAACTTTTCGCCCCGCGCCAAACAACGCGCGAAGATGAAATCCATGCCGCAGGATGACGAGATCGACATCCTCATTGCCACCGACTGTATTTCCGAAGGCCAGAACCTTCAGGATTGTGACCTGCTGGTGAACTACGACATCCACTGGAACCCGGTGCGTATCATCCAGCGCTTCGGTCGTATAGACCGCATCGGCAGCCTGAATTCGGCGATTCAGCTCATCAACTTCTGGCCCACGCCTGACCTGAACAAATATATCAACCTGAAAAACCGCGTCGAAGCACGCATGGCCTTGGTGGACATTGCCGCCACTGCCGAAGACAACATCCTCCAGGCCGATGACTTAAAGGAATTGATTAAGGAAGACCTGCGCTACCGCGACAAGCAACTGCTGCGGCTCAAGGACGAAGTGCTCGACCTGGAGGATTTCAACGAATCTGTCGCCCTCAACGAATTCACCCTCGATGACTTCCGCATGGAGCTGGCCACCTACATCGAGGCCAACCGCGAAAAGCTCGAAGAGGCACCCTTCGGCCTCTATGCCGTTGTACCACCTCATGCCGAGTATCAAACCATCAAGCCGGGTGCCATCTACTGCCTTAAACAGCGTATCGAAGCTAGTGGCAACGAAACTGTGAATCCGCTCCAGCCGTATTTTCTTGTCTACATTCGCGACGACGGCGAAGTGCGCTACAACTTCACCAGCCCGAAACAGATACTCGAAATATTTCGCGCTGTGAGTCAAGGTAAAACAGAGCCTTACGCCAACCTGTGCGAAATCTTTGATGCCGAAACAAAGAGTGGTGAAGACATGAGCCAGTACAGCAATCTGCTGGAAAGAGCAGTCGCTGCTATCGCCGCGCAATTCGGTAAGAAGAGCATCGGCAATCTTTTTGCCGGACGCGGTGGCAAACTCACAGACGCATCGAAACAGTTGAAACGCGCCTCAGATTTTGACCTTATCACCTGGTTGATCATCAAGTAGACTGTGCAGTGGGTTTGTGGATGACGAAATACGGATTGTTGGTGCCATTATGAAAGCCTGAAGGAGAGAAATAATGAATAATTTAATTGAAGCAATCGAAAAGGAAGCAAGCGCATTGCCGCCGAAATTTCAGCGAGAAGTGCTCGACTTCATCAGGTATCTACAAGCGAAGAACGAACGACAAGCCGACCCCGCGTGGCTGGAGCGGGCATGGGGAGCAGCGCCTGATTTCTCGGACAGAGTGTCTACCTCAAACACTGAACGTGCAGTCTCGTAGGTCGGGTTAGCGCAGCGTAACCCGACGGAACCGTGAACCAGCCGCTAATTTAACCAGCAAGGAGCAACATGATGAAGACAGAAAATCAGCAACCGTCAGCAAGATCCATCATTCGTGCCATTGTGGATGATCAACCCGAAGATGCCTCATGTGAAGAAATTTTGCGTGAGTTGGCGTTTGACCGCATGGTCGAGCGCGGCTTGCAGGATGTGCGTGCCAACCGCTTAGTAAGCAACCAAGAAGCCGCACAGAAAATCCAATCATGGCGGAATTGAATTGAACCGCCGAGGTGTGGGGCTGGGTTGGTTTGTTGAAAGTATATTAACGAAATTTCCGTAGAAAATGGTAGTTGAAAAATATTCCTACAAAACCGAAGGATTGAAAATGGGACATGCACAAATTGAAACATTAGTAGCGCAGGCCAAATTGCTGACACCACAAGAGCGAGAAATTCTGGCGGAAGAAATTCTGGCAACCATTATTCCGACATCTGCCGAATGGGAATCTGCTTGGGTAAAAGAATGCGAAAGTAGAATTGCCGCCGTGGATCGTGGTGAGATGGCGGTGTACGACTTTGACGACGTGATGGTCAAATTACGAAGCCGATTGAAGAAAGTATGAAGCTGCGTGTTATTGATGCAGCCCAAGACGAGCTGATCGAAGAAGCTCTGTTTTTGGAAGCACGCCAGCAGGGTTTGGGGATTCGTTTTTTGGATGAAGTGGAATGGGCGAAAACAATCATTTTGGATAACCCATATACAGCACAAGCTTTGGGCGGCAAGTTTAGACGCCTTGGGTTGAAAAAATTCCCCTTTGGCATTTGGTATCGAATACTTGATCCTGTACTAAAAATCGTAGCCGTTGCACATGATCGTCGCCGTCCAGGATATTGGCGCGACCGTTTGCCTGGTTCGCACTAACCTCATGTCTGCGATACATGAAAATACTTGCCATGAATGGCACGGTTGTTTGATACCTGAACGTAAGGGACACAAAGCATGTCATCAGCAAGCAACATCACGCGCCGTGCGCAAGTTCAAACCGCACTGAAAGCATTTGCTGACAAGCCGATGGCGAAGGCCGCCACGCAACTGCTCAATGCGCTTGGCTACACCAGTGAAAAGACCGTCGACCTCGGCAATAATGCAGAAACCATTCTCGGCAACATCGAGCAGTTCAATCCCGAACTTGGCAAGATCAGCCGCGACAAGGTCAAGGCCGACCGCTGGAAATCCTGCGCGTTTGTGTTTCAACTCACCAACGACGAAATTCCCTCGCTAGCTGTCGGACAAACGCCGTTAGATGCAGACACCAAGGTTGCTCGCAGCCAGATAGAGTCCTACGTATTTCTGGCCATCGAGCTGCAAGATGATCAATGGTCGCGTACTGACCTGGCAAGCATCACCCGCGAATTGAACAAGCGTTTCCCCATGCCCGGCATTCTGCTGTTTCGACATGGGGGCTTTTTCTCGCTCGCCGTCATCGACCGCCGCCAAAATTTGCGTGATGGCAATCGCGATGTAATCGACAGCCGCATCACAGTCATCAAAGATGTCCGCATCACCAACCCTCACCGGGCGCACCTCGACATCCTCGCCAGCCTTGCACTGGAAAATCTTGGCGCGAAACGTCGCCCCTCTAACTTCCGCGAACTTTACGATGCATGGATCGAAGCACTCTCGACGCAAGCGCTCAACAAGCGCTTCTACCAGGAACTCGCCAACTGGTATTTTTGGGCGATCACCCAGGTTTGCTTCCCCACGCATGCCCCCAAGGATGCTGACGGTCGCGATTCGATCAGCGTTATTCGTCTCGTCACACGTGTCATTTTTTGCTGGTTTCTCAAGGAAAAGGGGCTATTACCCGAAGCGCTGTTCGATTCTAACAAGGCTCACACACTGCTGAACGACACCAGCCCGGAGAAGAGCACCTACTATCAGGCCATTCTCCAAAACCTTTTCTTCGCCACGCTGAATCAGGAAATGGGTAAGCGAGAATTCCGTAAGGCTGGCCAAAACTTCATGGCGCACAACCTTTACCGCTACCGTCGTCTATTGAAGAACCCCGATGAAGTGCTCGATATTTTCGCGCGCATTCCATTCATGAACGGCGGCCTCTTCGAGTGCCTCGACAAAACCCTTGGCACCAAAGAAAAGCCAGACTACATCCGCATCGATGGCTTCTCGGACCGCGACGACAACCCGCTCAAGATTCCCAATGAGCTCTTTTTCGGCGCGGAGCGCGTCGTCGATCTCAGCGAAGCCTATGGTGACAAGAAATTCAAATCAGCAAGAGTCGCAGGGCTGATTCACATTCTCGACGGCTACAAATTCACCGTCGCCGAAAATACCCCCATCGAAGAAGAAGTCGCGCTCGACCCGGAACTGCTCGGCAAGGTCTTTGAGAACCTGCTCGCCGCTTACAACCCCGAGACCGGCGCGACCGCGCGCAAACAGACCGGCTCGTTCTATACGCCGCGAGAGATCGTCAACTACATGGTGGACGAGTCACTTATCGCCAGTCTCAAAACCAAGCTGGAAACTTCCTGCCCCGGTGCTGCGAAAACCGAAGAACGTCTCCGCCACCTGTTTGCGTACACCGACCAACCGCACCAGTTTTCTCTGGTCGAAGTGGCGCGACTCATCGAGGCCATAGACCATCTCAAGATGCTCGACCCCGCCTGCGGCTCTGGCGCGTTTCCGATGGGCATCCTGCACAAACTCGTCTTCGTGCTGGGCAAGCTTGATCCCGGCAACCAAAGCTGGAAAGCGCGGCAACTCGCCAAAGCCGCCGAAATTCCCGACGCCACCGTGCGCGAGCGCGTCCTCAACGACATCGAGCAAACCTTCGGTGCCAACGAACTCGACTATGGCCGCAAGCTTTATCTGATCGAAAACTGCATCTATGGCGTGGACATCCAGCCCATCGCCGTTCAGATATCGAAACTTCGCTTCTTCATCTCACTGGTGGTGGAGCAAAAGATGAACCCACATGCCGACAACCTTGGCATCCGCCCGCTCCCCAACCTGGAGACCAAGTTCGTCGCAGCCAACACGCTAATTGGTGTGAATCCAAAGCAGCAATTCTTTCGCAACCCAGAAATCGATATCAAGGAAACTGAACTTCATCGCGTGCGAGAACGCCACTTCCTCGCCCGTACACCAGCCACCAAGTCAAAGTGCCGCGAGCAGGATGCCAGGCTCCGCGCGGAAATTGCAGCTCTTCTAAAGAGTGATGGTTGGGACACTGCCACAGCCAGTCTGTTGGCCTCGTGGAACCCATATGATCAGAACGCCTTCGCCGAGTTCTTCGATTCGGAGTGGATGTTCGGTATTACCGATGGCTTCGAAGTTATCATCGGAAACCCACCCTATGGTTTTCATAAAATACACGGGGAGTGGGCAAAGAACTATTTCAAGACACACTACGCTGCGGCCAAGGGTAGTTTCGAGCACTACTTTCTGTTTTACGAAGCGTCTCTTAAACTGGTGAAAACGAACGGCGTGTTAGCCTTTATCGCTCCCGTCACATGGCTCACAATTCCCTCGGCAAAATCACTACGGACGTTCGTACTGAATGGTTTTGCGATCTCAGAAATCTGCTGGTTATCTGAAGCAGCCTTCGAAAATGCCAGTGTAAACACCATGATTTCGCTGATTCAGAAAAAAACTCCAGCTGGTACCGGGGTTAAGATTTTCGACAAACTAATAGCATTCCCTTTTGCGCCGAACATCCAGAGAGAAATCGCGCAAAAGCAATTTGTCGATGCCGACTACTACATTTCAATTTTTAGTGGTGCAGAAGAGACAGCGGTCTTGGCCAAAATCAGACGGGACTCAACGTGTTTGGCAGAATTTGCACATCCGTGCTCAGGATACAACCCCTACGAGGTTGGTGCCGGTATTGCTCCAGACGGTGGTCTACACACGGAGCAAACTGTTCAAGAGAAACCTTATCATTCCAATAAAAAGCACAGCGAGCAATGGAAACCAGAAATTGGTGGAAGAAATTTGAGCCGATACTATGTGCGAATCACCAGTGACCGGTGGATAAAATATGGGCCGTGGCTCGCCGCGCCGCGTGACCCAGATAATTTCAATGGCAAACGAATCTTAGTTCAGGAAATAACCGGAGGACCGGGGAATCGAATCGTTGCGGCATTGCATGATGGCGAGCTTTACCACAGCCGCGATGTTATACCCATCAAACTCTCAAAGGGGAACCCTAGTCCGCTTTACCTTCTCGCAGTTATTAACTCGTACCTCATATCTTGGTATCACCAAAAATGCAGTCCGAAAGCGCAGAAGGGGCTATTTCCCAAAGTTTTGGTGTCCGATCTGAAGAAGCTCCCGATTTTTCCAGCTTCAGACGCAGATCAGCGCCTCATCGTCCAAATCGTGGAGAAGGTAATCGCGGCCAAAGAGAGAAATCCCACCGCCGACACGACCGCGTTGGAGCGCGAGATTGACCGGCTTGTCTATGCTCTCTACGGCCTGACACCGGACGAAATTCGCATCGTGGAAGAGTCCATGCCCTCGCCCGGTCACCGTGCGCAACCCGCGCCCGGAATTGAGGAGGGTACGATGCATTGAAGAATCTGTTAAGGTTTTTGAATGAAGACTACTACGAGTCACCTTTGACCCAGAACAAATTCTTGTCGAACTCAGAGAGATTGGCGGAGTAAAACTGTACGAATGCTACGAAGCCTCAATTTAAGTGGTGTGGCTTCAGTAGCATGGAATGTTCCAAGGCGGCCTACTCGACTGGTTACACGATTTAACTCTGTTTTTATTTCTGTGCCCACTTTTCCCGATGCGATTCGCTGTTCAAGGGCGTGAACGGCGGCACGTATATTCTGGCGCTCCTTAGAAGGAAGTGCTGGTTTGCGATTTACCATTAGCTTGGTTGTCAGCATTCTTCGACCACTGGTAAATGTTTCATGCTTGCGGCGCTTAGCTTTGTAGCCATATCGTTTCAGCATTCCATACACTTGTGCAATGAGATGGGTTTGCTCATCTTTTAACAGAGTATGTTTTGAGGATACGGATATGTCATCAACGTATCGCGAGTACACGATATTTTTCTGCGCTAGTTTGGCTTGAAATCGTGGTTCTTGATTCCAGAAAGCAAGGTTCGCCAGATAAGAACTTGTAATAGCACCTTGAGGCAACGACCTTTCCTTGGTCGTCAGCCGAGTAAGCAGGCTGGCTACTTCTTCGGAGAAGCGAAAGAAGTTCAGCCAAATATCCAGAATGCGGTCATGGCTTGTCGAAGGAAAAAAACTCTCAACATCTTCGCAGATTACAATTTTCGCTCCAGAATGCATCGCAGCATTGGTGCGGTAATCACGTCCCGAAAGGCTACCAGTCAAGTATTCTGGAAACTCAACACGCTTAAGTATCCTATCCTTGATGCGGCGCTGAATAGATTTGAGTGGAGGTAATGCGTCAAACGGCTGGCGAATGGAGCCATCCGGCTTTTTAATTGGTTTGGTTTTTCTATACAAACTATCTGCTTGAGCAGCTACGTTGATAAGTAACTGTTCCGGCATACCCAACGAGAGCGAGAGTGCAGGAATATCGCAGATAGGTTTTAAATCATACTTAGGCTTCAGCAGGGGATGGTTCATTGAGAAGTTCCAATGCTGTCATCGCGAGCTGGCCAGCGAGTTCCTTGTTGATTCCGGCAAGTTCGCTTTTTTCAGCGCCCAGAAAAAATAATATTTCTACTGGCACACCTAAAGCCTGTGCAATTTTAGTGACAGTCGAAAGAGTTGGGTCACGCCGGGAGTTTTCCAGCATTGAGAGGTACGATACCGAACACTCGGCGCGACGAGCTACCTCCGCTTGAGATAAGCGACGCTTTGCTCGACACATTTGAATTGCGCTACCAATGTTCATGTTATAACCAATAATCAAAAAAATGAATGGGCTTGCTGCGTTCGTTGGCTGCACTGAATCACTTCATTAAATCCTTGAGATTGCTCACGAGGCTAATAACGACGGCGATTGCCTGGATTGCGCGCAAGCCCAAGTTGCCGAGCTGCATTTCGCTTTCCTTGCGATCTGAGACTTTTTTAAGGTCAGAGATCACGGCGTTCAATTCAGTCAGAACGCTTGTATCGAGTTGGCTGTTATACACATCACGCAGCTTTTCAAGCGTGCGGATGCAGTTCTTTACAGAGTGTTGTTGCATGTTTGCTCCTTCAATGCTGGCGAAATTGCCCAGTCCCCACAAAGCAGTAGCCGGAAGGAGCCAACCCGATACTACAAGCCCATCACCAGTTCTAAGGCATCTAAAGTCCCCAAAGTTACTGGACACTTCGTACTTAACCTTCGGTCGTTGCGCGTGCCATACGACAGCGCCCGTTGCCATGACAATTTGGCCTTACTGCTGGAACAGCAAGGCGACTTCGAACACACGAAGTCACTTAACTGGCTTCTGCTTTTGTGGAATGAAGAAATCACATTCTTAAAGAACAACCCGAGCGGTAACACTCGGCCTGCGTGCATTAGGCCATAAACCACACTCATTGGCAATAAATATTTACTGTGAGTGAATATTTGAAGTTAAGGGGGCAAGTTAAAATGGCCCGTGTTATTTTTGAAAGCATGAGCCATGCCCACCGACCCCGCATTCATCTGAAAACAACTTGAGCCCCTTTTAACGCATAATTGCGTGGGTCACGCGGCCTTGCGCGACCATCACGTAAATCAAATAATTTGTTGCTACTGAGATAAATGTACATGTCTGACTTGAGTTCAACAGAAAAGCGCAAGCTCGAACGCCTGTTCGGCATGAGCGGCGGCTATGTGCTCGACTTCTCGAATCGTACCTTCGCTGAATTCGTCGAAGAGCACACTGAGCGTGACATCTACGATGCCCGCTATGCCCACGGTAGCAGTGATTCGAAAGCAAATCGTTTGCGAGGCTTCTGGACGGTTGAGTCAAATCACCTCGTAGGCAAATTGATTGACGCTCTGATCGGCTACGGTGAGGAAATCAATGTCTTCAAGAATGATGGTTTGCTCCCCGCAGAGTGTCGGCCCATCGTGGTTCGGCTCGCACAAGGCAACCCCGTCCCGGAACTTGACGCACTGACTGCAACCGTCAATGAGCGTGATTTCGAAACAGTGGCCAAGCAGGTACGGGAGGCTATCGAGAAAAATCAACCCGAGGCCGGCCTTGATCGCTTGCACACTTTTGTCATCAAGTACGTGCGCGTCGTCTGCGAGCAAAATGGAATTACGGTCTCCCGCGACAAGCCGTTACAGAGTCTGTTCGGCGAGTACGTAAAGAAACTTCGTGATGATGGCGTGCTTGAGTCAGAAATGACGGCGCGCATGCTTAAGTCCAGTATCTCGGTACTGGAATCGTTCAACGATGTCCGAAACAATCGCAGCCTGGCGCACGACAACCCAATCTTGAACTACGAAGAGAGCCTGTTAATTTTCAATCACGTCGCTAGTTCGATTCGCTTCCTGCGGTCGCTTGACCATCAAGGCGCAAAGGCGGGGATGAGCACACCAGCAAGGGGAGACTAAACCATGAGCAAGACACCTGAAACGCAAGTGCTGCTCTACCAAACCGATGACGGCACC
>Ga0105047_10015774_pt1 | contig 11887 bp, 10 predicted proteins | sample MAT04_FD_78384 | JGI IMG/M metagenome (GOLD analysis project Ga0105047, IMG submission 78384) | Freshwater microbial communities from Lake Fryxell liftoff mats and glacier meltwater in Antarctica - MAT-04 (megahit assembly) | ecosystem: Environmental > Aquatic > Freshwater > Ice > Liftoff... | reverse complement strand
CGGTGCGCGAGGAGGTCGGCGAGGCCGCTGGTCGTCATCGGCCGATTTTACCGTGCGCAGCGGCACCGCCGGGGCTAGACTTGCGCCACGCGCGCCCGCTTACTAGGAAAACATAATGACCCAACTCTTTGACTCCCTCCGCTTGCGTGATCTCGTGCTCCGCAACCGCGTCGGCATCCCGGCGATGTGCCAGTATTCGGCGCAGGACGGCATGGCCAACGACTGGCATTTCGTCCATTACAGCAGCCGCGCGATCGGCGGCCCCGGGCTGATCATTGTCGAAGCGACGGCGGTGGCGCCGAGCGGGCGCATCAGCCCGGCCGACCTCGGCCTCTGGGACGACGCGCAGATCGAACCGCTGGCGCGGATCGCGCGCTTTGCCAAGGCGCAGGGCTGCGCCATCGGTGTCCAGCTCGCGCACGCCGGGCGCAAGGCCAGCGTCAGCCTCGGCTGGCAGGCGCAGCACCCGCTCGCCGGGAACGAAGGCGGCTGGGACGTCGTCGGCCCGTCAGCGCTCGCCTTCGGCGAAGGCTACCCGCTGCCGCGCGAACTGGACGCGGCGGCAATCGCAGCGCTCGTCGGCGAGTTCGTCGCTGGCGCACGCCGCGCCCGCGAGGCTGGTTTCCAGACCGTGCAGATCCACGCCGCACACGGTTATCTGCTGCACCAGTTCCTCTCGCCGCTCGCCAATCAACGCACCGACGGCTACGGCGGCAGCTTCGAAAACCGCACACGGCTGGTACGCGAAGTGGTCAGCGCGGTGCGCAGTGAGTGGCCCGAGCGCCTGCCGCTGCTCATTCGCCTGTCGGCGACCGACTGGGTCGACGGCGGCTGGAGCGCTGACCAGACGGTCGAATTGTGCCGCGTGCTGAAGGAACTCGGCGTCGACCTCGTCGACGTGTCGACCGGCGGCCTCGTGCCGTACGCGCAGATCCCGGTAGGGCCGGGTTTTCAGACCGAGTTTGCCGAGCGCGTGCGGCGCCAGGCGGGCATCCCGACGGCAACCGTCGGATTGATCACCGCGCCGGCGCAGGCCGATCACATCGTGCGCAGCGGCCAGGCCGACCTCGTTTTGCTCGGTCGCGAAGTGTTACGCAACCCTTACTGGCCACTCGAGGCGGCGCAGGCGCTCGGCCAGGTCGCGGCGTGGCCGGCGCAGTATCTGCGCGCCGCCCCGGCCGGTTCTTTGCAGCGCCTGGCACCGGCGGCCTGAGCTTGGCGACGCTGCGCGTCGAGGCGTTGGCGCCGGGCTTTGCCGCCGCCGCCGCGGCCTGCGCCGAGCGCCTGCGACTACCGCTCGCCGGGCCGGCCGATTACGCGCTGCAGCTCGGCGCGGCGGGCCTGCAGTTCGTCGAACTTTCCGCCGCCGCTACCGGACCGATACGCGCCGACTTTCTCGGCGGACCGGTCGGCCACCGCCGGCAATTCGGCGGCGGCAGCGGGCAGATGATCGCCAGGGCCGTCGGCGTCCAGGCCGGCGTCCGCCCGAGCGTGCTCGACGCCACCGCCGGCCTCGGGCGCGACGCCTTCGTCCTCGCCCAGCTTGGCTGCGCGCTGACGCTGATCGAGCGCCAGCCGATTATTTGCGCCTTGCTCGAGGACGGCCTGCGGCGCGCGCAAGACGATCCCGAGGTGGCTGCCATCGTCGCCCGCATGCGGCTCGTCGCCGCCGACGCGATCGCCTTTATGCGCGCCTGGCCGGGCGAGCCGCCGCAGGTTATCTACCTTGACCCGATGTTTCCCGGGCGGGAGAAGAGCGCGCAGGTCAAAAAGGAAATGCGCCTGTTTCGGCCGCTCGCCGGCCAGGACGAGGACGCTCCCGAACTGCTCGCTGCGGCGCTCGCGCTGGCCAGCCACCGCGTCGTCGTCAAACGCCCGCGCAAGGCGCCGGCGATCGCCGGCGAAACGCCGGGCTATGCGCTCACCGGCAAATCAAGTCGCTTCGACGTCTATCCGAAGCGCGCGCTCAAGGCGAAGGCTGTCACCTCGTGATCCGCGAAGCGCGCGTTTACCCATCGGCCTGCCTGCCGCCGCGCTTTCTTGTTAGCATCGGCAATTTTCGTTTTCGCCGACGCTTGGCCGCAAGCAAACGCGGGAGCGCTTTCGGCGCGCCTTCTCCATGGCTTTAAAATCTTCGCTGCGTGAGTCGGTCGATCGGGCGCTCGCCCGGCTCAGTCCGCGTATTGCGGCGCTTGCCGGCGCTCTGCGCCAGCCGACGCGGCGCGGCGTGTTGCGCACGCTGGCCGCCCTGCCGGTGCTGGTGCTGCTCTACGTGCTGATCCTGGTTCCCTTCACGCCGAGTATCAGCGATATCCGCAAGGCCGCCAGCGAACGGCCGGCGCAGATTCTCGCGGCCGACGGCGAGAAACTCGCCGAGTTCAAGCAGACGAACCGCGAGTGGGTCCGCCTCTCGGCTATTTCGCCGCACGTCATCGGCGCCCTGATCGCTACCGAGGACCGCCGCTTTTACGAACACTTCGGTATCGACTGGCGGCGCACCGTGGCGGCCACGCTGCGTACCATCGGCGGCGATCGTCAGGGCGGTTCGACGCTCACCCAGCAGCTCGCCCGCAACCTCTACCCCGAGGAAATCGGCCGCGCGCGCACGCTCACGCGCAAGCTCAAGGAAGCGATCACGGCGCTCAAGATCGAGGCCGTCCATTCCAAGGACGACATCCTCGAAACCTATCTCAACACCGTGCCTTTTCTCTACAACGCCTTCGGCATCGAGATGGCCGCGCGAACCTACTTCGGCGTCTCGGCCGACGCGCTCGGCGTACTCGAGGCTGCCACCCTCGTCGGCATGCTCAAGGGCAACAGCACCTACAACCCGGTGCAGAATCCCGAGCGCGCGCTGCAGCGGCGCAACATCGTGCTCGCCCAGATGGTCAAGGGCGGCAAGCTGCCGGCGGCCGACTTCGAAGCGCTGCGAAAAAAGCCCTTGCGCGTCGACTTCGAACGACAAAGCGAGGCACCGGGGCCGGCGCCGCATTTTGCCCAGCACCTGCGCAAATGGCTGATCGCCTGGGCCGATCGCAACGACTACAACATCTACAGCGATGGATTGGTGGTGCACACGACGCTCGACGCGCGCCTGCAGGCGCTGGCCAATCAGGCCGTAACGCGGCGCGGCCAGCAGTTGCAGAATATCGCCAACGCGGCCTGGGCACCGGGCGCGGCGTGGAGCCCGGGCAAGCCGCTGGTGCAGAACTTTCTGCGCGAAGCGCCGCAGTACCAGAGCGCGCGCGACGCCGGGCTGACACCCGAAGAGGCGATGCGCCAGCTGCACAACGACGCCGCTTTCATGCGCACCCTGCGCCAGCAGAAGACGTTGATCCAGGCCGGCTTCCTGGCCATTGACCCGCGCAGCGGTCAGATCAAGGCCTGGGTCGGCAGCCGGGACTTCCGGCAGGACGCTTACGACCACGCGCAGCAGGCGCGCCGCCAGCCTGGCTCGACGTTCAAGCCCTTCGTCTACGGCGAGGCCTTCCGCCAGGGCCGCGACCCGGACGAGACGCTGATCGACCAGGCGGTCAATATCGCGCTCGGCGACGGCGGCACCTGGCGGCCGACCGACGACCAGCCGCCGAGCGGGCGGGCGATCAGCTTGCGCGACGGGCTGGTCTATTCGAAGAACACGATTACCGCGCAACTGATGCAGCAGGTCGGACCGGCCAAGGTCGCGAGCCTCGCCCGCGCCATGGGCGTACGCCAGAGCACGCTCGACGAAGTGCCCTCGCTGGCGCTCGGCACGAGCCCGGTCAGCCTCAAGGAAATGGTCGCCGCCTACGCGACGATTGCCAACGGCGGCGATTACCACGAACCGGTGTTCGTCACGCGCATCGAGGACCGCGACGGCCAGGTGCTCGAGGAATTTTCTCCGGCCGACGGCGAACCGGCGCTCTCCCGCGACGTCGCCTTTAGGCTGCTCGACGTCCTGCGCGGCGTCATCGACCGCGGCACCGGCGCCGGCATCCGCACACGCCACGGCATCCGCGCCGACGTCGCCGGCAAGACCGGAACGACCACAGACAACGCTGACGGCTGGTTCATCTTGATGCATCCGCAGCTCGTCGCCGGCGCCTGGGTCGGTTTCAACGACAGTCGCGTCACGCTGGGCAGCGACTACTGGGGGCAGGGGGCGCACAGCGCGCTGCCGATCGTCGGCGACGTCTTCGCCAACGCGCTGCGCACGCGCCTGATCGATCCGCGCAGACGCTTCGCGGCACCCGAGCAAGCGGGCCTTCTCCAGGGTCTGGTCGCTGGTGTCGCCAGCTGGTTCGGCGCGCTCTTCTCGGCCGAGCCGGCCGACCTCGTCAGCCCACCACGCTTGTCGCCGCGGCGCCCAGCCGACCCACCACGCGCGCCGCGCACGCCCGGAGAGATTCCCGGCGCCGGCTCATCCACCAGCGGCGCCAACTGAGCACGCTGGCGCGGACAACGCCATGTCGCCGAAGGGTTGCTATGGCCTCACTTGGCCTTGGTCTGCTTCGCCAGGCGGTCGTAGAGGACGACGTTCACCGTCGCCGCGAGGTTCATGCAGCCGACGGTCGGGATGTAGATGACGTCGGTGCACCAAGCGCGCAGCGCCTTGTCGAGCGTGCCGTCTTCGGGGCCGAAGATGTAGAAGGCGCGCTCGGGGTGGGTATAGTCGGGCAGCGGCTTGGCGCCCTTGACGAGTTCGACGGCCACCGGGGTGCAGCCGAGCGGGATGACCTGCTGCAGGTCGGCAATGCCGATCAGCGGAATCTTCTGGTGCACCTTCTTGGTGTCGGTGACAAATTCCTTGGCGCGGTCGTAACGCACGCCGGTGTAGAACACGCTATTGACGCCGTAGCAGCCGGCGGCACGCAGTACCGAGCCGACGTTCTCCGGGCTCTTTGGATTGAAGAGCCCGATGCAGCAGAAGCCGCGGCTCATGCGCGCGGCTGCGCCAGCGCGGCGTCGATCAGCCGTCGGGCGATGCTTACCGGGTCGGGCAAGAGCGGCAGCGCGTTGCGCGCGAACCAGCCGGCGGCTTCGATCTCTCTTGGCTCGGGAACGATCGTTCCGCCGGCGTAATCGGCGAAGAAGGCGATCATCAGCGAATCGGGGAAGGGCCAGGGTTGGCTCTGGAAGTAGCGCAGATTGGTGATTTCGACGCCGACTTCCTCGCGCACTTCGCGTACCGCGCACTGCTCCAGCGTTTCGCCGGCCTCGACGAAACCGGCCAGCGCACTGAATACGCCGGGCTTGAAATGCGGGCTGCGGGCGAGCAGCAACTCGTTGCCGCGCTCAATGAGGACCATGACGACCGGCGATATGCGCGGGTAAGCCAAAAGGCCGCAGGCCGGGCATTGCATCGCGAATTCGCCGGCCTTGGCCGCTGTCGGGCTGGCGCAGCGGCCGCAATGGCGGTGGTTCTTCTGCCAGTCCATGAGAAAACTGGCGCGCGCGGCGAGCGCGAAGGCCGGCGGGCCGGCGAGTGCGAAGAGCGGGCGCAGCGGCATCAGTTCGCCGGCGAAATTCTCGGGCGGCGCCGCGACTTCGGCGGCCCAGCACGGCAGGCCCTGCCACTCGCCGACGCGCAGCGCGCCCTGCGGACTACCGAAATCGGCGGCGCAGCCGCACGGAAAAATCGCTTCGGCGCGTTTGTCGCTCATCGTCAGCAGCTGGTTTTCGCAGCGCAACAGCCAGTAGCCGGTTTCGTTCATGGTTCATTGCCCGTCTGGTTAATGGTTTTCTTGGCCTCAGCCCGAGCGCTTGATGGAGACCGTGGCGACTGCGGCGAGGATCAGCAGCGCGGCGACGATCTCGTTCCAGCCGAAGGGTTCGCCGAGAAAGACGATGCCGCCGAGAACGCCGATCAGCGGTGTGGTGAGCGCCGACAGCGAGGAGACGGCGACCGGGACCATCAGCACGATGCGGTTCCACGCCCAGTAGCAGAACATGAAGGCGATGACGACGTTGTAGACCAGCCCGAAGAGCGGCCAGAAGCTCGGCACGGTGAGCCGCGAGGTCTCGAGCAGCAGCGCGGCGAGCGAGATCGGGATGCCGGAGATGAGCAGCATCCAGCCGGTCAGCACCGTCGTCGGGATGGTCACCGGCAGGCGCTTCATGAGGACGATACCGAGCGCCCAGCTCCAGGCGGCGAGCAGCATGCACGCAACACCGAGCGGCGCGCGCAGCATGCCTTCGACGCTGGCGCCCATCAGCGCGACGATGCCGGCGATGCCGAGCAGCAGGGCGAGAAGGCGCGCCGGCGTGATGCGCTCGCCGAGGATCCACACCGAGAGGATCGTTCCCCACAAGGGCATTGTGTAGCCGAGCAGCGCGGCGCGTCCGGACGGCAGCAGCAGCACGCCATAAACGGCAAAAACGTTCCAGCCGAGGACGTTGAAGCCCGATAGCGCCACCAGGCGGCGCCACTGCCGGCGCGGCACGCCGAGGTTGAGCCCGCTCAGACGGGCGATGAGGAGCAGGCCGAAACCGCCGAACAGCAGGCAGGCGCTGCGAAAATAGAGCGGCGGAATTTCGCTCAGGACGGTCTTCATGATCGGCCAGTTGAGGCCCCAGAACAGCGAGAGAAAGGCGAGCAGCACGAGGCCGCGCGGCGGCAGACGTTCGTGCGGACTCAGCATGGCGGGGCCATCGTTCGCCCGCCGCGCGCTGACATGACTTTTTTCTCCATGGCTCAATGGGCAGCGTCCCAGTTGGCGCCGACGCCGACTTCGGCGACCAGCGGAACGCGCAGGCGAGCGACCTGCGTCATATGCTGCGCGAGTTCGACGCGTACGCGCGGCAACTCGGCGTCGGGTACTTCGAGGATCAGTTCGTCGTGCACCTGCATGACCAGCCGGGTTTGCAGGTGTTCGCGATCGATCCAGTCCTGCACGGCGATCATCGCCAGCTTGATGAGGTCGGCGGCGGTCCCCTGCATCGGCGCGTTGATCGCCGCGCGCTCGGCGCCCTGGCGACGCGCCGGCTGCGCGGCACGAATTTCGGGCAGCCACAGCCGGCGGCCGAAAACGGTCTGCACGTAGCCGTTGGTTTTGGCTTGCGTGCGCGTGCTTTCCATATAGCGGGCAACGCCCGGATAGCGAGCGAAGTAGCGCTCGATGTAGGCTGCAGCGGCACCGCGGTCGAGGTCGAGCTGGCGCGCGAGACCGAAGGCGCTCATGCCGTACATCAGCCCGAAGTTGATGACCTTGGCGACGCGGCGCTGGTCGGCGCTCACTTCGATCGGCGTCACGCCGAAGATTTCGGCGGCTGTCGCACGGTGCACGTCCTCGCCCTTGGCGAAGGCATCGAGCAGGCGCTCGTCCTGCGAGAGGTGGGCCATGATGCGCAGTTCGATCTGCGAGTAGTCGGCTGAAACGATGTGGCCGCCGGGCGGCGCAATGAATGCGGCGCGGACGCGTCGGCCTTCGCTGGTGCGGATCGGGATGTTCTGCAGATTTGGATCGCTCGAGGAAAGCCGGCCGGTCACGGCGACCGCCTGCGCGTAGCAGGTGTGTACGCGGCCGGTGTCGCGATTGATCATTTTCGGCAGCTTGTCGGTGTAGGTGCCCTTGAGCTTGGCGAGGCTGCGCGATTCGAGCAGCAGCTTGGGCAGCGGGTAGTCGAGTGCCAGTTCGGAGAGCACTTCCTCGTCGGTCGACGGCGTCCCCGACGCGGTCTTCTTCTTGACCGGCAAGCCAAGCTTCTGGAAGAGGATTTCAGCGAGCTGTTTCGGCGAATTGACGTTGAACGGCTGGCCGGCGGCGGCGTGCGCCTGCACTTCGAGCTCGAGCAGCCGTTTGCCGAGTTCGTCGCTCTGCTGGGCGAGCAGCGCCGGGTCGATGAGCACGCCGGTGCGCTCCATGCGATAGAGGATCTCGCGCACCGGGATTTCGATCGCCCCGTAGATGTGGGACAGACCGGCGTCGGCGGCGATCTGCGGCAGCAGACGCTGGTGCAGGCGCAGGCAGAGGTCGGCGTCCTCGGCGCTGTATTCGGCGGCCTGGCCGACCGCGACCTGGTTGAAACCGATGCGGTTCGCGCCCTTGCCGCACATCGTCTCGAAGGAGATCGAGGGCAGCCCGAGATGGCGCCGGGCGAGCGACCCCAGGTCGTGGCCGCGCACGCCTTCCTTGCCCGACTCGAGGACGTAGGACTCGAGCAGCGTGTCGTGCGCGACGCCCTTGAGCGCGATGCCGTGGTTGGCGAAAACGTGCGCGTCGTACTTGAGGTTCTGCCCGATCTTGGCGTGCTGCGCGCTCTCAAGCCAGGGTTTGAGGCGCGCCAGCGCCTCGGCGAGCGGCAGTTGCGCCGGGGCGCTGGCGTAGTCGTGAGCGAGCGGCAGGTAGGCCGCTTCGCCGCTGGCCACGGCGAACGAAATGCCGACGATGCGCGCGGCGAAGGGGTCAAGGCTCGTCGTTTCGGTATCGAGGGCGGTGAGCGGCGCGGCTTCAATTTTCGCCAGCCATACGGCAAAGTGCGTCCAGTCGACGATGCATTCGTAATTGGCGCGGTGCGCGCCGTCGGAGAGGAGGTCGGCGGGCAGCGGCGGACTTGCGCTGGCGTTCAACGCAGCGCTGGCGGTCGGCGTGTCGTCTTCGACCTCCCTCAGCCAGGACTTCATCTCGTAGCGCGTAAACAACTCGCGCAGGCGCTCGCGGTCGGGCTCGCGCGGCGCCAGCTCGGCGAGGCTGAGCGGCAGTTCGATGTCGCAACGCACGGTGACCAGCTGACGGGCGAGCGGCAGGAAATCGAGCGCCCGGCGCAGGTTCTCGCCGACGACGCCGCCGATCGAAGACGCTGCGGCGACGACGCCGTCGAGCGTCGCGTGCTGGGTCAGCCATTTCACCGCCGTCTTCGGCCCGCAGCTGGTGACGCCGGGAACGTTGTCGACCGCGTCGCCAACCAGCGCCAGGTAGTCGACGATGCGCTCGGGCGGCACGCCGAACTTGGCGCGTACGCCGGCTTCGTCGAGCACCTCGTTGCTCATCGTATTGACCAGCGTGATGAGCGGATCAACGAGCTGGGCGAGGTCCTTGTCGCCGGTCGAGATCACCACCTTGATGCCCTGTGCGGCAGCCTGACGGGCCAGCGTGCCGATGACGTCGTCGGCTTCGACGCCGTCGATGGTCAGGATCGGCCAGCCGGCGGCGGCGACGCCGGCGTGGATGGCTGCGACCTGGCGGACCAGATCTTCGGGCATCGGCGGGCGGTTGGCTTTGTAATCAACGTACCAATCGTCACGGAAAGTCTTGCCCTTGGCGTCGAAAACGCAGGCCTTGTACGCCACGTCGTGCGCCTTGTAGTCACTATCGAGCCGGCGTAGCATGTTGAACATGCCGTAGATGGCCCCGGTCGGCTCGCCCTGGCTGTTGCGCAGGTTGGGCATGGCGTGAAAAGCGCGGTAGAGGTACGACGAACCGTCTACGAGCAGCAAGGTAGGCATAGTGTGAGAATCGTGGGTTGCGGAGTGAAATGAGCGAAAAACAAAAAATCCCCTTGCCGGCCGACGCCGCCGCCAACGCAAAAGTGTCGACGGCGCAGGATGCCTGGCGAGTTTTCGGCATTATGTCAGAGTTCGTCGAGGCGACGCAGCGTCTGTCGGCGATCGCCCCGGCCGTCTCGATTTTCGGCAGCGCGCGCACGCCGCCCGGTTCGCCGTATTACGAACTGACCGAGACGATCGCACGTCAGCTTTCGGACGCCGGTTTTTCGGTGATCTCGGGGGGCGGCCCGGGAATCATGGAAGCGGCCAACCGAGGCGCTTTCTTCGGCAAGTCGCCGAGCGTCGGCCTCAATATCCAGCTCCCGCATGAGCAGGCGGCCAACGAATTCCAGGATATTTCGCAAAGTTTTCGCCACTTTTTCGCCCGCAAGTACATGTTCGTGCGCTTTGCCAGCGCTTACGTCGTGATGCCGGGCGGCTACGGCACGCTCGACGAGCTGCTCGAAGCGCTGACGCTGGTGCAGACCGGAAAGAGCAAGCGGATTCCCATCATCCTCGTGCACGAGCCGTTCTGGCGCGATCTGATCGCCTGGTTGCGCGGCACGCTGGTCAGCGAAGGCATGATTTCTGCCGAAGATGTCGACCTGATCCAGGTCATCGACAAGCCCGAGGAGATCGTCGAGGCGATTTTCCGGCACTACGAGAACCGGGGTTTCAGCCCGCTCCCGGCCGAACACGAGATGCTGCTGAATTTGTAATATAATCAAGGCTTGCCCGCTCCCCGGAAATCCTGTCATGCGCCGCCCCGAAATCGTCCTCGCCCAGCTGGTCACCGTCATCGCCGCGGCCTTGCTCGTCCTTCCCGCTACGGCCCAGACGCGGGTGCCAGCGTCGGCGCCGGACGCCCGGCCGCCGACGCTGACGCCGCTCGACGATTCGCTCGAGCCGCAGGTGACGATCGTCAAACGAGAAGGCGCAACGGTCGAGGAATTCCGCGTGAACGGCCGCCTGTACAAAATCAGGGTCACGCCCGACAGCGGCGTTCCGTACACGCTGATCGATCCGCGCGGTGACGGCTCGTTCGTTTCCGCCGACGCGCCGGGCACCCCGGCGCTGAGCGTCCCGATGTGGGTGATCGGTACCTTCTGAGCGCCGCCCAACGCACGACTGGCGCGACGCCAGCTCGTCTTGCCGCCGCCTGTTTCCGACCGCCTAGCCTCTTCCCGTGAGCCATCGCATAAATACCTTCCCGCTTCAGGCGCCGCCTTTCGACGGCAACAGTCGCGCCGTCGCCGCGGGCAACGCCTTCGAATGGCTCAAGCAGGGCTGGGCGCAGTTCGTCGCCTTTCCCGGTGCCTGGATCGCGCTCACCGTCGTCCTGCTCGTCATCGTTCTCGGCCTGTCGATCGTCCCCGGCGTCGGCGTACTCGCCGCCCACCTGCTCACGCCGCTGCTCGTCGCCGGAATGCTGCTCGCCTGCGAGAAGGTCAGCCGCGGCGAGAGCCCGGCGATCGCCGACCTGTTCGCCGGCTTGCGCGAGAAGTCGAGCGCGCTGCTCATGCTCGGCATCCTGTACATGGCCGCGATGCTGCTCATCGTCGCCATCGTCTTCGTCGTCGGCGGCACCAGCCTGAGTGGCTTGGCGATGGGCAGTTCGCTCGGCGTGGGCCTCGCCTTCGGCGGAATCTTTTTCGCGCTGCTGCTCTCGCTGGCGCTCTCGGTGCCGCTCGTCATGGCCATCTGGTTCGCGCCGGCGCTCGTCGTCTTCAACCACATGACGCCGCGCGATGCGCTCAAGGCGAGCTTCACCGCCTGCCTGAAAAACACGCTGCCCTTTCTCGTCTATGGGCTGCTCGTTCTTGTTCTGATGTTGTTTGCCGCGCTGCCGGTTTTTCTCGGCTTTCTCGTCCTTCTGCCGGTGATCGCCGGCTCGCTCTACGCTTCGTATCGGGATATCTTTGTCGCCAATTAATCTTTTGTTCGCGTCGCCATGCAAGCGCTGACGCTCCCAGCGCGCCGCGGCTGGCACTGGCTCACCGACGGCTTCGTCATTTTTCGCAAGAAGCTGCTGCTGCTTTCGTTCGCCGTGATCGGCTATTGGGCGATCATGGGCGTGGTTAGCGCGGTACCGCTCGTCGGCCGAGCCGTCGCCATGGCGCTGATCCCGGCTTTTTCGGTCAGCCTGATGAACACCTGCCGGCTGCTCGAGCAGGGTGGCATTTTCCATCCGGCGCTGCTCTTCTCGGGTTTCAAGCGTAGCCTGCGGCCCTTGCTCGTCCTTGGCGCGATCTATGTCGCGTTCACCGGCGGTGTTCTCGCTCTGGTTGCTCTGATCGACGACGGTGTCCTGTTCGAACTTGTTTTCCTCGGCACGGCGCACGACGAACAGGCGCTCGCCAGCGACAGCGTCAGGCTCGGCGCGCAATTGTCGCTGGCCTTTTTCACGCCGTTGATGATGGCCTT
>Ga0105047_10015772_pt1 | contig 11887 bp, 9 predicted proteins | sample MAT04_FD_78384 | JGI IMG/M metagenome (GOLD analysis project Ga0105047, IMG submission 78384) | Freshwater microbial communities from Lake Fryxell liftoff mats and glacier meltwater in Antarctica - MAT-04 (megahit assembly) | ecosystem: Environmental > Aquatic > Freshwater > Ice > Liftoff... | reverse complement strand
GTGAGCTAAGCACCCAGGCCGCTGAGCCACGCTTGCACGTTGGCGCCCAGCGCGCTCACGTCGTAGCCACCCTCCTGCAGCACCACGGTAGGCATGCCCAACTGACGCACCACCTCGCCGCTGCGGCGCATGCCGTCGGTGGTGACTGCCAGGTCGCTGATCGGGTCGGAGATGTACGTGTCCAGGCCGAGCGAGACGATCAGCACCGAGGGCCCGAACGCTGCGACGCGTTCGCATGCCGTAGCCAGCGCCGAGACGTAGAGATCGTCGTCGGCCCGCAACGGCATCGGGTAATTGATGTTGTGCCCTAGCCCGCGACCGGTACCCGTCTCGTCGGCGAAGCCGATGGAGTACGGGTAGGCGCGAACCGGATCGCCATGCAGCGAGACGTACTGCACGTCGTCGCGGTCGTAGAAGATCTGCTGGGTGCCATTGCCGTGGTGGTAATCGACATCGAGGATGGTGACCTTCGCGCCGGTGGTCGACGCAATGTGGTGTGCGGCGACGGCGGCGTTGTTGAAGAAGCAGTAGCCGCCGTACAGGTCGGCCGTTGCGTGATGCCCGGGCGGGCGGCACAGGCCATAGGCGCTACCAGCGCCGTCCAGCACCAACTGGGTGGTGGTGAGCGCGGTATCGACGGCACCACGGGCCGCCTGGTAGGTGCCTTCGGTGAGCGGAGTGGTGGTCTCGAAGCACCAGTAGCCGAGGCGACCGTTGATCGCCTGCGGTTCGCGGCCGGGGATCATCTTGTCGCGCAGCGCGGGCCGGTAGAACACGTCGGGAACGACTTCTCGAACGCCGGTGTTCTTCGCGGTGTACAGCGCCCACCCCTCGGACAGGAACTTCACCAGGCCCGGGTTGTGCACCGCCTCGATGGGCGCCGTCCCCCACTGCGTCGGCGACTGGAACAGAAAGCGATCGTCGGCCTCGAGCGTCGCTCTGATCGCCTCCGCCCGCCCGATGTGTTCGAACGGGCTGTGCGTCTGCGAGGTTTCGAACTCCACGTGCGGATCGTGCAGCAGATGAGCAGGGGTATAGACGACCTTCATGACTGCAAGCGTGGCAGATCACGCCGGGATCGTTCGAAGGCGCTGCCGAGATGTGACGAAGGACCGTCCCTTGCGAGATTGTGAAGGCGCACTGCAACAAGGATGTTCGTCATGAAGCGTCACGCCGTACTCACCATCAGCAGCCTCGCGGTGCTCCCTCTTGGCCGCATGCAGCGATGACACGAAGGGCTCTACTCCGGTCTTGCCAGGTGCCACCGAAGCGGTTGCCGACGGTGCCTCACTGCCAGCGTCGGGCGACACCGGTGCAATTGTCGACGCTGCGGCTGGTTCCTGCAATGTCACGGTCGCTGGCGCGCTCACCAGCGATTGGACGGTGCCAGGAGTCTCCGGTTCCGTGGGTTATGGGCCATGGATCGGCAACCCTGGCATCACCACCGCGATGGGTGCAATCGACGAGACGTTCTTCATCCTGAACTGCGCTGACGACACGGGCAACTACGTCGGCTTCATGACACAGAACGAAGCAAAGATCCCGATGGAGCCCGCCACCTACACGATCTCGATGGACTCGAGTGTGCTCAGCAACACCGGCGAAGGGACGATGGTCTCGGTTGTCACCCTCGCCGGCAGCGAGACCAACTGGACGCTCAGCGCTGATGGACAGCTCGTGATCACCGAGTTCGACGAACAGCACATCGCGGGTACGTTCACGCTGCCGATGACCGATGCGCTCGCCACGCTCACGGGGACCAGCGCCGGCGACGTGGTGGTGAGCGGCGAGTTCAACTACGCCAACCTCAACTGAGCTCGAGCTCCTCGTCGAGATACAGCTCGCGACACTTCGCGCGCTGGAGCTTTCCCGACGAGGTCTTGGGCAATGTGCCGGGCTTGACCAGCATCACGTCGCGCGGCGGCAGGCCACAGACATCCAGCGTGCGCTGGTGCACGGCGTGGCGCACCGCGTCCAGATCGCCGTCGGCACCGGGAGTGCGCACTTCGCAGACCACAACCACGCTCTCCTTGCCCTTGTAGCCCTCGACACCGAACGCGATGACGTTGCCGGCACGGACGCCGTCGATGACAGCTACGGCGCGTTCGATGTCCTCGGGGAACACGTTGCGCCCGCCGACGATGATGACGTCCTTGATGCGACCACACAGCACCAGTTCGCCGTCGACCAAGTAGGCGAGATCGCCGGTGCAGAGCCACCCGTCGCGAAAGAGTGCCGCAGTGGCGTCGGGTCGCTTGTAGTAGCCCGGGGTGACCGAGGTACCGCGGAGCAGCAGTTCGCCGACATGGCGCTCGGGCAGCGCTTCGTAGGTGTCGGGGTGCACCACCTTCATCTCCAGGCCGGGGACCGCCTTGCCGAGCAGCGGCAGGCGCCGCACCTCCAGCTCCTCCTGCGCGTCTTCGAGCAGCAGCGGCTTGGCCACCCGCTCGCGCTCGAGGAACTCGCGGTCGACTGAGTCGGTGACCATCCCACGATGACGTGTCGGAAACGCCCCGCCGATGGCGACCTCGGCCATACCGAATGCAGGAAAGACTCCCCCGGCCCTGAAACCGAACGGCTCGGCGGCCTTGACGAACGCCTCGACCGCGTTGGGGTCGACCGGCTCCGCACCGCTGAGAGCGAGCGTGAGCGTGGACAGGTCGATGTCCTTCATGCGGGCCAACGCACGCGTGGCAAGCACCCACGAGAAGTTGGGACCGGCAGTGGCCGTGCCGCCCCAGTCGCTGATCCACTGCATCCAGTTGCCGGGCTTCGCCATGAAGTCTTGCGGTGCAGCCTGCACCAACTGCACGCCAGTGGTCATCGGTAGCGACAGGAAGCCGACCAGGCCCATGTCGTGGTACAGCGGCAGCCAGCTGACCATCACCTCACCCAATGCCAGCTCCGCCGCTTCGCATGAGGCGTCGAGGTTGGCGCGCAGCACACGGTCGGGGATCATCACGCCCTTGGGCTCGCTGGTGCTGCCGCTGGTGTATTGCAGGATGACCAACCGCTCCGGGTCCGGGGACGGCAGCTCGAGCGACTCGCCGTTGGCGACGCCTGCAAAGCCAGGCAGCACCGCCGCCATCGGCTCGATCGGCGGGTCCTCGGGGCCAGCCTCGTAGAACGCAGCGAGCATGTCGTCGATCAGGAGCAGCTTGGCATCGCCGTGGCGGATACGTGCACGGGTGCTCTCGACGAACACGTCGAGCGAGCCCATACGCATTGGCAGCGGCAGCACCATGCTGGCGATGCCGGCCAGCCAGCAGCCCTGGATGATGGTGATCAGCGAACGCGACGTAGGGCCGAGGATGGCCACGTGATCGCCCGGCACCAGGCCACGCGCTTGCAACGCGGCGCCCACCACCCTGGCCTCGTCGTGGATCTGTGCCCACGACACGAACGAATCACCCTCGGTCGGCAACACGCTGTGACCCACGAACCGCACTCCCGTGCCGTGCTGGGTGGCCGCGACGAGCCGATCGATGATGGAGTCGTTTGAGGGAGGGTCTTGCATGGTCGCAAAACGTAGTGCGGCGCAACCCCGATCAACTGCACGTCCGTCACCGAGGGGGTTGCGGCGCTGTGCCCCACGACCGCTAGCGTCCAACTCACGCCTATGCATGCTGTGTCCGCACTCCGCTCTCGTAGGCCGCTGGCGTCCGATCGGCGGGCCCTGTGGTTGCTCGGCGCCACCGTCTTCATCGCCTCCGCGGTGATTACGCAGCCGGGCACCGACTGGAACAGCAACAGCCGACTGGGGCTGGTGTTCGCCGTCGTCGACCAGGGTGAGCTGACCATCGACGACTACCACGACACCCCGCCGTACTCCACGCAGGACAAGGCGGAGTACCAGGGTCACTACTACAGCGACAAGGTGATCGGGCTGACGCTGCTCGCCGTTCCGGCCTACGCGGCGATCCGCGCCGTCGAAGTGGTCACCGGCACCAGCGGCAGCTTCCAACTACGCCAGTACCTGCTCACCCGGTGGTCCGTTGCGCTGCCGGCGGCCGCCGCTGCGATGCTGATGGCCTCGTTGTTGATCACGCTCGGCGGCCGTGCTCGCCGGGCGATCCTGGTGACGGCCGGTGTCTTCTTCGGCAGCATGCTGTTCGGGCAGACGACCGTGATGTACCCCTACGTGCCAGGTATCGCGTTGTGCCTCGGTGCGCTACTGGTGGTCCTGAGCCGGCCGCTGACCAGCGCCCGCTCCGCTGCGGCCGGCGGCTTGCTCGGCCTCGCGCTGATCTTCGACTTCACGTTCGGCATCACCGTCGCCATCGTCTCCCTGCTCGCCATTGCTGAGCTCCGTGGTCGGCCCACCGGGGAGGTCTCGCGTCTCATCGGCGTGGCAATCGCGACCGCAGCGGTTCCGCTCGCAGTGTTCGCCGCCTACTCGACTCGGATCTTCGGCAGCCCCACCATTCCCTACCGGTACGAGTCGCTGGACTACTTCCGTGAAGGGATGCAGCGCGGCCTGATGGGAGCGACGGCACCCAAGCCGGCAGTGATGTGGTTCCTCTCGGTCCACCCGTTCCGAGGCGTGCTCTTCTGGTCACCATGGTTGGTGATGGCCGTCGTCAGCGCGGTGCGGCTGATGCCCGTGGGTGGCAGGCTGCGCCGTGTCGGGCTGGCATCGCTCGCCGCGCTCGTCGGCTACTTCCTGTTCAACGCCGGCTACTTCCTGTGGTGGGGTGGCGGAGGAGTGTGGCCGCGGCTGATGAGCCCGATGTTCGCACTGGTGCCGCTGGCCCTCGTCACCTGTTGTCGGGACGACAGTCCGCGTTGGATGACCCGCTCACTCGCCGTCACGATGGTGACCGCGGTGGCGTTGTGTCTGCCGTTGAGCATGAGCAGCGCACAAACCGAGCAACCCAACTCCACCGAACTGTTGTCCGGCGCGCGCATCGGTACCTCCCTGCGCGTGCCGCAACTCGGCATCCTGCACAGCTTCTACACGCTCGATTGGGCGGGCCTGAAGACTTCCTGGGGGCTGCCCGTCGGCGTCGGTTTCGTGCTCTGCACGCTGGTGGTGCTGGGCGGTACAGCGCTGGCAGCCAGGGTCGCGGGCGACGAAACGCCCGGGCTGCATGAGCCGGGCGGATCGTAGACTCGTCACGCCATGTCTGCCACCGATGCCCCCACCTCCTCCGATTCGCCGGCCTTCCGCTACACCGGGGCACTGGCGCAGACCATCGAGGCCCGCTGGCACGACCGGTGGGATGCGGATGGCACATTCAACACCCCGAACCCGGCCGGCCCGCTGGGCGACGCCGAGGCCGTAGCAGGGCGCCCGAAGAAGTTCATACTCGACATGTTCCCGTACCCCAGCGGCACCGGCCTGCACATGGGGCACCCGCTGGGCTTCACCGCCACCGACATGTACGCCCGGTACATGCGCATGACCGGGCACAACGTGCTGTACACGATGGGTTTCGATGCCTTCGGCCTGCCCGCCGAGCAATTCGCCGTGCAGACCGGCCAGCACCCGGCAATCACCACCAACCAGAACATCGCCAACATCCGAGCGCAGCTGCGCCAGCTGGGCCTCAGCCACGACCCGCGCCGCAGCATCAGCACCACGGACCCCGAGTACTACCGCTGGACGCAATGGATCTTCCTGCAAGTGTTCAACAGTTGGTTCGATCCCGACCTGAAGAAGGCCCGGCCGATCACCGAGCTGGTGGCCGAGTTCGAGTCCGGGGCACGGGCAGCGAAGACCGGCGAGTGGGCCTCGATGAGCCGGCCCCAGCGCCGTCAGGAGCTCGAAGGTTGGCGCCTGGCCTACGTCAGCGACGCACCGGTCAACTGGTGCCCCGGCCTGGGCACTGTCGTCGCCAACGAGGAGGTCACGGCCGACGGCCGCAGTGACCGTGGCAACTTCCCGGTGTTCAAGCGCAACATGCGCCAGTGGATGATGCGCATCACCACCTATGCCGACCGCCTGATCGACGACCTTGAGCTGCTGGACTGGACCGACGCGATCAAGGCGATGCAGCGCAACTGGATCGGCCGCAGTGAGGGCGCGGCGGTGCACTTCGATTCGCTCGCAGGGCCGATCAGCGTGTTCACCACCCGCCCCGACACGCTGTTCGGTGCAACGTTCATGGTGCTGGCCCCCGAGCACCCGTTGGTCGACGCACTCACCACGCCCGAGCAGGCCGCATTCATCGCCGAGTACCGCACCATTGCCGCCGCCAAAGACGACTTCGATCGCCAGAACGAAGGCCGCGAGAAGACCGGCGTGTTCAGCGGTTCGTACGCCATCAACCCACTCAACGGCGCGCAGATCCCGATCTGGATTGCCGATTACGTGCTGATGGGCTACGGCACCGGCGCCATCATGGCCGTGCCCTGCGGCGACCAGCGCGACTTCGAGTTCGCCCGCAAGTTCGGCCTCGAGATCATCGCCATCCAAGAACCCACCGATGGCCGCGGCCTGGACACCAGCACATGGGCCGACGCCTTCATCGGCGACGCTCCGTACGCGAACAGCAGCAACGACTCGCTGGATCTCAACGGTGTCGCCACCGTCATCGAGGGCAAGCGGCTGACCAACGAGTGGCTCGCCGCCCACGAGCAGGGCGAGGCCACCATCACCTACAAGCTGCGCGACTGGCTGTTCAGCCGCCAACGCTACTGGGGCGAACCGTTCCCCATCGTCTACGACGCGCTCGGCAACCCCCATGCGCTGCCCGCCGGCGTGCTGCCCGTGGCGCTGCCCGAGACCGATCAGTTCTCGCCGCGCACCTTCGACCCCGACGATGCGATGAGCAACCCGGAGAGCCCGTTGGACCGCCTGCAGGACTGGGTGAACATCGAACTCGACCTGGGCGACGGCGATGGCATACAGACCTACCGCCGCGACACCAACGTGATGCCGCAGTGGGCTGGCAGTTGCTGGTACGAACTGCGCTACCTCGACCCCACCAACGACGAGGCGTTCGTCGACCCGGCCAACGAGGCCTACTGGATGGGGCCGCGCACCACGGGTGCCTCCGGCGGCGTCGACCTCTACGTGGGTGGCGTCGAGCACGCTGTCCTGCACCTGCTGTATGCCCGTTTCTGGCACAAGGTGCTGTTCGACCTGGGCCACGTCAGCTCGGTCGAGCCGTTCCACCGCTTGTTCAACCAGGGCTACATCCTGGCCGCCGCCTATCAGGACGAGCGCGGTATGTACGTGGAGGCCAGCGAGGTGGTGTCGGCCGATGGCGGGTACAGCTACAATGGCGAACCCGTCACCCGCGAGTACGGCAAGATGGGCAAGAGCCTCAAGAACGCCGTCGATCCCGACGACATGTGCCAGCAGTACGGTGCCGACACGCTGCGCCTGTACCTGATGAGCATGGGTCCGCTCGACGCCTCGCGCCCCTGGGAGAGCAAGGACGTCGTGGGCGTCTACCGCTTCCTGCAGCGCGTGTGGCGCAACATCATCGACGAGGACACCGGCGCTGCGCGACTGCTGCCCGAGCCCGCCACCGACGAAACGGTTCGCCTGTTGCACCGCACCATCGCAGGGGTGCGCGAGGAACTGGACAACCTGCGCTTCAACACGGCCATCGCCAAGCTGATCGAGTTCAACAACCACCTCACCAAGCTGGGTGGCTGCCCGGCCGACATGGCCGAGCCGCTGGTGAAGATGCTTGCGCCGCTGGCACCACATGCTGCCGAGGAACTGTGGGCAGCGTTGGGTCACAGCGAGTCAATCACCTACGAGCCGTTCCCCGTCGCCAACCCGGCCCTGCTGGTGGCCGACACCGTCGAGTACCCAGTGCAGGTCAACGGCAAGGTACGTAGCCGCATCACGGTGGCAGCCGACGCCACCGACGAGGCCGTACAGGAACACGCGATGGCCGACGAAAAGGTGCAGGCGGCGCTCGCCGGCGCGGCACCGAAGAAGGTCATCGTCATCTCCGGCCGCATGGTCAACATCGTCGCCTGAGGCTCACCGACCAGGTCCACCTCGAACTGCCCTCCGGGCGGTGGCGGTGGTCAGGCCAGCTTGAGGAACAGTCGCTCGACCTCTTCGAGGTCGAAACCGGACTCGGTGGCAACCTGCGGGTTGGCCATGCAAGCAGCCATGCCGGTGGCCAGCATCTTGAAGCCCACCTGGTCGAGCGCCTTGCCGGCGGCCGACAACTGAGCCACGATCTCGCTGCACTCGCGGCCGTCGCGCAGCATGGCTTGTACGCCCCGTACCTGGCCCTCGATGCGGGCGAGGCGACGCAGCAGATCGGCAGTGGTGGTATCCGGCAGTTGCATGACGGCATCATACCCCCTGGGGTGTGACCGCCCGACAACTGTGAACGCCCAACGACTAACGGCCGAGTAGCCCCTTCTGGACCTTGCCCATCGCGTTGCGCGGCAGTTCGGGGACCACGCGCACCTCGCGGGGCCGTTTGTGCACCGACAGCGTGGCGGCAACGAATTCGATCAGCGCTTGCGGGTCGGCCCAGTCCCCCACGACATAGGCAACGATGCGTTGGCCGAGGTCGTCGTCGGCTTCGCCGATGACCGCGACCTCATGCACCGAAGGGTGACCGAGCAGCGCGGTCTCCACCTCGCCGGCGCCAACCTTGTAGCCGCCCGTCTTGATGATGTCCATCGACTGGCGACCGACGATGCGGTGGAAGCCGTCGGGGTCGATCACGGCCGCATCGCCCGTGCGGAACCACTCGCCATCAGTCAGCTCGGCGGTGGCCGCCGGCCGGTGGAGGTAGCCGTCGAACAGCGTGGCTCCAGCCACGTGCAGCTCGGCGATGGTCTCGCCGTCGTGCACCACCGGCAGGCCATCGTCGCCGATCAGACGCGTGCGCACACCAGCGATTGGGAGGCCGACCCACCCAGGGCGACGTTCGCCGTCGGCGCGGGTGCTCACGGTGATCAGCGTCTCGGTCATGCCGTACCGCTCGACTGGCGCATGGCCGGTGAGCAACCGCAACTGCTCGAACACCGTCACCGGCAACGGAGCGCTGCCCGAGACGAGCAGGCGGGCAGCAGCCAGTGCCCGTGCGGCGCCCGTGTCGGCGCACAGCCTCCCCCACACCGTGGGCACGCCGAAGTAGAGCGTGCCGCCCGCCGCCGCGTAGGCGCTGGGTGTCGGCCGGCCGGTGTGCACCAGCCGGCTGCCGTGGCGCAAGGCGCCCAACACACCGAGCACGAGCCCATGCACGTGGAACAACGGCAGACCATGCACCAGCGTGTCGTCGGCCGACCATTGCCACGCGTCGGCCAGGCCGTCGAGGCCGGCGGCGATGGCTCGCCTGGAGAGCACGACACCTTTGGGGGCCCCGGTGGTACCGGAGGTGTAGACGATGAGCGCCGCCGCCGTGGCCGGCGGTTCGTCGAGGGCAGCGCCCTCGTTACCCAACGGCAGACGTGGCAACGTGATCTCCGGCCAGTCGGCGGTGCCGAGCACGAGCGAGGCACGCGAATCGCGCAGGATGTGCGCCCGCTCCACCGGCCCCGCATCGGGGGCCACCGGGACCACTGGGACACCAGCGGCGAGACCGGCAGCGATTGCGACGACAGTTTCCAGCGTGGGCCGCGCATCGACAGCGACCGCTGTAGCACCCGCCAACCGGGCCGCAGTACCGTTGGCCAGCGCCGCCAAGCGCGACCAGGAGACCGACTCGCCGGCGACTGACACCGCCCGTTCGCGGTCGCCGAAGTGCCCGGCGAGGGAACCCAGCAGCGGTGCGGAGCTGCTCACGCGCGGCTGGCGGCGACCGTTGCGTCGAGCCGATCGAGGAAGTTGTTCATCGCGTTCGTGAGACGCCGCCGATCGCCGCTGGCGAAGAGGTCCATGACCAGCCCGGTGAAGGTGGCCTTGATCAGCGAGGCCTCGTCGATGGCACGATCGTGCTGCATGCCCTCGGCTTCCAGCCGCAGCTCGGTGTCGTGGCGCCACACACCGATCTGGTCGGCGCGCACCCCGCCTGCCAGGCCGGTGACCTTGGCATCGAGCGTGGCGGCCTCGTAGCTGAGGCGTACAAGGGCCAGGTTCGCGGGGGAGGCGTTCATCCAACGCCACCACTTGCGGTAGAGCTCGGATTGGGTGAGGCGCGGCGCACGGGCCAGCCATTCGTCCTGCACCTTGATCTGCTGTTCCAGCGCCCGAGCCAGGGCAGCAGTGAGCAGCTCTTCCTTCGACCCGAAGTGGTGCACCAGGCGATTGATGCTGACGTCGAGTGCGGCCGCCATCGGCCGCAGGGTTGCCTGAGCCAGACCATTCTCGGCCAGGTACTCGACGATGCGGTCGAGCAGCTCCTGGCGGCGCTCTAGGTCGGGGGTCCTGGCCACGGCCGGTCACCCTACAGGTTTCGTCAGAGGCCGGACAGCTTCACCGCTGCCAGCGACACGACGGCCACCAGCGCCCAGCTGCCCAGGCCCAGCGCGAGCGGCCGGCCGCCTACGGCCCGCAGCTTTCGGAGGTTGACGTTGCTCCCCAGGCCGAGCAGGCCCATCGCCAGCAGGATCGTCTCAGCGTCCTTCAGGTGCCCGAGCGACGACATCGAGAGGACATCGGCGGAGCGAATGAGGACTGCCACCAGGAACAGAACGATGAACAACGGCAGCAACGGAGGCCGCTTTGCTCCGTCCACCGCCGAGGCCCCGGAGCGACGACGGGTGGCCAGAGCGACACCGGCCAACAACGGGGCGAGCAGGGCAACGCGGGTGAGCTTCACCAACGTCGCCAACTTCAACGAGGTCTCACCGTGCGTGGAGGCTGCGGCCACGACCTGGCCGACATCGTGCACGGAGGCACCTACCCAGGCCCCGAACTGGCTGTCGGAGAGGCCGAGCAGAGTTCCCAGCGCCGGTAGCAGGGCAATGGCCAGCGTGCCGCAGATGGTGACCAGTGCGATGGAATACGCGACCTCCTCCTCGGTGGCCTCGGCGAACGGCTCGACAGCGGCAATGGCCGAAGCTCCGCAGATGCTGTAGCCAGTGGCCATCAGCAAACCCAGCGACCGGGACAGGCCGAGCCGGCGGGCCAGCCACTGGGTGCCGAAGAAGGTGGCGGTGACGACAACCACCACAGCCACCAACGCACGTGGGCCCAGCTGGCCCAGCTCACCGAGCGACAGGCGAAAACCGAGCAGCACGATGCCGGCGCGCAGCACCTTCTTGGCGGCGAAGCGCAAGCCGGGACGGAACACCTCGTCGACCACACCGAACGTGGCGCCGATGATGCCCAGCGCCACGGCGACGACGTGCGGTGAGACGACTGCGACGGAGCGGTGCACGAGGAAGCCGACGACCGCGACGACGAAGGCGACAGCGAGCCCCGGCAGCAGGGGCAACAATCGCTGACCGGCTCGACGAAGGGCCGTCACGCTCCGGAACCGTGTTCGTGGACCTGTCCGCCTTCGACGACGGTGCCGACGAGCGGTACGCCCGGGCGGTAGACGAAGTGCGTGTACGACGGCGCGTCCAGCACGACCATGTCGGCACGGCGCCCGGCGATGATGGCCCCCACGTCGTCGCGGCGAAGCGCTGCGGCGCCACCGAGCGTTGCCGCCAGCAGCGCTTCCTCCGGGGTCATCCGCAAGTCGCGAACCGCGAGCGCCATGCAGAAGCTCATCGAAGTCGTGAAGCTGCTGCCCGGATTGCAATTGGTGGCGATCGCGACCGCGGCACCGGCATCGATGACTCGCCGGGCGTCGGGGTACGGCTGACGGGTACTGAAGTCCGTTGCCGGCAGGAACGTCGCAACCGTGTTACTGCCTGCCAACGCAACGACGTCTGCGTCGGTGAGGTAGGTGCAGTGGTCGGCGGAGGCACAGCCCATCTCCACGGCCAACTGCACACCCGGCCCGAAGCCGAGCTGGTTTGCATGCAACCGCATGCCCAATCCTGCGTCGCGGCCGGCCGTGAGCACGGC
>Ga0105047_10015771_pt1 | contig 11888 bp, 8 predicted proteins | sample MAT04_FD_78384 | JGI IMG/M metagenome (GOLD analysis project Ga0105047, IMG submission 78384) | Freshwater microbial communities from Lake Fryxell liftoff mats and glacier meltwater in Antarctica - MAT-04 (megahit assembly) | ecosystem: Environmental > Aquatic > Freshwater > Ice > Liftoff... | reverse complement strand
CGAGCAGATCAACGACTCGCCGATCACCGCGCCGTCGAAGCGCTTGCAGGCGGTGTGTCCGGGATACATCAAGGGGAGGAGCAGCGCCGCGCATGCGCCGCGTCTCGGGGCGAAGCTCTCGATGGCGACGGTACGAGGGCTATGCCCGCGCTTTCATGCGTGGCTGGAGGCGATCGAAGGGCTGGCTGCCTGACGGCGTAGCGCCTATCGGTGGGGGATGGGGTCAGCGGGGTTTGCTGGCTGTCTCACGGGACAGGTCGGCCCGCCGTGGAGCCGAGGGTCGGGCGGCGTCAGAGCTGGGCGCGCGCGAGCAGCAGCGCGGCGAGTCGGGCGTCGAGGGTCGCGCGACCGGGGCCAGCGCCGACGCTCTCGAAGTTGTGGCGGGCGATGTCGGCGGACAGCTCGGGGTCGGACTGGATCGCGGTCGCTGCCATCGCGCGGTACTCGGGGCCGAGGCGGGCCATCTCGTCGAGGAAGCGGGCGTTGGCGGCGACCTGGGCCTGACGGCGGATCTGGTCGAGCAGGTCGGCGCGGATGCACTGGATGACCGGGTCGGGGGTCCGGCGGATCACAGGGACCAGGCCGTCCGGGGTCGCAGGCCGCCGTGGGTCTGGACCTCGCAGGCCCGGGTGGAAGCCGACCATGTAGAAGCGCAGCGGCGGGCGCAGGGCCTCGTAGGCGTCGCGGACGAGGCGGACGAGCGCCTCGAACTCGTCGACATCGTGCCATGAATGGTCGGTGTCGCGCGGGAGCACGAAGGTCAGCAGCACGACCTCGACCTCGGGCTGCGCGCGGCCGATGTCCACGAGCCGCTGCGCGACCGCGGCGGGCTCGCGCTCGCCGGGTTGGTCGTAGATGAGCGGGCGGGCGAGGCGGCCCTGTTCGCGGCAGCGGCGGGCGAAGGGGCACAGGCCGAGGTCCTCGACGACCTCGAGCAGGTAGCGGTCGTGGAGCGCCTGGATGTCCTCCGCGGGCGGGTCGCGGCGCTGGGCAGACATGCGGGGCGCAGTGTACATTAGCCGGCGATGCGCGGACCGAGGGTGCTGCTGTGGCTGGGCCTGACGACCGCGGCGATGACGGTGGGCCCGGGTTGCTCGCGCTATGTGGTGCACGTCGAGGCCGACCCGGGCGGGGCGAAGGTGACGCTCAACGGCAACGCGGCGCGCGGCGACCGGTGGTCGGTGCCCGGCGACTCGGGGGCGGAGATCGTGACGACCTGGCCGGATGGTCAGCGGCTGGCGACCGCGTTGCTGGTCGACCGGGACATGCGCGTGGTGGTGCGACGCGACGGCGACCCCAATCAGGTGGTCGGCGCGCGCACGATGCTGGCCGCGTCGGCGCCGACCGGCACGACGACAGGCACGACGGCAGGCACGACGGCAGGCACGGGCACGTCGGATCCGGTGGCGACGCCGGCCGCGAGCGGCGACCCGATGGAGCGGGCCAAGGCGCTGGCGGATGCGGGCCAGAAGGCCTACGAGCTGACGGACTACGAGGAGGCGATCGCCCGCTTCAAGGCGGCCTACGAGCTGATCCGCGGCAGCAAGGATCCCAAGGCCCCGGAGATCCTCGGCAACATCCTCTACAACCTCGCGGTGGTGTACGAGCGCAGCCACGAGGTCACGCCGGAGGTCGAGCGGCTGCGTCGTGCCCGCGTCATGTACCGGCAATTCGACGAGCAGATGGCGTTGCTGGTCAAGGACTGGGCGAGCTCGGCGGAGCACGCTGATGTCCTGAGCCGCATCCGTGCGCTCGACGCCCGCATCGGCAGCAAGTAGTCCGGGCAGTCCTGCGGCGGACTTCCATCCTGGCGAAAACGGCCGTATCGTGGGCCCTCGCGCGCGCCGGACCTGTTCGGTTGTTCAGCGCGTGCTGGCCGAGGAACGCTGATGTTCAAGAACCATCCCAAGGGTCTGCCTGTCCTGTTCTTCACCGAGATGTGGGAGCGCTTCGGCTTCTATCTGATCCTCGGCATCTTCGTGCTCTACATGGAGGCGGGGCCGGACGCGCTAAACGCCGCCAAGAGCGGGCTGGGGCTGCCGGAGAAGGAGTCGAAGGACATCTACGGCAGCTACATCGCGCTGGTGTATCTGACGCCGTTCATCGGCGGGTTGCTGGCCGACCGGATGTTCGGCTATCGCCGGTCGATCATCTTCGGCGGCCTGTTGATGGGGCTCGGCTACTGCGGGCTGGCGATCCCGGGCTACGGGATCCACTTCTTCCTGTCGTTGCTGCTGATCATCGTCGGTAACGGCTTCTTCAAGCCGAACATCTCGACGCTGGTCGGCAACCTGTACAACACGGACGAGTACCGGCCCTACAAGGACGCCGGCTTCAACATCTTCTACATGGGCATCAACATCGGTGCCTTCTTTTGCAACTTCGTCGCCGCGTATCTGCGGATCAACTACGGGTGGGGCTACGCGTTCCTGGCGGCCGGCATCGGCATGTTCATCGGGGTCGCGTGGTTCATCGCCGGGCAGAAGCACACGGCCCACGCGGACGTGCTCAAGCCGACGGTCCCCGGCGACCAGTCGGTGGGGGCGATCCTCGCGCAGGTGTTCATCCCGGCGTTCATCTTCGCGGTGATCGGGTGGGTGCTGCCGGACATGTTGTTCGGGCCGGCCGTGATCGCGGGCGCGGAGCACAAGGTGTTTACCCTGTTCGGCACCAAGTCGAACGACGCGTTCCTGTTCGCCTGCATCCCGGTCGTGTGGTTCTACGCGTCGCTGTGGCGGCGCTCGGTCGGCGAGGACAAGGAGCGCATCGGCGCCCTGCTGCCGCTGTGCGCGGCGGTCATCGCGTTTTGGGCGATCTTCCACCAGAACGGGGCGGCCCTGACGACCTGGGCGGAGAGCTACACCTCGCGCGAGATGCCGGCCAGCGTCGCCAGCGCGGCGCGGTCGGTCGACTTCGTGCAGGAGGTCAACACCGGGCTTCGCGAGGTCAAGGTCCGCAACGACCACGGCGACACCACCGTCGGGCCCGACGGCAAGCCGGTGACGCGCATGGGTCCCGACCCATACTTCGACAACCTGCCGAAGGAGCAGCACCCGCCGCCGCCGCCGCCGGAGTGCATGGAGCCGGGGCTGAGCGACGCGCAGAAGACCGCGTGTCGGCCGTACAGCCTGACGCTGGTGTCGACCGAGCTGTTCCAGTCGGTGAACGCGTTCTTCGTGGTGATCCTGACCCCGGTGGTGGTCGGGGTCTTCGCGTGGTTGCGTCGCCGTCGCAAGGAGCCGTCGACCCCCGGGAAGATCGCGCTCGGCATGTTCATCACGGCGCTGTCGACCCTGGTGATGATCGCGGCGACCTACGCGACCCACAACGGCGAGCTCAAGGGCTCGATGATGTGGCTGGTCGCCACGTATTGCGTGATCACGTTCGGCGAGCTGTGCCTGAGCCCGATGGGGCTGTCGATGGTGTCCAAGCTGAGCCCGCCGCGGCTCACGGCGTTGATGATGGGCGCGTGGTTCCTGTCGACGTCGATCGGCAACAAGCTGTCGGGCATCCTCTCGGGCCTGTTCACCCTGTTCGAGCACAAGTCCGGCATCTACATCATCAACGCCGTGCTGGCGCTGGCGTCGTGCGGGCTGATCCTCATCATGCTGCCGCGGCTCAAGCGGGTGATGACCAAGTACCTGGGCGAATGACAGCCGCGGGCGACCCCTCCGAGCCGACGATCGCGCGGGCGCTGGCCGAGTTCCCGGGGCTGGTGCGGCCGCGTGCGACCCCGCTGGCCGGCGGGCTCATCAATCGTTCGTTCGCGGTCACGGCCGCGGACGGCGAGTATGTGTTGCAGCGGGTCCACCCGGTGTTCGCGCCCGAGGTGCACGAGAACATCGCGGCGGTCACGGAGCAGTTGCGCCGACGCGGCGAGCCGAGCCCGACGCTGCTGGCCTCGCGGGGCGGACGCTGGTGGGCGGACCTCGGCCCGGACGGCATCTGGCGGGTGATGACCCGCGTGCCAGGGGTCAGCTTCGACACGATCCAGAGCGCGACGCAGGCCCGCGCGGCGGCGGCCAGGGTCGGGGCGTTCCACGGCGCGCTCGGGGACCTGGACCACAGCTTCAAGGCGGTGCGCTCGGGCGTACACGACACCTCGGCGCATATGCACACGCTGGCGCAGGCGCTGGAGGAGTGTGCGGGCCACCGCCTCGCTGCCGAGGTTACAGAGCTGGCGGCGCAGATCGTCGCGGGGTACGCGGCCCTGCCGGCGCCGGGCGAGGTGCCGCTGCGTGTGTGTCACGGCGACCTCAAGTTCAACAATCTTCTGTTTCGCGGGACGGGCCTCGCGGACCAGGTGGTGTCGACGGGGATCGTCGACCTCGACACGGTCGGGCGCATGCCGCTACACCACGAGCTGGGCGACGCGTGGCGCTCGTGGTGTAACCGTGGCGGTGAGGACCAGACCTCGGCGAGCTTCGACCTCGAGATCTTCGCGGCCTCGCTCGATGGTTACCTCGGCGCGCTGTCACAGCCGCTGACGCTGGCCGAGCGGCACGCGCTGGTCCACGGGGTCGAGTGGATCTCGCTCGAGCTGTCGGCGCGCTTCGCCGCCGATGCGCTGTATGAGCGCTACTTCGGCTGGAACCGCGAGCGCTTCCCGGCGGCCGGCGAACACAACCTCGTGCGCGCGGCGGGCCAGTGGTCGCTGCATCGGGCGGCGCTCGCCACCCGCGAGGGCCGTGCGGCGCTGTTGCTGACGGGGAGCTGACGGCCCAGAACTTGAAGCTCGGAACTTGAAGGTCAGAACTTGAAGTTGTGGGAGTGGGTGCCGCCGCTGCGGGTCTCGTTGAAGCGGATCGCCTCGAGCACCTCTTCGATGCACTGACCCATCGGCGTGCCGGCGAAGGAGCCGGTGGCGTTGGCCTTGACCTCGCCCTTGATGTCGACGACCACGCGCACCGGGACCGAGAGGCCTTGTGAGTCGGGTACGCCGGCCTTGCTGCGACAGCGTGACACGACGCGCGGCTCCATCGACGCGAGCTTGGCCTCGAGGCGGCCCTTGGTGATGCTCTCCGGGCGGTCGTCGAGCGGGTCGCGTGGCTCGACCTTCTTGGCTGGCGGGGTCTTCGGCACCACGGCGGCCGCGGGCGGCTTCTCGGGGGTCTTGACGGGCTCGGGCGGCGGCTGCTTGACGACGGCGGGGGTCTCGGGCTCCGGCACGGGCTCGGGGGTCTCCGGCTCGGGCGGCGGGAGCTGCTTGACCGGGGTCTCGGGCTCGGACGGGGGCGCGAGCACAGTCGGCGCGGGGTCGTCGTTCTGGGCGGCGAGGTCGGACTTGCGCTTGTTGTCGCGGGCGTCGCGGGCGTCGCGGGCCTTCGACTTGCTGGTGGTCGGACGGCGATCGTTTGCGACCTCGGCGGCTTTACGGCCTGAGCCGCCCGAGCCGCGTTGATCACTGAGCCACAGGGCGGCGATGGCGACCACCGAGGCGATGACGATCGCCAGGCTGACGTTGCGAAACAGGTTGCTGGTCGGGCCGGGCGGGCGTGACAGGACGAGGACCTGGCCCGGAGGCGCCTGGACCTGGATCGGCGGCAAGGCCGGGGCGACGATCGGGGCGGCGAGCTGTGTCAGGTGCAGCGCCATCGACGGCTCGCGACTCGGGCGGTCCGACTTGAAGACGGCCGCGGCGAGCTCGGGCTGGCGCTGCTTGAGGTCGTTGGCGAAGGTCGCGAGCGGGGTCGGCTCGCTGGCGGCGCGCAGCGGGGCGCTGGCCTGCTTGACGCGGCGACTGCCGTCCTCGTCCCAGAAGGCCGGGTCGAGCGCGAGGATCTGGGTGACGCGGCGCAGCTCACCCTCGCGGGCGCGCGCGGCCAACAACGCCTCGTCGAGCGCGCGCAGGTCGTTGTAGCGGTCTCTCGGGGCCTTGGCGAGCGCGCGCTGGACCACGGCCTCGAACACGTCGGGGATCTCCTGCTCGGGCACGACCAGCCGCGGGGACACGGCCTCCTCGTACATCTGCTTCTTGAGCACCGAGATGAACGAGTCGCCGCGAAACGGCGGGCGGCCGGTGGTCAGCTCGTACATCAGGACGCCGACCGCGTAGACGGCCGAGCGACTGTCGGGTCGTCCGCCGCCGGCGATCTCCGGGGCCATGAATTCGGCGGCGCCGACGGGGGTGCCCTTCGATACGGCGAGGGTGCCCTCGGGGTTGCGATACACGCTGGTCAGCGGGGTGACGCCGACGCCGAGCAGCTTGATGGTGTCGCGCGCGCGCTCGCCTTCGCTGCGGGACCGCTCGCCGGGCAGGCGCAGACAGGTCGCGGCGGTCAGGTCATTGTGGATGACGCCGCGCTCGGCGGCGATGATGAGTCCGTCGCAGATCTGGTTGGCGAAGGCGGCGACGTCGGCCCACGGCATCGGGCCCTCGCTGCGCAGCGCGCTAGCGAGGGTCTCACCCTCGAGGTACTCCATCACGTAATACGTGAGGTGGTCGCTGGTGGTGCCGGCGCCGAGCACCTCGACGATGTGCTCGCTGCGCAGCCTAATGAGCTGCTGGGCCTCGTACAGGAATTGGCGCGCGCGCGCGTCGGCGGGCGAGTAGCTCGGGCTGAGCACGCGGATGGCGACGCGGCGGCCGGTCGCGCGCTCCTCGGCGAGGTAGACGCGGGTGATCATGCCGCGGCTGAGGGCGCGAACAAGGCGACAGCCGCCGAGCTCGCGACCGACGAGCTCGTCGGGGTCGCTCCAGAGGTCGAGGGGGAACGGCTCGCCGAGGTCGGTCGGCGCGGGCGCGAGGTTGACGTGCGGGGAGACCTGGGAGCCCCACTCGTCGTCGGCATCATCGTTGTCGTTGTCGTTGTCGTTGTCGTTTGAACGGCGAGCGTCGTGGGTGGCTTCGTCGTCGCTGGCGTCGGGCGGAGCGACGGCGTCGGAGGGCTTGCGAACGATCGGCTGGGGCCAGGCGTCGTCGTCGGCGAAGTCGTCGACCGCGATGATGCCGGAGGCCATCGAGGCGCCGGGTCGGGTGGCGATCCAGCCGCCGACGCTGCTGCTCTCGGCGTCGACGGTGTCCTCCTCGCCGGTCATGGGCGTGGGCGCGGCGGGCATCGCTGCGAGGAGTTGCTGGGGCGGGAGGTCCCAGGTGGCGTCGTCGTCGTCGTCGATGTTGGCGACGGGGATCGCAGCGGAGGGCTGGGGGCCGCGGGCATGGACCCAGCCGCCGGCTTCGTCGTCGTCCGAAGCGGGCTGGATCGGCGTGCGGGCCATCGATTCGGCGGCGTCGCGCAGGCGCCGGGCCGGGAACATCGCCGTCGACTCGTCGTCGGCCGGCGCGGTCTCCAGCGGGCGCCGCGAGTGCGGCGCGTCGTCGTCGATCGGGAGATCGAGCTCGTCGTCGGTCGGCAGCGCGGCGAAGGCCGGGTTGGCGGCCGCAGCACGCAGCTCATCGCGCGCGAACAGGCCGGTCGGGGCGTTGTCGCGGACCTCGGGGAAGATGCCGGTGTCGTCGTCGGTGACGCGGGACTGCTGGCCGTCGGCGAGGGTGTCGGCCGAGCGCTCGGAGTCGTCGCTAAACATGCGCGCGAGACCAGCCGCGGTCAGGTTGTTCGGGTTGCTGGTCGAGGCGCTGGCGGGCGCGTCGTAGCTGTCCGAACGGGCAGATCGGTCGTCGTCATCCCAGGACGCGGGCCGGGCGACGGCGCGCTGGCGGTCGAGGTCGGCGAAGCTCCAGCGCGCGCCGGTGCCAGTGGCCGGGTCGCCTGGGCGCTCGGCGTCGTCGCGATCCTGCTCACGATCATGGGGCTCTCGATGATCACGAAATCCGGCGGCGGGCGCCTCACCGCGGAACTGGAGCGGTGCGTCGGTGGGGCGTCGGAAGTCGGAGCCGGAGGGCGAGGCGATGATGGCGTCGGTCATCGACTCGAGGTCATCGGGGTCGAGCTCATCAGCCTCGACTTCATCGGGCTCGAGCTCCTCGGTTTCGTCGTCGAGGTTCTCCTCGGCGCTCGGGTCGTCCTCGGCGCGCACCTGACGAAACGGAAAGCTACTCACGAGGTGAGACATGCGCGGCGGCAGTGCGATCTCACCGTCGTCGATGAAGCCGCGCTGGCTGGCACTCACGGGGATCGGTGGAGGTCCAGGGTGATGTCCAGGGTGGTGCTGCGGTCCACGCGTTGGCGCGGCGTGCATGGTGGGCTCGTCCGGCGCGGAGTCGAGCAGGTCGGCGTCGTCGATCGGCTCCTCGACGACTTCCTCGCCGTCGAGCAGCTCCGGGACGCTGCCGCGCTCGCCATCGAACTCCGGGGGCGCCGGCACCGGCCCGTCGTCGTCGTCGTCGTCGTCGGCGAAATTGAAGGTATCGCCCGACTTGCTCGGATGGGCCTCATCCCACTCGAAGCGGCCGCTCCCGGAGGGCGTCCGCTGCGAATTCGATCCCTTGCGCTTGTTGTCCACGGGCGGGCCGAGAGTCGCATAGCGCCCGTGGCAGGTCAAACTGGCGCACGTCGGCGCCCCGTAGTCCTCGCGTGCTCCGGGGGCCCGGAGCGGGTCGTGGCGCGGCGTGCGGCGGTCGTGTGCGCCGAGGCACCGGGCGCGGGGCGAGTGGGGATCTCCGGGTCCCCGGGGGGGCTGCGGGGGCCCTTTGGGCCAGTTGCGCGGGTCAGCGTGCGGGCTGCTTCGGCTCCTTGGCGGGCTTCGTGGGCTTCGTGGGCTTGCTGGGGGCCGCGGGGGTCGCAGCGAGCTGGCCCTGAAGGTCGGCGATCCGACGCTCGGTTTCGGCGAGCAGCTCGGGGGCGGTGACCGTGGCCTTGAACTGCTCGAACAGGACGATCGACTGCGCGATCCTGTCCGGGAGCTGGCCGAGCAGGACGGCCTGGTCGCGCAGCCACTCGTGCCGGGTCGGCTCGAGCGCGTAGGCCTTGCCCAGCGCGTCGGCGGCGTCGGCCACCCGGGTCGGGACGCCCTGCAGCGCCACCGCGAGCAGGTTGTAGTCGGCGCCGGTCGGCTTGGGGGTGCGGGTGATCATGCGCTCGTAGGCGGTGGCCGCATCGCCGTACATGCCCTTGTGATTGAGCGCGTCGCCGAGGCGGCGGTAGTAGTCGGCGGTCAACGCCGGGTCGTCGCCGGCGATCGCCTGCTTCAAGTAGTACTCGGCCTCGTAGCGGTGACGCGGCATCTTGACCAGCGCGGCCGCCAGCTCACCCTCGCAGCGGACGCTCTGCGGCAGCTTGTTGGCGCAGGTGCGCAGCGCCAGCGAGGCCTCGAGGTTGTCGTCGACCTTGCGCGCCGCCTCGGCCTTACCGAGCGCAGCGGCCAGCTCGTCGGGCGGCAACTGGGGCTCGCTGCGCGGCGGCGGCGGCTCTTTGTTGGGGTTGTTGAACGGCGAGGGGCCCGGTGGGGCCTCGCTCCTGGACGGCACGCTGGGTTGGATCAGGTTCTTGGTGTCGGCCAGCTTGGATGGGGCCGGCGCGTCCGGGCCGGAGCAGGCCAGGAGGATGGAGGCGGGTGCGACGGCGGCGAGAAACCAGCCGACGGCGGGTGCAAGACGGAGCATGGTCCAGATTATACTCCCGTCCGTGACCGCTTCCGCCATCGACGACATCCCGCCCCGTCCGCTGACGGCGGTCTATCCGGGCTCCTTCGACCCGATCACGCGGGGTCACGTGGAGATCGTGGAGCGGGCGCTGCGGATCTTCGATCGGGTGGTGGTGGCGGTCGGCCGGCACCCGAGCAAGCCGGGATTTTTCGCGGTGGAGCAGCGCTGTGAGCTGATCTCGGCGAGCATCGCCCACCTGCCCCGGGCCAGCGCGGAGCACTTCGAGGGGCTGGTGATCGACTTTTGTCGGATCCGCAAGGCGTCGGCGATCTTGCGGGGCTTGCGGGCCCACGGAGACTTTGGACCGGAGTTTCAGATGGCGCTCGCCAACCGCGACCTCGCGCCGGAGATCGATACGGTCTTCATGATCCCGCAGCCCGCCCAGCAGTTCGTGTCGAGCTCGCTCATCCGTGAGATCGCCCACCACGGCGGTGACTTCGAGCGCTACGTCCCGGTCGCGGTGGCCGAGGCGATGCATCGCCGGCTCGCCCGAGGCCAGGCGTGAGCGACGACGCCGACCACAAAAATAAGGGTGGCCCGCTGGCGCGAGCCGCGAGCGGGCCGTGGCGAGGCGACGAGCACAAGTTGCAGGTGCTCGCGGCGCAGGAGGCCGGCCTCGCGCCGACCGAGGTCGCGGTCGATCTCTATACCGAGGGCTTCAAGGCCGGCTTGCAGGAGAAGGACCCGGCCGACGGCGCCATCGTGCTTCGCGGACGCACGGTGCTCAAGGCGGAGGAGCTCGAGCGCAGCCTGCGGCCGATGCTCCGCTTCCTCCGCGTCGGCCCCGACGCGGCGCGGGCGCGGGTGTTCGACGGCAAGTTCGAGCTTCGCATCGCGGCCCAGGCGGCCGAGGCCGGGGAAGCCGTGCAGGGGGCGGCGCGCGCGGTGCTGCTGATGTGGATGGCGGGCGGGTTGCTCGGCTGGTGGATGTTATCGGTGTCGCGGGTGGCGACATTTCTGGTGTGGGGCATGACGCTGTTGCTGGGCGCGTGGAGCTTGCGGCGCGGGCTGGTCAGCGGTCGGACGATGCTGGCGGCGCGCCTCGCGGTCGGCCTGGGGATGCTGGCGCACGAGCAGCAGTTGATCTTGCCGCCGGCGGACGGCGCCGACCGAGGAAGCGGGGCCGCGTGACTGCTCCCGATCCAGGGCTGTGTCGCGGCTGTCGGCACGCGCACGTGGTCGTCAGCGGGCGCGGCTCGTGCTTCTGGCGCTGCAAGGTGCACGACGTGGAGCCGGCCTGGCGGAAGTATCCGCAGCTTCCGGTGCTGCGCTGCGCTCGCTTCGCGCCGGGGGTGCCGGAGGGTGGTGCGGGCTCGGGAGGGCTTACGCCGCCGGCCGCGGGGGGGTAGATTTCGGGCGATGCTGGCCCGCTTCACGGTCTCTGGGTTTGTGCTCACGGTCCTGGTCGCCGGTGTGCCGGCGGTCGCGCGGGCGGGCAACGGCACGCACCCGCGCACGCCGGTGTTGTGGGAGCCGGTGCCGGCGTGTCTGACGATCGTCGACCGCACGATCGACGCCAAGCTGACCTTCAACTACACGATCCCTTACGAGGATCTGCGGCCGGAGGACGCGATCGACGAGGTGGACAACAGCCGGCGGCACCAGTTCATCGGGTTTTGTCGGTGGCACAGCCCGCAACTGCCGCTGGGCGGCTGGCTGTCGACCGCGGACGTCGACTATGCGACCGCGGCCGGGGTCGTCGACATGGACAGCGTCAAGCCCGAGGACGTGCTCGAGGAGAACCCGGACTGGCAGCAATGTTTCACGCGGATCACCGGGGACGACGAGCGTCGGCTGATCACCTTCGCGGAGGCGGACAAGCCGGTGGTGTGGGACACCACCGGACTGGCTGCGGGGCCGTACGTGATCTCGGGGTACACCTGGGAGCCGCAATTCAACATTTGGAGCGTGCGTCCGGGGGTCGTCAAGGTGATGGACGACCCGGATCCGACCAAGAACGGTCCGATGCTGGCGATCATGAATCGCAACGAGATCGTGTTCGCGGAGGATGTGCTGACGATCGCGGGCTGCGTCGACGCGATGGACGGCTCGACGATCACGGGCTCCTGGGCGCTCACCAACGATGACACGCTCGACGTGCTGGAGTGGGTGAGCTTCGCCGCGGACGTCCCGGTCAGCGGTGAGAGCTTCGAGCTGCCGTTTGCGCCGCCGATGCCGACGGTCGGGGGGTCGATCGTGATCAAGATCGAGATCGTCGATCCGATGGACCGCTCTTACACCGCGCATATGCTCGATCTGGTCGACGTGCTGCCGGGCGGCGCGGGGGACAGCGGCGACTGCTCGGACAGCAGCATGAACTTCATCGGCATGCCAGATTGCCCGG
>Ga0105047_10015767_pt1 | contig 11892 bp, 12 predicted proteins | sample MAT04_FD_78384 | JGI IMG/M metagenome (GOLD analysis project Ga0105047, IMG submission 78384) | Freshwater microbial communities from Lake Fryxell liftoff mats and glacier meltwater in Antarctica - MAT-04 (megahit assembly) | ecosystem: Environmental > Aquatic > Freshwater > Ice > Liftoff... | reverse complement strand
TACCGGCGGCCCGGACCCACGTCACCCGGCGGGGAACGAGGCGGCCCGGCGGGGGGCTCCGACGCTGCTTGGTGAGCGTGGTGCACGAGGCGGGGAACGAGGCGGCCCGGCGGGGGCTCCGACCCAGGGCGGACCGAAGCGCCCGTCCGGTACCGTGTCCCTGTGCCTACCCACGAGTACCTGGAACTGACCGACTGGCGGCGCGCGATCGCGGCGCTCTATGCCGACTGGCGGCGGACCAGCCCGACCGACCCGGAGGGTACCACCCTCGCCTGGCGGGAGGCCCGCGACCGGCTGTACCGCGAGCATCCCCAGTCGCCCGTGCCGGTCACTGACCGCGCCGGGTTCCGTGACCGGTGGTGGCCCTACGATCCGGCGTGGCGGCTGACGGCGACACTGGAGGCGGACGTCGCCACGGGTGGCCCGCACGAGGACGGCGAGGCGACCGGCCCGGTGATCCAAGCCCCGTCCTCGGGGAGTGGCGGCGGGTTCCGGATGCGTCGCATCGGCACGGTCCGGCCAGGCGGCCCGGTGGGCGACGCGGCGCTGCCCGTGCTGTGGGTGGAGGGCTACGGCAACGGCCTGTTCCTGCCCTTCCGCGACGCCACGAACGGAGACCGGACCTACGGTGCGGGACGGTACCTGCTGGACACGATCAAGGGCGCCGACCTGGGCGGCGACGTGGCCACGGGCATGCTCGTGCTGGACTTCAACCTCGCGTTCCACCCGTCCTGCGCCCACGATCCGCGCTGGGCGTGTCCGCTCGCGCCGCCCGCGTCCCGGCTGGCCGTGGCCGCGCCGGTGGGCGAACGGTCGCGCTGACGCACCGGCGGCGGTCCGGGACCATCGCGCCTATCATCGGCGAGGGTTGCAGAGCACCAACCGACACGGCGCGATGGAGGGTTCGAACACGATGACCAGCGGTCGCCGACGCGGCTCCGTCCTGTTCCTGGCAGGGGCGATGCTGCTGTCCGGCGGCATCGTCGCCGCGCAGGACCCGAGCGCCAGCCCCAGACCGTCCGCGGCCCCCAGCACGGCCCCCAGCCTGGTGCCGGAGCCGTCCGTCGATCCGTGCGTGACGCCGCCCCCCTCGCCGGAAGCATCCCCGGTGGCACCCGGTGACCCCGACGCAAGCCCCGCGGCGGCCAGCCCCCCGAGCGTCGCTCCCGCGGCGGCCAGCGCAGCCCCGAGCGTCGCCCCCGCGGCGAGCCCGGCCGGCAGCGTCGACCCCGGCGCAAGCCCGCAACCGAGCGCCGAGCCCACCGTCGACCCCTGCGCCACGCCGGCGCCATCGGGCGAGCCCGGCAGCGGCGACAAGGTGGTCAAGGCCCGACCCGTGACCATCAGCCTCAGGAAGGTCGCGGACGGCTTCTCGAACCCCAACGGCCTCGTCAACGCGGGCGACGATCGCCTGTTCGTGCTGGAGCAGGAGGGCTACGTCGAGCTGCTCAAGCCCGCCCGCGACGGCACCTTCCGCGATGCAGGCGTCTTCCTGGACTTCCGTGACCGCGTGGAGTGCTGCGGCGAGAAGGGCTTCCTGGGCCTCGCCTTCCCGCCCGACTACGCGGAGAGCGGCAGGTTCTACGTGACCTACGCGGGCGCCGGGCATGCCTGGTACCTCGACGAGCGGCGGGTCAGCAAGGACGATCCCGACCGCGCCGATCCCACGTGGCGCCGGAGCCTGATCAAGGAGTACAAACCCCGCGACTTCCACTGGGGCGGCAACATGTATTTCGGGCCGGACGGCTACCTCTGGATCGGCATGGGTGACGGCGGCTTCGGTGGCGGCCCCACGGATCCCGGCGACCCGGACAACCGGGCCCAGGACCTGGGCACGATCTTCGGCAAGTTCCTGCGCATCGACCCCACGGACCCCGACGGCCGCGGCAAGAAGACCGCGGCGTACACCATCCCGGATGACAACCCGTTCGTGGACCGCGCCGGCGCGCGCCCCGAGATCTGGCTGCGCGGCGTGCGCAACCCGTGGCGCTGGAGCTTCGACCGGGTCACCGGCGACCTGTGGATCACGGACGTGGGCATGCACACCTGGGAGGAGGTCAACCGCCTCAAGGGCCCGAACCCGGGCAAGGGCGACAACCTCGGCTGGCGGCTCATGGAAGGCCCCGACTGCTACAACCCCACGAGCGGCTGCGAGGCGCGCGTGGGCGATCTGACGATGCCCATCGCGGCGTACCGGCATGAGGTCACCCCCGGCGGCTTCCGGTGTGCCATCACGGGCGGCATCGTCTATCGCGGCGAGCGCTTCCCCGCGATGCGTTCCTGGTACTTCTTCGGTGACTACTGCTCGGGCACCATCATGAAGCTGGACTCGGGCGGCCGGAACCGCCAGCAGATCGATGTCGCGCTGGACACGGACCTGGCCATCAGCGCCATGGGCACAGACAGCAAGGGCGAGATCTACGTCCTCGATTACACGCTCAACAAGGCGACCGCGATCTACCGCATCGAGGGCAGGCCCCGGCGCTGACCGGCGCGCTCCCCTTCCTGGAGATCCCATGGCTGACAACACACCCCGTGTCTCGCGCCTGGAAGGCGCCGCCCTCGCGTTCGTCGACGACCCTCGCCGGTTCGGCACGCTCGCGACCATCAACCCCGACGGCACGCCGCACCTGGCCGTGATCTGGTATGCGCCGTTGCCGGACGGCTCCATCCTCATCAACTCCAAGGCGGGCCGGCGCTGGCCGGACAACCTGCTGCGCGATGCGCGCTGCTCGCTGGCCATCGAGGACGGCATGCACTGGGTCGCCATCCGGGGCGCCGTGAAGGTGGTCGAGCGTCGCGAGCAGGGTGTCGAGGACATCTGCGCGCTCGCCGTGCGCTACGAAGGGGACGATCAGGCTGAGCTCGAGAAGCGGTTCGCCGCGTTCCGGGCCCAGGAGCGGATCTCGTTCCACCTGGTGCCGCGCTCGATCACGGTCCACCTGGGCGAGTGACGCCTGTGGCCACGGCCCCGCGCCGGGTGCGACGCCGTGTGCAACGCCGTGTGACGGTCCTTGCGGGCGGCTACGGCGGCGCGAAGATGAGCCACGGGCTGGCCCTCGCGTCGGCGGCGCGGGCAGCGGCCGGGGAGGCGTCGCTGGACCTCTCGATCATCGGCAACACCGGCGACGACCTGGAGGTCCACGGGCTGTGCGTCTCGCCTGACCTGGACACGGTCATGTACACGCTGTCCGGCTGGGCCAACGAGTCGACCGGCTGGGGGGTGCGTGACGAGACCTGGTCGGCCAAGGAGATGCTGGACCGGTATGGTGCGCCGACCTGGTTCGGCCTGGGCGACCGGGACCTCGCGACCCACCTCGTGCGCACCCAGGCGCTGCTGGCGGGCGAACGTCTGACGCAGGTGACCGCCCGCCTGGCAAGCGCCCTGGGCTGCCCCGCGACGCTGCTGCCCATGACCGATGACACGGTCCGGACGGAGCTGCTGGTGGACGGCCGGTGGCTGGAGTTCCAGGAGTACTTCGTGCACCGGCAGCACGCCGCGGACGTGGCCGCCGTGCGCCACGCGGGCGTCGATGGCGCATCGCCCACGCCGGAGGCGTTCGCCGCCCTCGCGGCCGCGGAGCTGATCGTCCTCGCGCCCTCCAACCCGTTCGTGAGCATCGGCACCATCCTCGCGGTGCCCGGCCTGCGTGAGGCCGTGGCCGCCGCGCCGGCACCGGTCGTGGCCGTGAGCCCGATCGTGGGCGGCGCGGCGCTGCGCGGCCCAGCGGACCGGATGCTCCAGACGATCGCCGGCCGGGAGGCGTCCGCGGCGGGCGTCGTGGCCCATTACCGTGAGCGGTATCCGGGCGTCGTGGATGCCTTCGTGATCGACGAGCGGGACGCGCCGCTGGCGGACGGTATCCGCGACGCGGGCCCCGAACCCGTCGTGATCCTGGACACGGTGATGACGGACATCGCAGCCCGTGAACGGCTCGGCGTCGCGATCCTGGAACGGTTCCTGAGCGCGGTCCCGGACGCATACCATTGACGGGATGCCCGATCCTGACCCCGCGGCCCGCGCCGGCCGCACCCCTCCACCCGCCTCCACCGCGTTCGCGCCGCTGTTCGCGATCGTGCCCCTGCGCACCCTCGCGGGCGGCAAGGCGCGCCTGGGTGGTGCGCTGGATGCGGAGGAGCGCGAGGAGCTGGTGCTCGGCATGCTGCGCCGGACGCTCGCGGTCCTCGCGGACTGGGCGCCGGCCGCGCAGGTGCTCGTCGTCAGCCCGGACGCGTCGCTCCTCGCGGGCCTGCGCGGGCGGGGCGTGACGACCATCCGCCAGTACGGCGAGGGACTCAATGAGGGCCTCCAGGTCGCTCGTGATGCGGCGGTCACGGCGGGGGCGCGGGCCGTCCTGATCGTGCCCGCGGACCTGCCCCACCTGGACGCCGCGGGACTGGACCGGTTGCTGGACGCCGCGGATGCCGCGCTCGCCGCGAGCGGCGGTGGACCGCTCATCGTCATCGCGCCCTCCGACGCGCGGCAGGGCACGAATGCGCTGCTGCTTGCGCCGCCGTCCGTCATCGAGCCCAGCTTCGGTGCCGCGAGCTTCGAGGCGCACGTGCGTGCGGCCGCTCACCTTGGGGCGTCCGTGCAGGTCGTGCAGGATCCCACCCTGGGCTTCGACCTCGATACGCCGGAGGACCTGGAGCTGCTGTCGCAGGCGGACCTCTCGAGCCTCATGCGCCTCGGCCAGCCGGCAGCCTGATGTCGGACGGTCCCAGCCGCGCCCACCGCCTGCTCGCCGTCGCCCTGCCGCCGCTGCCGGAGGTGCGCCCCGGCGACGACCTGGGCGGCCTCATCGTGGACGCCTGGCGGACGCTCATGGCCACGGAGCCGGAGCTGGGACCGCAGCCCGGCGACGTGCTGGTGGTGACCCAGAAGGTCGTGTCCAAGGCGGAGGGCTCCATCGTGGACCTGCGCACCGTGGAGCCGCGCCCCGAGGCCGTGGCCTTCGCCGAGCGCTGGGACCGGGATGCGCGCCAGGTGGAGGTCGTGCTGCGGGAGTCGGTGGAGGTGCTACGCATGGAGAAGGGCGTGGTCATCGGCCGCACGAAGCACGGCTACGTGTGCGCCAACGCCGGCGTGGACGCCTCCAACGTGGGCGAGGAGGACACGGTCACGCTGCTGCCCGTGGACGCCGATGGCTCGGCGCGCGAGATCCGGGAGCGCATCGCGGCGGATCTGGGCGTCGCCATCGGCATCATCGTGAGCGACTCCTTCGGGCGGCCGTGGCGCTGGGGCATCGTGGATATCGCGCTGGGGGTGGCCGGCTTCTCCCCCCTGGACGACCAGCGCGGCCGGCCGGACACCGCGGGCCGCGTGATGAAGGCGACCGTCGTCGCGGTGGCGGACGAGATCGCGTCCGCCGCGGAGCTCGCCTCGGGCAAGACGAGCGGGCTGCCGCTGGTCCTCGTGCGCGGAGCCCGGCTGCCTCCCGGTGACGCCACGATCACCGGCAGCGCCTTGATGCCCCCCTCGGCGGACCTGTTCCGCTGAACGGCGCGACGCCGGTCCCGGCTACACTCGGCAGCCCATGAAGCTCGGGCTCCAGATCAGTAACTTCACCTGGCCCGGCGGTGACGCCGCCATCGGACCCACGCTGGGCCGCATCGCCCGGTTGGCCGATTCGGTGGGCTTCGATTCGATCTGGGTGATGGACCACTTCTTCCAGATCCGGTCGATCGGCCGGCCGGAGGACGCCATGCTCGAGGGCTTCACGACCCTCGGCTACCTGGCCGCGCTCACGGAGCGGGCGCGCCTGGGCCTGATGGTCGGCGGCATCCACTATCGCCGGCCCGGGCTGTGGCTGAAGGCGGCGACCACCCTCGACGTCCTTTCCGGCGGCCGGGCCTGGTTCGGCATCGGTGCGGCCTGGAACGAGGAGGAGTCGAAGGCGCTGGGCTTCCCGATGCCGCCGCTGGCGAAGCGCTTCGAACTGCTGGAGGAGACCCTGCGCTTCGTGCGCGAGGGCTGGACCGGCGACGCCGGCTCGGGCGCCGCGTTCCGGGGAACGCACGTCCAGGCCGGGCGCCTCCTCAACGCACCGCAGGCCCTCTCCCGTCCCCATCCGCCGATCCTCGTGGGTGGCGGCGGCGAGCTCAAGACGCTGAAACTGGTGGCGCGCTACGCGGACGCCTGCAATGTGTTCGGCTCACCCGACCAGGTGCGCCACAAGTACACGATCCTGCGCGAGCACTGCGAGCTCGAGGGTCGCGAGTACGACACCATCGAGAAGACCAACCTATCGTGGATCTCGCTCACGCCGGACGGTTCGCGCGGGTCGATGACGCCGACCGGCCTCGTGGAGCGCATCGGCGGCTGGGCGGAGGCCGGCTCGATGCACACCATCCTGGCCATCAAGAACGTGTGGGACCTGTCCAAGCTGGAACTGATGGGCCGCGATGTGATCCCGCACATCCGCGACCTGGGGCAGCAGAGCCCGCTGGGCTGAGCGAGGGGTCGTTGGCACGTCCTTGATGCGTCGGCGGTGGGGGTCTGCGCGGGGCGCAGCGTGGGACCGGGGGGTGGCGGATCACGGACGACCTCATCGGCGGACGTCGGGCGCCGCCACGATCGGCACCGGGCGGGTGTCGTCGTCCGGTCCGTGCCGCCGGCGCCCGGCCCGCGCCCCGACCAGCAACAGCACGCCGAGGCCGATCACGGCGGTCGGCCACCACCCGACCGCGAGGCGCCGGACCTCCTCGCCATACCCGGTGACCGCGACCGCCGCCACGAGCGCCCCGCACACGGCCGCCGCCACGGCCGGCCAGAGTCGCAGCCCGGGGACTCGCAGCAGCAGCGCGATGATCCACGCCACGCCGAAGCCCGCCGCGACGCAGGCCAGGAACGCGATGCCCGCCAGCTGCGTCCCCTCGCGGTCCACCAGCACCCCGATGCCCGCTCCTGTCAGCGCCCCACCGATGACCAGCGCGGCCGGTGAGCGTCGCACCAGGAACAGCAGCAGCACGAGCAACCCGACCACGAGCGGGATCACCGTCACGAGCTCGGGCAGACGCCGCTCCGCGAGCAGCAGCGCGCCCACGAACACCAACACGGACCCCGCCAGCCAGTCCCGCCCCGCACGCACCATGGCCCGAGTATGGCCCGGCGGCACGACCGCGGAGCGTTGACAGCGGCTGTGGGTGGGGCTTCCAGCGCAGGGTATGCTGCCCTGACGACATCACCCGCACGCGCGACCCGATGATCCGAGACCCACGAATCGTCATCCTCGCCGCCCTCCTGGTCTGTTCCGCGTGCACGCCGACCGCTCGGCCGGACCCCACGCCGTCTCCGATCCCGGACGGCACGACGCCCCTCCAGGCGATCCTCGGCCGGGAGCCCACGGACAGGGACTGTTTCACCACCGCGTTCGACACGGTGTCGGTGCCGGATGCGCCGACCCTCCAGCGTCACGTGGTCACGGTGGCCCGGAGCCCCGCCTGGCTGCCTCACCGCGGCTTCCTGGGCTCCCCAGCGGAGCTCGCCCGCGCGGTCAACGGGCAGGTCATCGCCGCCGACCCGCAGACGACCTGGATCCTGGTGCCCGGGAACCCCCTGCCCCGTGCCGAGCGCTACTTCCCGCTCACGGCGACGACCGGAGAGCGCATCTGGTACCGGGAGGGCAGCGTCTCCGCCTGCATCTGAGCCGCAACCTCGGCAGATACTCCCCCAGAGTATCCGGTCGTGCTACCATGCCCGACGACATGAGCGACCTCAAGCTGGGTTTCCCGGCCATCTCCATGATCGACGACGGTGACGCGGCCTCCGCCGCTGCGGTCGTCGCCACCCCCCAGGCCGGCGGGCCTGCCACCAGCTCCGCGGACGACGGCGGCAGTCACAGCCGGGTGATCATCATCGGTAGCGGTCCGGCCGGCCTCACGGCCGCCATCTACGCCGCCCGCGCCAACCTCGCGCCGGTCGTGATCGGTGGCTACGTGCCCGGTGGCCAGCTGATGATCACCAGCGACGTGGAGAACTTCCCCGGCTTCCCCGATGGCATCCAGGGCCCGGAGCTGATGGCCAAGCTGCGCGAGCAGGCCGAGCGCTTCGGCAGCCGGCTCATCGACGTGGACCTGGAGCGCATCGACCTGTCCGCGCGACCCTTCCACCTGTGGGCGGACGGCAAGGAGTACACGGCCGACTCGGTCATCGTGGCCACGGGCGCGAGCGCGCTGTGGCTGGGCCTGGACAATGAGACCCGGCTGCGCGGTCGGGGCGTCTCCGCGTGCGCGACGTGCGACGGCTTCTTCTTCCGGGGCAAGTCCGTGGCCGTCGTGGGCGGCGGTGACACGGCGCTGGAGGAAGCGACCTTCCTGACGCGCTTCGCCACGAACGTGACCCTGATCCACCGACGCGAGCAGTTCCGCGGCTCCAAGATCATGGTCCAGCGGGCGCTCGACAACCCCAAGGTGAGCACCCTCATGAATACGGAGGTCGTGGACGTCCTGGGCGATCAGGTCGTGTCCGGTCTGCGTCTCCGGGACACCGTCACCGGGCAAGAGTCGGACATGCCCATCGAGGGCCTGTTCCTGGCCATCGGATACAAGCCCAACACGGACGTGTTCAAGGACTGGCTCACGGTGGATGACAAGGGCTACCTCGTGGTCCATGACGAGACCGGCTCCGACGTGGAGGGCGTGTTCATCGCGGGTGACGTCCATGACCACCGCTACCGCCAGGCGATCACCGCCGCGGCAGACGGCTGCAAGGCGGCCATCGATGTCGAGCGCTGGCTCGAATCACAGGGCCTGGCTGAGGCGGTCACGGCGAGTGCCTGGTGACGAGGACCGGCTCGACGCGCAAGCGCCCGCCGGAGGACCGCAGGAGCGGCATCGCTCGCCGGCTGGGTCTCGTGCCCACCACCCAGGAGGTCGTGGCTCGCTGGCTGGATGAGGCGGTCCCCCGCGTGGGCGGCGCGGCGGCCCTGGACGCGGGCTGTGGTCGGCTGAGCCTGCTGCGCCCCCTGCGGCCGCGCCTGTCGCGGTTCGTGGGCGTGGATATCCATCCGCCGGCCATGCCACTCACGTGGCTGGACGAGTTCGCCGTCGCGGACCTGTGCCGGGACGTGGATGCCTTTCCTCCCGCGACATTCGATGTGACGCTGTCCAACTTCACGGTGGAACACTTCGCGGACCCGGTCGGCGCGTTCCGGGCGATCGGGATGTGGCTCAAGCCGGGTGGCTGGCTGGTCATCACGACCGTCAACCGGCGCCACCCGCTGGTGGACCTGTACCTATCCATCCCAGCCGGCATGCGCGCGAAGGTCCAGCCCATCGTCAAGAAGAGCGAGGCGGATGCGCACCCGCTGGTGGGCGCCTGCAACACGCCCCGCCTCATCCGGGAGGGCCTCGCTTCGGCGGGCTACACAGACATCGAGCTGGTGACCACGAGCCACCTGGCGCGCGCCTGGGGGCGGACCTGGCCCACCTGGGGGCTGGGGCTCCTGGGGGACATCGCCGCACACGCGATGCCGGCACGCCGGTCGACGATCGTCGCCCGCGCTCGCCGCGCGTCCTGACCCGCCGCCGGAAGCCCGCCACGGTGCGTCCCATCGTCCGCCACCCGGGCGCCCCCATGCATGCGCGGGTCTGAGCTGACCGCGGCGGCGGCCGCCGCCCGCGAGCGCCTGCCGTCATCCGGAGCGATGGCGACCCGCGTCTCGGCGAGGCTGGTGGCGGGCATCGTCGGGTCCGCCCCCCAGGGAACCACCACCGGCTCCCTGCTCGACCGAGCGCTGCGGCTGCCGTGGCACACGCTCGTGGCGTTCATCGTGTTCGCGTTCGCGCTCCAGAAGGCCGTGGACGCGGAGATCGCGCGAGGCTATCCCATGGCCTGGGTGGCGCTCGCCGCGATCCCGGTCGCGGCGTTCCTGCTGCGCCGACCGTTGCTGCTGGGGCTGGTGATGGCGGCCGCGGGCGTGTATCTGCGGGCGCTGTACCTCGGCTCCGCGGAGACGTGCGACCAGCTCGCGGTCAGTCGCGCGGCGCTGGGTGTGGCGACGACCGGCGGCACCCCCTACGGCATCGGCTATCTCGAGTCCACCCCACCGGGCTCACCGTTCCCCTATGGCCCGCTGGCGATGATCACGTCGGTGCTGGGCGTGCCGGGCGAGGTCGTCGCGGCGGCTGGAATCATGCTCATCCTCGCGTTCTCGCGCGCGGTGCTCACGCTCGCCGTCCTCGCCGCCTGGATCCCGGCCATCGAGTTCGGTATCTGCGGCCTCAATGACCAGCTGCCGGCGTTCCTGCTGCTGGCGGGTCTGCTGCTCATCGAACGACGGGAACGGATCCCGGGCGCCCTGCTGGTGGCCCTGAGCGCAGGCATCAAGCCCTACACGTTCGCGTGGTTCCCGGGTCTCATCGGGTTCGGGGGCGTGGCCACGGCGGTCGTCCTGGCGGCGGTCACGTTCGTGGCCTGGCTGCCCGTCCTGCTCTGGGGACCGGCCAGCTTCCTGTCCTCGATCGATCTGGCCCGGGCCACCCATCCCACGCCCGAGAACACCCTCAACCAGCCGCACCTGCGGATCCTCGCGCTGCCCCTCACCCTCCTCGCCCTCCTGGCGCGCAGCTGGACGATGGCCGTGCTGTCGGGTGCCCTGATCTTCCTCGTGGTCCTGTTCCTGGACTATTGGGCGAGCGTGGGCTACTGGTTCGTGGTGGCGCCCATCGTGGGCATCGTCGGGGAGCGGTCCCTGGTCCGCTTCGGGGCTGTGTTGCGCGCGGCGCGACGAGCCCAGCCGGTGTCGGCTGGTTTGGTCCCCGCGTGATCCGGACTGACGACCGCTCGCGACCGGCGCACCCCGTCCGTGCCCCCGAGCCATACTCCGGGCGATGACCCCTCAGCCAGGCGCGTTCCGCGTCATCCCCCTCCTCGCGTCACCGGGCGTCCGGCTGCTGCTCACGAGCGCCACGCTGCTGTTCGTGGAGCTGCTGCTCATCCGGTGGATCCCCTCGCAGGTCCGCTACATCGGCTTCTTCAGCAACTTCCTGCTGATGGCCAGCTTCCTGGGCATCGGCCTGGGCATCCTGCTGGGCCGGCGGGGAGCGCGCTGGTCGCTGGTGGCGTTCCCGCTGCTGCTCGTGCTGACCGTGGCCGTGGTCGTCCAGAACACGCTCAACGTGGAGATCGTGTCCCAGGAGGAGCTGTTCTTCGGGCTCGCGGAGCACGCCGCGGACACGAACTACACGGTGCTCATCCTGGTCGTGGTGCTCGTGACCGCGGTGATGGCGGCACTGGCGATGCCCCTGGGGCCGCTGCTGCGCGCGATGCCGCCGCTGCGTGCCTACGCCATCGACATCGGCGGGGCGATGCTGGGCATCGTGGGCTTCACGCTGCTGTCCGCCGCGGGCACCAGCCCGCTCATCTGGTTCGGGGTGGCGGTCGTGCTGACCGCCCTGCTGGTGCTCGGTACGCGCATCGACCGGTCCGCGTTCGTGACCCTGGGCGCGCTCGCGGTGGTGTTCGGGTTCGTGGTCCAGGACACCGTGAACGCCACCAACGAGACGTGGTCCCCCTACTACCGGATCACGACCCACCTCAACGACGCGGGCGAGACGACCATCAACGTCAATGGCATCCCCCACCAGGCGCTTCATCCCATCACGGCGCCCAAGGAGGAGTTCTACGACCAGATCTACCGCTGGTTCCCGGACCGGACCTATGACGAGGTCCTGGTCGTGGGTGCCGGCAGCGGCTCGGACGTCGCCCTGGCCCTGTCCCGCGGCGCCAAGCACGTGGACGCGGTGGAGATCGACCCCGCCATCATGGCCATCGGCGTGGAGCAGCACCCCGACCGCCCCTACGACGACCCGCGGGTCACGCGCATCGTCAACGACGGCCGGGCATACCTGCGCAGCACGGACAAGCGCTACGACCTGATCATCTTCGCG
>Ga0105047_10015766_pt1 | contig 11892 bp, 17 predicted proteins | sample MAT04_FD_78384 | JGI IMG/M metagenome (GOLD analysis project Ga0105047, IMG submission 78384) | Freshwater microbial communities from Lake Fryxell liftoff mats and glacier meltwater in Antarctica - MAT-04 (megahit assembly) | ecosystem: Environmental > Aquatic > Freshwater > Ice > Liftoff... | reverse complement strand
GCATCGGCCGCCGCCGCCTGCAGGACGGCCCTGGCTGCTCCGGTGGAGGCCCCGGTCGACACGACGGGCTGCCCGTCGATCTTCCACACGTCCGCCGCACGTCCCTTGGTGTGGTCGCTCGCCCGGGTCGTGCCGAAGACGTTGGTGGGGTGGCCGTTGCGCAGGACGGTGACCGCGAGCGGGGCGACGGCTGCGGCCCGGTCGAGCACGTCGAGCAGGGCCCCGTCGATGAGACCGGCGTGCACGTCCCATCTGCTGGTGTCCGGGAGTTCCAGCCGGTCGTTGTCGAGCACGCGCGCAGCCCGCGGGTCGAGATCGCGGGGGCGGTCGACGGGCTGACCGCCTGCCGACGCCAGCTCGACGACCTTCCACTCGCCCTGCTGGACCTCGAGCCGGACCTCGCACACCCGCACCACCTGGCGCCTGTTGCCCTGGCGGCTCAGGAGCCGCTGTTCCACCACGACCATGACCGAGGCCTGTCGCGCACCGGCTCCCAGCGGGAGCAGTCCACCGAGCTGCGGGTAGACGATGCTGCCCACGGACACCTCGTCCTCGAACAAGGGACTGGCCGTCAACAAGGTGCCGTCGGCGGCGAAGCCGGCCCCGGTCAGCGGCGCTCCCAGGGCCAGGACGTCCTCGGGGCGCTGGCCGGCGCGGCGCGTCGTCATCGCCTGGACGAAGTCCGCGGCCACGCGCTTGCCGTTGGGGACGGCCTCTCCCGCCAGTGGGACGTAGCGCCTGGGAGCGGGCAGGGACAGCTTGGACAGAGAGGGTGACGACTTGCCGGGGCGCGTGCTGGTCGGGATGGTCGCGTCCTCACCGCCCCCGCGACAGCCGGCTGCCAGCAGCGACACGCCTGCGAGCCGCAGCAGCGACCTGCGGTCGATTCCCTTCCGTGTCACAACGCGCGACCGTAGGTGACGACGGTCCGCTCGTCGTCGTCGACACGCGACGCGAGCAGCTGCCAGCCCTGCCGGATGTAGAAGTCCTTCTAGCCTCCGAAGGAGACGAGTCGGGCGTGCGTGCGCGCAGCCGTCCTCGCGCGCTGCGCGGACGAAGCCGTCCACCAGGTCCCCGCCCAGACCTTGCCCTCGCCAGAACGGCTCGACGGCGACGTGGAGCAGGACGGCAGTGCGTCGACCCGGGTGCGTGGTCCTGCCCGGCCGCCGGTCGGCGCCGGGCGACCTTCGTGGCCACCCGGACGTATCGGGAGGCCCTCGTCCTCAAGAACGTCCACGTCAACGACGGCCTGCGCAGCGGCGCAGCGGCTGCGGGTGGGAGGAGTCGACGCCAGTGCCGTTGCAGGGCGACCCTGTTGTGAGCGGGGGTCGTGCTGCCGACGACGTACCCGACGACCGTGCCGTCCGTCCCTGAGGCCGCCAGCGCCACCGCTCCAGGAGTCTCCAGGAAGGTCCTCAGGTACTGCCGGAGGAACCGCGCACCGAGCCTTGGCAGGAAGCCGTCCGCGAGCTCCCGTCCGTGCAGGTCGGCGGCCCAGCGGAGATCCGCGTGTGTCAACGGGCGCAACGGGGCCTCCGCCCGGTTGCCGGGCCAGGGTTCTGCGTCGTGGGGCATGCGCTTTCGGGTCGTCCTTGGACGGCCGGTCAGGACCGGGAGCAGGCAGGGCCAGAAGCGCTCAACGACCTGACCCGGCCCTGACTCCCTGACCCCGGGTCATCACGCGGCCGAGGAGGTGAAAGGCCTGGCGACGACCGTATGTCGTCGGTGGTCGGACTCACCAGAGCACCCGCGCTGCGGACTATCCTGCCCATCGAGGGAGGTGCCGTGACGGACCTCGATGGCCTGGAGGTTGCGATGGGCCACCTGTCCCGCGAGGCCGACGGCAAGGCCTTCCTGTACTCGACGACGGCGAGCCGTGCGGGTTGCACGGCCGCCGTGATGGCCGGCGCGCTCGACGCCAGCGGCGACCGGGCCGCGGCGCTGGTGCACTTCACCGAGCACATCAGCCCCGACGACGCCGCGGCCCTTCGCCACGCGCTGCGCCGCACCGGCAGGCGACGAGACACCCGGGCGACCGCCCGAACCGGGCCCGGTCGTGATGCGCGCCGCCTTGTTCCTGTACGCGGGGATGGTCGTGCTCGCCGCCCCGCTCCTGCTCCAGCGCTCCTGGGTCGACCGGTCGCCGCGCCTGGCCATCCTGGCCTGGCAGGCCTCCGGCGTCGCCGTCGTCAGCTCTCTGCTGCTGGTCGCGGTGCTGACCCTCTCCCCGGTTTCCTGTGCCGAGCTCGGCCTGGGGCACCTCCTGCACGCCTGCGTCGACCGGCTGGACGTGCCAGACGCCGACGCGGCCGATGCCGCAGCACTTCTGCCGGCATCCTTGCTCGCTCTGGTCCTGACCGTCACCTGCTGGCGGGCCCTGAGGGCTCGTCGACCTCGGGACGACTCCCGTGAGCGGGGGCTGCAGCCTCCCCGCGTGAAGGACAACGACGTCCGAGAGCAGGTGGCGAGGTTGCGCGGCCTGGGCTCCCTTGCCGCGTCGAGATGGCGGTCATGCCTGACTCCGCGCTGACACAACCCCTGGCCGTCGTGACACCGGCGGGTGGCGCTACCTGCCTGGAGACGACGGGCCGGCGTGCACAGCTTCCGCCGCACAGGGGTGTCCTGGTCAGCTGGTGGTGCGCAGGTCCTCCAGGACGGCGACCTGCCCGGTGAGCACGTCGGTGAGGACGTGCCGGGCGAGGGCGAGCAGGTCGGCGACCTCGGGCGCGGCGAGGGCGTAGAAGACCTGTGTCCCCTGCTTGCGGGTTCGGACCAGCCCGGCACGGCGCAGGACGGCGAGCTGCTGGGACAGGTGTGAGGACTCGATGCCGATGTCCTGCTGCAGCGCGGTGACGGACTGCTCGCCACCACTGAGCAGCTCGAGCACCCGGATGCGAGCGGGGTGGCCGAGGGTCTTGAAGAACTCGGCCTTGAGCCGGTACAGGGACGCCGTCATGTCGCTCCTCCTGTGGGCTGGGGGTGTCGTGGCGCGGACTGCGAACGCGAGTAGGCCGTCGGCGTCACGGGTCCCGAGCGCGGCGTGGGACGTGGGACTCGGCCGCATCATCACATCGACCTGGATGTCCAGATCTTCGTGGCCGCCCAGATCCGCCGGGCCGCCTTGCACGCCGCATCTGTGGCTGCGGGCGGTGTGCACTCGCCGCACCGGTCGGGGAGCTGCCGGTGATGACGCTGGTGTCGTGTCCCGGTGAAGCGGAACAGGCCGGCGGCGGTGGCTAGCGGAGCATCCGGCGGGCCGGGCGTGGGGTGGCGTTCAGGGCTTGGACGAGCTCTGAACGCTCCTGGCGCATGGCCACGCGTGGGTCTGGTTGGCCGTCGCCGCCGAGCTGCGCAGGTCCATAGGCGCCGAGCATCACGTAATTGAAGCGCCAGCCTGCGCGGTACCACAGGCCCAGACGTCGACGGCGTTGCGGCTTCGCGCTCGCCGCCTGCTGGCTCAGAGTTGTTCTCATGTGGTCCTCCTCGAGGACACTGGCGCTTTGTCTGATAACTTCATTATCTTATCATCTAAACTCCCGGCACTGGTGGTTTCGCGGCGTCGAGCCGAGGCGGCGCCGTGGCCGGGCGGGCCGGATCGCCGATCTGAAAGCAGCAGGATCTCGCCGCGAGGGGGAGCCGCCGGTAGCGCAGGCCGCCGAGCCAAGGGCCCGGCGCGAAGGCGGTGGCCTGACGCGGTGCCCGTGCGTGGTGGGCGAAGGAGCCCTCGTGCGAGGGTGCCGCCGACAAGGTGACATCAGTCATGTCCCCGACCCAGGTCCAGCCGCCATCCTGCGGTGCACCCGGGGCGATGAGCGGCGAAGATGGTCCCGTCACCACCCCCCGTGCGAGGAGCCACCTGTGCAGCTGCCCGACCACCAGCCGGCGAGAGCCGTCACGGTGACCTCCTACTACCTCGCCGCCGTGGCCGTCGGCGCCGGCCTGCTGCAGCTCCGGTTCTCCGGCGCCGTCGGCCTGGCCCTGGCGGTCATGTGGGCGATGGCCCTGCTCGTCCCGCTGGCCGTGCTCGCACCCCTTCGGTCGCCTGAGGAGCCCGCCGCAGCGCAGGATCCCAGGCCGGTCCTCAAGCGCAGCAAGCCCTCCGCCGGACCAGTGCGCAGCGTCGGCACCCCGCCGCCCACGACGCCGCCGACCAGCAGCTAGTCCGTCATTCGCGCTGGACGTCTCGGCGGGCGAACAGCACGATCCCGAGCGCCGCCGCTGTCGCCCCCCACCAGCACCAGTGCCGGCACGGGCGCGAAGGAGTCCGGCGGTCCGGCCACCACGGCCAGATCGTCGTGGGACCGGGCCTCGTCGACCGCGCCGGACAGGTTGCCCAGCAGGGTGAGCGTCTCCGCGCCGGTCAGCTGGGGCCACAGCGCGACGTCGCCGGGGACGCAGGAGAGGTGGCGGTGGGCCCGCTCGACGTCCGCCACCGGGATCCCCGTCACCTGCGCGCGCCCCGCCGTGGGACGGATGAGCCCGAGCTGCCGGGCACCGCCGAACCGCCCGAGGGTCTTCGGACCTTCGTCGGGTCACCTCAACGGGGCCGGTCGGACTCCTCGCGGGGGTACGGGGCCTGGGTCGAGCCAGCGGTCACGATGCTCTCGATCCCCTCGAGCGCGCTGGCGATGCGGTCGAAGATCTCGTAGTAGGGAGGCGGGGTCGTGTCCGAGTCCGGTCGACGCCGGTTGTAGCGGCGGCGCTCCCCCGCCGGCTTGGCCGCACTCCCCGCGTCGTCCGCCCGTCGGTCCTGCTCGGCCATGGACGACCCCCCTCTCCATGGCACCCGTCCGGGGGCGGACGCACGCCCCGTCGGGAGGACAGAACCCGCTGCGTCCCGCCTGATACCCGCGGTCCCTCAGGGGCGCGGCAGCGTCAGAGCCGCACCCAGGCGGTCTGCCAGCGCTGCTCGTCGGGCGAGCCCGCGACGCCCGTGCTGAGCAGCAGGCTGGTCAGACCGGGCAGGACCCCGCTGACCTCGAACGGGGGCTTGCCCTTCACCACCGGCAGCCCCAGGCCGCTGATCCCGCTCACCTCGAGCCGGTAGTCCTGGCTCCGGGCCCACTCGATGCGGACCTTGAGCACCAGGTCGTCGTCGGCGCCGTCGACCTCGACCGTCACGGCCGGAGCACCCTCCTGCGCGAAGCGGAGCTCCCGGTAGGGAGGTCGGCCCGGCTCGCCGACGGTCGTCGCGACCGGCAGGTCACGTGCCAGGTCGAGCACCGGCGTCCCTGGGCGCCGAGCGTCGAACGCGGCCAGCGCCGCCTCCCTGACAGCCCGCGGTGCTTCGCTCACGCCGACCTTCCCCGGACTGCTCGACACGTGCCCTCGGCCAAGGCCCGACGCCTCCGCCCCTCATCTAAGCAAGATGTCGCGGCGGGCGTGCTCGATACCCTCCGCGGCCAATTCCTGCTCGAGGCGGCGCAGGCACCGGCCGCGGGTCGGCCCGATGCTCCCGACGGGCATCCCGAGGATGAGCGACACCTCCTCATAGGAGGGCGGCGGGTCGCTCATCAGCAGGACCAGCAGCTCCTGGCACCGGCCCGACAGCCGGGACATCGCGCGCTCGACCTGCCCCTGCTCCTCCAGCGAGAGCAGGGCGGCGTCGACGTCCAACGGCGGTGCGGCGCGGTCCTCGAGCTCCTCGTCGGTCCCGACGGGTGTGGTGCGGCGCGCCTGACCGATCACCCGCAGGCACTCGCGCCTCGCCGTCGTGGCCAGCCAGGCCCCCACGCGTGTCGGGTCGTTCAGGCGGTCGATGTGCTCGACCAGGCGCAACCATGTCGTCTGCGACACGTCGGAGGCGTCGGCGGCGCTGATCCGGTGGTTGCGCGTGACCGCCCACACCAGACCTGAGTAGGCGTCGACGAGCTGCTCCCAGGCGCGCCTGTCACCGGCGGCGGCCGCCGCCACCACCTCCGCCGTCTGCTTCTCGTCGAGCCGGCTCACGTCTGCGCCCTGCTGATGTGGAGCGATCTTGGCACCGTCACGGGAAACCCCCTCGCGTCACTGGCTGCGGTGCACGAGGAGCGATCCTGGCCAGCGGATCCCGGGCACCGACGACGTCGGCCACCGCCGGGATCTCGAGCGGGGACCGAACGTATCACCAGGACGAGGGGTACGTAGGACCCCGAATCAGGTGACGAGAATCCCGGCACGGGTGGTGCGTGCTGGGGCAGACTGGACGCGCGCGCGAGCCCCTCGCGCGCGCCGCCGTCTTTCATCCCCGCGGCCCCCGCGCTCGCTTTCGGGAGGGTGCTCGACATGAAGGACCGGCTCCTCGCTCAGACCTTCGTCCAGCTCGCGGACACCCTCGCCGGCAACTTCGACGCGGTCGACTTCCTCCACGTCGTCGTCTCCGGTTCCACCGGTCTGCTGGAGACCGATGCCGCGGGCGTGGTCCTCGCCGACGCCAAGGGCAGGCTCCGGGTCGTCGCCGCCTCGGACGAGCGCGCCCGCCTGCTCGAGCTGCTGTCGCTGCAGCTCTCGGAGGGCGTCGGCTTCGACGCCCACGTCAGCGGTGAGCTGGTGTCCGCCGACCTCGCGGCGTCCACGGAGCGCTGGCCGGCGTTCGCCCCGTCCGCGCTGGAGATCGGCTACCGCTCGGTGTGCGCCTTCCCGCTCCGGATGCGGGACACCCCCCTCGGCGCGCTGACGGTGTTCCGGCGCAGCAGCGTCCCCCTGACACCGGACCAGGTCGTGCTCGGCAAGGCGCTGGCCGACGTCGCGGCGATCGGCCTGCTGCAGCAGCGCGCGGTGCGCCAGGCCGAGCTGCTGGCCGAGCAGCTGCAGCAGGCCCTGGACAGCCGCGTGCTGCTCGAGCAGGCCAAGGGCGTCCTGGCCGAGCGGCTCGACCTCGACGTGTCCGAAGCCTTCCACGTGCTGCGTCGCGCGGCCCGCAACAGCAACACCCGGCTGTCGGACTACGCACGCATGGTGATCGAGAGCCCGCGCGCCTCCCCCGGGCCGGAGGGCCATCGTCGGTAGTCCTTTGTGACCACGACGTGCGGCTCCCACCGGTGCTAGCGTCGCGGTCACTGCTCTAGATCTCGGCGGAACCGCGGGGCGTCCCTCGCGTCGAGGACGCGTTTGCCCTCCTCGAGGTCCAGAGATGAAGGCGGTATCCGTGGCGCAGTCCTGGAGTCACGTCGAGGAGGGCCCCGCGGCCTCCCCCACCACCGGCAGCACCACCACGCACCCGTCCGGGCAGGAGCGACGCAACCGGGCGTGGGCCCGCCTCACCGGCTCCGCCGCACGTGGTGACGCCTCGGCGTGGCGGCACCTCGTCACCGTGCACACGACCCCCCTCTGGCACTTCGCCCTCGACTGCGGGATGACACCCGACCAGGCCGAGCAGGCCTGCGAGCTGGCGTGGCGGCGGGCCGCCCAGTCACTGGAGGAGCGTCCCCACATCGGTCAGGGCTTCGGCCACGCGCTGCGCGCGGCCATCGTCGACGAGGCGCACCGGTTGAGGGCCGACCGCGTCCAGCCCGACGTCCGTCCGCGCCTCGATCTCGTCGCATCCCCGACAGGCTCGGTGGGCGACGACGACCCGAGCGACGGTGGCGAGGCCGGCGAGGGAGCGTCTCCCGCACCGGGCGAGGGCGAGCAGCGGATGGGGATCGAGCGCCGTCGGCGCCCACGGCGCGGCTCCGACGAGCCGTCACCGCCGTACTTCGAGGCGTTCGACCGCATCGCCTCCGCGCTCGAGGGGATCGAGCAGGCCCTTGCCGACCGCGGCGGCTCCATCGTGATGCCCGACGCCGACTCCCTGCAGCGCAGCCACCCCCGTCCCTGAGCGGCGCCGCCCCTGAACGGCTCAGGGGCTCGGGGCGCAGGCCGCGACCGCCGGCCCGGGGGGCAGCGTCGCGAGCACGGCGGACGCCCGCTCAGCCCACGCGCACAGCAGCGGCCGGATGTCCATCGGGTCCACGACCTCCTCGACGAGGTAAGGCCCCTGCGGTCCGGTACGGCGAGCGCACCGCCTCGAGCCGGGCCGCGATCTCGGCCTTGAGACCGGCAGCGTCGGGGCTCTCGGCCAGCAGCCGCTTGAACGCGACCTCGAGGCCGCCCTCGATCGGGAGCGAGCCCCCGTCGCCTCTCGGCCAGGCCACGCGGTACGACCAGCGGCCCAGGGGCCGGTGGCCCGCGCCGGCGACGCCGAAGCAGGCGCCGGTCCACGGGGTCCTCGGCGGGGACGCACGGCGGGAGCTGCCAGGCGTTCGCCGGCAGGTAGGACAGCACCTGGCGCACCAGCGCCAGCGCCTCGACCTCGCTGTCGGCCACGAGGTCGACGGTGCCGGCCCGGGCCGCGACGCGCCACCCACCGAGGGCCTCCTTGTCGACGGTCTCGCCCATCCCCGCCTCGACGACCGCCGGTCCGGCTACGGGGCGAGCAGTGCCTTGCCCGACGGCGCGCGCAGGAGCGCCAGGGTCGGGGCGTACATCTGCTCCTTGATGGCACCGAGGGTCGGCCCGGCCTTGCCGGTCAACGCAGCGGCCCGCTCGACGGCTGCGGCCAGGACGGCGTCCGCGGCGACGGACACGTCGACGATCCCCGCCGCGACGGCCTGCTCGCCGCCGTAGCGTCGGCCTGTGGTCATCGCCTCGTGCGCCACCTGGGGCGCGAGCCGGGACTGGATCAGCGCCCCCATGCCGGCGCTGAACGGGATCTGGATGTCGACCTCGGGCAGGCAGAAGAACCCGCGGTCGGCGCGCATCACGCGAAGGTCGTGCGCGAGGGCCAGCATCGCCCCGGCAGCGAAGACGTGCCCTTGGCAGGCCGCCACCGTCGGCAGGGGCAGCGACAGCACCCGGGCGAACAGCGCGTGGACGTCGTCGAGGAACGCGCCGCTCTCGCCGGGGTGGTCGAAGATCCAGGGGAGGTCGAGCCCGTTGCTCCAGAACTTCCCGCTCGCCGACGTGACCAGCGCGCGGGACCCCGAGGCAGCGTCGACCTCGTCAAGGTGGGCGCTCACCGACGCGAGCCAGTCGGGGTGGAAGCGGTTCTCGTCGCTGCCGAGGTCGAGGACGAAGACCTCGCCGTCGCGGTCGAGCTGGGGCACGGGCACTCCTGTGGTCGAGGGAGCGGTGGCCCCGGACGTGAACCTAGCCGGGGCTCGCCTCAGGGCAGCGAGACCGGCCGGCTGCCGTCGTCAACCGGCAGGTCGCCGACGGTCGTCGCCAGCACGAGGTGCTCCTCCAGCGCGACCGCGTCGCCGATCGTCGTCAGGAACGCCGTGTCCGCCGCGTCGCGCCCGGTGGCGATCCGCACGAGCGAGGCCCTGGGTGCGAGTCCGGTCGCGTCCAGCACCCGCCAGACGCCGTCGACTTCCACCTCGGCGACGGCGTGGAAGTCCATCGGCGAGAGCCCGGGGGCATAGACCGCGACGACCCGGGCCGGGACGTCGAGCGCCCGGCACAGCGCCACGACCAGGTGAGCGAAGTCACGGCAGACGCCCTGCCCGCTGAGCAGGGTCTCGAGCGCGCCGTCCGAGCCGGTGCTGCTGCCGCTGACGTAGGCCAACCGGCCGCCGACCCAGTCGGCCACCGCCACTGCGCGCTCCCCGGGCTGGTCCGGCACCGTCCCGAGCAGCTGACCGGCCAGCGGCCCCAGCCGGTCCGACGGGCAGTAGCGGCTCGGTCGCAGCGCCACCAACCGGTCCAGCTCGGTCACCGCCAGGTCCTGCTCCTCGCGCGCGGCCCGGTGCGCGGCATAGCGGATGACGACCTCACCGGCCACCACGTCGAAGCGCTGCGTGGTCCCCCCGGCATCGGTCACCAGGTCGGTCCAGGGCAGGGGCTCCCCGTCCTGCAGCACCTGCAGGTCGCCGACCTCGCCCACGCCCACCACCTGGAGCGCGACGGCAGCCGGCCCCTTGGCACGAAGCACCAGGGAGCAGGACAGGTCGACGGCGGGCAGCACCCGACCAGCCTGCCAGCCCGGCGTTTCCGAGAGGTGTCGCCGGGTCTGGCGGTTGCGCCTGGGAGAGTGGAGCCGTGGACGACAAGGCGAGGAGGCCGCCGTGACGGTGCTGCTCGTGACCGGGACCGGCCGCGACGTGGGCGCGACGGTCGTGTCGGCCGCCCTCGCCGCGCTGGCGCCGGCGCGCGGTCAGCGGGCGACCGTCCTGAAGCCCGCCGAGACCGGGGTGCCCGACGGCGCCGATGGCGACCTGGCTGCGGTCGCGCGCCTCGCCCCGGGGGTCCAGGTCGTCGAGCTGACCCGCTTTCCCGACGACCTGTCCCCCGCCGCGGCGGCCCGGGCGAGCGGGCGGCCGCCCCTGGACCCGGCCCGGTGCGTGCGGGCGGTGCTCGACGCGCAGGCCGGCGCCGACCTGGTGGTGGTGGAGGGCACCGGTGGGCTGCTCGCCCGCTACGACGACGACGGCTTCACGATGGCCGAGCTCGCCCGCACGCTGCGGATGCCGGTGCTGGTCGTGGCCGAGGCCGGCAGGGGCACGCTGGGGCACGCCGCCCTGACGCTCGAGGTGCTGGCCCACCGGGGGCTCGGGCTCGCCGGCCTGGTCCTCGGGTCCTGGCCGCAGGCGCCGACGCTGGCCGCGCGCAGCGACGTCGCCGACCTCGAGATGCTCGCCGCCCGACCGCTTCTGGGAGCGTTGGCTGAGGGGCTGGGGCGGGCGGCACCGCAGGACTTCGTGGCCGCTGCCCGGCGCGGGCTCGGTCCTGCGCTCGGCGGGACGTTCGACGCGGCCGTGTTCCGCCGCGACTGGGCGTGAACGGGTCCCTCGGCTACCAGCCCAGCGTGCCGGGCGCGCCCTTGAACGGGCCGACGACGTCGTCGGTCACCCAGCCGCCGTAGAAGCCGCCGTCCTGCGGCCGGACCAGCTCGCCGTCGACCGTGCACGCGTCCATCGCGGCCGGGTAGACCGCGACGGCGTCCATGAGGCAGGCGTACGCCGGCACGGGGTCCGGGTAGGTCCAGGCCGCGCGCTCAGCGCGGACGCCGCCGCCGAGGACGTCGAGATAGGACGCGACGCCCTTCCACTCGCAGTACGACGAGCCGCCGGCCGGGGCCAGCGCCCCGTCGAGCCAGTCAGCCCGCGGGAGGTACCAGACCGGCGGGTGGCTGGTCTCCAGCACCCGCCAGGCCCGCGTCGTGCGGCAGATCTGCTCGCCGCCGAGCACCACGGTCACGAGCGTGGCCGACCTCTCGACCCGAGGCGGGCGGGGATAGTCCCAGACCGACTCCTGGCCGGGCCCGGGCCGCTCGGGCCGCACGCTGCTCAGCGGCGTCGGCGACGTCGCCGCAGCACGAGCAGCAGCACCACGACGGCCGCGCCGACGCCGCCGATCAGCGGCGCGATGGACGGGCTCGGCGCCGCGGAGTAGGAGGTCGGGACCTCCGAGCCGTAGGGCGCCGCGACCGGGGCCTGGCTGGCGTCGGCGAGCGCACCGGGCGTGGGCGCCACGGCCGGCGGGGGGGCGGCCGCTGCGGGGACCGAGCCGCCGTTGCCCGAGACCATCTCCTTGGCCGCCTCGACGGCGCCCTTGGCCGTCTCCGCGGCGGAGGCCGCTCCGGCCTTCACCGCGACCTGCCCCTTGGCGACGCCCTCCTTGACGCTGACGCGGACCTGGTCGCTGGTCCGCTGGGCCACCTTCTTCGGGCTGACGCGGTCAGCGATGGCGTCCAGCGTCTGAGCGAGCTCCTCACGGGTCTTCTCGATGTCGGAGGCCAGCTCCTGCGGGGTCGACGCGTCACTCTGCCGGGCCACGCGCTCCTCCGCCGCGGTCTTGGGGCGCTTCGGGCTCCAGGAGCCCTCTACCGCGTCGTCTCTGCCGTCTGTCGCCACCGTGCTGCTCCCCTGCGAGGTCCATTCCGTGCGCCGGCCTAGCGGTCCGGCGCGTCGATCATGTCGTGAGGCCTGTCGT
>Ga0105047_10015765_pt1 | contig 11892 bp, 10 predicted proteins | sample MAT04_FD_78384 | JGI IMG/M metagenome (GOLD analysis project Ga0105047, IMG submission 78384) | Freshwater microbial communities from Lake Fryxell liftoff mats and glacier meltwater in Antarctica - MAT-04 (megahit assembly) | ecosystem: Environmental > Aquatic > Freshwater > Ice > Liftoff... | reverse complement strand
GCAACGGTGCCCGCAGTTGTCGATAAACCGCTGAGGGTTTCCAGTCCCAGACGGTGGAAGTTTCTGGTTGCGAATGGCCTCGTGATCGCCGGCCTCGTTGTGTTTGCCGTAGTTCGGTGGTTCAAGGGATCTCGGCGGGGTGGCCCAGACGCTGGCCAAGACCCTCCGCACGCACCGCCGTGGTCTGCTCAACTGGTACGACCACCCGCTCTCGACCGGCCCGCTCGAAGGCCTCAACAACAAAAACGGTGCCCTACAAAGACGAGCCTACGGCTACCGACACTATGAGCACCTTAAAGAAACACTCCTCACCCTCCACCACACCCAGTTCACCCTACAAGGTTAAAGACTGAAGAACGACCAGCCCACAAAAATAGTCGGATGAACCAAAGAAGCGCAGTCGCGCCGTCTGGTCGGGCAGGCTGTGCTTGACCGATCACGCACAGCCTGATCGACCTGGACTCACGACTTCTTCCGCTGTCTGCGGATGATCCAGATGGCGATTCCGAACAATACCAAGTTGCCCCCGATCAGCCAGTTCCGTCGGGAGCGGGATTGGGGGACCAGTGGCTCTATCGCCTTCGGCGTAAGCACCGGCAGCGGTCGTGGGTGGACTCTTTCAACGACGATCTGTCCCAGTCTCAAATCCGCGACAAGCGCATCGGGGTTCTTGTCAATTCCTGCCGGAGTGAATGTGTCCGCTGCCAACTGTTCGTTCACGCTGCTCCATTCCAATATCAAGTCATATCCAAAAGTAATATCCGGTCCCAGCAGATCAGAGATCCCGAATGAAACCGGAACCCAGACGCCCGAAATGACCTTCCAGCTAACGTCGCTTCGGGACGTTTCTCGCATCGAGTCGTTCAGTTCCTGGCGTGAAATGCTCACCGGTGTCATCCCTTGTTTCTCGTCAATCCAGACGTCGTATTGAGTGTCATCGGCACGAACTTTCAGATTCGACAATCCCGAAGGGCCCATCTCAACAGCATGGCAGCTGAGGCCTGTTTCGAAGCCATCCAGGATCTCCTTGAGGCGATATTCAGCCGAAAACATAGGCCAATCCATCAACCCGAGCGCCGCTAAATCCCATTCTCTGATTGTTGTTTTTTGGGAGGCCCCAGGAGGGAGTCGCGACACGGTCGGCGAGTCTATGGCGAGATGCAAATCGTACAACGGTGTATGGACAACCGTCCCACCTTTCGCCTCTGTCACCCAGTCGATTCCATTAGGACTTGTTCCATGGGGGACATCGGTGCGTTCCCAGTAATCCGCTTTCTCCTGAGGACTCATTTTGGCTGTGCTGTATTGGGCATAGTCGTGCTGGGTAAAACGATAAGAATGGGCGTCATGGTCGAATGCGACCTCAAATCGAACCGAAATTCGAAATTCGCCCAGCTCTTTCGAGTTCCTCCAATGCTCCCCTTTTAAGACCACTTGTCCTGAGCGTAACTTCTCACGCTCAGATCGCATGCCAGCGACAAGATAGCTACGTTTTTCCAGAAGAGTTTGCCCGCCTAAGGTACACACCCCCATTGAAGTCCAAAGTAAGACAAAACCAATGCAGGCCGTCGTTCGTGATGATGTCACAGCACGGACTTTCTCGTAAAGATGATGAGGAGTGGTTCGAGATCGAAGGATATTCATTGCTCATCGGATTGGCAACGTCTGCGCAAATGAAGGGAGGCAGTCTGTAATCACAGTCTTGTTTTTCCTATTATCCGCAATGTACTCAATTTGGCATGCACCGCCTTCTCCTCTCAGTTCATCGAATCTGCCCTATTTTATTGGTGGATATTTCGTAATAATCGATCTGCATTTATACGTATTCATTGTGAGTCTACATGAATTGTCGCATGTGTCTCTATTAAAACACCACGACTCGGACCATGTTCCACAGAATTCCTTGTTCCACCACTGCCCTGGGTATGAGTAAACTGTTACACAGGTCCAAGCTAACCAACGATTTCGCATGCGGCCTGTAGATAGGCATTCATGAACGTTTTCATAAGTTGGAAATCCTAGATTTTGCGTGACACAATCGTATTCGCCGCACGCGTGTGATTCGCCAAGGCAGAAACTGATTGGAAGCTCTCCGGCACAAGAGGCTGCCCCTCCTCGGACTGCCTGGGATGTCTGGACTGAAGCCTCTTCAACAGAGACCGAGTGGGAATTCATGGCACTACGCATGGTCAGGACCGCCACGACCACGAACATCATCAGACTGATTCGACACATCGTTTTCGACTCCAGAGCAGGGACTGGCCAAATTGCCTGAGGGCTACGAGGGCTCCCAGGACACCGAGGGTGATGGAGATTGGCTGCCACGGGACTCGAGTCGAGGCGGCGAATTCGGACGTGGGGGAAATCGGGGCCTTTGAGATGAGCAGCAGGTCGCCTGACATCTTTTGCTGGAGTTCCTCACGCGGCCCGTGCAAGGTGCCAGTGAGCGGGTCGTGGATAGTGGCGGTGCCGTTTTCTTCGCCCAGATAAACGATGAAATGCCCCAGCGCCTGTTTCGGTCGTGGCTTGAGGTGGACGATGGCGGGTTCGGGCCAAGTGAGGCTGGCTCCGGCGGGGAGGTGGACGACGGCGGCGTGCAGGCCGCGATGAGTGAAGGCGTCTTGCATTTGGCCGAGTGTGGTCCCCTGCTCGACGCCGCCGGTATGGAGTTCCCGCACGAGATCGATCAGCTCCACCTCGTGACCATAGCTGCGGAGCAAGGCCTGGACGCAGCGGGGTCCGCAGACGGTGTCGCCCCGGGGCGTTGGCTCGGTGGTGAGCAGCGCGGTGAGGAACAGGAGTGGGAGGGAAGCGGACATGGGGGCAAGTGACAAGGGGGCAAGGGACAAGGGACAAGTGACAAGTGACAAGTGACATTGAATATCGTGCGGCAGAAGTCTTACGACTTCTGCTACGGGGTGACGAGGGAATCGACGGGGACGGGGATGCGGGAATCCTGGTAGACGATGGCGAACTCGCCGTGGACGAGTCCTTCCGTAGCGGTCGGTTTCAGAGTGAGGTTCAACCGGGCGGTGTTGGCCGATTGCTTCTCAATGGTCCAAGTCAGTTGATCTTGCAGCTCACTCTCGATCTGGATCGCAGACGGATCGAGTGACGAGTTTTCGGGGGAGCGGATCACGATTGTTATGGCTCCGCTCTGGCCGGGAGCGATCCGTCCGAAGAACGCGCGGCTGGGGATGGCGGCGATTGACTGGCGGATGTCGATGACGACCGCCACGGGAGAGTTCTTCGTTTCGGCCCCAGAGTCGAACGTGACCTGAGCCTCGTGATGCCCCAAAGCCAGTGTGTTTCCATCGAGATGGATGTCGTACCGGAACCGCTGCAGCGGATGCGACTGCATCCCATCGTCGACTGATTCCACCACCGGATTGTCTGCGGTGATCCACGGGACGCTCGATTGAAAAGCGGGGGGGCTGATCGGCTTCTCCCCGTAATTGGCGACGATGATGCTGCGCGTGACCGACGCCCCTTTTCCGACATCCACCAGGACGACCCGCGCGGGAGTGATATAGAGGACATCGCGGACCAGGGCCCTGACCGAGAGGCGGGCGGGGGCCGCTGAGGGTTCGCGGAAGTTGACCTCGACGGTGTGGGTGACCGGTTGGAACCGGATCGAGCTGCCGGTGCTCAGTTCGACCGTGACCGATTTCTGTTGCCCCGCCGGGATGACCTTCCAGTCCGGTGTCGCAATCGTGCAGGAACAATCGGTCTTGACCCCCGCGGGCGTCCAATCGCCCGAGGTATTGTTCTCGATCACGAAGTCATGCTTCAGCGTGATCGAAGGTTTCACCACCCCGAAATCATGCCTCTGAGCGAGCGACCCCGCCGCAGCTTCAATCGTCGAAACCTGAACCGGAGAGGGAGCCTGTGGGGTTGGTTCCGCGAGAAGCACACTCGCCGGCGGCTGACCATTACAGCCCCAGAGGACGGCGATCGAAAGTAAAAAAAGGTCCCGGCCCATCGACCAGACTCCTGTCGGGCCAGCTCCTGTTGAGCCAACTCTTCAGAATGAAAATATTGCGGATCCATCCGAGATTCAAGACAATTTATCTCAAGTTTTCCGAATTTGTGAAACACCGACTCCAGACCCGCTTGATCGATTTGGCACAGACTGGATTACCGAACTTTCACATAGTGGCACACGGAACAGGACTCGCACTCACCCCCCGCAGGTGTGGCCGCCGCAGCTGTGGTCAGCTGTCGCGATGGCGGATTCTCCCTCGCATTCGGTCGGGGAGCAGACCTCATCGGACGACACATGGTCCCCGGTGACGATCTCGAAGCCGAGGTCGGCGACCATCTTGAAGTCTTCTTGCGGATCTTGGCCCTTCGTCGTCAGGTAGTCGCTGACGAACATCGAGTTCGCAGCGTACAGACCCATCGCCTGCAACCAGCGGAGGTTGATTTCGCGTCCGCCCGCGATGCGAATCTCGACCGTTGGATGAGCCAGCCGCAACAGGCACAGGACCTTTAAGCAGTAACGCGGGTTGAGTTCGTGGACCGCTTCGAGCGGCGTCCCCTCAATTGAATTCAGGAAGTTCACCGGGATCGAGTGGACCTTCAGCTGGCGGAACTCCTGGACCACATCGACCAGGTCCTGCTCCGTTTCGCCCATGCCCACGATCAGCCCGCTGCACAGCTCCATCCCCGCTTTGGCGACGACGTTCAGCGTCTGCACTCGGTCCTCATAGGTGTGGGTCGTGCAGATTTCCGCGTAGTAGCGGCGGCTGGTATTTAGATTGTGATTGATCCGGTCGACACCGGCAGCTGCGAGTTTTTCGGCTTGGTGCGGCTTGAGCAGTCCGAGGCAGGCACAGATGTGCAGGCCGAGTTCGTCCTTGATTTTCTGGACGGTGCTGCAGACGTGGTCGACTTCGCGGTCGGTCGGGCCGCGACCGCTGGCGACGATGCAGTAGGTCCGGGCGTTGAGAGCCTTGGCCTTGCGGGCTCCCTCCATCAGGACGCGCTCATTGGCGATCGTGTACTTCTCGATCGGTGCGGTCGAGATGATCGACTGCGAGCAATACCCGCAGTCCTCGGGGCACAGCCCGCTCTTGGCGTTCTTCAAGTAATAGAAGTGGACCTTGAGGCCGAAATGTTCCCGCCGCACGCGGAATGTGGCCGCGAGCAGATCGGGAAGTTCCACATCGGGGCAGTTGAGCACCGCGTGACACTCTTCCCGAGTCAATGCATGCCCGCCCAGCACGCGCTGTCCCAGCAGATGCCACTGCATCCAGCCCCCGCTTTGCAAGGTGCCGGGGACGTTTGGTGATTCCACTGCCGCGCTGCTGACCATCTCGTTCGACCTTTTGTTGCCCGGCGACTTCAACTCGACACGGACAGCGTGGGAGCGATTGTCAATTGGGGCGAATGGCAGTGTAGTGGAGCCGGAAACCCAGAGCGAGCGGATGATTCTCGGAGAGAACCGAAGTTGGTGGGAGAGCCATGTCGGAGACGTGAATACACACGCACCGGTCACACGGTGATTTACTTGAGTTGCGTTTGCGAACCGGGGAGTTTTTGGAGGAAAGAAGTGGGAAAACGAATCTCCACTAATCGGGACTAGTGCAGAGGGGAAAGATTGCGGAGCGAATGGTCAATCGCGAACCTTCAACACCTCAATTCGATACTCCGGATGAGTATCGATTAGTGGAGATTCGTTTTCCATTTTTTCATCACCCGTCACGTTCTTGTGGTGGGTGATTTCAAGCTGCGGAACGTTGACCAGTCAGCCCGTGAACGAGGACATTCGGACCTTGGAGGTCGCTGGCTTGTCCGTTCCAGCGGTGAGTGCGGACGGACTTCAGGATGGCCTCAGCGAGCTCGACGGCTTTGAGGCCCGCGACGCCATCGACCAGCGGGGTCGTCTGGGTGCGGACGCTCTCGATGAAGCTGCGAAGTTCGAGGGTCAGAGCGTCGGCGGCTTCGATGGTGGGGGAGTCGGTTTGAATGAAACGGGTAAACATCTCGGACTTCAATTGATTGATGTCGGCTCCTGGTTCGCGGCCGAGTTCATAGGGGAGTTGCCCAGCCCGCAGGTCGGGCCCAGCTCCGAACGAGGTGAGCTTACGAGTATGCAGGTCAGCTGAGACGCACCCGGCGGCTGACCAGACTTGGATCGTGCGGGTCGCGGAGGGGGACACGCGATTGGCGGAGAGATCGGCGATGCAGCCGTTGGCAAAGCGGACGCGAGCCTGAACGGCATCTTCGTGCCCGCCGACCAGCGAGACGCCGAACGCCTCCACGGAGACGAACTCCGACTGGGCCAGCGATTGAGTCAGCTCGATGTCGTGGATCATCAGATCGTGGACAACGCCGATATCGGTTGAGCGAAAGGCGTAGTTGCTGTAGCGTTCCGCACGGATGTATTTGGGGGCACAGACGCGCGCTGCCAGAGCTTGGAATGCGGGGTTGAAGCGCTCGATGTGTCCGACTTGGAGCGGGACCGAATGAGCCTGGGCTGCGTTGACCATCTCGTGGGCGTCGGCGACAGTGCTGGCGAGAGGCTTCTCGACGAGGATCGGGACGCCGCGATTGAGGAACTCGACGGCGACTTTGCGATGCAGAAGCGTCGGGACCACAATTGAGGCGGCGTCGACCCGTCCGAGCAGCGATCGAAAGTCCGGCACCCACTCACAGCCACAGGCTTCTGCGACCGAACGGCCCTGGGCTTCATTCGGCTCAGCAACCGCCACGAGTTCTACATCGGAAAATGAGGCCAGAATGCGGGCATGATGTCGCCCGAGTGCTCCGACGCCGACGACTCCGAGTTTCAGTCGATCCATGGATGTTGACTCTCTTGCACGCTCACGTTCTGGCGAACGTGGCTACGACTCAGGCGGCTTTCGACTTGGGGAGAACGAGCTGGGAAGGCAACGCGCGAATCACCTCGCGGCCACGCCCCACCTTTCCCTGGCGCTGGTATTCCAAGAAGCCGAACAGCCCCGCCAGCTCGATCGGGATGGGTGACCCCAGCGCTGCGAACATGGTCGACTTCACTTCGTCGAGCGGCTTGTGCTCTCGGAACAGGAGCCTGTAGGACTGCTTGATCGCATCAATGGCAGCAGCGCTGATTCCAGATCGTTGCATGCCGAGGATGTTCAGTGTCTTCACACCGGCGTCATCGTTGCCATCGAAGATCATGTACGGCGGGACATCGACGACGACTTTGCTGCAACCGCCGACGAAGGCCAGCGTGCCGACCGAGCAGAACTGATGGACAGCTGAGTTGCCCGAGATGATGGCCTTGTCGTAAACGTGGACATGTCCGGCGAGAAGCACGCCGTTCACGATCATGGTGTCGGAATGGACATGGCAGTTGTGACCAACATGAGCGTTCGACAGCAGCACGTTGCGATGATCGATCCGCGTGATGCCGTCTTCCTTGAGGGCTCCGCGATTGACGGTGACCCCTTCTCGGAACTGATTGTCGTCGCCAATTTGAACCTGCGTAGGGATCTGTTCGTCGTACCCTTTATCCTGCGGCTCAGCTCCGATGACGCAGTTTTGCCAGAAACGATTTCGTTCACCGATGGTCGTATGACCGGTCAGTGTCACATGGCTTTCGAGGCGACATTGGGCTCCCAGCGTGACATCTGGACCGAGACTGCAGAACGGTCCAATGTAGACATCTTCACCCAAATGGGCGCGCGGATCCACGTAAGAGAGTGGAGAGATGAAGGTTGCCATCCAGACGTCCTTGTCTGAGGGGGCCAGATCGGATTGCACCAGCAGGGGCAGATGCTGCCGATTTGGGAAGGGTGGAATATGTTAATTCATCGGTTACCGTCAACCCGTTCCCGAACCTGAACTTCGGTTTTCTCGGAACCGCGAGGTTTAGGTCGGGGAATTTTCGGAAGATTGATTCAAGTCCTCCGGGAGCGCGACGCTTTGTTCGTCTCTAAGCCGATTGGCGCTGGGCCTGTGCGGCGTGGAGCATCTGTTCGACCATGCGGTGGTTCTGGTGGTGGCCGGATTGAATCGCGTGGAAGTTCCCCACAGGGCTGCCGCCGCAGAGTGCCAGATCTCCGATGCAATCCAGGAGCTTGTGCCGCGCACATTCATCCGGGGCTCGGAGGCGGTTATCCACGATTCCATGCGGTCCGAAAACCAGCAGATTCTGCGAGGTCGCCCGCTGGCCAAAGCCGCGGGCTTTCAGCATCGACACTTCCGACTCCAAAACAAACGTCCGAGCGAAAGCAATCTCGCGTACGAACTCCTCGGGAGTGATCGTGGCTGTGAACGATTGCGGGCGAATCACTGTGTCGCCGTAGTCGAGATCGTAACGAATGGTCCAGTTGGTGCCGTGGCGAGCCTGCACACGACCGCGTTCACTTGTCGAGGACACCGACAGGTCGGCCAGAATCGGGATCTCTGGCTGGATCGCCCTCTGTTCCGCGATTCCGGCGTAAAGCAGGGCCTCGACGATTTCCAATGCCGATCCGTCCCCGACCGGGGGTTCGAGGGCATCCAGCTGGATGCGGCAGTTGTCGATCCACAGTCCTGCCAAAGCGGCGAGTACGTGTTCGACCATTTCGACCCGAGCAGTTCCGCGTTCCAGCACCGTTCGGCGGGGTTGCGTGACGAGGTATTCAATGCGGGCCGGGACGCGCGGGCGTCCGGGGAGGTCGACGCGCTCAAAGACCAAGCCGGTATTCGCCTCCGCAGGGAGGAGCGACATCCGGACATCGGCTCCGCCAAACAGACCAAACCCTTCGACCAAGACCGGTCGAGCGATGGTACGTTGCCGTCTTGCCGTCATGAGAATACTTTCTGAGTCGACCGATCGCGTGGCCATGGCCCAAGAGATGACAGGCGGGAAGCCGACCGCTTCGAAGAGTATTGAAATGCTTTGAGCGATTGAAACACTGAGTGGACCGGAGCAGCACCGTAGCGACGTTCGCCAGAACGTGGGCGAACGTCGGGTAGAGCTTCTCACGTCTTTGGGCTGATGCCCACCTTCTGGCGAACGTAGCTACGAAAGAATCGGAGCCGATCCCGCGGCCAGAAATAGAAAATGCACGAGCCAACGTCCCACAACGTTAACCCGTGCTGAGAGCCGCAACTGCAAAGAGTTACTGCTGCTTGGTCTGTGCTGGCTTCTTTGCTTCGCGAGCTGGTGCTGCTGCACCGCCGCTGGCCTTCTTGTACTCGTCGTTCAAGAAGTTCAGGATCGGGTCAGTCAGATCGTCCTGGTCGCGGTAGTAAACCACTTGGCGATTCATGCTGGTGATGATTTCCTGTGGGTTTTCAGCGGCGTCGACACTCTGGCGATTGAAGCGAATGATCAGCGTGTACTTGTAGTACTTGGCGTACTTCTGGACCGCTTCCTGCACTTCCATGTACACGGTCTTGTAGATTTCCGCTTCCTTGCGAAGGAACTCGCGCTGCTGAACCTTGCGGAACGATTCCAGCTTCGTCTGCAGGGTGAGAATCTGCGTCTCGTTCTTGATGTAGTCTTCCGAACCTTCTTGCAGGCTCTGCATCTTGGTCTGGACCTGCTTCATCTGCTCGACCATGGCTTCGGCGTCAGCTTGAGCCTTCTTGGCGTCGCCCTGCATGTCCTCGGTCATGCTCTTGAACTTGTCATAGTTCTTGAACACATGAGCCATGTCGATCAAACCGACCTGGTGCGTGCCAGCGGCAGCCGCTGCGGCCTTTTCTTGAGCTTGGGCGGGGGCCGTGGCGATACCGGCAGTTGCGGCGGCGACGGCAAAACAGACGAAGAGTTTCTTCACGGCGTATGCACTCCTTTGCTTGTGCCGATTGGGCCGGCGTTGGACGCCTGCCACGCGGAACGGTCCGATCGACGAATCACTGGCCGAAGGGGCCGTTGGGGTCTCATCCTTGAGAAGACTTCAACGAAACTCGCTGAGGTGGAGCGGAATGTTCCAGAAGTCACCGTTTCGGTCAAGATGACATTCTGAGAACACCGAGAAAGTGCGGCCATGCGGCAGAAAGTGCGAGAGAGAAGAAGTTGCCAGTGATCATTTTTCAGTCGTCAATTGCGTATCGCTGCGGCGCGAGGTTTGAGTGCGAGTCGCCCTTTGCAAAGTCGCCGGACTCTCCGAGTCCGGTGCATCGACCCTCGCACCACGACCGCACTCATGAGCACTGAGTCTCATATTTTCAATTAATTCCTCACTCGCCGCCGTAAACAGGGGGACGCGCGAGGACACCGGACTCGGAGAGTCCGGCGACAATCACAGAGTGCGTCTCGCACTCCGAAGGCTTTGCGGAGCGGAGCGGTCTCCGGGCTCATCAACCGGTCGATTTCAGCACCCACTCGCCCCACGGAGCGGTGCTCGCTCGCTCGCGGTGGCGGGGATGGATGAAGATGCGGACCCGTTTCACGTAGTCGTCGAACTGAGTCAGGGCCAGCGCCTCGACGACCGGGGAGACCTCGCGCAGGGAGCGGTAGCTCTCCGTCTTGGGAAAATAGATGTCGACCGCAAACTCGACTTCTCGATTCGGCGGCGGTGCATCGACGAGGATCTCAGTCGGCAGAACTTCGATTCCCCAGGCTTTTGATGCCTGTTCCGCCAGCGATTCGGAGATCGTCACCAGCTCGCTAAACCGACGACCCGCCACGCGGCGATACACCTCAGCGGCGAGCGTAGGCGTAAACTCCGCAGCCCGCTTGTAGATCACCCGCCTGAGTCCGAAGACCCCCTCTAGCAGCGACTCGCACGCAGTACTCCGAGCGGCGACTCGCAACTGGGCGATCATCTCGGCGTCGCTCAGCGTGAAGAGTGCGGCGAGATCGAACTGCGGAGAGAGATGGTAAAATGCCCTCGCAAACATGTTCGTCGCCGCTCGCACTGCATGGTGCCAATAGACCTCACTGAACATCACATACCGGGCAAAGACCATTAACTCCGCAGCTGTCTTCCCCTTCGAAGTAATCGCCAGACCGTCCCCAGCGGCATTCAATACCAGCGACTGCATCAGTCGCTGGCGATCAAAGTTCCGTCCATACGGCACCCCGCAGTGCAAGCTGTCGCGGTCGAGGTAGTCCATCTTGTCGATGTCGATTGGCCCCGAGAGAATCGACTGCAACACGCGTGTGGCCGGAGTCGCAGCTTGACCGGTCAGCAACCCCACGACCGCCTCGGGAGAGACATTCCATTCATCGCGCAGGACTCCTGCCAACTCGCCGTCGGGTTGCAGGAAGTGCGCTGCGTGAGCCTCATGCGGAGGCATCGCCGGGAGCCCCATGTCCTCGATCGGGTGGCAGAACGGCCAGTGCCCAATGTCGTGCAGCAGGGCTGTCACGATCAGCAACTCGGCATCGGCCACCGAGACTGTGGCCACGAATCGCGAGTCCTTCCGCAGCTGTTGCAGATAGCGGAGGGCGTTGTGATACACCCCGAGCGCGTGCTCGAAACGCGTGTGGGTAGCGCCGGGATAAACCTTACTGACCAGCCCCAGCTGGCTGATGTGCGTGAGCCGCTGGAACTCTGGCGTATCAACGAGGGACCGCACCCGGCGCGTAAACGGGACGTTCTGCTCCATCGGCACCCGAATCAGATTCCGCCCCGAATCAAGGTCCGCGAGTTCCGGGATGTCGTCGTAGTGAGGCATGGGAGTTGTCAGTATTCAGTCGTCAGTTTTCAGTTTACGAAGTTCGAAAATCGAAGCACGAAGGGGGAGACTCCTGACAGGGGCATTTTCAATCCGACTGACCACTGAGAACTGACCACTGAAAACTGAGAACTGAAAACTCTCTACCGCTTGTCACTTGCCCCTTGACCCTTCTTCGGCAAGAACCCCGTGCCCAAACAGATCAGCATCGAGCCCCAGAAGATCCAGAATTCGGGGCGGTTCATGTGGTGGAAGTCGATCACGTCGGCTTTCGGGCCGATGTTGATG
>Ga0105047_10015764_pt1 | contig 11892 bp, 9 predicted proteins | sample MAT04_FD_78384 | JGI IMG/M metagenome (GOLD analysis project Ga0105047, IMG submission 78384) | Freshwater microbial communities from Lake Fryxell liftoff mats and glacier meltwater in Antarctica - MAT-04 (megahit assembly) | ecosystem: Environmental > Aquatic > Freshwater > Ice > Liftoff... | reverse complement strand
CGGCGCGCCAACGCGGTGAGCGCCACCACCAAGGCCGCGAACGCAATCGCAAAAACGACGGGGGTGTGAAGCATCGCGAAAATTAACGGAGCGCGTTGCGCGCGCGCGTGACAATCTCGGCAGGATATTTCATGAGCTCCAGCAGCGCAATTGCGTTTCGCGTGGTGGCTTGCCCGTCTCGCAGCGTGAAGTCAAATGACAAGGTTTCGTCCGAGATTTCCTCGCGAAAGTGGTGCGGTGCATAAGCATCGCCCAGCATTCCCAGCAACTCCGTATCGTGTGTGGCGACGACCACGATATCGTCACCTCGGTTGAGATATTCCAGCACTGCGTATGCGCCGGCAACGCGTTCGGCGGTGTTCGTGCCGCGAAACAGTTCGTCAATGAGAAACAGATGTTGCGCACCATCACCCTTCTGTTCAATGAGCGCGCGAATCGATTCAACCTCGGCCAGATAGTAACTCTTGCCCTCCAGGACGCTGTCCGAACGTCCGATAGAACTCATCACGTGCAGCATCGGTGCACTCCACCGCGTTGCCACAACGGTGCCCAGTGATTGCGCGAGAATCGCGTTGACACCCAGTGCGCGGATGAACGTAGTTTTGCCCGACATGTTCGAGCCCGTGATCAGCGCGCTGGTGTTCGTGATGGTCACGTCGTTTGCGACAGCGTTTTTCACAAGCGGATGCGCGAGTCCAGCCACGCGGATCTCCTTGTTCGCGCTCGTGAACTCGGGCACGGTCCAGTGTGGTAGTGTCTTGCGCCACGCGGCAACACTCTGGGCGGCGTCGATGTGACCAATTGCTTCGAACATGCGCTGTAACGTTGGTCGCAGGCGTTTGACGCTGTTGATCGTGAAGACAAACGCGGTCATGTCCAGCACCAGGACAAAACTGACGTACGTGTAAAGCGACGCCAGAATTTCACTCGCTTGCTGGCTGGGTTCAAATTTGAGCCAGGCCGTCGCCCGCCGCAGCAGTCCTGTTTGCGCGGCGCCTCGCGCGAGTATTTCGCGTTCAATCCGAAACAAATCTGTGCGGAGTGCGCCAATCACCTTGGCCGTTTTCAGAAACGCCGGTATTTCGTGAATGGCGGGCAGGAGTGCCTCGATGTGCGGTCGGTAGAATACCTGCAGCAGAATGTTGATGACGGCGATTGCCAGCAGGCCGATCAGTGCGCGTGGCCAGACGTAGACTAGGGCCAGGAGTACGACCGCGCTGATCGTGAGCAACGGAAAAACCCACCAGAATGCCGGACGGTCGGGCAATTCGCCGAACAGCAGCTTTGCCAGAAAACTCGCGCGACGATCATCGGTCAGTTCCAGCGTCCGGCGTATGGCCGACGTCCCCGCTGCATCGCGATCCAGCTGTGCGACGTCGCGATTGAGTGCCGCTATCGGCTCGGCGGTCAGCGCTGGTGTGCGCAGCAAATGTCGGAGGTACTGTTGCCCGGGACGACTCCGGGTATGGTCAACTTGCGTGTAGATCTGATCGAGATCGAGGTCGGCCCAGGTGCGGTCGTCGATGGAAACGCTAGAGAGCGCCGGCACCGCGGCGCGCCCTGCCTCCACGTTAGGCCGCGCCAGATTCGCGCGCGAATTTGCAGCCACCGAGTCGTGATACGCGTCAAGATGTCGATTCTCCGGCCGCTTTTCACGACGCGCTTCTTGTTCCTCACGCCGCATGGCGAATCCGGCACGCACCCATGCATAAAATCGCGGGTTTGCGGCCGACAACGCAACGATCACTATAGAGACAACCGCAACCGCAACTATTGGGCCCATCACTGCATGAAACGCGGCCGGCTGCAAACATGCAAGACCGCCCGACGCCGACATTGCGTCCCAGCTAACCTTCCGCAATGACCCCATCGCTCTTCAGCCCGCTCAAATTCCGCACCGGCCTCACCGCACGCAACCGCGTGGCGCTTGCGCCGATGACCAACAAACAGAGTCACGCCGACGGCACCCTCTCCGACGACGAATTCAACTGGCTGATTTCGCGCGCTGATGGCGGTTTCGGACTAATCGAGACCTGCGCGGCACACGTTGCAAAAGACGGGCAGGGTTGGCCCGGCGAGTTGGGAATCTACGACGACGCCCATTTGCCGGGGCTCACGCGCCTCGCCAGCGCGCTGCGTGAGCGCGGGGCAGCGTCCATGGTGCAAATCTTTCACGGCGGCGTACGGGCCGACCAGAGCGTCAGCGGCCAACAACCCTGGAGCGCGAGCGCGCACGAAGGCGCCCGCGCCGCAACCGAAGACGACATCGCGCGCGTGATTCAACAATTCGCCGCGGCCGCGCGGCGCGCGCAGCACGCCGGATTTGATGGCGTTGAGCTGCACGGCGCGCACGGGTATCTGCTCACCCAATTTCTCAGCAGCACTCAAAACCGACGCACGGACAGGTGGGGCGGCTCGCTCGAAAATCGCGCCCGCCTCATGCGCGAAGTCGCGCGCGCCGTTCGCGCCGCATCGACTGCAGACTTCACCGTTGGCATTCGACTTTCGCCCGAAGACTTCGGCAATGCGGAAGGCCTCGACCTGGACGAAAGCATCCAGGCGGCACAGTGGTTGGCCGACGATGGCCTCGACTTCATCCACCTGTCGCTGTGGCGCTCGGCATTGAACACGCACAAGTACCCCGACCAGCACCCGCTTCCACTATTTCGTCGTGCACTGCCAAGGGATGTTGCGATTCTCGCCGCGGGCGCGGTCTACACACGCGAAGAAGCCGACGCACTACTCGCACTGGGCGCCGACTGCATCGCCCTCGGCCGCTCGGCCGTGATCAATCCGGATTGGCCGTTGCAGTCGCAGCACGAAGGCTGGACTCCGCAACGACCACCGGTCACGATTGAAGAACTTCGACAACGCGGATTGAATCCCGCGTTTGCCAGCTACATGCGCAACTGGAAAGGATTCGTTGCCGACGATGTGGCGCCTTCACGATTGTAGAGGATTCCACGCCAGCGCCACCAACGGCACCACCACGTCGCCCGCCTTCGCCTTGATCACAATCTCCTCCAACTGCTCGGTCTGCGAATCAAACGACGCGCCCAGCGCGTCAATCTCGCCCTGCAGTGCGCTCTCCAATTCCTGATACTGCACGTTGAGTGCTTCCACCGTTTCGCCGGCGCGTGTCACGTCGCCACTCTGCCGCGCAACACGACCAGCACCACGTGCCGCCGTTCCAACTTTGCTGATAGTTCCAACGCCAACTTTTCCGCGGCCAAAAAGCGCGCCCAACACCGCGCTCCCCACCGAAATCATGGTATCCATCTTCGCTTGCGTCGACTCGGCCTGCTCACGCGTCACCGCCTGCTCGGCCTTCCGAATGCGTTCCTGCAACCCCGTCAGTTTGGTCGCGTATTTGCCGCGCAACTTCTCTACCTGCACATCACGTTGTTCGCGCGATCCCACCTGCAACCGAATGCGAAAGTCACGTTCGCTTTCACCCGCGTGTGAGGTCTGTTTGGTGGACGGACTGCGAACCAGTGTGATGACTTCGTTCGTCGAAATCCACTTCTGCAGCGCCTTGCCCCACACGGGATAACTCTTGGGCGACGCAGCGAGTTTCGGCACTTCACCAAACGTTGCGTTGTCGCGAGCGCTGCCTTCAAGCACGGACGGATCAAGATCCAGTCGTTCAGCGGTGCCCCAATCCATCGCAATTGGCCCGTCGTCCAACGTCGTCAGCAACACGACACGACGTTGTTCGGTAACGTTGTACTTCGCACTGGCGTACGTGACGTCGGCCACGCCAATAATGGAAGGATTGTAACTGACGTTACCTTGATTGCCCGATGGCGGAATGAAGTACTGCGGAACATCTGGCGGCAGCACTGGCGCGTGTTTCGCCGCGGTTGCGTCGAGTGACGATAAACCACCACCACTCGTGCTGCGCGATGCTGCAGCGACCACTCCAGCCGCTGACGCCGGTGCAGACGTCGCGCGAGGCGCAGCTGCCGCCGTCGATGCCGTGACCATCTTGATCTGTTCACGCGTCATCGGGCCCGCGAGATATGACATGGTCCACCGCGTTTCAAACGTGATCGGCGCATTCTCGTGCACGCTGTGCATGAGAAACACACGTTTGCCTAAACCCGCAATCGTCGCCTCCATCGCCGCGCGATCAAACGCCGCCCCGTTCGAAGCACCTTCCAGTCCTTCCATCACACGCGCCTTGTCGCGCTCAGTCTGCATGCGACCTATGAACCATGTGCCCGTGTTCGCCAACCCTTTGTAATCAAGATCGACTGGGTTCTGCGTCGACAACACCACACCCAGTCCAAACGCACGCGCCTGTTTCAGCAGCGTGAGTAACAGCACCTTCGACGACGGATTCGCCACCGGCGGCATGTAACCAAACAGTTCGTCGATGTAGAGAATGGCGCGCAACGAACCCGTACCAGGCTGCGTGCGAATCCACGCGAGGATATCCGCCAGCAACATCGTCACGAAGAACATGCGTTCTTCGTCGCTCAAGTGCGCAATCGAAACCACCGAGCAACGCGGCTTGCCAGTTGGGCCGTACAACAAATTCGCGGTGCTCAGCGCTTCACCTTGCATCCACACCTGAAACCCGGGCGCCGCCAGCAGATTGTTCAATTTCATTGCCAGCGCCAATCGGTCCTTCGGCGGAAACACGCTATCCAGCGGCATCACACCAATCGTCGTGAACGGCGGCGTTTGAATCGCGCCAATCAACCCCGCAAGATCGAGATCTTTTCCTTCGCTCCACACCTTCGACAACAAATTCGCCAGCAAAATATGCTCGCGACTGGACATCGGGTCGCCTTCAACACCAAGCAACGCCAACACACTCGTCGCGGTCGCATCAACACGATCGCGAAACGCTTCGCTGTCCTCACGCACCGCGACTGGTGGCGCCGAGAAGGCTTGCAGAATCGAGATTGGTCGTCCAGCCGTGCTGCCTGGTGTGTAAATCGCGACATCGGCCGCATCGCGCAAACGTTGAATGCGCGCAGCGTCCTCGCCCCACTGCTCCAACCCATCCCGCCACAGGTTTGCCTGTTGCTCGGCGTACGCATCAACCGTGAGCCCCGCGTTCGACGCCTGCTGCGCATCAACCCACGGACGAAACTCCGCAGCCGACAATCCCGAAAACTGCAGGGCGAGATTTCCAAGATCACCCTTCGGATCAATCGCGATGACCGGAATCTTGTCGATCAGCGCTTCTTCTATCAAATCGATTCCCAAACCTGTCTTGCCGCTGCCCGTCATACCAATGATGACAGCGTGTGTCGTCAGGTCTTTCGAGTCGTACAGCACAAAATCTTCGCTGCGTTTGCGCGAGGCAATATCGAAACGTTTGCCAAGATAGAAGGCGCCGAGTGTTTCAAAATCGGTCATGGCTTCGCTGGAGTGGTGACGGGGGCGGATTGGGCCGCGTCAAGCAACACCATCGAGTGTTTGCGCGCGTTTTCCACTTCGAACTTTTCTATTGGCTGCGCTGCGCCATCAACCGTCTTTTCCGAATGCGAGATCGTGTCGCTCTGGAATTCGAGTTTGAACAGCACAAACTGTTTGGCCGGTGGGCGATCGCCGGCGTTGACCGTCTGAATGCGAAACTCATAATACGCCGCCAGTTTTCCGTCGTCGGTGAAGTAGTGCGTCACGCGACGGCTGCTGGTTTCACCAACGCGCATGGTTTCGTCGATGACGCGTATTTTCCCGCCGCTCGCCATCGCGCGCCATTCGGACGACGCGTCGGCCTCCTGCCACTGGCCCGTGCGTTGTTCCATCGCCTTCATGGTGTTCGTGTCCAGCGCCTGGACGAGCGCGGTTGGCACACGGCCGTCTGGCAATTTCGGACCGGCGGCGATTGGCGGAGTATCGGCCGTCCTGCTGCACGCCACAATCGAAAACACGAGTACCGCGCGACTCGCCAACGAGCGCGCCCGTTGCATCAATAACTCGTAAAACGGGTTGGGCAAGAAACGCATCATGACTCCAACGGATGTCCGGGATACACGCTCACCGTCGAACCCTCGGCAACAAACGTGGAGAGTGGAGGCGCAGAAAGCGCCTCGGCAAACGGGCGGCCGTAAAGAGAAGTGAGATCGGCCTCGATATAACAATCGGTAACGTGCGTGATGCGCCACCGTGGATGCTCGACGCGATATTCCATCGTTGGTTTATCGTGACGACGCGTGTAGCCCCATTGCTGCTCGGCAATAAACTCCTCGACGGAATCGCCGCGCATCGGTCGTGGCGGTGACGTGAGCAGCGCCAGCACGCGCTCCCATTCACCGTCGCGCTTCCATTCGTACACCAGCGACCGGGTTGCGTCGGAAGAGGGATCGGTCAGTGGGGCTTCGGGAACCGCCACGCGATGCATCGGCATGGACTGATACGGTTCGCCGTACAACCATCGAGCGGCTGTCGCGACCAGCGTGAGCGGCACGATTTCTTTCACAAACGACACACCGCGTCGCCAAGTACCATCTCGCATTTTCCGGCGCACATAAAAGCGCAAATTCACTTCGGGAAAACGTGTGTGAAACGGCACTGGAACGCCATGGATGCGCGTTTCGCTGAAGTCGAACGCAACAACACTGGCGATGGCGTCGCCCTTCCACAGATCCAGTTCGGTGCCCTTGGCCAGCAGTGGGCGCAGAATTCCGGCATCCACCGTCCACGTCAACATGATGAGGTCGCGCCATTCAGCCGTGAGGAACGGGCGTTCGGGTGCGTCGTCTGTCCCGGTCATGCGGCTGGCCTCATCTCAGTTTCTACACCGGCGTGGGGGTTGAATGCGCAAGATATGCCCGCAACTCGGCTGCCGCATCTACTCGGTGGGCCAGATCCCGCACAACTCCCAGGTGCGTCGTCAGCCCCGGCTGGGACCCACGGGAAGTCTCCAGTCGCAAGAGGTCGAGCCGCATGGTTTCCAATGCCGCGATAGTCGTGGCCAGTCGATTTTGAACCGCGAGCCGCTCGGCGCCCAGCTCGGAAAGCAGGCGGTTCCGACCTTCGTCGGTAATTTCCTGCCGCGCCAGACGCAGCGCGTCCTGCAGTGCCGCGTCTTGGACGCGCAGCCGTTCTGCATCCTGCGCCAGTGCATTCGCGGCTGCGGCGACATCGTGCAGGTCTTGCCGTTGCAGCGGCGAGAGTTTCGCGAGGGCGGCGTGCACAGCGCGTTCGAGAAAGAGTTCCGTTGGTGCGTCGGGCAGGGTGATCAACTCGATCGGTGCGTGGGGTGTGTAAATTCTGCGCGCAATTCGTGTCAGGCTGCGCGCAATGCCGTGTTCCAGATTCTCGTTCAGCCAACGACGAAATTTCGTGCCACGTGTGGCGCCAACCGCGCCGCGGCCCACCATGTAGGCGGGCGCAAAAATCAGAATCACCTGACTCAATCCCTCAACGATTTCCGGCATACCCTGAATGCGCGACAAGTGCCCGTGAGCGAGGGCCAGCGCGCCGCCAAAAGCAATGCGCAACCACCCGTCTCGGCGGTCTCCCGCTGAAATTGGTGACGCAGAAAGTTCTCCGGTCAACGCGCGTTCCGCGTCCTTGGTTGCAACGCCCGCTCGCAACGCTTTTCCCGTTGCGTTCAACGCTTCCAGCACGCGTAGTGCGGAAACAGCCGTCATGAAGCCCGCGAGCGATACGCCAATGGCAAAGATGATGTCGCGCGACAAAGTGTTGTTCGATTCGCCCAGCATCAGCAGCACCGTCGTCGCCCCAATGGCCGAAGCCCAACCCAACGCCGTCTTCGCTCCCGCCATGTTCTCCTGCGCCGGAACGAGCGATGCCGGAGTTGCACTCTGCGCTTCGAGCGGTTTGACCGCGTCAACAAATGCGGCCGCATTCACAAAGCGTTGATCAGGAATCTTCGCAAGACATTGGTCAATCGCATCGGCAAGATTGGTGGGCAGCGCGGGTGCAAAGCTGCGCACGGCGGGCGCGGGCAACGCCGCATGCTGATACAGCAACGTCGCGGAACTTGCGGCATCAAACGGCGGTCGTGCCGATGCCGCGAAAAACAAGGACGCACCAAGCGCGTACAAATCCGCGCGACCATCGATCGCGTCGCCGCGCGCTTGCTCGGGTGCCATGTAGCGCGGCGTTCCTGCGCCAATCAATTGCGTTGCCCGCCCGGAGACTTCATTCGCGCCGAGCGTCTTGGCACCGGCGTCCTTCTCACCGACCGACTTCGTTCCAGCCCCGCCATTGTTGCCCGCGCGAGTACGCGGTTCAAGCTCGTCATTGTGCAAGGCAATGCCAAAATCCGCGAGCAGGAAACGTTCAGTCGACGCGTCAATCAGAATGTTTTCCGGCTTCACATCGCGATGCACCATCCCGCGTTCGTGTGCGTACGCCAGCGCCCAGCCAATGTCCTGTGCGAGTCGTTGCACGTTACCCGCCGACAGGGCTCCGGTGCGGCGTACACGCTCTGCCAGCGACTCACCGCGCACATACGCCATGACGAACCACGCGAGATCACCCTGTTCCTCGACGCCGTGAATGGGCACGATGTGTGGGTGAAAACACTGTGCCGCCAAATGTGCCTCGCGCAGAAATCGCTGGCGCATGGTGCTGTTCGCGGCCAACGACGGTGAGAGCAGCTTGATGGCCACCTGTCGCTGCAGCTGCACGTCGCGCGCGAGGTACACGATGCCCATTCCGCCGCGGCCAAGTTCGCGTTCGATGGAGAATCGGCCGGAGAGGGCGGTTTGCAGGGCGACGAATGCGGGGTCTGGGGAAGTCATTCAGGTCCTACGCGTGGGTGCGTCCAGGAGTGTCGCATCACATGGCCGTGCGTCAGGAGCGTTGTTAACTCGGATCCCCGGCACTCCTCGGCGTTTTTTAGGTACTGGGGTTGGTACCGGGGTCATCAGTACCGGTGTCAGAGTCGTCATTTTGACCGCACTATTCTGGTACCGGGGTCAGAGTCGTCATTTTGACCGCACTATTCTGGTACCGGGGTCAGAGTCGCGTTGATTCGTGGTACTGGGGTTGGTACTGGGGTCAGGTTCACCGGTGCTGGGGGCCGGTTGACCATACCCGCTCGCAACCCGGTCGCACGTTTTTGGTACCGGGGTTGGTACCGGGGTCAGAGTCGCGTTGATTCGCGGCCAAGGCCCGAATCACTGTCAGATCGGGCGACGGCTGCATAAGATTGCGGTTCACGCCGCGCGTCCGTGGCCCTACAGGAGAGTTCATGCAGCGCGACAGCTTGTCACTGGGGGGGTTGTTAACGCGCTACGTGGTGGCCCTGCTGCTGGTGTACGGCACGTGGAATCCCGAGGGTTATTCGTACGTCGACTGGGTGTTCGGGCCACTCCTGTTTGGTGCGCCGGCCAATGAGGGGCTGCCTGCGGTCAAGTTTCTGGTGGGCATCGTCCTCGTGGGAGCGTGGGCCGTATTTCTCAACGCCACCCGGCGTTCCCTGGGACTTCCCGGTGCGATTATTTCGCTTGCAATCGTTGGCGGGGTGATTTGGCTCCTGATGAGTCTCAATGTGGTGCACGCGAGCAGTGGGCGGGGAATCGCACATGTCGTGCTGATCGCGCTGTCGATTCTATTGTGCGCCGGCATGTCGTGGTCGTTTATCTCGCGACGCTTGTCGGGACAGGTCGATACGGACGTCGCGGATTGAATAACATGACTGGTACCGCCAACCCACACTCTGCCGAATCCTCGGCCGTCAATCGTTCGACTGTCAGCACCGAGCGGCCGCACGCGCAAAACATTGATCTCTTCGGCATGACGCACAGCGGAATCGTGCGCACTGAAAACGAAGATCAGTTTCTCATTGCGTCGCTGCACAAAACGCTAAACGTGCACTCGTCAAGTTTGAGCATCGCTGAGTTAGGCGACTTGCGCGGCGGTGCGCAGGGGTACCTGTGCATGGTGGCCGACGGCGTTGGTGGCCGTCCCGATGGTGATGTTGCCAGCGGCACCGCTGTTCGCAGCGTTGCGCGCTACGTCGCACACTGCCTGCACTGCTACGACCTCAAGGAAGGCGAGCGCGGCGAGGCGCAGTTTTTGCAGGAATTGCAGAAGGCGATGTTGGACGCCGACAAGCATGTGCGCGAAGATGCCGCCGGCACTGCGACGACGCTCACGATGGTGATGGCGATGTGGCCGCGCGCGTATCTCATTCACGTTGGAGACAGTCGCTGCTACCGCCTGCGCAACGGTGTCCTCGAGCTGCTCAGTACCGATCAAACCATGGCGGCGGCTTTGGTGGAGGCAAAAGCGCTCACTCCGCTGCAGGCTGAAAAGTCGCAGTGGCGTGATGTGCTCATGTCGGCGCTGGGTGGCAGCGAGACCACGCCAATTACCGTACCTACAAACATTGAATGGAACGACGCCATGCTGTTGTGCACGGATGGGCTCACCAAACATGTCACGGACAGCGAGTTGCAGGCCGCCCTGCAACAGAGGCATTCGGCCGAACAAACCGTGCGGGATTTGGTGCAGTTAGCGCTCGATCGTGGTGGCAGTGACAATGTCACTGCCATCGTGGGCCGCCTGCAATAACTAGAATTCCCGCTTCTTCATCTCTTTAAAAATCTGCTCGGCATCGGTGCCATCAATTGGCTCTTTGCCACCACGCGTTGCTTCCAGCGTCGAATCGAAACTGGCCCGAGCGGGCTTTTTGGATTGCGAAGCCTTGGCTGCGGTTTTCCGAATCAGTGCCGCAATCTGCGCGTCTTTCATGCGTGTCTCCGTCAAGTGAAATAAGGGAAGTGCAACAACGGGATTTGGTGCGTGCCTTGAGGTTGTCGTTCAGAGAGCAACCTGTAAAGGCTTGAGGATGGACAGACTGTAACGGTTGGTCCAGATAATGGACGAGCCAGCGCGCGCTGCGTTAGCGCTCGTCACAAGCAATCTCGCGAGCGGCACACGCGACTTCGCTCCGTGCGTGATTCGCATCACAGTCGCCTCACTGCGGGACACCCAGCAACGCTTTCGCCTCCGTCACGGCTGCCTGCCCTGATGCGCGAAACGGTGCGAGCACGTCGAAGTGCCCTTCGCCGGGAGACGTAAATACGTGCACGCGATCACCCTTGAGGCGAGCGGCCGTTGCATAGGTGTTCAGTGACGAGAGCGGCGCGATTCCGTCCAGGTCACCCGCGACGAGCACTGTGGGCACCCGAAGCGGCAGTAGTTCAATCGGTGAGACCAGGCCGAGGCGGTCGGGCACGTCGGCGGGTAGCCCACCAAGGACCGACTCGATCGCGGTATTGCCGCAGCTCGATTTCTGACGTGTTTGATACTCGTGCATGTCGGTGATCGGCCCGAGTGCGACCACACCGTGCACTGGCAGTGCCGATTCACGAAAGAGCGGGGAGTTGCGCGGCACCGCGGCGGTTGACGGCTGCGTGCGTGCCGCCAACCATAATGCAAGCTGGCCCCCAGCCGAATGACCCATCGTGATTACGCGTGAGAGGTCCAGCGGATGCCGCTTGGCCAACAGGCGCACGTAATCAGTGGCTTTGGCGGCGTCGGCAAATGTGCCGGGCCATCCCCCACCCGGATTGTCATAACGGCGGTATTCGATGTTCCAGGTCGCAACCCCGGCGCTGGTGAGGGCATCCGCGAGCGCGGCGGTGTTTCGGAGTGTTGCGTATTTCGAGAAGTAGCAGCCGCCGTGAATGAGGATGGCGACTGGAAACGGACCGCGACCCTCGGGCAAGCGGAGTTCCCCAAATTGCAGCGAGTCAGTGCCGTACGCGACGCGCTCCGCCTGGTGATGTAGCGCAATCGTGTCGATATCGGAGACCCGCAGGCGAGCCGACTGCGCGGGCCCCGGTGAGGAGGTCAGGGCACCAGCGAAGCTGAAAAGGAGAATTCCGAGTGTCCGGGCGTGGCGGGTCATGTACTTTAGCGGTGGTGCGGACGGTGACGGTGACGGTG
>Ga0105047_10015763_pt1 | contig 11892 bp, 9 predicted proteins | sample MAT04_FD_78384 | JGI IMG/M metagenome (GOLD analysis project Ga0105047, IMG submission 78384) | Freshwater microbial communities from Lake Fryxell liftoff mats and glacier meltwater in Antarctica - MAT-04 (megahit assembly) | ecosystem: Environmental > Aquatic > Freshwater > Ice > Liftoff... | reverse complement strand
GCCAGAATCGATAGAACTGCGGATCAGCAGCCGGGGCCGCCTGCCGGTGCTCCGCATCGAAGATGCGTCTTTCGCTCCTAGGCTGTGAATCTATTGGTAGCCCGACGCGTTAGCGAGGATCCACCCGCCGCCTCGCTGACGCGTCGGGTTACCATTTTGCCGCAAATTCAACCGGCTTGAATAGATTCACAGCCTATCCGCAAAGGTAGCGTTTCCTTTTCGGAGCGAAGGACGACAATTTACTGTTCGTCTTCGCGAGCTGCCGACCGATTTTGTTCGGAACCGTCGGATGCACCTGACGTCGTTACCTGGACCATCCGTCGGCTAAGCAATTTTTGCGACCGCGACATCAGGCGGCGAATTCGCAAGACGTTGTCCAGCACGATGGGACGCGGACTTCCGGGGATATCCATGACCACGCGACCTGCACCAGCGAGAAGGTACTCGAAGACGTCTTTGATCTCTGTGTTTAGCTTCAGTCCCGCCGTAGAGAAACGCTCGACGTCGCCCATCAAACCGGTTCGATGGATCAGCTCGTTCGAAGTCAGCTCCCAATAGTCAAATCGCGTCATGAACGTCATCGCGAGATACATCAATCCCATCATCAAGGCGATGGAGAAATAAAAATCCCGAGAAGCATTGAGCTCCAAAGTCTCAACCCAATTCTTCAGCGGTGCAAAAACTGCAAACTGTTGATTGACAAGCACTAGGCCAAGCATGATCGCGGCGATCGTGACGAACATCATCAGCGACGTCGCCCGCGGAAAGTCGAAGCACAGCACCATCATGTTGAACGCCAAGCAGATCAAAAACGTTGCGCCCAACGCGTTCTCCCACTCGGGAATAAAAATCGTCCCCATCCCCGCCAAGAATGCCAATATGGCCGTCGGCCAAAGGAAGATCAGCTTCGGCCACGTGCGGATGATAATCTTATCGGGAATTGGTTTATTGCTCATTTCGAATCGCCCTGGTTAGTCGGTTACCATTCATTGCATGTCAAGTTGCATTCCGCAGTCACGACACTTCAGCCGCAAAATCTAGCAGATGCGGCGATTTTGGTTGACTGGGGGTACCAACATTTGGCCCGGGAAAGTACCCCTTCGTCGTAAATGTGAACTGCATCGGGCTGAAAACGATTCCGACTCGGGTCGCTAATTCTGGTCAAGAGTTCTTTTTTTTTACGAATGCGGCCCACTCGCCTTCCTTCGTGCATTACGATAAGAAGGTCTGGTTCGCTAGATTCCCGCCCGCCACATCCACGATTCCGAAATCGTCGCATCCCTCCCCACGGCCTGAAGCAATTCCCCCATGGCCTGCAGCTTTACAAATCTGATATCGCGCCGCGCAGGTCAACCGATCTGCGTGATAATTGCCATCTTGGCATTCACCGCAAATCTTCAAGCGGCGGACCCAGGCCGCGTGGTCAGTTTCGCCAACGACGTTGCCCCCGTTTTGACAAAGGCTGGCTGCAATTCAGGCGTCTGTCATGCCAAGGCCAATAGCGGGCAAAATGGGTTCCAACTTTCGCTGCTGGGATTTGAACCCAGCGATGATTATCAGCACATAGCGATTGATGGTCGCGGTCGACGCTTGTTTCCGGCAGCCCCTGAAAAAAGCCTGTTGCTGTTGAAGGCAACCGGCACCGTTCCGCATGGTGGCGGGGTTCGTTTGGACAAGGGCTCCAAGGAATATGCTGTGCTACTCGATTGGATTCGCCAGGGCGCTGCTTGTGACACGACCACCGCGCCAACGCTGATTGCGATCGATGTGCAGCCGAGTCGAGCAACGCTGCAACCGGGTGCGGAGCAGGCGTTGAAGTCGATCGCAAAGTATTCCGATGGCAGCGAACGAGATGTAACGGACCAAGCTTTGTTTGAATCCAACGACAAGAGCATGGCAGACGTAACGGAAGGCGGAACAGTGAAGATATCGGATATCCCTGGCAAGGTTGCCGTGATGGTTCGCTACCAGGGCAAAGTGTCGGTCTTCAACGCGTCGGTACCGCTCGGAGCCCTGGTCGAAAACGTTCCGCCGTCAAAGAACTTTGTCGACCAATTTGTTTTCGCCAACCTTCAAGAAATCGGGGTTCCGCCATCATCGGTTTGCAACGACGCCACGTTTCTTCGGCGTGTTTCCCTGGATATTGCTGGGCGGCTGCCGACACCGGAGGAGGCCAAGTTGTTTCTCGCCAGCGAAGCACCGAACAAGCGCGACGAGGTAATTGACCGGTTGTTACGAAGTCCGGAATACGCGGATTACTTTGCCAACAAATGGACCGCGATGCTGAAAAATCGTCGTGATGACGCCAGCGATATCACGTCCAACTTCGCATTCTTTGCCTGGGTTCGTGACGGGCTGCTTGCCAACAAACCCTACGATCAAATGGTTCGCGAGCTGTTGGCTGCAACCGGGACCGTGATCGCCAATCCGCCGGTCGCATGGTACAAGCGGGTCAAAGAACCCAAACAGCAACTCGAAGATGTTGCGCAGCTTTTTCTTGGCGTGCGCATGCAGTGCTGTCAATGTCACCATCACCCGTTTGAGCGTTGGAGCCAAGACGACTACTACAGCTTCGCCGCGTTCTTCACCCAAGTTGGTCGCAAGCCTACATCAGTTCGCGGTGAAGACATGATCTTCCACAAACGCGGAATCGCCGGGGCCACCAACATCAAAACAGGAACGCTGCTTAAGCCAGCCGCTCTTGGGGACACGATTCCCGCCATCACGCCCGACGAAGATCCGCGACTGAAGCTGGCGGACTGGATGAGTGCGCCGACGAATCCCTATTTCGCCAAATCGATCGTCAATCGCTACTGGAAGCATTTCTTTCGGCGAGGATTGATTGAGCCCGAGGACGATATTCGAGACACCAACCCGCCCACCAATCCAGAACTACTCACTGCGCTGGAGAACCATTTTATCTCGACGCAGTTCGATCTTAGGGAACTGGTGCGCACGATCGTAAGCTCCCACGCCTATCAGTTGAGTTCAGTGCCGAACGAGTACAACTTAGTCGACCAACAAAATTACTCGCGGTACTATCCCCAGCGGCTGCATGCCGAGGCCCTGCTCGATGCCATTGACGATCTGGCGGGAACACGTACCGATTTTGCGAATTTGCCCACGGGGACGCGTGCGATCGCACTTCCCGACAACAGCTACAACAATGCCTCGCCATTTTTAAAGGTCTTCGGCCGTCCCGAGAACGAGAGTGTTTGCGAATGCGAGCGAGTTCAATCATCCAGCCTTGCCCAAAGCCTGCATCTGATCAACGCGGCGGATATCAAGTCCAAACTTGCTGCGGGAACCGGTCGGGCAGATCAGTTGGCGAAATCGGTCTTGCCCGTCGAAGACAAAATTCGCGATGTTTACTTGGCAGCGTTTTCGCGAGACCCGACGGCGGATGAATTAGCAGTGACGATTGCTTACCTTGCTGAGCCTCGGCTTGATGCGGCTGGCAACGCAATTGATCCGCAACGAGCCAGCCACGAGAATTTCCAAGACATTTTATGGGCCTTGATCAATACGAAAGAGTTCCTGTTCAACCACTGATACAAAACCAAGCTGCTGAAAACTTGGTTCTCGCCTAGGATACAAATGATGATCAATATCAGACCTGAATCGATGCGGATGCACCTGAACGCAATCGCTTTGATCACTACTTGGCTAGTCCCCTGGTTGTTTGGTGCGTCGTCAATCGTATCGGGGCAATCGGTCTGTCTTCCCTTGCCGCGATTGTTGACCACCATGCCGATGGGCGGGACAGCCGGATCGCAAGTTGAGATTACGATCAGCGGCGAAAACATTGAGGGCGCTGGCGAGCTGTTGTTTTCAAACCCGGGACTAACTGCGACCAAGAAACTCGGTGCTGACGGACAAGCCGAAGCGAACAAGTATGTCGTGTCGATAGCGCCAACCTGTCCACCGGGAATCCATGAAGCGAGGTTGATGACACGCCTCGGAGTATCATCGTCGCGAGTCTTTTCGGTGGATGCATTTCCGGAGGTCGTACAGACAAGTCCCAACACCGCCTTGTCGACTGCGATGGAACTGAAAACAAACTCGATCTGCAACGCCGTGCTTTCCGCGAAGTCCATCGACCACTACTTTTTTGAGGCTCGAAAAGGACAACGTTATGCCGTGAACTGTGCTTCACGAGGCATTGATTCCAAGCTTGAACCAGTGCTGATCATTGCTGACGCAGCAGGTCATGATTTGGTGGTAGAACGTCGAGGAAGCGCGATTGACTTTACGGCATCCACCGATGGCAAGCATGTGATCAAGGTCCACGACCTGACGTTTAAAGGTGGGCCAGCCTTTTTCTATCGCTTGTCTTTGCAAGAAATGGAAACGGCAGCGCCGTTGCCTCGGTTCGCTTCGACGAAAACCGTCAACTCTTTCTCCTGGCCGCCGCAGGACTTGGTCGCGAATGCTGAGTTGATGGAAACGGAACCAAACAATGAACCAGCGCAGGTTCAAAAGATCTCATTGCCCTGTGACATTTCCGGGAGTTTCTTTCCGGCCGCAGATGTTGACCAGTTTGAATTCGTCGCGACCAAGGGCGATGTTTGGTGGATCGAAGTCGCGTCGGAACGATTGGGACGACCAACGGACCCGACGATCGTTGTCCAGCATGTCACTGGCGATGGTAGCTCGCAGACGGTCGTGGACGTCGCCGAGTTCAGCGATATCGCCAGCCCGGTGAAGGTGTCCACCAACGGATACGCTTACGATGGCCCACCGTATGATGGTGGATCATTGGATATCATCGGCAAACTTGAAATCAAAGACGATGGTGTTCACCGATTGCAACTGTCGGATTTGTTTGGCGGAACTCGCAACGACGCTCGCAATATCTATCGATTGATTATCCGAAAAGCTGCGCCTGATTTTGCGTTGGCTGCTTGGGGACTGCACATGGAACTTCGCAATGGCGACCGTGCTGCGCTTTCGAAGCCACTTGCCTTACGCGGTGGCCTGACGGTTGCGTTGGAAGTCGTCGCAGTGCGAAGAGATGGCTTCAATGGTGATATTGAACTGCTGTTGGACGGATTGCCCAGCGGTGTAACGGCCCAAGGTCTGAAGATACCAGCAGGAAAGAATCGCGGTGTGATGCTAATTACCGCGACCCTGGACGCACCGCAAGCAGTCGCAAACGCTACCTTCTATGGCAAGTCGCAGATTGACGGGAAAGAGACCGTTCGCAACGTACAGATGGCTGAGATGGCTTGGCCAATCGTCGATTCATGGAATGATTTTCCTAGCCCACGTTTGATCAGCGGTTTACCGGTGTCAGTGTCCGGATTCGAGCCTGCCCCGCTTACGATTGTTGCCAACGAGAGCAAAGTTTGGGAAGCAACAGTCGGCGAAAAACTAACCATTCCGCTGAGGCAAATTCGTCGCAGTGATTTTTCTGGTTCCGTGATGCAACTCAGTACCTTCGGTGATGGTTTTGAACAGGTACCAAGATTTGATGTTTCGCTGACAGCAGAAACCGCAGATGCAGTACTGGATTTGGCGGCCTTGAAAACTCCGCCCGGGGATTATCTGATAGCTTTTTACGGCAGCGCCGTCGCCAAGTTCAGTATCGACAAAGCACCGCCGCAAGATACCGTTGACATTATTCTTTCCGAACCCATCGCGATTCGAGTTAAATCGCTGGAGACAAAATGAGCGATCCATTCCATGCTTCATCGGTTATCCAATGCCCTGGGCCATCTTCGTTTGGCTCTTCAGGACGACGCGGCTTCATGCGTTTGGGACTGGCTGGGTTTGCAAGTCTCAGTCTGCCGGGCATCTTGCGGTTGCAAGCAGCCAACGCAGCGACCAACGATGCTGGTGACGTTAACGCCGCTGGAAAAGCCAACAACGAAAAGACGGCTGTCATCATGGTTTGGAAACCAGGTGGATGTTCCCACATCGACACCTATGACCCCAAGCCTGAAGCGAGCAGCGAGTATCGTGGACCGTTCGGAACCATTGCAACCAAAGTGCCCGGGTTGTTGTTCACCGAACTGCTCCCGATGCAGGCGAAGATCGCTGACAAGTTCACAGTCCTGCGATCGATGCGTCAAACGGCGGGTGGACATCCGGCAGGCTCCATGCAGATGCTCTCTGGCGATCCTGACACGCGTGATAAGCCCAAGCCGAAGTTTCCTGATTGGATGACCGTCACGAATTACTTGCGGTCGCAGGGTGACTCACGATCCAACTCGCTGCCTCGCTATGTCGGTATCAATCCGCCGCTGGAATACAACGGACCGGCATACCTGGGCGATGCTTATTCGCCGTTCACAGTCAGCGGTGACCCCAGTTCACCGACATTTTCAGTGCCAAACATTGGGCTGTCCGATCCAGCGGAGATCCAGCGACTGGACCGTCGTACTGGCCTACGTCAAAAGCTGGACAACCTCGAACGAGCGTTTGATCGTCAAGGAGAATTGGGGGCGCTCGATCAATTCGAAGCACAGGCGATGACGCTGCTTACCAATCCGAAAACACGAGACGCATTCGACCTAACCAAAGAAGACGATCGCACTCGTGATCGCTACGGTCGCAATTCATGGGGCCAGCAGTTATTAATGGCGCGGCGACTGGTGGAAGCTGGCGTTGAAGTTCTCACGAGTAGCTTGAGCGGCCCGCTTTGCGGTCGTGTTGCCAATTGGGATGACCACGCTGTCAATCATCACGTCTTCGACGCGCTGCGATTTCGTGCACAGGCCTATGACCAAGCCGTCTCGGCTCTGATCGAGGATATTTACGAGCGTGGCCTGGACAAGCGAGTTCTCGTGGTTGTCACGGGCGAGTTTGGACGCACACCCAAAATCGAATATTCGGCCAGCACCGGACAAGGTAACGCCAGCGCCGCCGCAGGGACAATGCAGCCCGGTCGCGATCACTGGCCGCGAGCGTTTTCAAACATCTGGGCTGGCGGTGGAATTGAAACCGGTCGGTTCATCGGTGCCACTGACAAACGTGGCGAGGACACCATCGAACGTACTTGTTCGGCCGGTGACTTCCTGGCCACGATCTATCATCACCTTGGAATCGATGCCGCCAGCACGATGATCAAGGACTTTAATGGTCGCCCAACTCCGATCGTTGATCATGGCAAACCGATTCCTGAATTAATGGGATCCCAAACCTAGCGATTCAACTTTGCTTCACGGTATTTTTCTCCTGAATCTACGTAATGAGCTGCATTTTTGATTATCTGCAGTTTTTGCTCAGGCGAAGTTTCGCGAATCACTTTGCCGGGCACTCCCACGACTAAGCTGCCCGGCGGAATGATTGCGTTTTCGGTGATGACGGCGCCTGCTCCGATGATTGACCCTTCGCCAATCAGTGCACCATTAAGCACAACGGCGCGGATGCCGATCAGCACTCTCGATTCAATCGTCGCGCCATGCACGACCGCCGCGTGACCGATTGTCACGTCATCTCCGATCGAACACGGAAACCCAGGATCGCAATGAATGACGGCAACGTCTTGTACGTTCGATCGTTTGCCGATCGAAATTTTTTCGACGTCACCGCGAAGGACTGCACCGAACCAGATGCTGGACTTTTCCTCGATCGAAACATCCCCGATTACCACCGCCCCGCTCGCAATAAAGACGGACTCGTGGATTTGCTCAGGTCGGTGCTCTAAGTCAATCGTACGCATGAATTTTGTTCTTCAACAAGCGAATCAAAGTTTTGAAAAAAGCGTCGTGGCTCATCTGGTCGTCACCGGAGTATGATGACGCGTTCAAAGCCTGCATCATACACAACCGAGACAGCCGTTCCCATGATCCCGTTGCGAGACAGCATCCCACCAAGCTCCGTGCCTTTTGTTAATTACGCAATCATCGCGATTTGCGTGCTGGCTTTTTTCGCGCAGGCATCAAGCAACGACAGCGGGAACGAGATCGTTGAACGGTATGGGATGGTGCCGGCGCGTTTGACACATCCGAACGAAGTGATCGTGATGACCGTTCAGGAAACGATCCAAACCCCCACGGGACCTTTAATTCGTGAGCGTGAACATGAACTTGCCAGCCCTGGCGTACCTGCCTGGTTAACATTGCTGACATGCATGTTTTTGCACGGTGGATTTATGCATTTTGCGGGCAACATGTGGTTTTTACATATCTTCGGCGACAACGTCGAGGATCGTTTCGGGCATGTTGGTTATGCATTGATGTACGTCGGAACCGGCGTTATCGCAGGGCTAAGCCATCTTGTCACGAACGTCTCTTCTCCTATCCCGACAATTGGTGCCAGCGGCGCGATTGCCGGTGTGATGGGGGCTTACCTGGTCTTGTATCCGCACTCGCGAGTCCAAGCATTCATGCCGCCGATCTTTAATTTCGTATTACCTGCACCGATCTTTCTTGGCATCTGGTTCGTGATACAAACATTTAGCGGTCTTTCATCGCTGGGAACCAGCGAATCAACAGGAGTCGCTTGGTGGGCACACATCGGCGGATTCGTCGCTGGCGTTGTTCTCGCGTTCGTTATCCGTAACAGTTCGCTAGGCCGTCCCGAAGTCACCCGCCGTCGCTCCTTCGATCACTACCAAGATTGAAAGAGCATCTCACCCGAGATATACTCAAGCAATCGCATCATACCCATCAGGCCGGAGCTCCACCATGTCACACCAATCGCGCCGTCAGTTTCTTGCCGCATCAACAGCGGTTGCGTTCGCAATGCCCTCCATCGCCAAAAGCCAAGAGGCGAATGACAAGCTGAACATCGCCTGCATCGGCGTCGGTGGGCGCGGCGGTGGCAATCTGGCCGCAATGGCAAATGAAAACATTGTCGCGATCTGCGACGTCAACGGTAAAAATCTTGATGCAGCCGCAGCCAAGTATCCTCAAGCGAAAAAGTATCTCGACTTTCGCAAACTATACGACGAGGTTGGGATGGACTGCGACGCCGTCGTCGTCAGCACCGCAGAACACACTCATGCATTTGCCACCTTGCCCGCGCTGCAACTCGGCAAGCATGTCTATTGTGAAAAACCGCTGACGCACGGAATCTACGAAGCTCGCAGAATCCGGGAAGCTGCCCGCGAAGCCAAAGTCGCAACTCAAATGGGCATTCAAATACACGCTACTGAAAACTATCGCAAAGTTGTCGAGTTGATCTGGAGCGGCGCGATTGGTCCAGTCCGAGAGGCACACGTTTGGACGTCCCGTGCTTGGGGCTTCCAATCCGAAGCAGATGCCAAAACCAACGGCGATATCGTCTATGTGGGCGAACGCCCATCGAATGCCGATCCAATTCCCGAAGGGCTCGATTGGGATCTATGGCTTGGACCGGCACCGGCGCGACCGTTCAATAACGTCTATTTTCCTGGACCAAAATGGTATCGTTGGTGGGACTTTGGCAGTGGGACCATGAGCGACCTCGGCAGCCATTGGAACGATCTTCCTTTTTGGGCGCTCAAGCTCGATGCACCGCGAACCATTGAAGCATTCGGTCCACCCGCAAACGCCGAGATCGCCCCCGCTTCGATGAGTGCGCTCTACGAATACGGTCCGCGAGGCGACATGCCAGCGGTCAAGCTGTCGTGGCACCAAGGTATTAACAAGCCCGAAATCTGGACCAACGGCGGAATTCCAAAATGGTCCGATGGCGCACTGTTCATTGGTGACAAAGGGATGCTCCTAGCTGACTATGGAAAGTACATTCTGCTTCCAGAAGAAAATTTCAAAGATTTCATCGCGCCCGAACCAACGATTCCACGAGTCGCTGGTCAACATGAAGAATGGTTGGCCGCCTGCCGCAGCGGTGAGCAGTGCTCAGCAAACTTTGAATACGCGGGCTTGCTTACCGAAGCAAACCACTTGGGAAATGTTGCCTATCGATTGGGGCGAAAGATCCAATGGGATGCTGCCAACCTAAAATGCATCGACTGCCCTGAAGCCGACTTGCTGATCCGCCGAGAGTATCGCGATGGCTGGACACTTTGATCAGCGCGCAGCCAGTTACACTCCTTTATCGATCGTTCTCTTTTGAAAGACTGCTGCGATGCACCGAGTTTATGCTTGTCTAGCGATTGCGAACCTGCTGATCATCGATCCTTCTGCGTGTCGTTTGGACGCGGAGGAATTCGACGTCGTGTATCTCGGCGGACAATCCAACATGGAGGGTTTCGGATCGGTCGATGAATTGACGGAGGAACAAAAATCGGTGGTCCCTGGGTGCTACATTTTTCATAGTGCTGCGTCGCTGGATCAACATCCGCTCGGCGGGCAAGGTACTTGGACGCCGCTAAAGCCGGGTCATGGGACCGACTTCACTTTTGATGGAACGACCATCCGTTACTCAAAACGATTTGGAGTCGAACTTAGCTTGGCGACCGAGTTGCGTCGCCAGCGCCCCGACAGAAAACTTGCAATCATCAAATACGCCCGCAACGGCTCGTCGATCCATCAACAAGCAGCAGCAAACTGGGGCTGTTGGGAACCTGATTTTCGCGTTAACAGCGGTGAGCATCGTGATATAAATCAATACGATCATTTTCTAGCAACGGTCCGCAATGCTTTTGCCTGCGCCGACGTCGATCAAGACGGAACGCTCGATAAGCTGAATCCCATTGGCATTGTTTGGATGCAAGGCGAAAGCGATGCAGTGCATACCGCTGAAATCGCTGAGCAATACGAAGCGAACTTGAAGCGATTGATGGATCTGGTCCGCGCCGCTTTTCGCGTCGACGACTTGCCTGTTGTCATCGGACAAATCTCCGACTCTGGCAAAAACGAACAGGGGAAAATATGGACCCATGGTGAGATTGTTCGACATGCACAGGCGTCGTTTGTCGCGTCCGATGAATCCGCTCGCTTGATCAAAACGACGGATACCTACGGCTATTCTGATCCATTTCACTACGACTCGGCTGGCTACCTCGATCTGGGAAAACAGTTTGCCACTGGCCTCATCGAAATGCTGAAGTAGCTAAGCAGTGAGCAGCGCAACATGAATGGAGCCGGTCGCGATCGCTTGCGGCGTTGTCGCTCATTGCCGGAGGTCAATCGTCAAGCCGATTTCTCGCGAGGCCAGCATCCGCCAATTGCAGAATCTCTCGCCCGCGAGAAAAACGAGCTTCGCTAGCTCAAATGCCGCCGCCCAGCTCCGGGGCATCAACTTGTTCTAATTATGGAAAACACCCATCCAATCTGAGCGAATCTCATTGGACCGAGCAAATCGGTGAGGATCAGTTGTGCAACTCAAGCGGCAGAGTGCGTGCATGACTGCGAAAGCTTGTTGCCCGCTTTCCAAGGTGGCTTGTCCACGTGGTAGCAAAATTGGTAACCAGAAACGAATGCCGTAAACAAAAATGGCTTTTCATCGTCGGCCTGCCCGCGTGGAGGTGAAACTGCCTGCCATGTATCAAAGTCAATTTGCTTGGTAGAAAATTAGTACCACGATTGGCACACGCCCGAATCGGGGGCGGAATCTTTGGATGTAGAGTGAGTTTCTGGTATTCAATCGCTGCCTCCATCGAGACGAGCTCGAAGGCGGGCGAACGCGAATTCATTTGTAGCAGTAATCATTCACTGCTCGTGACGATCCCTTACCAAGCTCATGCAAAAAGAGTTGGAGTTAAAGGCAATTTTTGTAAACTAACAAACATCCTATGGTTCTAGCTCTGCTCCGCCCCCTTTTTTCATTCCACGCCGTTTCGCCACTTAGAACCTGTGCCCCGTTTCGCCTTCCGTTTCGGCCCAATCAAAAGCTGTGTCCCCGTTTCATTGTTCTCGCGCTCAATGCGACGTAAAGAAACCCTTGCGCGTCGGTGGCGGCACCGGCGAGGGAATGCAGCTTATGAGGAGCCACTTCGCCGGGGCGCGGGCCCGCCGCGATGCCTCCGGGTACACCGAATGTTCCTACCAGACGGGGCGT
>Ga0105047_10015761_pt1 | contig 11893 bp, 13 predicted proteins | sample MAT04_FD_78384 | JGI IMG/M metagenome (GOLD analysis project Ga0105047, IMG submission 78384) | Freshwater microbial communities from Lake Fryxell liftoff mats and glacier meltwater in Antarctica - MAT-04 (megahit assembly) | ecosystem: Environmental > Aquatic > Freshwater > Ice > Liftoff... | reverse complement strand
CGATGTTGCTTATGCTCTGCCGCGACGAGACGGGCAGGTCCGCTTGCGTGTTCAATCCGGTGTTCCTCCATCGTCCTGGCGCCAGCGGGTCTGCCTGTGACTCGCCTCGTCGTTAAATTCTGCCTAACAGAACATCGTTCTTTTTTTGATAGTTTGTTATCGCGCCGCTGCGCTGTCAAGAGCCGCTCGACGGCGCAGCACGAAAGTGGTTCAGCGGCGGACCGCGAATACGCCGCCATCCCCGCCGAGTTCCGCCGTCAGGTCAGCGGCGACGTCGCGCAGGGCGTTCGAGATGCAGGTGACCATGGCGTTGTTGAATCGAATCTTGGGACCGGAAACGCTGAGCGCGCCGTGCAGGCGATTGCCGACACCGAAAACCGGTGCCGCAACCGCCGCCGTGTCGGGCTGGCGCTCACCGAAGGTCGCGACGATGAGATCCTTGCCGCGCGCCTTGCCTGCCCCTTCAGCAAAGGTCTTGAGGACGTGTCCGCCGGCACCGCGCTCCAGCGGCAGCCGATCTCCGGCGCTCACGTGGTCACGCACCGCTTGGGGCGAATCGAGCCGGAACAGACACAGGCGATGGTCGCCATCACGCACGTAGAACGATGCGGATTCCTTTGTCACGCGCACCAGCTTGCGCAACGCCGGCGTGACGAAATCCTCGAGCTTGAAGGAATGCTGGAAGATGCTGCCCAGGCTCATCGCCATCGCGCCGACCTGATAGTCGCCGTTCTCCATCCGGCGCACGTAACCGTTCGCAGCGAGCGACGCGATCAGTCGCAGAATCGTGCTCTTGTAGAGTCCCGTGCGCTGCGACAGGACGGCAAGCGAGATACCCACCTCCCCTTCCCGAAACGCACCGAGGATGGAAAGCGCGCGATCGACCGCCGCCACGCCTTGCGTGGCAGCCGGCGGTTTCGCCTTTTCGGTTGCCGACCTGGTCGCTGTCCTCGCTGCCATTGCCGATCTTTGCTCCATCACGCACGCGACCACAACGGCGAGCATTCTACGGATTTGTCCGGACCAGCGCGCGCCCACCAGAGCGCGACGCCGAAACCTCAACCCGGTGGTGGAGGCGGGCAGGCATTCAACCCGGTGGTGGAGGCGGGCAGGCATACCTGACCTCGGACACCGACACCGAATACGAACCGATCATGAACGGCTCCACGGCCGGAAGAAAGCGGCCACGATAGTCGTCCGACGTCTCCCAGGCGCGAATGGACTCGCGGGTATCCCAGAGCGTGATGGCGAACATGCTGTCCGTGTTGTTGGTGTCCTGAACCACCCAGCGCGCCAGCAACCCAGGCGTCGCCGGATCTGCCACCTCATGGTACTTCACCATGAAGGGGTCCCAGGCCCCGGGCTGCAGCTGGCCCCACGTGATTCGCATGAACATCAACCGTTCTCCCCGCAGCAACCCCTTGCGCGGCAGCTATCGCATTGGGCATTCGGCGACGTAAGGATCCTTGAGGCCGGCGATGGCAATTTCTCCCAACTGCGTCATCGGCTTGCCGTCGGGGCCCTTCACCACCCTGATGACGTAGTGATCGGCGATCGGAAAGCCGTTGGTGTTGAGCTTGAAGTTCGGGCCGCGTAGCGAGTCGAACTTGACGGTGCGCAGCGCCTGGCTGAACGCCTTCTTGTCTTCGATCTTGCCGTTGACCTGCTTGACGGCGACGTCGAGCAGCAGCGTAACCTCGTATGCCATCGCTGCATAGTGCGACGGTGGCCGCTTGTATGCCGCCATGAAATCCTTCACGAATTTTTCGCTCGACGGATACTTCATGTCGGGATTCCAGTCGGTGGTGCCGATCGCGCCAAGCGCGGCGTCTCCAACCGCTGCGAGCGTGCTCGGGTCGTACGCCGCCCACCCGGCAAGGTGGGGCGCCTCTTTCATCATGCCCGAGGCGGCGTACTGTTTGAGGAACGCGAGCCCCATCCCGCCGGGCATGAAGACGTAGACCGCGTCCGGCTTCGTCGCCCGGATTTGCGCGATTTCGGCCGCGAAGTCCAATTGCCCGAAGGCGGGCAGCGCTTCGCCCGCCAGCGGCAGATCGTATTGCCGCTTGAAGCCCGTCACGACGGCCTTGCCCGCGGCATAGTTAGGTGCCAGCACGTATACGCGCTTGTACCCGGCCTTCTTCGCATAGGCGCCGGTGCTTTCGGCATAGTTGTCCGATTGCGTGCCGAGCATGATGAAATTGGCGTTGCACTCCTTGCCGGCGAGCGTATGCAAGTGCGCCTGCGGAGCGATGATGAACACGCCCGCATCGAGGACCGGCTTGTACATCGCCTGGAACACGTTCGAAAAGATCGTCCCGGTGATCACATCGACGCCGTCGCGTTCGACCATCTTCTCGGCAATCTGCCGGCCGGTGTCGGGCTTTGCCTGATCGTCGCCGGTGACCACTTCGACCGGAAGGCCGCCGAGCTTGCCGCCCGCATTCTTGATCCCGAGATTGAAGCCGTCGACCATGTCCTGCCCGATCTCCGCGCTCGACCCTGACAGCGTGGTCAGCATGCCGATCTTGATGCGATCCTTGGCCGAAGCGGGAACGGCCACCGTCAACGCCACGACTGCCAGTCCCGCGAACAGCCTGCCCAAGCGGAAATTCATCGACGCCTCCTTGCCATGTGTGCTGCCGGCACGCGTACCGGCAATTGCTTTGTTGTGGCCGTCTGCCCGTTCCTTGCCTCGGCCGCCGCGGTCCGACAGGGGATGCGGATCGTTCCGACCTGTCCGCTTGTTCTGTCTGTCAGAACGATGTACTGTTTTATGTTACGGCCGGGTCAGGAGCCTGTCAAGCGTAATGCGCGGATTGCAATGGAGGCCCGCGGGCGGGGTCAGACGCTGAGATAGCGTTCGCGAATCGTCGTATCGGCGCGCAGATCGGCCGATGTTCCGGACCAGACGACGCGGCCCTTTTCGATGACGAAGTGGCGATCCGCGAACCGGGCGAGATGGTCGACGTTCTTGTCGATAATGAGGATCGAAAGCCCGCGCGCCTTCAGCGCTTCGAGGCAGCGCCAGATGTCAAGCCGGATGAGCGGCGCAAGCCCTTCGGTCGCCTCGTCCAGTATCAACAACTTCGGATGGGTGAGCAACGCGCGGCCGATCGCGAGCATCTGCTGCTCCCCGCCCGACAGTTGATTGCCGTAGTGGCCGAGCCGGTCGGCAAGGCTCGGGAACAGCGTCAGCACGCCGTCAAAATCCCATTCATCGGAGCCTGGCCGACGCCGTTTGGCCGTCGCAATCAGGTTTTCGCGCACGGTGAGATTGGGAAACACCCGCCTGCCCTCGGGCACGAGGCCGATCCCCGCAAGCGCAATGCGAAACGATGGCGTGCGGCGTATCGACCGCCCGTCGAACTCGATCTCGCCGCCGATCACGGTGCGCGCGCCGAGGACCGACATCAGCGACGTCGTCTTGCCCATGCCGTTGCGGCCGAGCAGTGTCGCAACTTCGCCGCGATTGACGTCGAAGTCGATGCCGAAGAGCACCTGGCTTGCGCCATACGCCGTCTGCAATCCACGCACGCGCAGCAAGGGATCAGTCATGGGTCACCTCGCCATCGTCGCCCAGGTAGGCGTGGCGCACTTCCGCATTCGCGCGGATATGCTGTGGCGTTCCGGTGGCGATGCAGCGACCGTACACCAGCACGCTGACGCGATCTGCGAGCGCAAATACGGCATCCATGTCGTGCTCGACCAGGACGATGGTGCACGTCCCCCTGATCTGCTTCAGCAACGCGATCATCCGCGCCGAATCTTCCTTGCCCATCCCGGCCATCGGCTCGTCCAGGACCAGCAATCGCGGACGGGTCGCCAGCGCGACGGCCAGCTCGAGCTGCCGCTGCTCGCCATGCGCGAGATGTCCCGCCATGACCTGCGCCCGTTCCGCAAGGCCAACCCGCGCAAGCACTTCGCTTGCCGCCGCCTGCAGCGCCACGTCGCGCGCAGCGGCGCGCCAGAAGCGGAAGCTGTGGCCCGAGTGCGCCTGCACGGCGAGCGCGACGTTGGTCAGGGCGCTGAACCGATGGCAGAGACATGTAATCTGGAAGCTGCGGGCTATTCCCCGCAACGACCGCTCGGGACCCGCGAGCGGCGTCACGCACTCGCCATCGAGATAGATGTCGCCGGCACTGGGCGTCAGCTCGCCGGCGATCTGGGCGATGAGCGTTGTCTTGCCGGCGCCATTCGGGCCGATGATCGCGTGAACTTCGCCCGGCCGAACTTCGAGCGACAGATCGTCGGTCGCAGTCAGCGCGCCGAAGCTCTTGGTCAAGTGCCGCAACGAAAGGCCGGCCGGCTCAGCCACGATCGTCCCCCCGCCCCAACAGCAGCCCCCACAACCCGTTCTTGGCGAACAGCACGATGAAGATCAACACCGGTCCGAGGATCACGTGCCAATGCACGGTTAGGCCTTCGAGCCACAATTCGAGCAGCACCCATGCTACCGCGCCAACGACGGGGCCGAACAATGTGCCCACGCCCCCGAGAATGACCATGATCAGCAGGTCCGCGGAGCGCAGCCAGTGGAGATCGGCAGTGCTGACGAACGCCTCGTTGTTGACTTGCAGCACGCCCGCCAGCCCCGCTGTGGCCCCGGCGATGACGAACGCCGCCAGCTTGTACCGGTAGGACCTGAAGCCGATCGCCTCCATCCGGCGCGCGTTCTGCTGGCAGCCGCGCAGCACCATGCCGAACCGCGAGTGGACAAGCTTCCAGCCACCAAACAGCACCAGCACCAGCGCAACCAGCGTCACGTAATACATGACGACACGATTCCCGAGATCGAGGCCCAGGAGTTCCGACCGGTTCGCAAGGCGCAGCCCTTCGTCGGCACCGTATTGCTGGAGCGACAGAAACAGGAAATACACCATCTGCGTAAATGCCAGTGTGATCATGATGAAGTAGATGCCGGTCGTCCGCAGCGAGATCGCGCCGACCACCAGTGCGATCAGGCTGGCCGCCAGGATCGCCGCAGGCCATGCGATCCATGCGTTGGCCGTACCGGGAACGCTCATGCCGAGGAGCAGCAGCGGCTCGTTCGCGCCGTGATACGCGAGGATCGCCACCACGTAGGCGGCGACGCCAACATATGTTGCGTGGCCGAAACTCACCATCCCGCCATAGCCCAGGATCAGGTCCAGGCTCACGGCCGCGATCGCAAAAACCATCACGCGCGTGCCCAGCCGGATGAAGTACGGGCTGCCGAACCATTGCGCAACCAGCGGCAGCAATGCGAACGCCAGGAGCATCACGGCCAGCGCCACCAGCAGGCGCAGCGGCAACTCTGGGCGACGGGTGCGCGCGATCACGCGTGCTGCCCAAACAGGCCCTGCGGCCGCCACAGCAGCACGGCGGCCATCAGGATGTAAATCACCATGCTGGCGACCGCCGGCGGCAACAGCACGCGGCCGAAGGTATCGAACAGACCGACGGCCAGTGCCGCGATAAATGCGCCGCGCACCGAGCCCGCGCCGCCGATCACGATCACGACCAGCGTCAGGATAAGGACGTTGTCACCCATCCCCGATTGCACGCCGATGATCGGCGCCGCCATCATTCCCGCCAGTCCCGCAAGTGCCGTGCCAATGCCGAACACGATCGTGCAGAGCTTCTTGATGTCGACGCCGAGCATGCCGATCATTTCGCGGTCGGATGCGCCGGCGCGCACCAGCATCCCGATACGCGTTCGCGTCACGAGCCACCACATGGCCAGCGCAACCAGCACGCCGACCGCAATCACGACCAGCCGAAACACGGGATAGGCGACGCCCGGCAGAATCTCCACGCTGCCGGAAACCGCGGCCGGCAGCGCCGCTTTGAGGGGCAATTTGCCCCAGACGATGCGCACGCCTTCGTTAAGCAACAGGATGAGACCGATCGTCGCCAGCGATTGATCGAGATGGTCGCGCCGGTAAAGCGTGCGCATGACGAGCACCTCGATGACGACGCCGACCAGCGCCGTTGCCGGAATCGCGCACAGCAACCCAAGCACGAACGAGCCGGTGAGTCTTTCGAACATGACCAGCGCGTAGGCCCCCAGCATGAACATCGACCCGTGCGCGAGATTGACGAGATTCATGACGCCGAAAACGAGCGTCAGCCCGGCCGCCATCAGGAACAGCGTCACGCCGAACTGCAGGCCGTTCAGCGTCTGCTCGATTATCAGCAACGGACTCAACGATTCCCCTCCGACGGCGCGCGTGACTCGGTCCGGCCGCGCCAACCGCGCCCGGTCCGCCGCCGCTAGGCCGCTACGCCGCGCACGCGATCGACGATGTTCCGCGCGTCCGCGGGTGCCGTATCGCCGCGCCATGCGACATGGCCATCGGGGCGCACCAGCACAAGCCGGCGCTCGTAGAGTCGGTTGACCGCGGGCTCGTCGATGTCGGCAACGTCCAGCGGAAGGTTCACGGCATGGGCCGCAGCGATCAATGCCTGTACGTCGGGCGGGTTCGCGCCTACGCGGACCAGCGTAAAGCGGCCGCGGAAGAGATCGAGCGTCGTCCTGCCGTCCTCGAGCCACGCGTGCGGGGCGCGCATGCCGGGCCAGGTCGACGGCGATACCTGCTGCGTATCGTCAGGCGGCTCGGGGCTGCCGTCGTTGATGATCACCGGCGAGTCGGTATAGCGATGCCCAAGGTGCAGGCCCGCGGAGTTGAACTGGCGCGCGAGCTACTTAAGCTTGCGCGACAGCTCACGCCGGAGTTCGACGCCGCGCGGCGAGTCCTCGTCGATCTCCGGCCCGGTTTCGCGCATCACCATGTCAATGCGATCCGCGTTCTGGGCCGTCGTCATAGTGTTGCGGATGCCGATGGGCTTGCGCTCGTCCTCGTAGCTGGCGAGCAAGCCGGGGCCGCCCCAGCCTTGCAACACCGCGGCGAGTTTCCAACCCAAGTCAACCGCGTCGCCGATCCCAGTGTTCATACCCACGCCGCCCGTGGGGCTGAAGAGGTGCGCCGAGTCGCCGGCGAGAAACACGCGCCCATTGCGATAACGCTCGGAGACCGACTGGTGATGATGCCAGTGCATCGTGCTCAGCAGCTCGAACGCGAACGGCTGCCCCATTGCGGCATGCAGCACTTTGGTCGCATCGATGTCACCGGTCGCTTTGCTCGCATCCAGAAAGTAGTACTGGTAATTCCACAGATCCTTGCCGTTGATCGCGGTAAAGACGCCGAAGCTTTCCGGAGAGAATATGAAGTACAGATTGCCGTGACCGAGCGCGTGCGACTCGAGGAACGCTTCCGACCGGAAGAAGAAGCTGATGTTGGGTCGCATCGCGCCGCGGCCGACATAGCGAAAGCCGAGTTCCTTGCGCACGGCACTCGCGCCACCGTCGCAGCCCGCCAGGTATTGCGTGCGCAACGATTCTTCGCGCCCGGTCGCAATCTCCCTGACGCGCACCGTGACACCGTCGGCATCCTGCGCAAAACCTTCGCAGCGCCAGCCGTAGCGGATTTCATTCGTAGCAAACGATTGCGCGAAATCGCGCAATACGGGTTCCAGCGCCTGCTGCCCGATCTGCGTCTTGAAGTACGGCGACCATTGCAGGTCGCGCAGCTTGGCGACGACATCGGGCTTGCGGTCGATGATGAGATCGCGCGTCGAGGGCGTCTGATAGCGGGAAAGCTCCCAGCCGCGCAGCTTGGTGCAGAAAATGACGTTGTACGTGTAGTCGACGGGCAGAGCCGCTCCGAGAACATTGTCGACGATGCCCCAGCGCCGGAAAAACTCCATCGAGCGCGACCCGAGCAACGTTGCCTTCGGGTGCCGGGTCGTCGCCGTCCGCTCTTCGACCACCAGGCAGGGTATGCCCCGCATGCCCAGTTCCGCCGCCAACGATAACCCCACGGGCCCGGCACCCGCGATGACCACCGGCGCCGGCGACAGCCCTGCGTCAGCAGTCACGGTGATAGCCGCCATCGGGCAGTCCGGTCCACAGAAATCGGAGTTTTTGCATGACCGGCCGGTCCGTCACCTTGAACAGCATCGAGTCCTCGTCCACATGATGCGAGTAAGGCTGCCACGCGGGAACCGCGATCGTATCGCCACGATGCCAGTCGAGGCTTTCGCCGTCGACCGTAGTGCGGCCGCTGCCGCTGATCACCGTGTAGATCTGGTTTGCCGTGGTGCGAACCGTCGGCGTGATCGTGCCGCGGTCGAGCTGCTGCACGTGCAGATCGATCGTTTGCAATGCCGGCGCGCCGAGTTCCACTTCGCGGTCTGCGGTACGCTGCGCATCGGGGCCTGCTGCATGCAGTCGCGCGACGGTCTCCCGGAACGGGAAAACCATTGGCGACGAAGCCGGAGTATGGATCTCCGTTTCGTGTTCCTGCGGATGTCTCTCGAAGAACATCGGTTCGAGCAGCTGCACCAGCGGAACGTCGAGATAGTCGAGCCAATAGCAGGCGTCGGTGCCTTCGGTGCCGTGCGCGTGCCAGGACCAGTTCGGCGTGAGCAGGACGTCGCCGGGCTCCATTTCCAGCCGTTCGCCGTCGACGATCGTATACGTTCCGCGGCCTTCGAGCACCAGCCGCAGCGCGTTCGGCGAGTGCCGGTGACAACGCGCCGTTTCCCCCGGCAGCATCATCTGATACGCGGCGACGATGGTACGCACCGTTGCATATTCGTTGCCCGGCGCGGGGTTGGTCAACGTCAGGTTGCGCCTTTCCGCGAATTCGGTACTGACAAAGCGCCCGGCCGCATCCAGCACCGGCTTGACGTCCTGCCAGCGCCAACGAATGGGGAGGAAGTTTCGGCGGGGTGCGGGCCACAACGCCGGGCTCCTGCGGTGCCATCCGCCCTCGACCTTGAGTGCCGCAAAAGCACGGTACATCGCTTCGGGAGTGTCGATCGTCTCGGTGGTCATTGCGCATCCATGCGCGCGGTCATGGTGGCGTTGCCGCGAACGCGTCGTCGTAACCGCCCGTGCCTTGGACCACGTCGAGCGTCATTTCTCCCACCCGTTCGATTTCGATGCGGACCTTGTCGCCGGGCCTGATCGGCCCGACTCCCGCCGGCGTGCCGGAAGCGAGGATGTCGCCGGGAAAGAGTGTCATCACCGCGGAGGCCTGCGCAATCATGCCGGGAATGTCGAGCACCAAGTCGCGCGTATTCGCATCCTGCCGCAATTCGCCGTTCACCCAGAGGCGCAACCGGATGCCGGTCGGATCCCCGACCTCGTCCGCTGTCGTGAGCCAAGGCCCAACCGGACAGAAGGTGTCGAAGGCCTTGCGAAAGACGCGCTCTTCCTTGCCACGCACCACGATGTCCATCAAGCACGCGTAGCCGAAGATGTAGTCCTGCCAGTCGCGCCGTGCGATGTTGCGCCCCTGCTTGCCGATCACGATGCCGAGTTCGCACTCGTGGTCGATGCGGCGGCCCGGCAGCGCGGGGAGGACGATCGGGTCGGCCGGGCCGGACACCCCCGACGGCGGTTTCAGAAAGAAGCCCTGCGTGGTGGCCCGGTAGTTCGCGCCCATCTCGGAGGCATGGTCGTGATAGTTGACCGGAAAAGCCACGACCTTGTTCGGCCAGGGGATCGGGGTTTCCAGGCGGACACTCGCCAGTGGAATGACCGGTCCGCTGGCCGCCGCGAGCGCACCACGAAGGCGGTCGAATGCTGCAATCAGCACGTTCATACCGACTGGCGGCCAGGCTGAAGGGTCGACACCGCAAAGCGCGGTGACGTCGACGATGCCTTGACCACGAACGACCCCGATGCGACCGCCATCGAAACGAGCGATTTGCATTGCGGACAATCTCCTCCGCGATCCGACGGAACCGGCCTTCGCGGGTTGCGCGCTGTTACGCATCGGACTGTTTGGACTATAATTCTGGCTGATAGAACGACGTTCTTTTATATTAGAGACACGGATGTTCGATGTCAACCGGCATGCGCGATTGCGGAACGCTGACCGGCGAGCCGACCCGCGTCCGGTGGCGAACGTAATGCATTCGTGCAAATCGCATATCCGCGCCGAATCGCTTCGCTGCGTTTGCCCATAAGGACGATTGCAATGAAAAATTCTCGCGACGGCATCGATATCCTGGTGAGCGAGGTCGGGCCGCGCGATGGCCTGCAGAGCGTCAGATCCGCGATGCCGACTGCCGTCAAGCACCGCTGGATCGCAGCATTGGCCGGCGCCGGATTGCGGGAAATCGAAGTCGGCTCGTTCGTGTCGCCGAAACTCCTGCCGCAGATGGCCGATGCGGCGGAGGTGGTGCGGGAAGCCGCCCGGATTCCGGGACTCACGGTGCTGGCACTTGCACCCAACGTCAAGGGTGCGCAGCGCGCGTTCGCTGCCGGTGTCGACAAACTCACGATGCCGGTGTCTGCGTCCCGGATGCACAGCATGTCTAACATACGGATGACGCCCGAGCAGGCTATCGCGGAGGTTGCCCGGGTTTGCGCGCTGCGTGAGGTTTTCCCCACTGCCCAACGTCCGGGCATCGAGGTGGGAATCTCCACCGCATTTGGCTGCACGATGGAAGGCCGCGTGCCGGAAGACCGGGTAATGCAAATCGCGACGATGCTTGCGCGAGCCGGAGCCGACTCGATCGGCCTATCCGATACCACGGGGTACGCAAATCCGGTTCAAGTCAGGCGGATGTTCAAACGGCTGCGATCGGAGATCGGCGACAGGATGGGTGGAGCGCACCTGCACAACACCCGCGGCCAGGGACTCGCCAACGTCGTGGCAGCATTGGATGTCGGCGTCTCGACGTTCGACGCGTCACAAGGCGGCCTTGGCGGATGCCCATACGCGCCGGGCGCGACCGGAAACATCGTCACCGAGGACCTGGTCTTCCTGCTCGAATCCATGGGCATGCGCACCGGGGTCGACCTCGGGCGCCTAATCGCGGCCCGTAGCATCATTTGCGAAGGGTTGCCGGGAGAGCCGATCTATGGTCACGTACCCGACGCCGGGCTGCCGAAAGGTTTTGGGAAATAGGCAATTCAGCCCCGCGGACCCCGGGGACCAGGGCTCGGTGATACCCGGTCAGGCGGCGATCAAGCGCCGAACACCCGCCGTCCTCGCGGTGCGGAGGCAGATCGCAGAGGCGCGCGAGGAACGGACCCAGTTGATCCGTGTGGAAGGCGCGTGACGTGACGGCCAAACGTCCGGCCTGGTCGGTCAGCGCGCGCAGCAGCACCGGGTTGGCGTGCCCGAAGCTCACCGCCGAATCCGCGGACATCAAGTCGAGGTAGCGGCGCCCGGCATCGTCCCACAGCCACACCCCTTCGCCACGCGCAAGCATGACGGGCAACGGTAGGTAGTTGGAAGCGGCATAGAGGTTCTCGAGCGCGATCAGCGGATGCAAGGGTGAGTGGACCTCCAGATCAGTCCAATGTGAATGATTGTTGCGTATTGTTGTGCGATATCGATAAAACAATGCATCCCGACGACCTGGACCTGACCGACCGGCGGATTCTGGCGGAATTGCAGCGCAATGGCCGCGCCACCAATGTGGAGCTATCAGAGCGCGTGCACCTGTCGCTCGCGCAGTGCTACCGGCGGCAGAAGCGGCTCGAAGAGGCCGGGCTCATTCGCGATTTTGTGGCACGCCTCGATGTCGGGAAATTGGGCTACATGGCGGTGGCCTTCGTCAGCATGACCATCGCCAACGGACCCTGCAAGCAACCGCAAAAATTCCAGCAGGCGATCGCCGGCATACCGGAAATCCAGGAGTGTCGCACCGTCATGGGGGAGGCCGACTACCTGCTGAAAGTAGTGGCGCCGGATCTCAAAGCCTGCTCGAGTTTCCTGATATCGAGCAGGGTTGCCGGACTTCGTCGATGTCCTTCGTCGCGGCGAATCTGGCCGTCTACGGGGTGACCATCGCCGGCGCGATCTGGCGCGGCGGGTGCAACAGGTCG
>Ga0105047_10015759_pt1 | contig 11894 bp, 6 predicted proteins | sample MAT04_FD_78384 | JGI IMG/M metagenome (GOLD analysis project Ga0105047, IMG submission 78384) | Freshwater microbial communities from Lake Fryxell liftoff mats and glacier meltwater in Antarctica - MAT-04 (megahit assembly) | ecosystem: Environmental > Aquatic > Freshwater > Ice > Liftoff... | reverse complement strand
CCGTAGTTGTTGTCGAACTCGGGCGTGTTGTACTGCACGATCAGCGTGCCGCCCTGCGACACGAAGTCGAGCAGACGGCGATTGTGCTGCTTCACATCCTCTCGCGCGGCGTAGGCCCGGATGCCTAGCAGGATGGTCGTGAATCGCGTCAGGTCGCCGGTGGCGACGTCTTCCGGGCTCAGGAGGGTGACTGGCACGCCCAACTGCCGGATCGCCTCAGGCACCTCGTCGCCCGTGCCCATCACGTAGCCCACCCGCAACCCCGGTGCGACCTTGGCGTCCACCACCCGCACCACTTGCCGCGCCGGCTTCCGCAGGTAGGTCGTTCGCAAGCCGGGGGCCGTAATCGCGCGGACCTCGGTCGTGTACTCCTTGCCACCCACCACGGCCACCGCCTCCAGCGGATAGTCCGCCGCCTTATTGACCAAAACGGAGAAGGGAAGCCGCACCTCTTCGCCCTCGCGCGCCAGCCGGAAGTCGACCTCCTTCTGACCTGTCACCCGCAAGCGCCCTGCCACCGGCTCTTTGGACAAGTTCCGCAGCACCACCGTGGTCTGATAATCGCTCCTCCCCAAAGGCACGATGCCGACCTCGCCCGCGAAGCTCACCGAAATCGGTGCCCCCGGCGTTTCGGTCTTCGTCCCGGGGCGCCACGTTCCCTGCGCCCGCCCGCGCAGTTCGCTCAGCTTGAGCTCAAGCTCATGATCCTGCAGCTTCAAAGCCATCGCCAGCGCACGTTGCACAAATGGCACCATCGGGGTCGGATCTTCCAAGCGCAAAGCCTTCCCCACGTCCCGCAACGCAACCTGGATCTCGAGCGGCGGCTCGACCTCGCGGCCCAATCGCTCGAAGAAGCTCTCTTCCTTTTCCGCCGCGCCCACGTGCGTGCCTTCGAGCTTGTAGAAGCGCGGACGGCGCAGGAAAGGGGAATTCCGGTCCATCCCCTGGGACCGATGCTGCCGGTAGCCTTCCATGCCGATCTCGGCATAGGTGCGACCCAACACCGGATCGAACGTATCTACCGCGGGCTTCACCGTCCACGGCTCATTGTCGCCCCAGTTGCCGGTATACAGCTTCGAAGGTCGCCACTTGCCGGGCGACTCAAAGAGTAGTTTTGCGATCTCTCCAGCGGCGATATGCTGCCCATGCCCATCCCGCGCCGTGCCCTGAAAGCGCGACATCACCACCTGCGGACGCACCTCGTCGCAAATCCGCCGCACCTCGGCTAGCACCTTCTGTTTGTCCCAAACCCGCCACGTCTCGGCCACGTTCTTCGAGAAGCCAAAGTCCGTGTACGTCGTATGGCGCACCGTCACGCCGTAATACTGGGCGGCCTTCTCAAGCTCCACTTCGCGTAGCTTACCCAAGGCTTCGAAGAAGTCGCCCGTGATTACATTGGCGCCGCTCTCCCCGCGCGTGATCGATAGCAGCGTCACCTCGGCGCCCAGTCCGCGCGCCAGGTAGGTGAGCGTGGCCGCGTCCTCATCGTCCGGATGCGCCGTAATGTAAAGTACCCGGGCCGTCGTCTGCGCCCGTTTCCAGGCTTGCCACAGTCCGGGCGCGCCCAAATCTTCACTCAGCGGTTGCGCGGCTAACATCCCGGCACTCAGTACCATCCACACCGAAAGGGCTCTCATGTATTGAGATTATAGGCCTTGTGCGCGCTGTAACCCAAAATTAGCAGATCTTGTCAAAACCCGATTCATCAACTTTTTCGTACATAGAGAATGCGTCCGTAGCCGTTTGGGCTGAATCTAGAATAGAATTCGTAGCAAAGGTCTTTGCGGTTGTTCTACACGGTGCTCGAGGGCCAGACTGCTTAGGGAATCGAATCGAAGGGTTGAAGAGCATGCTTTCTACTTCGCGATTGATGTTGTTGGGAGTCGGATTGAGTGCGCTGGGCTTCGCGGCCAGCGAATCCGCGACACGCGCCCGGCAAATGGAAAAGGCGGGTGACAGCGCGGGCGCGCGCGAGTTGCTACGCCGAACCGCTGGGGTACCGAATGCCCCCGCCGAGGATTTGGCCGCCTGGGCCGAGTTCCTCGACCAACGCCGTGACCCTGGCACGCGCGCCGCCTACGAGCGCGTGCTCGTTGCCGCCACGCCGCGGGATAAGGCTCGTATCGCCCGCCGCCTGATGGTACTCGACCTGATGAGCGAGGACATCAAGTCCGCCGAGAAGCATATGGAGGCCTACCGCGCCGCCGGCTTGAAGGACCTCAAGATTCCCGTCTATACCAAGCCTGAAGCTCCCTGGCCGACGGTCGACATTCCCGGCCCCCTGCGCTCCTTCAATCGCATGGCCGCCCTTTCGCCCGAGCTTCCCCCGGCCGACGTCGTCGGCGCCATCGCGCGCAATGTCGTCACCAACGGCTACCAGGCTGCCTCCAGTAACGAGGCGCTCGAGCAAACCGAATACCTGAAGCTTGTCATCCGCTATCTCTCCCAAGCCCGCGAGCTCGAGAAGCTCACCGGTGCCGACAAGGCGATCAAGATCGAGATGTGCGAAAGTCCGGTGACGGCCGAGCTGCTTAAGGTGCTCGGCTACCGGATGCGCGGCGGTTGCGGCAGCGACGTGGTGCTCGAAACTGTCAACGCGACCCGCGCCTTCCTCACCATCGACTCCGGCTTCCCGCTCTCCGATCTCGAAGTCGCCCTGCGCACCAACAAGCCCTTCATCTACGACTATTCGCCCACCAAGGTGCCGGTGCTCTACGGCCCCGAATACTGGCTCTCTTCCCGTGAGAAAGCGCCGGAGAACAAGACCTTCATCGACTCTTTCCTCGAAGATCCTTCGCTCTGCCGGCTGTACCTGGGTCTTTCAAAGCTCGATCGCGAAACGGCTGAAGAGCTCAAGAAAGCGATGCCCGCCAGCCGCATCCGCGCCTTCTCCCACGTGCTCGACTTCTACGGCGCCATGTTCCAGATCCGCAACGGCAAGGCGATCGTCCCCGGCCCGGCCGCGGCTTGGCAGGAGTTCACCGGTGTTTCTCCCGATCAGGGCGCGCTCTTCTTCGAGAAGTTGATTGCCCGCGACGATGGCTGGCTCGCCTCTTACTTCGATGGCCTGATGCGCATTCAGGGCTCGCCCACCGCGCCCTACCTCACCGAGGCGGCACGCATGAAGCGCTTCTACACCGCCATTCGCGGCCGCCTCACGAGCCCCGGCCCGGCTCGCCCCGTTTTCCGCTCCAACACCGACATGATGCTGCTCACGAATCGCCTGCGTTTGGAACCCGATGGCAAGCCGCATGTGCCGGGCGGGGTGGCCGTTTGGAAGAATCTGTTCGTGAACCATCCCCACGGCAAGTACGACGGCAAACTTACCAAGTCCGCTTCCGGGTGGAAGGAGCCGGACGATGTCATCGAAGCCCTCTTCGCCCTCTCGCGCAAGGCTGTCGAGAACGACCCGCTCAAGATGTTCATGATGCTCAGCGACATCAACCGCCGCCGCGCGCAGCCCTTCACCGCGCCGATGGTGGAGCGTTTGCTCAAGGACTACAAGCTTTACTCCGCCCAATATCCGATTTTTGCCGAAGTGCCGACACTGTCAGAAAAGACGATTGTCCAATTTCTCGACGATGCCGCCGTTGCTAACCAGATTCGCGATGTGAACGCCAAAGCGGAAGATGCGGGCATGCTCCAATCGCTGGTGGGACTGTGGCAAATCCTGGCCCGGCAACGGCTGATTCCAGAGACCGCCGCCGACGGAGCGCTTTCTGAAGTGCTCAACGCGTTTGCGACGATTAAGAACAGCCGGGACATGTTCGACGCGGGCCGCGCCGGTGTGCAATCGCTCTTCAAAGCCGTTTCGCTCAACGGCGGGGACCCCCAAGAGAACATGCTGAATCTTATGGCCGGCCAAGCGAAGCCCGGTGACGATGACGCACATTTCCTTTTGGTGGAGGATATGAAGCGCATCTTCGAAGCCCAGCGCCTGATTTCGCTCAAGACCATCTTCGACCTCGCCGACAACCTCCAAGCCGTCTCGAAGGGCGAGAAGATGAACACCGCCCTCGTCAATCGCCTTTCCGCCCGCATCATGGAGACCCAGCCCCCCCGCTCCAGCCTCACCGGCGCGGAGAAGAATGCGATGGCCTTCGGCTATTGGGTCGACAAGCATATCGAGAGCCAGCGCAAGGTGAACTTCCGCCAGATCGTAGAGAAGTCGGCCACCGATCCTATACGCCTGAGAGAAGCCCGCGGCCTGCTGGCCCAGTTCCTGCGCGACACCCTGGTCGGCTTCAACTATATCCACTACGCCCCGCCCGGTGCCCAGATCCTGATGACCAATCCGCACTTCGTCCGCAGCCACGATTTCATTGGCATCCAGAGCTCGAACCAGACCTGGAAGCAGACCGAAGTCTTCGGCACCGGCTGGCCTTCAAGCGCTGGCGGACGCCTGGTCGGCTCCCTTGCCGGCTTGCCCTATGCGCTCGCCGAAAGCGAACAGAACTTCCTGATCCCCACTCGCGAGCAAGCCCTGATCTGGGGCGACCTGGTGCCGCAGATGATCTTGAGCGCCAAGATTCCCCGTTTCTGGACCGTCACCGCGCCCCAGCTTCACTGGCTCGCTCTACATCTGCGCGCCGGAGAAAGCTTCGTCGCCGAAGCTGTCATCGACGAAAAGCGTCGCGAGCAAGTGCTTGGCGCGCTCGAAAAACAGGCTGCCCCGGCCCGCGCCCGCGAGGTGGCCCAGTTGCTCTTCGGTGCCCAAGTCCGCAGTGCGATGGACTTAGTAACTCCCTCCGAGCTCTTTGGGATCGCCCGCCAAGTGCTCCGTGCCGACACCACGTCCACCGACCCTATCGCGATGGAGATTCGCCGGCTCGCGGCCGAATTGCCCGAAAGCGTCACCTATGCCGCCATCTCGCGCGCGTTCGGTACCCCCAAGCCGACCCTCGCCGCCTCTTACACGCCCGAGTTGCTCAACTTACGCACTTTCCCCACCTTGATGGGCTATTCGAGCCGCATCCTGGCTGAGAGCTGGGAGTCGAGTAATCTCTATTACGCCGCCCTCGCCGACGAGATGCAATTGCCTCCGTCGCAGCTCAATATCGTCATCCCGCAGTGGACTCAGAAGACCGTCGAACGCATCTTCGCCACCCACCTGGAAGATTGGCCCGCCCTCCTGCGCTCCCTGCGCCTGGTAGGCGACGACATCCGCGCCGACTGGCGAAAGCAGATGGCCGTCCAGCAGAAAGCTGCTTTGCAGTAAGATTGAGAACTAATCCCGTGAGGTCCAACTTAGTGAACCGCAGACGATTCCTCAATATGGCCACCGCGTTGCCTTGTGCCGGTGGTTATCTGGCCTTTGGTCAACAGACGCCCACTTTCCGCATCAAGGTCGACATGGTGGTGCTCAGCTTTACCGTCACCGACTCCAAGGGCAAATACGTCAATGGTCTGAAGTACACCGACTTCCGCATTCTGGAAGACGGCATTCAGCAGGCTATTTCTACCTTTGCCGAAGGCAACAAAACTCCTCTGCAGATCCTTGATGGCGGGCAGACCCGGCCCTTGGTAACTCAGGCCGATCCCGAGGCCAAGGCCGGCCCCGTGGACGCCTTCGTCGGAACCAACGTCTTCGTCCTCTTCGACACCAGCAACTACATGTACCGCGGCTTCGTCTACGCCTCCGATGCCATCGCCGACTTTGTCCGCGGGCTCGACCGGGCGGACTCCGTCGCCGTCTACACTTTCTCCCGCAACCTCACCCGCGCCGCCACCCTTACCCGCGACCGCAACGACGCCGTCGCCGGACTCCGCAAGGCCGTCGCCGGTGACGACTCGGCCCTCTATAACGCCCTGCTGCTCTGCCTCCGCGATGCCGCCAAGGTCCCCGGCCGCAAGGTGGTTATTGTCTTCTCCAATGGCCCGGACAACGGCTCCATGGTCGCCCCGGACGACGTCCGTGCCGTCGCCGAAGACGAGGGCATCCCGATCTATGTCATTTCGACGAGCGACGTCAGCAAGGACGCTATCTCGAGTGCCGTCTTCCGCCGCCTTGCCACCCGCACCGGCGGCAAAGCTTACTTCGCCAAAACTTGGCAGAAGCAGGTGGAAGCCTTCGAGAACATCCGCGAGGACTTGGGAAATTCCTACACCATGACTTACTATCCGAAGCCCAACCCCAACGAAGGCTTCCGCAAAATCAGCGTCGAGATCCTTACGGATACCGCAAAAAAGATGCGCATCCGCGCCCGCCCCGGCTACCGTCCCCGCTCCACCTAGCCAGAAACCCCGATAGCGCCCAACATTCGTTTTGAGCGAGATCGCCGGGTTGGTTTTCCGATTTTTTGTTTATCAGATACGCCGGACGCGGTGGATCTCCCCAAACCAGCCCAGACCCGGTGTCACGGGAGGAGGTCGCGGACGGCGGGGATCTAAAGTTCCTTGGTAGAGCGGTGAGGAACCATTTCTTGCATTTCTCTGGTAGATATGGCTATTGGTCGAGACGCAGGAGAGTCTCGCAGAGGGGAAAGTTCACCAGGATGGATTTCCGGTTCCCAGGCGGAACGGACGCTGAGTTTCGCGGATCCAGTCGCTTGGCATTTCGTTTCATGGAATGCAGGAGATTAGATGAGTCGCCCGCCAAGGACGCCCGGACCCGCAACAAAGCGCAACCGCCGTCTACGACTTTCCCTAGGCTTTGCATGGCTCGAAAATGCGGTGGATCCGGGACCACCGCATCTCCTTTTTCAATAATTAATTCCATCTGCTTGAGTATCGAGATTCAGGCATGCGCGTCGGGTTAAGACTTCCCTGAATGCGGGTTCGGCAGGATCGCTAGGACGCCGCAGAAGCGGCCCTCAAGGAAGAGATGCCGTCGAATGCGGATTGGATATTGCGGCGTTGGGACATCGCCACTTCGCGCAGTTCGCCAATGATGTTGGGATCGTCAAGGGCGGTTTGGTAGGTGGCGAGCGCTGACTCTTCACCCCGGAGACATTCTTCAAGTACCGCGACATCGCCGCCAGTCGAAACCGCGGCTCGCAACTCAATCCATCCGCGGTGGAGCGCACCGGTGACAGTGCTCGATTGATCCGGAGTTTCTCCTAACAGGCGCACTTGACGGTCAAGTTCGAGCCCGAATTCGGCGCGCTGACTGGAGTAGTTCTGGAACAACTCTTTGAGATCTTGGCGTTTCGCATCTTCGGCGGCCGTGGCAAAGCCTTTTTCGCCGTCGCGCAATGCTTCTCTTAAGGTGCCGATGGCACTGGTGACCGTTTGCATATAAAGAACTCCTTGACTTAGAAAATAAATCCGCGAACAAAGTTACTTGGTTGTAATTGGCGCGGCGTAAACAGAACTGGAAAGAAGGAATTCCACCTTCAATTATTGCTTCGAAGTAGCACGTGAGTGGCCAAAATGACAGGTCTTGTGTTTACCATACGTTAGCGGGGAAACGAAAAAGGGACGGCAAAACTTGCCGCCCCTTTTTTCCCAGTGCAAAATTAGGCATCAGTTTAATGCCCAAACTGTGATTAGCGACGATTGCCCAAACCGTTGATGATGGTGCGGTTGAGGGAAGTCAGGGGCACCCCTAGGGCATCCTGGTTTGTCTAAATTAGCGCCCCAAATACAAGGTTCCGGGAGAGAAGCGCGGCCACTAGCGGTAGTTCGCCGCCTGGGTCTCAAATAGTTTTGCATATACCCCGCCAGCGGCCACCAATTCGTCGTGCGTGCCGTCCTCTGTAATTGCGCCATTCGCGAGCACCACGATCCGCCCCGCCATGCGCACTGTTGAGAACCGGTGTGAGATCAGAATTGAGGTTCGGCCACGCGTCAGTTCATGAAAGTCGGTCAGTACTTCGGCTTCGGCTATTGCGTCCAGCGCGGATGTCGGTTCGTCGAGCACCAGAATCTGGGCGTCCCTCAGATATGTCCGCGCTAGGGCGATCCGTTGCCATTGGCCTCCCGAGAGATCTACCCCCCCCTGGAACCGGTTACCTAACATTTGCTCTAGTCCTGCGTCCAATCCCGTGACGATTTCATCGGCGCGGCTCCGCTTTGCGGCATCCCAAAGAGCGTTATCGTCGTTCATCCGCTCAATGCGCCCGAATCCGATGTTGCTTCGGACCGGCATGTCGTAACGGGCGAAGTCCTGAAATAGGATCCCGATCTCCCGACGAAGTTCGTCCACGCGGAATTCCCGCAGATCGATGCCATCGAGCAGGATGGCGCCTTCGGTTGGATCGTACAGCCGCGTAAGCAGCTTCACGAGAGTCGTCTTGCCTTCACCGTTTTCGCCTACCAGCGCGACCGTTTCTCCAACCCCAATCCGAAAGTTCAGGCGATTGAGTATGCGACGGTCAGACCCGGGGTAGGAAAACGACACCTCCTTGAACTCGATAGCTTGCACCATTGGACGTGGCGGCGGTACCGCGCCCGGGCGATTCTCCATCTTTGGCCGCACTTTCAGGAACGAGACCAAGTCCGTCAAGAATAAAGCATGTTCGGAAAGCGTCGAGAACAGAGAAAACAGCGCGCGCAACTCGCCGTTGGCGCCGGCGATGGAACCGGCCAGAAAGGTCAACGTACCGATGCTGATGCGCCCCTGGATCGCCTCGAATACCAAGTAGATGTACCCGCCGTAGTAACCGGCAGAACCCAGAATCAGAAGAAGGGTGCCCCATCCCAAGCGTTTGCGCATCAATTGTGTAGTGTGGCCAATCACGTTCTGCGACAGGCTCAGATATCGGTCGTGCAGTTGGCCGCCGAGGGAAAACGCCTTCACCTCTTTGGCGTGTTCGCGGCTGGTGCCGAGAAGCCGCAGGTAATCCAGCTCACGGCGGGTCGGCGTCAGCTCGTGCGCTAAAGAGTAGCCAAGTAGAGCGAAGTGGCTCTCTGCAAGGAATGTTGGTAAGACGCACGCGAAAAGCAGTAAAAATAACCAGGGCGAATACCAGATCACTCCGGCGGCAAGCGATACCAAGACAATTGACCGCTGCACCAACGTTCCCATGGCGCTGAGAACCGCCACCCGGTCGGTCGCCTGCACGCGTGCGCGTTCCAGCTTGTCGTAGAAAGTAGCGTCTTCAAAGTAGGATAAGTCCAGGCGGGCGCAGTGGTCGATCACGCGCAAACTGATGTTCTTGGTAAACTCGTCAGCCAGCCGCGAATCGAAATAGTCGATAAGTGGGCTTAACGCCAATCCAATTGACGCAATCATAACTTCCGCCACCAGAAGGGGCCAGATGTCTGCGGGCTGGCCGTTATTCTTTCGAAGCTCGATCACCGCGTCAAGGATATATTTAGTCACCACGAGAAGAGCGACGGGAACGAGCGCGGATAACGCGCGCACTAAGAGACTGCCGATTACCAAAGGCCTTGACGATTGCCAGACCAGTTGTCCTACCCGGGGAAGCTGCTTGATGGCAGCCAGCCGGTCCGCCCGAGGCAGATCCGTTTTTGTTTCCATGATATGGCGGGGTCTCCTTCTCCCTGCGGTGCGCCTTGCAATTGCGCTGCCAGGCTGGCCTGTGGGCGTAGACGGTTTCGAATCTCAATACGTGTTTTGGCTTGCGAAAACTCGTTGAAATAGCGTGGCTTCGCTTTGCTCTCGTAACCTCGCCTCTTCAGACCCGCCATCAACACCGGACATTTCTATTTGGCTTTAACAGTACTTAGTGAAGAGACCACCACTCGCCAGATCGTATTGCGGACATCGTCGGCGACTGACAAGGCGCCGCTCTTATCAACGATGACCCCAAGGGGCGTCCCATGTTCGATCGCTTGGTGTGCATGAACGGCGGTAATCCGCGCGAAGATCTAATCGCTCACAAAGACCCGGAAAAAGCGATGGCTCTCGAACACTCCAGCCTAATGGGCCGAGCTGAGCCGAAACCATCAGTTTCAGATTGCTCGATGGAGCATACCAGTTCACGGGTCCGATGACACCAGGGCAATTATATTGCCGGCGTTCAGATCCTGAGATAATCAATATCCGGAAAGGCCGCTGGTCCAGGGGCAAATTACCGCTTTCGTCGTTGGGGCGCATGGGTTGAAAAGCCTCCGGTAGTTGGTCGCGGTGTTAAGTAGGATTTATGTCGAAGGGGGAACATGATCCCCCCCTCCTTTGACGAGTGCCACTGCCAGGAACTTCTGGTTGGCTCAGATAAGGCCGACGGAAGCACCGGCCCATCTTCAGGCCTTCTTTTTTGGCGTTTTTGCTGCTTTCTCGAAAGCCCCCCCTTCCGGTGCCCCGGGGCTCCCCGGTTCCCTCATCTTCTCGCCCGAACCCTGAGCGATTCTTGTCTTCTTCGCCGCGATATTCGCGTAGAGGCCCTTTTTTGCCGGTTTATTTGCCATTTTACCGTTCTTGCAATTCGGAGGCCGTTCGGCGAGCTTCGCGCAGCGGGCGCTTGCCCCTTTCGCTCCGCGGAGGAAACCGGGCGCACCGTGGTTTGGGGGTCTTTACTCAAGGCAAGATGCCCCGCGGGAACCCTTTAGACCGTTGGCCATTCACTTGCAAGCTGCTGAACCATACAGCTGTCAATTGCCAACCGAAGGAGGACGGCGTCAGGAAGGCAACTACGCTATAGTTAAGGGCGTTGAGGAAGTGGTGCAGGGTTCTTGTCGTCTCCCCTGCTTCACGGGTGGGCAATTCATGGCGGACGCAGCCGCAAGGATTGCTCCTGAGGGAAACTTAGATCGCATCGTGCAATCCAAAGTTAACCCTAGCATGCGGGCACGTGAAAGCGTGTTTGACAGCCTTAGTGGTCCGACACGTTGACCCTCAACGCCCGAAGACAATTCCCGGTCGATGCCATATCTACGCTTCATTACCGCCATCCCACTAAATGTTTATGCTGGGAGTGGCTGCTTCGTTGGAATTCGAACTCTTATGCAAGGACTAGACGATTTGGCCGTCGAAATCGAACTAACGACGCCAAATCTTTCCTTCTTTCCCTTCACGGCAAGCCGCCTTCTTTTCAACGAAACGCTCCAGAGAAGCGGGTCTCGAGTAGGGGCAACGGTCGGTTTCGATCTTGACGGGTATCGCTTGGCCGGTCAGGGCGGCGCGCCGCACATCGCGGCGATAAAGGGCGTGCTTGGAGACGCCGTTCGATTTGAGCAAGGATTTACGCGAGCCAGCATGGCGGCACAGGCGCGGCTTGAAATGCTTCATGCGCGCCGGGCTGACCGTGTCATTACAATCAGCCGTTATTGCGCCGAGCGTATAGAAGAGTTATATGGCGTGCGCAACGCGGTCGTGGTCCCAGAGTTGATCGATCTGGCCAGTTGGCAACGGCTTCTGGAGGCGAATCCGGCACCCTTGGCGACGGGGAGATTTACGGTTCTCTGTGTGTGCCGCTTCTATCCGAGAAAGCGAGTGGAATTGCTGCTGCGAGCCGCAGCATTGCTCGTCAGCCGGTTGCCCGAGCTGGAAGTGCGGATTGTGGGCGGCGGGCCCGACGCTGAGCGCCTTTACCGACTGACACGAGAATTGCATCTGGAAGGTACGGTCAACTGGGTCGGCAATGCCACGGCTGACGCGCTGGCGAGCGAATACAACCAAGCAGATGTATTCTGCCTTCCGAGCGTCCAGGAAGGGTTCGGGATTGTTTTCTTGGAAGCAATGGCTGCGGGGAAACCGATCGTCGCTGCAAGGGCGGCGGCCGTGCCCGAGGTGGTGCAGCATGGTTTGCTCGTGGAGCCGGACAATAGCGAATCGCTCGCCGAGGCGATCGCCTTAGTTTACGCCGACTCGGAACTACGCCACCGCTTGGGCGCAGCTGGGAAAATACATGTACAACAATTTGAAATGACGCGAGTAGCAGCACAGTTCCTTCGGGCGTGCGTCACTTAGCCAATTTAGAATGGATGCCGATGCAAATTCTGCATCCGCCCACCGGCAACATTTTCGCTGTTGCGAAAGTGGAAGGGCT
>Ga0105047_10015757_pt1 | contig 11894 bp, 10 predicted proteins | sample MAT04_FD_78384 | JGI IMG/M metagenome (GOLD analysis project Ga0105047, IMG submission 78384) | Freshwater microbial communities from Lake Fryxell liftoff mats and glacier meltwater in Antarctica - MAT-04 (megahit assembly) | ecosystem: Environmental > Aquatic > Freshwater > Ice > Liftoff... | reverse complement strand
TTGAGTGTCGCCCAGATAAATTTACTTATTAAGTTGAAGGCTCTTCAGGACTTGTGGAAACTTCGGCTGGCTGCGTGTGGAGTTTTGATCGTACATCAATAACAACGGCCCGTTGGTGGTCAGCTTTTGGCGGGGCATCACGCTCTGTTGATCCCGTAAGCTCTCATCGCTCATACTCTCACCTACGTTGCATGGATAGGGCTAGCATTTCACCTTAGCGCAAAATACATAAACTCGTACCAGAGATTGCTAACGCAATCTCTGGTATCTACTAACTTCTTGTTACCCGCCGATTTGCCGGAAGCGCTTGCGCTCTGCAGAACCCTTTTACTGCGAACCACTGACGCTTGGGTAGCGCAGGGCGACCGCCAGCCTTTTGAATGCCCCATACCGACCCTTTACATGTGCCAGCTTACCACTCAAATCACATGAGGACACGCCGCCCTCTAATAGCCACAAAACGACGGTGGTTTGTGTTGGAATTCCTCGCATTCGCAGTTCTGTGGTCGGCTGCGCTGTGCTTGCCAGACCTGTTGCCAGATGGCTGGCTCGGATCTACCGCCACACTCGTACTCACGGGCGTGCTTTTGCTTGGCGTGGGCATCTTCTTTTGTTGCTCGTTGTGGCTTATGCGATATTCCAAGTTATCCATGCTTGTCCACCGCAACCAAGGCCAAGTTTGCCCTCAGTGCGGTTACCCGCTTAAGGATCATGCCGCTACCACCCCCTGCCCTGAGTGCGGCCGGATATGGAACCCCGCCATCGATGTTAAAATGTGGTCGGACTACAACCGTGCCAAGTACCCGATCCCCCCGGAGGTTTCGCCAGAGACAGGTGCCCCTCCGACTGCCAGTGCCACTGAGCCGACTCCATCGTGTGGGCAACCTCGCGGCTGAGTCGTTCCGCCACCGGCGCATGGTTTCGCCCCTCCCCTCTAGACAAAAAGCGGTGTATACGCTCGCCAAAGATGGCACCGAAACCCACTCCCGCAATCAAGCCCAAGTTCCCACCTGACCGTACCCGCACACCCCTGCGGGCGGCGGTGGTGGGCGTGGGCCGCATGGGGCGACATCACGCCCGCGTGTATGCACAGAGCCCGGATACTGATCTGGTGGGCGTGGTTGATGCCAACCCGGAGCGTGCTGAGGCGATGGCCGAGCAGTATCGCTGCCGCGCGTTCTACAGCGTGCGCGAGCTGCTTGAAGAGGGCGTGGACCTTGCCAGTGTGGCCGTGCCGACGACACTGCATTTGCCGATGGCCAAGCCCCTGCTTGATGCTGGTGTGGCGTGCCTGATTGAAAAGCCACTGGCGGGCGATGTTGCGGAGGCGAAGCTAATTCAGGCCGCGGCGGTGGCCAGCGGCGCAGTGCTGATGGTGGGGCACATTGAGCGCTTCAACCCGATTATGCGGGCCTTTAAGCGGCAGCAGGAGCGCGGGCAGCCGATCGTGCCGCGGTTTATCGAGGTCTCGCGCGTGAGCCCGATGACGTTTCGCTCGGTTGATACCAGCGTGGTGATGGACATGATGATCCATGATCTTGATGTGGTGATCATGTTGATGGGCGGGCGCGAGCCCGATGAGGTGCAGGCCAGCGGCGTGCCGGTGATTACCGAGCATGAGGACATCTGCAACGCGCGGCTGACATGGCGATTGCCCACGGGCACGTGCGTTGCGAACATTACCTGCTCGCGGCTGGCGCTCAAGACCGAGCGGGTAACGCGCATCACCGGTGAGAACGCGTACGTGAAGATTGATTACGGCGCCAAGAGCGGCACGATGATCCGCAAGACGGCCAATGAAAATCAGATGGCCGAGGTGCGTGACTTGCTGCGGCAAGGTGCTGATATGAGCCACATCAACTACCTTGAGATGGTGAACATCGAAGAGTTGCAGGTTGATGAGGGCGAGCCGATCGTTGAAGAGATCAAGGCGTTTGTAGAAGCGGTGCGGGCAGCGACACTGCCGGAGATTGACGCCGCGGCGGGGCTTGCCAACGTGCGCACGGCGGAGCGGATCATCGCGGCAGCGCGGGTGGAGCGTAACGGGCAGAAGGTGTGATGCAGGGCCGCACTCAATCTCCACCGTGGGCGCGGGTTGGTGTGTCGGGCGCCGGGCTGGCAGGAACACCGAGGTATGAGAGGGCTCGCTCCATGATGCGGCGGGCGACCGGCCCGGCGACCTTGCTGCCGTAGTACTCGTTGGCCTGCACCACTGCTGGCGAAGGGTCATCGATGATGACGATGATGGCCAGACGCGGGTTGACGACGGGGCCACCGGCGATGAACGAGCTGAAGTATTGCCCGGTAAAGTAGCCGCTTGAGCCCTTGGGCAGCATCACACCTTTGGGGCGGTTGGCGACGGGAATTTGGGCTGTGCCGGACTTGCCAAAGAGCTCGTAGCGCCAGCCCTCCTCGGCGAACTTGGTGCGCAGCGCCTCGTCAACTTTGTGGGTCACGCCGCGCATGATCTCGCGGGTTGTCAGCGCGGTCGCTGGCGAGATGACACGGCGCTGGGTGCGCATCGGGTCGGGCTTGCCGGAGATGGAGTGGATCAGCCGCACATCGGTAATGGTGCCGGCCAGTTCACCCTCGCGGCAGAAGGCGCTGAAGGCGCGCACCATCTGCAAGGGCGTAACGGCAACCTCGTGACCGATGGCGTTGGAGACATGGCTGCGCGTGCGCCAATCTTTCAGTGATGTGACTGCGCCGGGCGATTCACCGGAGAGTTCCACACCGGTGCGGCGACCAAAGCCGAAGCTGGTCACGGCGGACTGCATCTCGGTTGGCTCAAGCCGCGTGGTGAGCTTGACCATGCCGATGTTGGAGGAGTTGACGAGAATGTCCTCCATCGTCTGCGTGCCGCGCTTGGTGACATCGCGCAGGGTTCGACCATCCGGAGCGATCCACGGCCCTTCGGTGAGGAACGGCTCCTTGAGCGAGGCGCGGCCAAGCTCAAGGACGGTTGACCACATGAAGGGCTTGAAGGTTGATCCGGGCTCGTAGATATCTTCTACGCAACGGTTGCGCCGCGTCTCGGGCGTGCTGCGCACAGCGTCGGCGGCTTTGATGACGCGGTAGCGGATGCCACTGGTGCGCACCTCGGGCGAAGATTTGGGAATGAAGGTCCTGAAGTCATAGTCCTTGACCATTACCTCGCGGCTGAGATCCAGCATGGCCACAATGTCGCCAGTTTGCACATCAATGACGATGCAGCGGCCGCCAGCAGCATCAACAAAGTCGGTGCCGCGGGTAAGCTCCTCATCGACGATCCGCTGTAGTTCCAGATCAACCGAGAGCATGACATCGTCGCCGCGCTGCGGCGGGGTGTAGCCATCTGGGAGGACCCAGAGTGGATTGCCGCCTGCATCGCGCACGTAGCTGAGGCGGCCATCCTCCGAGGTGATGCCTTTGTTCTCGGCACGCAGCTCAAGACCGTATTTGCCGACATCCTCGCCGGTTTTGTCATCCATGCCGACCAGGCCCACGATCGGGGCCACGAGTTCATCAGCCACACGATCTCGCACCGGGCGATGGACTAGAAAAAGCCCGGTCATGCGCTTCTTCTTGTCAGTGCTCAGCCGCAGCACGGCCTCAAGCTGCGCATCGGAGAGGATGTGCGGGCCGATGTGCTGGTAACGGTCCAAGCCCGGCACATTTGGCTTGGGCTTGCTTGACAGCGGGTCGATGTTCGCGGCACGCCACAGCCCATCGTTACGCATGAGCGAGGGCATCATGGCGCGGCCGACTGTCCCTGGATTCAGCGCGAGCGCATCGTTGAGCGTGGCGATGGCCTCATCCCGCCCGAACCTGCGGCCAGGAAAGTCGACCGGATCAATCACCAAAAACTTGCCGAAGTGGGTGCTGGCGATGAGCCGGCCGCGGCGATCCATGATGCTGCCGCGGCGGCCCGGCTCGGAGACAGAGGAAGTGTAATCGTCGGCAAAGGCGACCAGTCGCGGGTCCGGGTTGGTTTGCAGATCGCTGACGCGGTAAATGACCGAGCAGAGCAGCGCGCAAAGGGACAGAACCAGAGCCGTGGCCCAGTAGTTGGCCGCGGGAATGGCGCACAACGCCCGCCGAGTGCGGCGTGCAATCGAGCGCACCTTGCCCACGGGTTTGAGCGGCTCGTTTGGCGGACTGGAGGGTTCTTCAGCCATGGTCAGCCAACCTCGGGCAGGAGAAGGATCAGCGGGCGAGCACTAGCGGCGGGGTGCTGGCTCATCAGCCGCGCGCACGGGATTGGGGCCCTGCACGATGGCGGTCGGCGGCACGCCGCGGCGGAGGGGATTGGGTACGGTCTGGAAGATGGCATCATCAACGCCGATGCTGCGGAGCGGGCCGAGGGTGGCAGCGAGCTGCGTGACGTTGGCGGGCACCTCACGGGCGGCGACTTTGGCCTGGAATTGCTGCACACGGCGATCCATTGAGGCGAGCTCGCGCTGAACGACGGCAGAGGTGTGGTAAAGCTCCGTTCGCTGCTGGCGCAGTGAGAGCACGGTGAGCCCGATGGCACCGACACTCAGGATGAGAAAGCACAGTTTGGCAAGCACGCCAGAAGCTCCAGATGAACCGTAAAGGTTATCGCGATCGGTGGGGTTGACAACAGTATGAATCCCGGCAAATGCGTTACCGGGCGGTATTGTTGCCGGTGCGTAACGGGGCCGCTCCCCTGGCGGGAAGCTTGAGCACCATACCGATCTTGAGCTGCTCGGGCTTGACAAGTGACTGCTTGTTCACATCGAGGATTTCCTGCCACCGGTTTGAGGAACCAAGCTCGGAGCGGGCAATGGTCATCAGTGTGTCGCCGGATTTGACGGTGTAGCTCCGCGCCTCGGCCGAACCGGGGGCGTTTTCGGACCGGCTCGGAAATGTGAGACTTCCTGCGGGAGTTGCTCCGCTGGCGGAAAGAGGCGTCACGCCGCGGTTTGCGGGGAGGAGCTCGGCGCGGCCAAGGAGGACGTCCTTAGGTGGAATGCGAAGGGTGGTGCCGATAGAGATGGCGCCGTTTTTTCCGAGGCGCTGCTTGTTGTAATCGGCGAGTCTGACGTGCAGTTCGCCATCGTTATACATGGCCTTGGCGATTTTGGAGAGTGTGTCGCCCTGCTTGACGACGTAACCGGCCTCCTTGCCGGCGCTGAATGGCTTGCCGGAAGGGGAAGTCGCGCCGTTGGACGGACCGGCCGCCGCGGGCGACTCTCCAAAGAGCTCGCCGGAGGGCGCGTTTGCGGTGCTTTGCCGCGGGTCGGTGGGCTGGGGGTTGGGGGCTTGGGGGTTAAGGGCTTGGGGGTTGGTGGGCTTGAGGTTGGTGGGAGCGATGCCGGGGGGCAGTTCGCCGCCACCCGGCTGATCGCCCGCGCTGCGCACGGCCAACTGGCCTGGTGTCAGCGGCATGGGCTTGGTGGTGTTGCTGGCCAGCGTGGGCCGGCCCATCTCGATGATGCCGGGGGGGACGTTGCTCGCGGCCGCGGAGCTTGCAGCGGCGGCTGCGTTGGATGCAGCGATCGCTGTTGGGCTGGCGGTCGGTCGGGACGCACGGGCGACTCGCAGCTCATCTGGCGGCGGTGCGGGCATGTTCTGGGGGAGGGAGTTCTGAGTGAGAGGTGCCGCGGCGGTCTCGATGCCGACATCCATGTTGGGGCGCGGCTGCCGCCCCTTGGCGAAATGCTCGCCCATGAAGACACCGACGATCAGCACGACGGCAAGACCGAGGATCAACGCCAGCTTTGTTTCACGGTTCACGGGGTGTCTTCCTTGACGACATTCGAAATGGCGCGGGCAAAGGTTGCAGCACTGTAACTTACAGCACGGCAGACTTTGCGGCTCACTCTCGGGCGGGGCGGATGCCATCCATGGCAAGCCCTACACGATGCGAAACGCACCCGCGAGTGTATCGGACAGAGGCCCGATCGCTCACGAAAGCTTCTCTCATCCAAGCACGAAGCAATGTTTGAGCGCACCTGGGCACCCAGTCAAGCGATAACCGGCCATATGCTGCGAAAAGTGAGTGAACATCTTCCACGACACATCCCCGTATTACTCACCCAGGTTGTCAGCGGGCTGACCGAAGGGCTGATCTCTGATCTTGCCCAGAGCAAGAGTGCCACGTTCGCCTCCCAGCCGCTGACAGTTGTTGACTGCACGGCCGGGCTGGGTGGGCACGCAACAGAGCTGGTGAACGCGCTCGGACTTGCCCCGGAAAGCCCCCCACTGCGGTTGATTCTCAACGACTTTGACCCGGCGAATCTGGAGCGGGCGGCGGCGAACGTGGCGGCGGCGCGCACAAGTGGTGGGCCAGCAGTTGAAGTGGTTTCGATTGCGGGTAACTTTGCCGCGTTGCCGGGGGAACTGGTCCGCCGCGGCGTGAAGGCGCACGTGGTGTTGGCCGACCTGGGGTTTGCCAGCAACCAGATGGATGATGCGAGCAGGGGCATGTCGTTCATGCGGGATGGCCCGCTGGACATGCGCATGGACCCGACGGGGCCGCTAACGGTTGCCGCGCTGCTGAACTCGGCAACCGAGCATGAATTGAAGCGGATTTTATGGGATTTTGGCGAGGAACAGCAAGCGGGGCGGATTGCGCGGGCAATTGTGGCTGACCGGGCAGGGATGAATGACGGCCGCGGGTTTGCGACGACTCAGGAACTCGCCGACTTGGTAGCGCGCTTGCTGCCAGCGGGCTTTAAGGAGATGACGGGGATCAACCCGGCGACTCGGACCTTTCAGGCCCTGCGCATCGCCGTGAACGATGAGCTTGGCAACCTCGATGCGCTGCTCGATGGCGTTGCCGACGGGGCGATCGCCGCGAAATCTCAGGTGCCGACATGGCTAGCGGCGGGTGCGCGAGTGGGGATCATCAGTTTTCACTCGCTGGAGGATCGGGCAGTGAAGCGCGGCTTTGGCAAGATTGTCAAAGCGGGCTTGGCCACCGATGGCAAAGGCAATGTGGACGAGGCGGATGATGCGGAGCGCAAGGTCAACCCGAGGGCCCGCTCTGCCAAATTGCGGGTGCTGCGGCTGGCGCGCACCAAGTGAGGGCCGGGTGGGGGAGCGGGCGTGGGTATGGCTCGCTTAGGCCGCGGCCGTGGCGGAGCTCGCGGCGGGACGGCGCGGGACGCGCTTGACGGTGCTGGCCAGCAGCAAGCCCAGGCCCAGGCAGGTGGCCATGGCACTAAGGGCGGTGGCGCCGAGGGTTAAGCCAGCACCGGGATTGTCGGCGGTGCCAAAGAGGGCATCGGTGCCGAAGCGGAAGCGGCTGATTTGCAGCTTGGGAACGGCGAATAGGGCGGCCTGCCACTGCCAGGAGCGTTCGGCGACAGGGAGGATGGTGGTGTTGGGGTCGCTGGCGAGGGCGGGGAGCCGGCCGCGGCGATCACGAAACTGCATTCGCTGGGTGGCGAATGTGCCATCGGGCAGGAACTCGACGATATCGAAGACCCAGTCTTTGATGCGGACAGCGCCCCACGTATCGGAGTCGTAACCGGCGGTTGAGCGGTTGGCGAGCGCGAGGCGGATGCCCTGACCGTCGCGCCAGTTGACGTCAACCTGACCTTGGCGGATGGGGGCGAAGAAGACGAGACTGAGCCACTCGGTGTAGCCGCCAAGATCGGGGAATGCTCCGGCGGGGGCTTTGACGCTCAGCTCAAGTGACTGATCGCCATAGAGAATGCGCATCTTGCCGACAGTTGATGAGAGAGCGGCGGGCAGGGCCGAATCGGATGCTTCGGCGGGCGGGGTAAGGTCGGTGATGGAGATCTGGCGACCGTTGAAGGTGAAAGCGCGGTCTTGCACGGCCTGCACGTGCCACTCGGCGCTGGGCTGGCGTTCATTGAATGCGCTGATGCGCTGGGCCATGAACACAAGAGAGGCGGCGAGGGCGACGCCAGCGGTGGCCGTGATGATCAGACCGAGTTTGGCGAGGCGATTCATGGCGAGGTGCGGGTGAGACGAGGGATCTACCCGCGGCGGGGAACGCTATTTGGGAGCTGGCTGGGCGGGAGTGCCGGGCTGGGCGGGAGTGCCGGGCTGGGCGGGTGCTGCTGGGGCTGCGGGTTTGGCCTTCTCGGCGGAATCGCTGGGAGCATCGCTGGGGGCGTGGTCGCTATTGCCCGCACCATGTGAGCCAGCGCCGTGTGAGCCAGCGCCATGAGGCCCCTTGGCCCCAAACTCAGGGTCGGTGATGCCAGTGCTTATGCGGCTGCGATCGGCGGAGCTGCCAGGGCTAAGGGCACCATCGTGGTGGCCAAACTTATCAAGGACTGCGGCGTAGCGCGGATCGGTGCGCACGCGGTTGAACTCTTTGAGTGCTGGCGGGAGCTTGTCGCCACCTTGCTTGGCGGCCTCGCGCCGGTCGATCTCCTGGGCGGCGAAGACGACGAGGTATTTGGGAAGAGGTGTTTTGTCCTTGAGGAGCTGACGATCAAGGTCTTCGAGAGCGCGGGTGCGAGCCAGCTCGCCGATGGAGGAGTTTGCGGGAACGACCAGTGCTCTGCCGTCGGCTGAAGTGCCGAGAGAGATGTTACCTGAGCCGCCCTCGATGATCGCCTCGCCTTTGTATGAGTAGATCGACTGGCGATTACCCAGATCGAGCATGATGAAGCCGAGGAAGAGACTGAGGGTAAAAACCGTGAAGACCATGATCAGCGAGTTGAAGGGATTGTCCCATCGCAGCTGCATGAAGATGGCCATCACAAAGACCGTCTTGATCGTGGCGATGGAAAGTGCGACGGCGACGTTGATCCACTGAGGGATGACAACATCGAACTGATGAGCGATGAGCACCTCAAGCTGGGCGGCGCCGACGGTTGCCAGCGTGAAAAACATGAGAATGCCGAGCACGCCGAGCAAGAGGCGGCGCGGCACGATCATGTGGTGAACGTGGGCGGTAGAGTCAGCAGCGGTAGAGTCAGCAGCAGCGGAGTGAGACATGGGAGGCCAGATTGCCAAGTGGCTGATTTACCAAGTTGCCGAGCAAGAAAAATCGGAACGGACTAGAAGGATCGGTGCGATGTCAGTTGACCATTTGACCATTTGGCAATCTCGCCAATCTGGCCAATCTGGCCAGTTGGCCAGTTCCTTAGTGAATCAGATAGAGCATGGGGAAGAGGAAGATCCAGACGATATCGACGATGTGCCAGTAGAGGCCAACACCCTCCACCGCGGTGTAGTGCTTAGGCCCGAAGTGGCCCTTTTTAGAGCGGATGTAGAGCCAGATGAACAGGCCCATGCCCACGACAACGTGGCTGGCATGAATGCCTGTTGCGCCCCAGTAAAGGCCCCACCAGAGCTGCTCGTAGGGGTTGACCCAGTTGGGATAGCTGTAGAACTTGCCGGGGAGCTTGCCCTCAGCGTACTTCGGCGCGTATTCGAAGATGAACTTGATGAGCAGGAAGAGCGTGCCGAGCACGAAGGTGACGATGATGTTGCGGCGCAGGCCACGCTGATCTCCCGACTGGGCACAGCGCACCGCATCGGCCACCGTAAAGCTTGAGAGCAGCAGCACGATGGTGTTGAGCAGGCCCCAGCGCCAATCCAGCAGCGCTGAGCCGTGGATGAACGCCTCGGGGTGGAGCATGCGCATCACGCCGTAGAACACGAACAGGCCGGAGAAAAGTAGAATCTCAGTGGCCAAAAAGAGCCACACCCCCATCTTGGCCGCATCGAACTCTTCAGCGGCTGAGCGGAAGTGCTCGGCATGCTGATAAGTCTCGTGCGGCGGCAGCGGGCTGATGCTGCCTGAACCTCGGGGATCGGCTGGTAGTGTGGCCATAAGGAAAAACTCGCTTCAGACTCAACACGTCGCTTGCTACAAAGCACTCGTACCGGCTCGTCAATGCGCCTTGCTGCCAACGGGCAGGGGTGCAGGCAAAGGCCAGTCGCCCGGCTTGGTCTGCGGCGGCACCACATCGTCATAGTCGTAGGGGCCGTGAGTTACTACGGGCTCGTGGGCAAAGTTGTGGGTGGTTGGCGGGCTGTCGGCATCTGTCCATTCGAGAGAAAGGGCGCCCCAGGGGTTGGGCGGTGCCTTGGGGCCGGCGACCAGAGAAGAGACAAAGTTAATGAGGTGTACCAGGAAGCCGACCAGCATCACAAATGAGCCGATGGTGGAGAGCTGGTGGTAGATCTGGAACTCGTCGACGTAGGAGGCGTAACGCCGCGGCATGCCGTGGACGCCCATGATGAACTGCGGGAAGAAGGTGAGGTTGAAGCCAATGAAGACGAACCAGAAGCCGACCTTGCCCCAGAATTCGTTGTACATCTTGCCGAAGATCTTGGGCCACCACAAGTGGATGCCACCTATGAAGGCGATAATGGTTCCGCCCATCATGACATAGTGGAAGTGGGCGACGACGAAATAGGTATCGTGCAGGTGCAGGTCGACAGCGAGGGCACCCAGGAAGAGGCCGGTCAACCCGCCGATGGAGAACAGGAAAAGGAAGCCGAGGGCGTACCACATGGCGGTGGTGAGATAGATGTTGCCCTTGTAGAGCGTCGCGATCCAGTTGAATACCTTGACGGCCGAGGGGAGTGCGACCAGGAAGGTGAGCGCCGAGAAGATGGCCGAGGCGACCTCACCCTGAGAGGTGAACATGTGGTGGCCCCAGACCACGAAGGCGATGGCCGCGATGGCCAGGGAGCTGAACGCGACCGCGCGATAGCCGAAGATCTTCTTGCGGCAGAAGACGGCGATGAGCTCTGAAATGATGCCCATGCCGGGCAGAATCATGACGTATACGACCGGATGGCTGTAGAACCAGAAGAAGTGCTGGAAGAGCACGGGGTCGCCGCCCATGCGGGGATCGAAGATGCCGATGTGGAAGAGACGCTCGAAGACCAGCAGGAGCAGCGTGATGCCGATTACAGGCGTGGCAAGCACCTGGATGAGCGAGGTGCCATACATGGCCCACACAAAAAGAGGCATATCGAACCAGCCCATGCCCGGAGCGCGGAGCTTGTGGACGGTGACGATGAAGTTCAAGCCGGTAAGGATGGAAGAGAAGCCGAGGATGAAGGCGGCAAGGATCATGAAGACCACTTTCCAGTGGCCCTCATCAGTCATCGTCGAATAGGGTGTATAGAACGTCCAACCCGTGTCGACACCGCCGGCGAGCGCCGCGCCTATAGCGAACATGGAGCCGATCAGGTAGATGTACCAACTGGCGAGATTGAGTCTGGGGAACGCCACATCTTTAGCCCCAAGCATCAGCGGCATGAGGAAGTTGCCGAGCGAAGCAGGGATGCTGGGCACGATGACCAAGAAGACCATGATCAGGCCATGCAGCGTAAAGGCCTTGTTGTAAAGATCGTTGCCTTCGCTCAAGCTGCCACCGGTGACAGTCTGCGCGATCGAGCCGACAATGGTATTTTGCACGGTGCCATCAGCCAGAGTGGCTGAAATGGTGCGCGAGGGGGTCCATAGTTCAGTGCGCACCGCCAGCGCGGCGACACCGCCTAAAAAGAACATCGTGAGGATGGTGAAAAGGTACATCACACCGATCTTTTTGTGATCGATGGTGCTGGCCCAATCCCAAATGGTGGCGGCCCAAGTGGCCTTAGGCGTCAGGTACGACTCATCGTGATGAGGATCGTGCCCGTGTGCGCCAACGTTTGTTCCGGTGATGGTGGACATAGCGTGTAACTCCGCGAGAAACAAATGCGGGTGAGAATCATGAGGCAGGTCAGGTCAGCTTGCAGGCCGCGATATGGCCTTGCAAGCACTCAATGCAACCTATTGCTTGGTTGGTGCGGGTGAGGTGGGAGTTATTGAGGCAGGATCAGTCGCGGCAGGGTCGCCGACTGCCGGAGTGGGCACAATCGAGTCAACCCGGCCCGCCAGATACCGCATGTAGGCGATGACGCCTGCGATCTGCTTAGGGGAGAGAATGCCGGCGTAACTG
>Ga0105047_10015755_pt1 | contig 11896 bp, 10 predicted proteins | sample MAT04_FD_78384 | JGI IMG/M metagenome (GOLD analysis project Ga0105047, IMG submission 78384) | Freshwater microbial communities from Lake Fryxell liftoff mats and glacier meltwater in Antarctica - MAT-04 (megahit assembly) | ecosystem: Environmental > Aquatic > Freshwater > Ice > Liftoff... | reverse complement strand
CATGAGCATTCTCGTCAACAAAAACACGAAGGTCATTGTCCAGGGCCTGGGCAAGTCGGGTACATTTCACGCCATCCAGTGCCGGGAGTACGGCACGCAGGTGGTCGGCGGCGTGAAGCCCGGCAAGGGCGGCACGGTGCAGGACGGCTTCCCGCTGTTCAACTCCGTTCATGAGGCCGTGCAGAAGACCGGTGCCGACGCCAGCGTGATCTTCGTGCCCGCCGGCGGCGCGGCCGATGCCATCATGGAAGCGGCCGAGGCCGGCATCGGCGTCATCGTCGCTATTACTGAAGGCATCCCCGTGCTCGACATGGCCAAAGTCGTGCGCTTCCTGAAGGACAAGCCGAACAGCAAACTGATCGGCCCGAACTGCCCCGGCATCATCACGCCCGGCGAATGCAAGATCGGCATCATGCCCGGCTACATCCACAAGCCGGGGACCGTCGGCCTCATCAGCCGTTCCGGCACGCTGACCTACGAAGCGGTCTTCCAGTTGACCGGGCTGGGCCTGGGGCAATCGACCTGCGTCGGCATCGGCGGGGACCCGATCATCGGCACCAACCAGATCGACCTGCTGAAGATGTTCGAGGAAGACCCGGGCACCGAAGCGATCCTGATGATCGGCGAGATCGGCGGCACCGCGGAAGAACGTGCGGCCGAGTACATCAGCAAGCATGTGAAGAAGCCCGTGGCCGCGTTCATCGCCGGGCAGACGGCCCCCGAAGGCCGGCGCATGGGCCATGCCGGCGCGATCATTTCCGGTGGCAGCGGCTCGGCCAAGGACAAGATTGCCGCGCTGAAGGCTGTGGGCATCTCGATTGCCGAGACACCGGCCGACCTGGGCAGTGCAGTGAAGAAGGCCATTGAAACCAGGAAGAAGTAGGGTTTAACGCACGTCCCAACGGGACGTAGCGGGAGCGCCATCCATGTTGACCAACCGCCGCCAGTTTCTCGCCACCGCCGCCGCCATCTCGGCCACGGGACCGTCACTTGCCGAGAGCAAGCCGGCCAAGCCGCTGAAGTTCGGCCTGGGGCTGGTCACCTACAACACCGCCTCGCAATGGGACCTGCCGACGGTGCTGAAGGTCTGCAAGGAAGCCGGTATCGCCGCCGTGGAATGCCGGACGACGCACAAGCACGGCGTCGAGCCGACGCTGAGTGCCGACGAACGCAAGGAAGTGAAGAAGCGTTTTGCCGACGCGGGCATCGTCTTCTGGGGTTGCGGCAGCGTCTGCGAGTTTCACGCGGTCGACCCGGCCGTGGTCAAGAAGAACATCGAAGACTGCAAGCGCTTTGTCGATCTGGTGAAAGACCTGGGCGGCAAGGGGGTCAAGGTCCGCCCCAACGGACTGCCGAAGGAACGCCCGGTCGAGCAGACGTTGGAACAGATCGGCTATGCGCTCAACGAATGCGGCAAAACGGCCGCGGATGCGGGCATCGAAATCTGGGTCGAAGTCCACGGGCCGGGCACGTCGCTGCCGGTCAACTGCAAGGGGTTCATGTCCAAGTGCGACAGCAAGAGTGTCGGCCTGACATGGAACTCGAACGCCGCCGACATCGAGAATGGCTCGGTCGCCAAGTCCTTCGAGATGCTCAAGCCGTGGATCCGTTCCTGCCACATCAATGACCTCGAAAACGACGCCAACGGCAAGTACCCGTATCGCGAACTGTTCGCCCTGCTTCGCGGCATGGACTACGACCGCTACACGATGATCGAAGTCGGCAAGACACCGCCCAGCGTCGAGGCGGGCCTGACGTTCCTGAAGGAATACAAGACGTTGTGGACCAAGCTGGCGAATGCGTAGTTCATTGATTGAGAACCGACAACGCCTTCGTGCATCCCTTCGGGATGCACGCTAACCGCGCGCCCCACTATGCTCCGTCTCATCGACAATTCGACGCTGCAGACGGTCGCTCTGGGGACCGGGGCGCTGGGCATTGTCAGCGGGGCGCTCGGCTCGTTCGCGGTACTTCGCCGACAGAGCCTGCTGGGCGATGCCCTCTCGCACGCGGCCCTTCCCGGTATCGCCATCGCGTTTCTGCTGTTCGGCAAAGCACCTCTCTTGTTTCTCGTCGGGGCGGCACTGGCGGGCTGGCTGGCCACGCTTCTGGTGATGCAGATCATCCGCTTTTCACGCATCCCCTTCGACACGGCATTGGGTGGCTCGCTGGCGGTCTTCTTCGGCTTCGGCCTGGTCCTCATGACCTATATCCGCCGAAACAACATTCGCGGCGCATCGGAAGTCGGCCTCGAACGGTACCTTTACGGTCAGGCCGCGACCATGCTTTCAGCTGACCTCTACGCGATCGCGATACTCGGCGGCTTCTGCGTGTTCATGCTGTTGCTGTTCTGGAAAGAGATGAAGCTGTTGAGTTTCGACCCGGCCTTCGCCGCCAGCATCGGCTACCCGATTCGCCGGCTCGACATGCTGCTGACGGCATTACTGGTGGTCGCCATCGTCATCGGCCTGCAGAGTGTGGGCGTCGTGTTGATGAGCGCCCTGATCGTCGCCCCGGCCGCCGCGGCCCGGCAGTGGACCCATCGACTCGGCGTCATGGTCGCCCTCGCGGCAGGCTTCGGTGCCGTATCCGGCATCGCGGGCACTGTCGTGAGCGATCAACTCAGCGCTCCGGGGCGCGTGGTGCCGACCGGGCCGACGATTGTGCTGGTGGCCGTCGGCCTGGTGGTGGTCTCGTTCATGAATCGCCTGCTTCGCTCCCGCCCCTCGGCGAACGCATCGCTGGAACAGGGGCCCGCATGATCCCCGATCAGATCGAGATCGTGTTGATGATGGCCCTGACGGCGGTCGCCTGCTCGTTGCTCGGCGTCTTCCTCGTGCTGAAGCGCATGGCCCTTCTCAGCGATGCCATCGGCCATGTGCTGCTGTTGGGCATTGTCGTCGCCTTCCTGATCACCGGCAGTCTGCGGTCGTTTTCCCTGGTTCTCGGTGCTGCCCTTTCGGGGCTGGCGCTGACGGCCGTGGTCGAACTGCTGTCGCGCAGCCGACTGGTCAAGGAAGATGCAGCGATCGGCCTCGCGTTCCCCGCGCTGTTCGCGCTCGGCATCCTGCTGGCGTCGCTGTACTGCCGGAACACGCATCTGGACATCGATCGTGTCTTCTTCGGCATCCCCGAACTGGCCCCGCTGCAGCGGCTCGACATCGGCGTCTACGATATGGGCATGCTCTCCCGCTGGGTAATGACAGGCATGGTGCTGATCAACGGCCTGTTCGTCGTGCTGTTCTTCAAGGAACTGAAGATCACGACGTTCGATGCTCCGCTGGCTGCCACGCTCGGCTTCATGCCGTTGCTGCTGCACTATGTACTGCTGGGACTGGTGTCGCTGACAGCGGTTACCGCGTTCGAAGCAGTCGGTCCGGTGCTGGTCGTTGCCTACATGATCGTGCCCCCGGCCACGGCGTACCTGCTGACCGATCGATTGGGGCGCATGCTTTGGCTCAGCGCCTTGATTGGCGCCATCGGGGCAACGATCGGCACGCTGATCGCGCAGGAACTGGACATCAATATGGCCGGCTCGGTGGCGACCATGCTGGGCCTGATGTTCGCGGCCACGTTTATCGCCGCCCCCGAACGCGGGCTGGTGGTTCAAGTCGTGCGGCGAATGCGGCAACGGCAGGACTTCTTCGGCCTGATGGTGTTGATCCATCTTCTTCAGCATGAAGGGACCGCCGAAGAAGCGAATGAATCTCGCGAGGCCGGGCTGCACGAACATCTCGGCTGGCGGCCGGGTGATGTGCGGGCCATCGTCCACCGTGTCGAACGCCGGGATTGGGTGGTCGTGAATGACGGACTGTTGAAGTTGACCGATGCCGGCCGTAACCGCGCCCGTCAGGCACTCGAAGGAACGCGTGCGTATACTGAGGCGAGCGCCCCTTCACCCGGTATCACCCATGCCTGACTGGCTGCAGCGACATATTCCCGAGCATTGGACCACCTTACACCTGTTCGCGCTGGCGCTCGGGCTGTTCGTCGTCAGCTTCACGGTCAGCATTCTTGCGGTCGGTTACGCCATTCTGAAGATCCCGCCCGACTACTTCTCCAGCGACAGGGCCCGGGCACGCTGGCAGGGGCGTCATCCGCTTATCCGCATCCCGCTGATCATTCTGAAGAACCTCGCCGGCCTGGCGCTGATCGGCCTGGGGGTGATCCTGTCACTGCCCGGTGTGCCGGGGCAGGGGGTGCTGACCATCCTGCTCGGGGCCATGCTGATGGACTTCCCCGGTAAGCTCCGCTTCGAACGGTGGCTGGTCAGCCGTCGCGGCGTGATGAGCACCATCAACAAGATCCGCGTCCGCTACGGCAAAGAGCCATTGGCGTCGGCAAATGATTGCAAACAAGTCCCGTGACGCTACAACACCAAGAGAATCACTGGCCAAGCGAAAAGGCAACTTCGATGCAGAAGATCATTACCGGCAAGGCGTTCGTTCTGGGCGACAACCTCGACACCGACCAGATCATCCCCGCGCAGTATCTGACCTACAACCCGGCGATCCCTGCTGAATACAAGATGTTCGGCAAGTTCGCCCTCAGCGGCGTGCCCGACGCGCAGTCCGGACTGCCGAAGGGGCATGTGCCGTTCCACACGGACGACGAGTTCATCTCGCCCTACAAGATCATCATCGGCGGCAAGAACTTCGGCTGCGGTTCATCGCGCGAACATGCCCCGATCGCGCTCGCGGCGGCGGGCATCGGCGCGGTGGTGGCCGAGTTCTACGCGCGCATCTTCTACCGCAACTCGATCAATGGCGGCTATCTGACGCCCCTGGAAAGCACGAAGCGGCTGGTGGATCAGATTTGCACGGGGGACGAGTTGACCATCGACATTCCCGGCAGGGTGCTGACCAACCACACGACCGGCGACAACTGGGAACTGCAGGGCCTGGGCGAGATTGAGCCGATCCTCGAAGCGGGCGGCATCTTTAATTACGCGAAGAAGATCGGCATGGCCGGCGTCTGAACCGGTGACTGCATTTTTATTGCCTGTTCCGCTTGTTTTCGACACAATGGGCGGAACACGAACCGCACTGTCCGCACCTTTGGAGACTGTTTTCATGAGGACGATTTCGGTATCCGCCCGGCTGTGCGCCGTGGCCGTTCTACTTTCCTTCGTCAGCTTCGCGAACGGTCAGGCCAAGGACGCCCCTGCGACCGACAAGAAGCCGGCAACGATCAAGATCCTGCTGCCGGACAATCTGTACAAGCCGGCCGAGGTGCGCATCGAAGGCGTGCCGACCAAGCAGTCGGGATCGGAACGCAGTTTCGTGACGCCGGCCCTCGAACCGGGCAAGACCTACACGTACAAGATCGAAGCGACCATCGAGCCGAACAACTACACGAAGATCATCCGCACGCGCGAGATCACCTTCAAGTCGGGCGAGGAACTCACGCTCGACCTGCGCAAGAAAGACGGGAAAATTGTCGACGACGTCCGCATCCGCTGGGTGCCGACGCCGGACGATGTCGCGGAAGAAATGTGCAAGTTGGCCAAGGTGACCAAGGACGACGTCGTCTATGATCTCGGTTGCGGGGACGCGATCCTGATCCGCACCGCGGTGAAGAAGTTCGATGCGAAGAAAGCCGTCGGCGTCGATATCGATCCGAAGAAGGTCGCCGAGGCGACCATGAAGGTCGACGAAGAAAAGCTGAAGGACAAGATCACCATCCGCGAAGGCAACGCACTGAAGGCCGACAAGAAGGACATCGGCGACGCAACCGTGCTGATGACCTACATGGGCAACGAACTCAACAGCCAGCTGCGGCCGATCCTGTGGGCGAACCTGAAGCCGGGCACGCGCATCGTGTCGCACCGCTTCAACTTCGGCGACTGGAAGCCGGAGAAGACTGTTGTCTTCAAGGGGGCCGACGGTGACGAATACACGTTGCACGTCTGGACCGTGACCGGCAAGGAAACCGAAGGCAAGTACGACAAGAGCGACAAGGACCCGGAATAAGCCCTCACCACGACATCAATCACGAATGAGGATTCACCCCATGCGTTTGCTGAGCCTTTCGCTCGTCGCCCTCGTCAGCCTGACAGGCTGGGCGGTCGGGCAGGAAAAGAAGTCGGCCACGATCAAGATCCTGCTGCCCGACCAGCAGTACAAGGAATCAGCGGTCACGGTCGAAGGTGTACCGACCAAGTCGATCGGCGCGGTGCGCACGTTCATCACACCGGCCCTCGAGCCGGGCAAGACGTACACGTACAAGATCGAAGCGACCATCGAGCCGAACAACTACACGAAGATCACGCGCCCGCGCGAGATCACCTTCAAGGCGGGCGAGGAAGTCTCCGTCGACTTGCGTGTCAAGGACGACAAGCTCGACAAGATCGTCGTCCGCTGGGTTCCCACGCCGGACGACATCGTCGACAAGATGGCTGAGATGGCCAAAATCGGAAAAGACGACATCGTCTTTGATCCGGGCTGCGGCGATGCGGTCATGCTGATCCGTCCGGTCAAGATGCTGAACGCGAAGAAGGGCATCGGCATCGACATCGATCCGAAGATGGTGAAGGCCGCTCAGGAGAAGGCCAAGGCCGAGGGCGTGGCCAACAAGATTGAAATCATCGAAGGCAATGTGCTCAACGAGAAGGACATGGCCGGCCTGAGCGAAGCAACCGTTGTTCTCGTTTACATGGGCGACGACCTGGGTGCCCGCATGAGCCCGCTGCTTCAGAAGATGCTCAAGCCGGGTGCCCGCGTGGTGTCGCACCGCTTCACGCTCGGCGACTGGAAGCCGGACAAGACCGAAACCGTGAAGGGTGCCGACGGCGACGAATACACCCTGCACTACTGGGAAGTGAAGAAGAAGTAACCGTTTAGCGGGCATCCCGAAGGGATGCCCGTTTGCCATTCATGGTTCACCTCACCCCTCTCCGTTTCGCCCTTGCGATCGCAGTCATCGCGATCGGCTATGCCGCACTGTCGCTGGCCCGGGGGCGGCCGTTTCTCATCGGCGACTGTCCCTACTACGCCGCCACGACGCATACGCTGCTGCACGATGGCGACTGGGACTTGCGCAATCAACTCCCCGGCGATGTCCCCGACCACCACGGCTTCTTCGCCCTGTCGATCGACGGGCGTATCGTGCCGAAACACTCGGTGCTGATGCCGATCGTGTCGATCCCTTTCTACTTCATCTTCGGGACACTCGGCTTTCTCATCGTGAACCTGATCACGACGTTTGCTCTCATCTGGGGGATCATGCGTCTGGCGGGCGGCGACCTGGCGGCTCGATGGCTGGCGCTGGTGGCGTATCTGTCGACGCCGTTCCTCGCTTACGCCGTGAGTTATTCGCCTGATGTCTTCGCCACTTCGTTGTTCATCTGGTCTTGTGTGTTTGCCGTCCGCAACAGGCCATTGGCGTGCGGTGTCTGCGCGGGGCTTGCGGTCTGGGCGAAGATCACCATGGTGCTGCTGCTGTTGCCGCTGGCGCTGATCATCGTCCCGCCCGGCTGGCGGGCAACGCTGAAGTGCGGTCTGGCGGCGGCCGTCGCCGTCAGCCCGATGCTGATCATTCAGGCGCATCTGTTCGGTTCGCCGTTCGTTACCGGCTACGACCGCGATGCGCGCCTGACAGAGGCGGGCTTTATCATCACGGAGCACTATTCGCGGTTCAACGTCCCGTTGCTGACCGGCCTGGGAAATCTGCTGTTCGACCCGACGATTGGCATGCTGAAAACCGCTCCTCTCTGGTTCTTATGGCCTGTGGGCGTTGTCATGGCTATCCGCTCGCGCTCCGCTTCGGAAGCCTTCGCGTCGCGGCTTCACGTCGTTGCGTTGCTTTTGTCGTTGCTCGCGAACCTCGTCTTTTTCGCCTGTTACGATGAATGGAACGCTTCCATGTTCGGCAACCGTTTCCTGTTCCCCGCCCTGGCGCTCGGCTTCGTGTTGCAGAACCCCCTGTGGCGGTGGCTGATGACGAGGATTGTTGAATCTCGCGGTCAACGCGTCTATAACTCAGCTACCGACGAGAAAACTCCAGGGAACTGACGTCCCCCGCTTCGCCACTTCAGAGAGTTCACCGCATGGTTCCGCAATTTCCGACTGGGGTCGGCTGTGCCGACTGGGACGATGAACATCTCGCGACCCTGGGCAGGACGCCGGTAGATCTTGACCGCATCAAGGCGGCCGTGCGGGAGATCCTGTATGCCGTCGGCGAGGACCCGGACCGCGAAGGGCTTCTCGAAACACCCGATCGCGTGGCGCGCATGTATGCGGAAGTCTTCGCCGGGCTGCACACCGATGCCCGGGAACACCTGCAAAAGACATTCACCGTCAAACACGATGAGATGGTCGTGCAGCGGGACATTACCTTTGCCAGCGTCTGCGAGCATCATCTGCTGCCGTTCATGGGCAAGGCGCACATCGCCTATCTGCCTTCGGGCAAAGTCATCGGCCTGTCGAAACTGGCCCGCGTCGTCGATGTTGTCTCGCATCGGCCGCAGGTGCAGGAACGGATGACTGAAGAAATCGCGGACCTGATCGAGGAAGAACTGCAGCCGCGCGGCGTTGGCGTTATTCTCGAAGCGTCGCACACCTGCATGACGATCCGCGGGGTTCGCAAGCCCGGTACCGTCTGCATCACCAGCGCCATGCGCGGCGGGTTCCGCAACAACCCGGCCACCCGGGCCGAGCTGATGGCGCTCGTAACTGCCCCGCGGGTCACGTCGTGATGCTCCTGCCGTTGGCATGACCGCTGAACCTGCTTCCAAACCATATAGAATTCCCTCTTCGCCTGTGGGGTTGAGGCATTGATCGTGGATGCGATCCGTCGGCGGCTGCGCGACGACTGGCGGGGGCACTTCCATGGGGAACTGCACCTCGATGCCATTACGCGCACGCTTTACGCCACCGATGCCAGCCTGTTTCAGATCGAGCCAGTTGCTGTCGCCGTGCCACGTGATCTGGAAGATCTGCAGTTTCTCGTCCGCTATGCCGGCGACCAGCAGCTGACGCTGATGCCGCGTGGCGGCGGTACCGGCGTGGCGGGGGAATCGCTGGGGCCGGGAATCGCCGTCGATATGTCGGTTCACTTCCGCGGCATCCTGGATATCGGGCTCGATTCCGTGCGCGTGCAACCGGGCGTGACGCTGCGCAGCCTCAATCAGGAACTGGCGAAGAACGGTCGGCGTTTCGGGCCCGACACAGCCAGTGCCGCCAGCTGTACCGTTGGCGGCATGCTGGCGACCAATGCCTCGGGCAGCAATGTGATGGTGCACGGCTACACGCGCGACCATGTCCGCGCGATCCGGGCCGTGTTTGATTCGGGTGACGTCGGCGACGTCGAGCGCCCCGCGGCACTGTCGTCGCCGGATGAATCCCGCTTTGGAATACTCACATCGGCCATCGGCGCATTGCTCGACCGCCACGCGGACGCGATTCGTTCCAGCCGGCCGCGCACCCCGTACGACCGCTGCGGCTACCTGCTGCACGATGTGCTGACACCGTTGGGGCCCGACCTGACGAAACTGCTGGTCGGCTCCGAAGGGACGCTGGCCCTGTTCGCCGAGGCCACGCTGCAGACGGTCCCGCTGCCGGGCGGCCGGGCGGCAGTGCTGCTCGGCTTCGACCGCTTCGACGATGCCCTCGCTGCCGCGCTGCACGTCCGGCCACTTGTCCCCAGCGCATGCGAGATGCTCGACCGCCGGCTGCTGAGCCTGACGCGCGCCCAGTCTACGGATGCTGCACGGCTGATCCCCGCGGCCACCGAGGCAATTCTGCTCGTTGAGATCGAACGCGATTCCGCCGACGACGCGAAGCAGGCGGTACTCGAATTGATCGAGACGGTGCAGCGCACGCATCACTTGGCCACACACGTGCTGCCGGCGTTCGATCGCGACGCGATTGCCCGACTGTGGCAGGTGCGCGAAGCGGCATTGCCCGCCCTCTACTCGCTGGGCAAAGGGGCGCGCCCGCTGGCGTTCATTGAAGATGTCGGCGTACCACCCGAATCGCTGCCGGAGTACATCAGCAAGCTGCAGGGGATTCTGCACCGCTTCGAGACAACCGCCTCGTTCATGATCCATGCGGCGACCGGGCAGGTACACGCCCGGCCGTTTCTCGACCCGGCCCTTCCGGCCGATGCCGACAAACTCTGGGCCATCGCGGAACAGACGTACGCACTCGTCCACGAGATGGGCGGAACCATCAGCACGCAGCACGGCACCGGCATCGCCCGGACGCCGTGGGTCGAAAAGCAGGTCGGTCCGCTTCTGCCGATCTTCCGCGAGATCAAGGCGCTGTTCGACCCGCGCGGGCTGTTCAATCCGGGCAAGATCGTCGGCATCGACCCGAGCCGACCGGCCTGGCCATTGCGGCAATCGCCAGCGCCGCCGGCGAAGCCGGTGCGACTGTTATGGGAGGCCGACGAACTCGCTTGCCAGACGTCAGCCTGCAACGGCTGCGGATCGTGCCGCACGGAAGATACGCATCAGCGCATGTGCCCGACGTTCCGCGTCACACATGAGGAAGCCGCGTCGCCGCGAGCCAAGGCCAACCTGCTGCGCTCACTGCTGGCGGGGAACGCGACGCTCGGTGCCGGTGATGTGCGCCAGGTGGCCGACTTGTGCATCAACTGCAAGATGTGCGCCATCGAATGTCCCGCGCATGTCAACATCCCCAAGTTGATGATCGAGACGAAAGCGGCAAATCTGGCGGAGCATGGGCTTGATCGCTCGGATTGGCTGCTCGCCCGCATCGAATCAGCAGCGGCGCTCGGCAGCAACTTCGCACTGGTCAGCAACACGCTGGTCGGCAGCCGGCCGTTCCGCTGGCTGGCGGAGAAGGTTTTCGGCATCGCCCGGCAGCGGCGCATGCCCACGTTCGCGGCACGCACGTTCCTGAAGCGGGCCAAGCGCCGCGGCTGGACGCAGAAGTCGCGAAGCCGCCGCTCGGCCATGAAGGTGGCCTACTTCGTCGATCTGTTCCCGAATGTGTTTGATCCGCTCATCGCGGAGGCCGTCGTCGCGGTGATGCAGCATCACGGTGTCGAGGTCTACGTTCCGCCGGACCAGAAGGCGTGCGGCATGGCCCCGCTTTCCCAGGGAGATGTCGAACTGGCGCGCGACGTCGTCCGCCATAACTTGCGGTTGCTCGCGGAACTGGCACGCGACGGCTACACGATCCTCTGTTCCGAACCGACCGCAGCGGTGATGCTCCGGCAGGACGCGGTTGACCTGCTCGACGACCCCGAGGCCAAGATCGTCGCCCAGCATGTCGAAGAGTTGACCAGCTTCCTGTGGCGGATGCACGAGAATGGCCGACTGAGGACCGACTTTCAACGGGTCGACGTATCACTGGGCCATCATGTGCCGTGCCACGTGAAGGCGCTCGGCGCGGGGGTACACGGGCCGGACTTGCTGTCGCTGGTGCCGGGGATTCGCGTGCACACGATCGACGTCAGCTGTTCGGGCATGGCCGGCACGTACGGGCTGAAGGCGAAGAACTTCCGCACGTCGCTGGAAGCGGGAAGGCCCATGCTCGACGAGATGGCCCGGCCGCGCGTGCTGTACGGCTCGACCGAGTGCGGCTCATGCCGAATGCAGATGGAACAGGGCAGCGGCAAGCGCACGCTGCACCCGGTGCAGTACCTGGCGATGGCGTACGGCCTGTTGCCGCAGATCGAACGAAAGCTGCGCGAACCGCTGCGCGATTTGGTAAACTGAAGCATGATCGTGACAGTGCATCTGTTTGCCCGCTTCCGCGATGTGGAAGGGGCTGCGTTGATCGCGGTGCCGATGGACGGAAGCGTGGCCGACCTGCGCGAAGCGCTGCGGCAGCGCTGGCCGGCGCTGACGGAACTTCTTCGACACACGCGGATCGCCGTTAATGATGAGCTTGCGACGGATTCAATGATGTTGAATGCCGGTGATGTG
>Ga0105047_10015754_pt1 | contig 11896 bp, 14 predicted proteins | sample MAT04_FD_78384 | JGI IMG/M metagenome (GOLD analysis project Ga0105047, IMG submission 78384) | Freshwater microbial communities from Lake Fryxell liftoff mats and glacier meltwater in Antarctica - MAT-04 (megahit assembly) | ecosystem: Environmental > Aquatic > Freshwater > Ice > Liftoff... | reverse complement strand
GCCTTGCTGTTGACCACCACCGCCAAAAAAACTGCTAAAAATATCGCCAAGCCCAAGATCGCCAAAATCAAAGTTTACATTCTGGCCTTGGCCATAGCCACCACCAAAAGGATTGCCACCGGCACCACCGCCAGATGCACCACCGACGCCAGCGTGACCAAACTGATCGTAGCGTTGGCGCTTAGTGCCGTCTTTGAGCACTTCGTAAGCTTCGTTGAGCTCTTTGAACTTAGTCTCGTCGCCACCACGATCTGGATGATGCTCTACTGCAGCACGTCTAAAAGCCTTCTTCAGCTCATCAGCCGAAGCGTCTTTCTTCACTCCTAAAACATCATAGTAATCTCTTTTAGACATATCTATCTATTCTACGTTATTCTCAGACTTAACCAACAATTCAACATAATGGTTTATAAGCCTGGCCTCTTTGAGGCTCAAGTTATACCAACCGGCTATTTCTGGAATAATAGAATCTTCGTTACCCTCATATAGTTCAGCTTGGTCGGCTACTTCTTCGCTAACGCTCACTACATATCCTAGATAGTGTAGCTCATGAAACGCTCTAAGGGTCTCGTTCTCACTAGCCCCAATGAAATCTTTGTCGGGGCGAAAATGTCCTCTAACAACAGCGTTATCCTTGTCGCGAAAGTTGCCGTCAATTACTTCACCCATTAGCAGGCTCGTATTTAGTCTTTCTTCTTTTTATCTTTGGAATCTTTGTCGTCTTCTACAACTTCACCTTCTACGGCTTCGTCTTTTTCGGCGTCGCCTTCGGCTGGTGCTTCTTCGGCTGAGGCTTGTTCGTAAAGCTTTGAACCAATTGGCATCAACTTATCGTTGAGTTCTTTGGCTGCAGCTTCTAGTGCTTCTTTGTCTGCCTTTTCGTCTGCAACTACTTTCTTAGCTGTTTCTACAGCTTCGTCTAGAAGTTTCTGATCTTCTTCACTAATCTTTTCGGCATTGTCTTTCTTCATCTTCTCGGCTTGATATACTGCACCATCGAGTAGATTTCGAGATTCTACAAGCTCTTTCTTGATCTTGTCTTCGTCGGCGTGAGCTTCGGCTTCCTTAGCCATCTTCTCGACTTCGGTTTTATCAAGATTACCCGAGCCAGAAATTGTGATGCTCTGCTCTTTGCCGGACCCCTTGTCTTTGGCAGTTACATTCAAAATACCGTTGGCATCAATGTTGAAGGTAACTTCAATTTGCGGAACACCACGCGGAGCTGATGGGATGCCATCAAGGATGAATCGTCCTAGTGATTTGTTGCCCTCAATCATGTCGCGCTCGCCTTGGCCAACATGAATTTCGACTTGTGGCTGACCGTCCGCGGCGGTAGAAAATACTTCTGATTTGCTGGTTGGAATTGTAGTGTTGCGCTCGATGAGCTTGGTCATCACGCCGCCCATAGTTTCGATACCGAGGCTTAGTGGTGTTACGTCTAGCAATAGAACGTCTTTAACATCCCCTTGGAGTACACCGCCTTGGATAGCTGCGCCAATGGCTACAACTTCGTCAGGATTCACGCCCTTCATTGGGTCTTTGCCGAAAATCTTCTTTACTTTTTCTTGTACGGCCGGCATTCGAGTCATACCGCCAACTAATACTACGGCGTCGATATCACTGGCTTTTAGGCCTGAGTCTTTAAGCGCTTTTTCGCATGGTGCTGCTGTCTTATCTACTAAATCAGAAACTAAGTCTTCTAGTTTTGCGCGAGTTAATTTGTGCTCGAAGTGCTTAGGGCCGTCTGCATCTGCAGTTAGGAATGGTAGGTTCACGTCAACTTCTTGGGCAGTCGAAAGCTCGATCTTGGCCTTTTCTGCCTCGTCGCGTAGTCGCTGCATGGCGGCATTATCTTCTTTGATGCTAATACCATGCTCTTTTTTGAACTCGTCTGCAAAATAGTTGACGATAACTCGGTCAAAGTCAGCACCGCCTAGGTGCGTGTCACCATTGGTTGATTTAACTTCGAATACTCCGTCGCCGAGCTCAAGGATTGATACGTCGAATGTACCACCACCAAGGTCGTAAACAGCGATTTTCTCGTCTTTGCCACCTGCTTTGTCGAGTCCGTAGGCTAATGCGGCTGCAGTTGGCTCGTTAATGATGCGTTTAACTTCCAGGCCAGCAACTTTGCCGGCGTCTTTAGTAGCTTGACGTTGACTATCGTCGAAATATGCAGGAACGGTTATTACAGCTTCGGTTACTGTGTCTCCGAGGAAACTTTCGGCATCACTCTTGAGCTTTCCAAGAATCATAGCGCTAACTTCTTCAGAGCTATAATCCTTGTCGCCCATTTTTACTTTTACAGCCGTACCACTTTTGACGATTTCGTAGCCCATAAGCTTGATGTCGCGCTGGACTTCTTTGTCGCTAAAGTTGCGGCCAATTAGACGCTTTACTTCATAAATTGTGTTCTTAGGATTAGTTACTTGCTGGCGACGTGCAACCTGTCCAACTAGTCGTTCTTTATTCTTATTAACAGCCACGACACTAGGTGTGGTACGGTTGCCTTCAGAATTAGCTATAATCTCTGGTTTGCCGGCTTGCATAACAGCCATTGCGGAGTTTGTAGTTCCTAAATCGATTCCAATAATTTTACTCATATTTGATGTGTTCCCTTCTTAAATTAACTGTACTAAGAGTATGTTTACATTTTAATAAATTAGCACTCTACTGTCAAGAGTGCTAATTGTTGTATTTTAGTCACTAAGAATCTTGTCATCGCCGATAACTGTAATCCGGTCATACCCAACCTCACTGCTCGTCATCCCAAACCCTGTGCTTAATTTGTTTGAGTATAGTTTCAGGTCCCGTAGTCTAGCTAACAGCCATCAGCTGTCGGCTAATGGCTGGCCGCCGTCATCTCGAGCTTGCCGAGATATCTGTTCTAAATTCGCCGGGTTCCTGAAGCGAGTTCAGGATGACGACGGGGCGTTTCAGGATGACGAGGGATGAAAGCAAAGACGATTGATTAAATATTCCCTCTTCTTAATAAGTCATCCCAATCTTGAATTGGGACCCAGTCAGTTTAAGTATTCCATGGCGGTTGTGTGAGCATCTCTTTAGCCCTGGTAGGAGTATGTCAAACCAACAATTCTTGTTTTTGAACTCTGCTGAGTTCTATTCTTATAGAATTATTAAAAGAATGAAGCCTCCCTTTTAAGGGAGATGTTCAAAACATTGTTGGTCTTGACTAATATTACTCCAAGGTTAAAGAGCGCTCGGAAGTTTTGACCCACTTTTATATTAAAAGTGGGATATATAAGGAGATAGTTGATAGTAGATATGGTTTTAGGTGATGTCTAGGACACGGGCAGAATAGATCTTTCCGCAAAGCCTGCCCTGATGAAGGTCAGGGGTCGAGATGACAGGGTCATGGGGTCCTGAAACAAGTTCAGGATGACGTGATGGTAGTTGGGGCTATTTTGTTGTGACGCGAACCATAGCGTGGCGAATGACTGTGTCGCCTATCTTGTAACCGGATTGGAGCTCGTCACTGACGATTTCTTGTGAACCTTCGCCTTCTTCCATACTGACTGCTTCGTGTAATTCGGGGTTAAAAGGTTCGCCGACGGTTTTGATGCGTTCTACGCCGATGTCGGCTAAGGTCTTCTCAAACTGCTTCACAACACCTTGAACACCTTTTACAAAATCTTCATACTTTCGCACATCATCCTGAACTTGTTTCAGGATCTTTTCGTTCCTACCATCAGCTCCTGAAACAAGTTCAGGATGACGAAATGAAGGCACGTGCTTGAGCGCTCGATCAAAATTATCAATCACTGGCAAAAGGTCGCTGACAACATCAGAACGAATTCTCTGGCGTAAGCTTGTCAGCTCTTCTTGATGACGGCGTCTGAGATTCTCCGCATCTGCGCGTTCACGCTTAAGAGCATTAGTTAAGTCTTCGATTTCTTGAACTTTTTTTATCGGCTTCGGCATTAATTGAGATCCCATTTTTTGAGTGTTCTCGGAACATACCACGCACTCATTTCAAGCGCATCGAAGACAATGAGCTCTGCATCACCAGCATCATAATCTTGGACTGCTTCGTTGTGAAACACTAGATCCGAAACATTATCTTGGTCAGTATCAGCCATTGCCACGGCAGCAATAAGACGGACTTCGGAATCACTCAGTGAAATATCAAGCTGGCTAGTTGGGGATAGACTTGTAATATCATCGAATACTCTTTCAATATCGTAAGATTCATCGTCAGTCACCGTAACATCAATATTGCTAAAAGCAGCAATTATACCTTTTGATGCCTCGTAAAAGTGCTCATACACTGTCTGTTTCTCTTCCATTATAAGTTCTGGGTTGGGTCTAAACATAAAGTTCCTCTTCCAGTTCTTTGCCGGCACGAGATACAAGGTTCATTACGTCACGGTAGCTTTGACGAGTTGGGCCAAGCGTGCCAATGTAGCTACGATCACTGAATGGACTGCGGAAACTACTGATTATTAGAGTGCAGCCTGCTGAACGACCAATGGGGTTTTCTTGGCCAATATATACACTTAGCGGCTCGTTGGGAGCGGCTTCGCGTAACCACGGTTCAAGATTATCTAGTAGTTGTGCAACTTGCTGTACCTGCATGCCATTTATGAATTCTGGTTGGCCAAATAGATTTGATAAACCGCTGATGTACAACTGGTTGCCTATAGTTGCGAGGCCTAGATTGTGAGTAAGCTCTACTAGTGTGTCGGTGGCACTACGAATCATTCGTTCTGGTGCACCAGCACTATGAACTCGAGACGCTAAAGCCTTCTCGGCACGGCGTTCGGGCAATATATTGTTGGCATTTTCGGTTAAATTATTTACGTAAACTCGATAGCCCTTGTCTGTAGGTACTCGCCCAGCGCTTGTATGTGGCTGGGTGATGTAGCCATTGCGCTCAAGATCGGCCATTTCAGCACGTATCGTCGCCGAGCTAACGTCAAAAGCACGAGCTAATAAGCTGCTGCCCACTGGGCTAGCAACTTCCGCATATTGCTCTACTATTGCGCTCAAAATTTTCTGCTGACGTGGTGTCATAATATCTGAATTCCAACCTTATTCTTGATTAAAATAGTACCACTTCTGGCACTCAAGAGTCAAGAGTGCCAACGTTCGTGTTCTGTGGTGCAGTGTAGCAAACAAGCTTGGTGATTTATTGTGAAGCCTTGTGATGCGTATCAGTAGATACGCTGAGCAAGTCTGGAGCAAAAAAGCATCAAGTTAGGCAGATACAGTGTGCCACGGGATGCGAACGTTGGTAGTCTTGACTCTGGTCAAGAGTGCTAACAATTACTAAAAACGATTTCTTGGAAAAAAAGCGGCAAGATATGCAGTGGTGGGATTTCAGTAGTGATATGAGTTGGTAGTCTAGGCTCTGGTCAAGAGTGCCGGTTAGAATAACACGATTTGAATTGATCTGGTTTGTTACCTATAATAGCTACCTAAGTGAAACACCCATTTGAAGTACAAGACATTGCTGTAATTTCCAATTGGCTCGATTCGGGTTCAATAAATATTTTTGGCATGCCTTTTTCGGGCAAAGACACTCAGGGTCAAATTCTAGCAGACATGTTTGATGGTACATTGATGGGCGGAGGAGATATTCTCAGAAACAGCGAAATACCACCAAGTACCAAGCGAGCCATGCAAAAAGGTTTACTTGTACCGAGCGAAGATTATGTCGACATTGTACTTCCTTACTTGGCTCAAGAAGAATTTGCAAAACAACCTCTGATCTTAAGCTCCGTTGGACGTTGGCACGGCGAAGAAGAAGGTGTAATTGAAGCGACGCGCAAATCAGGTCATCCACTAGTAGCCGTTATTTATCTAAAGATCACCGAGGAGGAAGTTGACTCACGCTGGGCGAAGAGTCAGGAAAAGCGTTCGATTGGCGACCGCGGTTATCGTCATGATGACACGCCAGAGATTCTCGTGACCAGACTTGAAGAATTCAAACAAAAAACGTTGCCAGTTCTTGATTATTACAAAAATACAGATTTATATTACGAGATTGACGCAGCAAAACCAGCGGTTGAAGTCACTGCTGATATTCTTAATATTCTTTACGAGCTCGCAGACAAGGATGATTAGGTTAGGTATAGAGCCTTACTAAAAATCCGAGGCTTCAAAAAGAGCAGTCGCAGCAAAATAGTATAAATGTACATCCCGACAATTATCGAAACAGTGGCTAGTGAAAGGTACAAAAGTCCTTCCAAGTTAACCAAGCCAACGGCTGACGCGGCCAGCACACTATTAACGGCATATGGCACAATCTGATTAAAGAATAGTAGTATAAAGATCAGCCACAGACCGGCTACGACAATACGTATAGCTAAGTGAAAAATAGCCATCCTAAACATATCGTCGCGACTAGCGTTTACATAGCCGAGTTCGGACTTGAATTCGGCCGCGCGCTGTAAAGATTGCACAATTGCGACAGCAAAAAAGTAAATTACAATCCCAATTACCCCCCACATAACGAGCAGTGGCAATACGTCCACAATGGTATTACCTTCCAGGCCATTAAACTCAGCATCATCGTTAGAGAATTGGGCATTAACTTGATTCGCTCTTATCTCGGCAACCTGCTGTTGATAGCTGGTACCTTGGTAATTGGAGGCGAATATTACACCTATCACTAACCCTAAAGCGCAGCATACACTCACCAGTAGGCTCAGCCAAGATGGTGTAATTAATAGCTTTAGCCAGCGCCTATCGCGAATATCTAATGTTTTTTGTTTGTTTTTATCCATTTGGCTGTATTGTAAAACATAAAAAACTTATCCACAACTTGCTTATGGCTTTATTGACAACACCTCTTATTAAGCCTATGCTCAGATTAAGTCAAAACAACATAAAAAGAAGGTAAAAAATGAAAAAACTAAACTCATTAGGCATAACTCACCTATTAATACCCTTAATTGTTGTGATTGTCGGTGTGGCTGCTGTAGGCACATACATGCTGGTCTCAGGTAGCGCAGCCCGCTATGTGGGTGTTGGTGTTGTAGGGAAAGCAGACGTAAAACGAGTCATCTCTAATACTGGCAAAGCTCATGTTATAACAGATCTTCAGGCGACGGTCAGTAGCTCAAAAGGTCTAAATAATGTAACAGTGACGATTGGAGGCAAAAAGGCCAAACTCCAGAAATGTATCAGAGGTGGCAATATATGTTACTACGCAGTTCGAGTTAGCGGAAAGCAAAACGAGAAACACTTCAAAACTAAAGCATCTGTTAACGGTAAGACTAAGGATGCACAAAGCACGTACTATACATCAGTTCCACAATGATATATTAGTTAATAATACGCTTTGTAACAAACCCACAGAAAATGAAAAAACTAAACTCACTAGGTATAACTCACCTATTAATACCCCTAATTGTCGTCGTTGTAGGTGTGGCGGCCGTAGGCACCTACATGCTCGTTTCCAGTAACGCTGCGACTATTTCGAAAAGTAAAAAATGCGATGTTAGTGTCGGCAGTCCTACTGTACTCTATCCAGAGAGTGGTGGTGGTTGGACCGGATATGCCAGAGCATACGTAAAAAATTGTAACTTCAAAGGTGTAAGCTTAACGGATAATACTATCAGCTTTTGTAAGCTGGACAGTCGTACAAACCCAAGAAATCACGGACCTTGCTACAAAAACAAGTCAGCTAACAGCATTCCTCGGTCTTCGTTTGGTTTAGGATATGATCTACAACTAAGAGTAGGTGGGAAGCGGGAAGCACCGAAGTCAATCAAGTTGGTTGTCATAACCAATCCAGGCGACAAAAACCACTATGATTTCGTGACACTCAGACAAAGATAATCTGTTAGTGTTTTTGCCAAAAAATTAAAGGCTAAAGGCATATACCATCTAGTTAATCCATCTTAGGGTGGCGTTAATTGATGAAGTGTAAGTTGACAGTTTTTTGTACGGGAGTAACTAAGTAGAGCCTCTGGTGTAAAATGTGTGTATGGCTAAACAAGCACCAGATTTTAGACTAACCGACCAAGACGGCGAAACACGTTCTTTGCGGGATTATAAGGGTCGGTGGTTAGTTCTATATTTTTATCCGCATGATCGTTCATTGAACTGCACCAAGCAAGCATGCAGCTTTAGGGACGAGTATCGGATTATTGCTCAATTCGGTGGAGCAAAAATTGTAGGCATAAACCATGCTTCGGTTGAACAGCACAAGAAGTTTTCTGAAAAGAACCGGCTCAACTTTCCAATATTAAGTGATGAGGGTTATAAAATAACTAAAGCTTACGGTGCCTGGCGCAAATTGCCAATCAAGGCTTTAAGCGGGCCTTTTGGTACTAAGCGTAATACCTACATCATCAACCCTAAAGGCATGATAGTAAAATCATACCTCAGAGTAGATCCTAGCAACCACGCCGAAGAAGTTATCAAAGACCTACAAAAGCTCCAAGCCTAATAGCAAAGCTGCAAACCTGAGCAGGTGTTGACTTTTGTGCTACAGGGGCATATTATCAGGTTAAGTTCAAGAAAACACAAAAACATCAATAAAAGGCAATTAAGATGAAAAAACTCAATTCACTCGGTATAGCCCACCTGTTAATTCCGCTAATTGTTGTAGTGGTAGGTGTAGCCGCCGTCGGCACATACATGCTAGTTTCGAGTAGTGCGGCGACTAGACATAAACCAGATGTACAGCCTGGCGTTGCCCAGCCAATCTCTGATAACGAGCCGCTCGTTGCCCCACGTCACTTTGGTGCTGGTGATTATATTGCTTCTACTGCTCGGAATGAGCTTGGCAAGGGTAAGATTAAGTCGAGTTGGCCTGATGGCGCATGGTGTGCTGCTTTCGCGACATGGACATGGCGCAAGAATGGCGTAAATATACCAGCCTATACTTACGTGCCAGACATAAAGCACTGGGCAAAGAAACACAATAGATGGCACACTGGGCATCCTAAGGTTGGCGATATGGCACTTTATGGCGGTGATCACGTCGGTATCGTGGTTGGCGTAAAAGGTCATCAGGTCAAGATGATCGACGGTAACTGGAGCAACAGGGTAAGCATTCACACTGCGGGTAGGAATTACGAAGAAGGAAATTGGGGCAAAGCTAGCCACTTCTATGCCGGTAGCCAACGATTAACGGGTTTCGTTTCACCATAATGCACTAGGATGAGTAATTCATTGCTTTTCAGCGGACCAAATATAATCATAAACAAGGACAATACAATATGAAGAAACTCAATATGCAAGGTTTCGCACACTCCGTGGCACTTGCAATTGTAATAGTTCTGACTGGCGTAGTTGGTACGTATTACCTTGTTGCCAGCAATGCTGATAGTTGTTCTGCACTACCCGCATCAGTACTTTCTGCTTCGTCTGTTTCAGGACAAAAATGTGATTCTGTGTCAGCCCCAGTTTCCAGTCCTACTGCCCCTCCACCCTCAACTCCGGCACCACCAAAACCCGCTACACCTGCGCCAAGTAGCACGATAGTTCGCGCCACTTGTATCGTCAGCAATATCCCGGCGACTGCCAAGAAAAATACAATAATTTCACCTACTGTTACTATCACAAATACAGGTAATCAAGTATTTTCCGCTGATTTCACAAGCACAGTCCTTCCTCAGGACAAATCAGGCAAAAGAATAGATGGAAAGATCAGTGTGAAAAATATGAACGTTAATCTAAAGCCAGGCCAGTCTGTACGCCAAAACTTGCAAAGCTATAAAGTTCCTATCGCATACGGTAATACCGCAAGAATCTTCTACAATGTATACAATGCAAGTCCAAGCATCCAGTGTAACTCAACAAGTTTTAAGTTACCTGTGTAAAGTGCAATGGGCAGTAGTCCACTAACAACAAAGCACACCAAGCTTGCTGAGCTATTAGAAAACACGGTTCTTATATTGGTGTGCAGTCTGGGTTTGCTGGTTCCCTTTTCGCTCGACCGTAATATTGACTTGCAAGGGTTTGTTTTGTTGATAACCGGTTGCCTTGCTTGGGTTGCCGTCATAATTCGCAAAGACGCACCGCGAACCCGACTATCAATAATTAGCTACGTATTACTCGCAATCTATATTACTACGTGCTTTATAAGCCTAGCAGCCCACTTTGGGCAACAAAGCATATTAGGAGCGCCCCTTGAACGTCTGGGAGCTCTTGGCCTAATTGCGTGTGTTGGTTGTGGCCTCGCCCTCCGATCAGTCGATATACGACGTCTCACCAAGTGGCTGTACGTCACTATCATCCTAATTGCCTTAAGTGCTATACCTTACGCGTTGATTATGAGTCATTCTCTTGCTAGACCAGGAGGTGTATTCGCACAGGCAGACATACTGGCGGTGTTTATGGGTTGTGGCTTATTGCTTGGTGTTAGTCTTTGGCGAAATACCAAACAATATCACCGTTTTTTGATCGCCTCGCAGTTGCTACTTTTTGCAATCTTGTGCTTAACGCAGACTCGCGCTGTATTTGGAATACTAGCCGTGGTCTTTATTGTGATAATTTTGCGAGCTCAGCTAGAGTGGCAAAAAAGGGCCGTTCTTTGTGCCGCCCTTAGCTTAATCATTATCGGAGGGGCTGTATTTTCATCGATTTCTTCAAATAGAATTACCAATTTGGGTTACTTTAATGAAAGCGTTACCTACCGACTTAATTTACAAGAATCAGGCTTTAAAGCGACTTTTGAGCAACCGCTCTTGGGTTATGGAGCGGGGTCAATAGAGAATGCTCTTAGCTGTAAAACTCTAACTGATAAAGATTTATTAGAATCTTGTAATGATGGCTACTACTTTTCGAGTAGTCACAATATATTTCTGGATAGGGCGTTGGCTTTAGGCTGGATTGGTGGAATTAGCTACTTATTGTTTGTCGTTATCTGTCTGTACCTCGGCTTACGCTCCAAGGATAGCAGGATTCAAATAATGACTTACTGCGCGCTCTTGATTACTGCTTACTATTTAACCAATGTTACTAGTCTTGCCCTCGAGTTGCTTTTTATAGCCATGCTTTTGCGCGTTAGTCGCGTTTGAGTATTAAATGATCAGTATTCTCGGCATTTTGCATAGCTTTTTATAGTGCCGAATTAACAGAGTTGTGCGACTTTATTATTTGGTTTTATCGTAAACCATAAATACTTATCCACAGCTTGCTTATGGCTTTATTGACAACACCTCTTATTAAGAATATGCTCAGATTAAGTCAAAATAATATAAAAAGAAACGAAAATATGAAAAAACTAAATGCAGTAGGTATAACTCACCTATTAATACCTTTAGTTGTAGTTGTTGTGGGGGTAGCTGCTGTCGGTACTTATATGCTAGTAGACAGTTATGCCTCAAGACCCTGTGTTAAACGAACTATCGGACCAGGTAATGTTGGTGGTTGTACGCTTGCCGTACAAAGAATGATGTTGCTAGACAAACAAGACGGTAAGTATGGCGCCCAAACAAAGGCAGAGGTTAAAAGATTCCAAGGAAACGCTGGTCTCAAGGCTGACGGAGTAGTTGGCAAAAAGACATGGCAAAAGTTATGTCGCAATACAAAAATTAATCTACCTAGTAGCGATACTAGGCCTTCAGAACTCACATCGACTATCAGAAAAGGCTATAAGCAAGCCTCTTGCTCCATAATCACCTAAGATTAAGAACTCTAATAGAAAGCAGTCAATAAAAAGACTCAGAGTGAATGGATTTGGTGATTAGTCGCTCTTGAGCATCTATATATAAAAATTCGGTGGTGTAAAATAGGGTTATATGAATGAAGTTGCACCAGATTTTATGTTGAAGGATCAGGACGGGAAGACCCGATCGTTACAAGACTTTAGAGGGCGGCGGTTAGTTCTATATTTTTATCCGCATGATCGTTCATTGAACTGCACCAAGCAAGCATGCAGCTTTAGGGACGAGTATCGGATTATTGCTCAATTCGG
>Ga0105047_10015749_pt1 | contig 11899 bp, 6 predicted proteins | sample MAT04_FD_78384 | JGI IMG/M metagenome (GOLD analysis project Ga0105047, IMG submission 78384) | Freshwater microbial communities from Lake Fryxell liftoff mats and glacier meltwater in Antarctica - MAT-04 (megahit assembly) | ecosystem: Environmental > Aquatic > Freshwater > Ice > Liftoff... | reverse complement strand
TTGGTGCCGTCCTTGTCCCGCACCTCGAACTTAAACCGCGCGCCAATCCACGGCAGCGGCGGATAGGCAAAGGTCGCGTTCTCCGCCACATTGGTCTCGGTGAGGGCGAAGCTCTCGAAATCCTGTTTCAACGGCAGATTCGGCACCACGCGACCGCGGATGTAGCCCTTCAAGCCGTCCAGCGTGGCCTCGAACGCCCCGGCGCTCGGCACCGGTTCCGGCCCGGCGACTAACTCGCCGGCGTCATTGAAGGCGCCCTTCATGGTGGATTTCACCCGGGCCGTGGCGGGGACATAGCTATTCCATTTGAGAGATTTCACATCCGCGACCTCACCCACGAAGAGGCCGTTGGCATTGAGCTTCCGGGCGCGGAAAGTGGCTTTCTCGCCGGGATGCAGCAGCACTTCAGAAGGAATGATCTGCAACTGTGTCGCGGGTCCGGCGGCCGGCGGAGTCGGCTCAGAGAGCCGGGCGGCAAGTCCGGGGTTATCGGCCTTCGTGCCCCAACAAAGCAGTTTCTGCGTGGTTTGCAGGTAGAGCTTCCCGTTGTAAGCCACGGGGGTGCCGAAGCAGCGTCCTTCCACTTCCTGATGACAGAGAATCTGGCCTTCCTTCTCCGTCGGTTGGATGACATAGATGGCACCCTTCACGCCCGCCTCGCCACTGGCATCGCCGGCAGCTTTGCCGGCGGGATCGTCGAGGATGGGCACATAGAGTTTGCCGTCGGCGAAGAGCAGCCCCGCGTTGCGCTGTTCAATGCCGAGCTTGATCTTCCAGTTCACTTGGCCGGTATTGGCATTGACCGAGCAGAGATCCCCTTTCTCCGCCACGATATAGACCGTGTCCCCGACGAGAATGGGATGACTCATCGAGGTGGAGATGTCGGCGCTCCAAAGTTCAAGCCCCTTCAAATCTGCCACCACCGGGCCGGCGACTCCATTCGTGGGCAGCACGTCGGGAATCTTAAACGCCACCATGCGGCCCAGATCATAGGGCGTGCCGAACAGGGCAATCACCTTGTCGTTATTATGCACGAGCACGGTGGCATTGATGCCGGCCTTAAAGAGCGGCACGCGCCAGAGGGGTTCGCCCGTGCGGGCATTGACACAGACAACACTGCCATCGCCGGTGGCGGCGAGGAAGACGCGCTTGCCCTTCCACGAAGTTAGATAGGGGTGCGAATAGGAATTGTCCTTGGGCCGGTCGCCGGGGCTGGAGGACCAGACGATTTCGCCAGTGCGCTTGTCGAAGGCATAGAAACGGTCGCCCGCCGGGCCGTTGGCGCCCCAGTTGGCGGTGATGCCGCGCGTGATCACGAGGTCGCCCTCAATCACCGGCGTGGCGGTGCGGGCATTGGGGAAGGTAAGCCGGCCAAACTCCTCCATCAGCGAGCGTTGCCAGAGTTGTTTTCCGTCCGCGGTGAAGGCGGCCAGGATGCCTTGCGTGCCTTGCAGATAGACATTGCCCGTCTCCGGATCCACGGCTGGGCTGGCGGTGGCGTAGCGGAGATAGATCGTGTCGCTGATGAAATCGTTGAACAGGTGCTGCCAGAGTTGCTGGCCCGTGTTGGCGTCGAAGCACGTCAGGCCTTCCTGCAAATCGGCGCCCTCGCCGACGTAGCCGTTGATGTATAGCCGACCGTTGGCGATGACTGGTGTGTCCTGGCCGGGGAAGTTCGCGCTCCAGAGCAGGTTCGTCGGGCCGACGGCGGACGGCAGGCCGGTCTCGCGCGAGACGCCGGTTTGCTCCGGCCCGCGCCAGGCCAGCCAGCCGGTGACCGGATCAGCCTGGGCGGCAGCGAGTGACCAGGCCAGCGCCAGGGCGGCGGTCAAAGGCGGCAAAGGTAATTTTGGCATCATACGAAAGGGGTTGAGAGATACGGTCGCCCGGTTTGGACCGACGATGAGTCTGACGGTTCAATGAAAACTCCGGGGAAACGACCGCGCCAATATGCCGGACCCGCGCCCGCTGGCAAACTTGGCGTTGGGGCCGCGCGGGTTTTCGATCCTGCGCGGTCACCGATTTCCCCATCGGCAGGGGCGGGAAGGCTTGGCTCCATCTTTGCCCAGTGGGACTGGGCGCGCCGCCAGCGCGGGCGACCAGTCGCCCGGACAAAAAGCGGCGACCGGTCACTGCACTCCTGGGTTGCCCGGCAGCCGGGGCGCGCGCGCGGCAGATGGAATAGCGTTGACCCGCTGCCGGTGCGCGCCGAATCCTGCCCGCCCAACCATGCACGAAGTCGGCATCATGCTTGAAGCCGTGCGCCTCGCCGAGGAATCGGCCCGGGCGCAGGGCGGCGGGCGTATCTGCGCCCTCAGCCTGCGCGTCGGCGCGTTGAGCGGGGCGGTGCCGGAGGCGCTGCGGTTCGCGTTCGAGGCAGTGGCCGCCGGGACGCTGGCCGAGGGTGCCACGCTGACCATCGAAGCCGTGCCGGCGCGTTGGTGGTGCGCCGCGTGCGCGGCGGAATTTGCCTCCGACGATCCCCTGGCGGCCTGTCCGCGTTGCCAGGCTTGGAGCGGCGACCTGCGCGGCGGACGTGAACTCGAACTCTCCACCCTCGAACTCTCCTGATATGTGCAAAGACTGTGGCTGCGGCCTCGGCGGTGACGTGAAAATCGGCGCTCACCCCCATCACGAACACGATCACAACCACGGCCACCACGACCATGCTCACCACGGGCACGGCCATGCGCCTGAACTCGCGACCCCGGGGACGACCGTTTCCGTGCAGCGCTCGTTGCTGGAGAAGAACGACCGTCTCGCCGAGCGAAACCGGGGTTTCTTCCGGGCCAAGAAGCTGCTGGTTTTGAACGTCCTTTCCTCACCCGGCTCGGGGAAAACCACCTTGCTCCGGCAAACGGCCCTTGGCCTGCGCGGGCGGCTGCGGCTCGGCGTCATCGTGGGCGATCTCGCCACGGACAACGACGCCGCGCGCCTTCGCGAAGCCAGCATCCCGGTCGTGCAAATCACCACCGGCACCGTTTGCCATCTGGACGCCGATATGGTCGCCCGCGCCGTGCAACAGCTTGACCTCGACGCGCTCGACGTGCTGGTGATCGAGAACGTCGGCAACCTCGTCTGTCCCGCCGACTACGACCTCGGCGAGGCCCTCCGCGTCGTGCTGCTCTCCGTGACCGAAGGCGAAGACAAGCCGCTTAAATACCCGCCCGTCTTCCACTCCGCGAACGTTGCGCTCGTGACCAAGACCGACCTCGCCGAGGCCACCGGCTTTGACCGGAAAACCGCGTTGGCCAATGTCCGCCGGGTCAGCCACCACGCGCAGGTCTTCGAGCTTTCCGCCCGCACCGGCGCGGGCATGGAGGCGTGGCTGGATTACCTCGTCCACGCGCAGGCCGCGGTCCGATAGTGGAGCCGGCTGCCGGACTCTTTTCCGGCCGTCCGGTTGGCGCGGGGCCATCCTTTTTGGCCGGTACGGCGGCCCAAACCGCGCGGTCGGACACCGGCACCGTTTCCTTGAGAAGCGCGCTCGCGCCGCCTTTGCGGTTGACAGTCGGGCGGCTGTTCCGGCTATTTTTCGCCATGCTGTACCGGCGGTTTCAAACCCCGGACGGCCAATCCATAAAAGCACGTTCCATCGCAAAGCCCCCCATAACCCCATGAGCAATCCAAGTCCCCTCCCCTCCTACATCTCCGGCGCGACGCCCAATCCGCAAGCGAACCGGGCACCCTGGTACAAGAACATCGCCCCGACCTACGCGGGCATCTTCCTGTGGTTCGTGTTCTGGCAGGACGCCGTGAACGCGCCCAACCAAGGCGGCCTCCTTTCCTGCGGCATCGGTTGGGCGTTCCTCAGCCTCGTCATCGCGGCGCTGGTCTGCCACTTCCTCTTCTACATGGTCCCCGGCATGTTGGGCATGAAAACCGGGCTGCCGCTCTACATCGTCGGCACGTCCCTGTTCGGCGCGCAAGGCGGCTTCTTTCTACCGGGCTTCCTGATGGGCGTGCTGCAATTCGGCTGGTTGGGCGTGAACGTCTATTTCTCCTCGATGGCCTTGGGTGCCTTCTTCGGGTTGGAGGCCACCAGCGTGGGCGTCAAGGTCATCATGGTCTTCTGGGGTGTGCTGGCCGCGTTCGTCGGCCTCAAGGGCATCCAGTACGTGGCCAAGGTCGCCACCTATCTGCCGCTGATCCCGCTGACCATTTTGCTCCTGCTTCTGGCCAAGACGGCCAGCGGCATCGGCAACTTTGATCCGCAGAAGTTCATCGCCCTGAGCGCGGCGGCCACGCCGGCGGCTCCGGCCGCACTGAGCGCCTTCGGCGTGCTCGCGTTCATGCTGACTTTCGTGGTCGGCTTCTTCGCCACCGCCGGGGCGGCGGGCGTGGACATCGCCAGCAACGGGCGCAACAAAGGGGACGTCAGCATGGGCGGCATCGTCGGCATCGCGCTGGCCATCATCGTCACCGCCGGCATCTCGATGCTCATCGTCGCGGGCACCTACGGCTCGCCGGAACTGAGCGCCGAGGCGGTCAAAGCAGCGGGCGCGGGCGGGTTGATTCTCCAGACGCCCGGCCTGATTCCGGTCATCATGGGCAAGAGCGCGGGTTTGATCATGTTCCTGCTGGCCATCGCGGCCCTGCCGCCGGCGTGCTTCTCGTCTTTCATCGCAGCCAATAGTTTCAAGACCACCTTGCCTAACGTGAATCCCTTCATCTCCGTCGGCATCGGCGCCGCGGTGAGCATCCTGCTGGCCGTCACCGGCCTGGCCGGCAAGGCCATCATCGTCTTCGTCATCATTGGCGCGACCTTCGGCCCGATCTTGGGCGCGATGCTAGTGGAATACCTCCTCAACGGCGGCAAGTGGAGCGGCCCGCGCGCGGGTTTCAATCCGGCCGGTTGGATCGCCTGGCTGCTGGGCGCCATCGTGGGCGTGCTGCCGATCCTCAATATCTATCCCGTGCCGGCCGCCCCGGTCGCCGCGTTCATCGTCGGGGCCGTGGTGTATGGCCTCCTGGCAAAAATGGGCATGCAATCCGCCCTCGTCCCGCTGCCGGCTGCGCTGGCTGCGACCACGAAGTAAGCCCCCGCCCAAGCGTCCTTTCCCGTCACGACCGCAACCCTCTCACGGGGGTTGCGGTCTTGGTTTTTGCGAGGGGAGGCGAACGCGACCGGGCGGCACGAATCTGAAACCGGAACCACGGATGGGGCGCAAGGCCTGGCGGAAAATGAAATTGCGACCCCTCCCCACAGCACCACTGCCGTTTAGTTAAGGCAGACGGGGTCGAGGTTGCCGGACGCTTGATCTTAATCTTCCTCGTGATCTTAATCTCAGCGCCCCGAAGAAGATTACGATTAAGAGCAGGATCAAGAGCAAGCGGCCCGGCGGACGCCTTAACTAAATGGCAGTGCCCCGCAGCACTGCCATTTAGCAAAGGCAACCGATCTGGCCTGCGGTTTGGGCAGCGAGCAGAAGGTGAGGCGTCCCAACCCGAAGTCGGCAACGCCCTTCCACCCCTCCCCTACTTGCCGCTCACCTCGAGGCAGACCACGGCGCCCGCGGCGTTGCGACAGTAAATGCGGCCGTTGGCCAACACCGGCGTCGTCCAGCAACGCCCGCCGAGCACTTGCGCACTGGCCAGTTTCTTGCACTCGCCGGGCTGTGCTTCAATGATCATCAAGGTGCCCTTTTCGTTGAGGACGATGAGCTTCCCGTCTGCGGCCATGAGGGAGCCAAAGCCGGTCGGTTCGGTCCATTTGACTTCTCCAGTGGCGAACTCCACGCAGCGGAGGCGGCTCTCGGGGCGGCCACCGTCGCCATCGAAGCCGTAGAGATGGCCGTCAATCAGGACGCTGGGATTGAACTGGTTGCGCAGGTTCTTGTTCTCCCAGACAAGCTCGACGGCGCCCTGCTTGATGCGCAGCAGCGCGCCGCCGCGTTGGTAGCCAGTGCTGATGAACACGTCGTCGCCCACGACAATGGGATCGGCGGCATTGACCTCATACATGGTTTTCCAAGGGTGTCGCCAGAGCACTTCGCCATCCTTGAGCCGCACCGCACCGAACTCTTTCTCGAAGGCCAGCAGCATGGCGCGGTTCCCACCCTTCCCGAAGAAGACCGCGGAGGAATACCCGCCCGGGGAGTCGCTGGCGCTGCGCCAGAGCAGGCGTCCGGTGCGCTTGTCCAGCACCATGCCCGCCGCGCCGGCGTTCAGCAGCAGGCGGTTGCCGTCCACCACTGGCGAACTGGCGAAGAACCAGGTCGGCGGCTTGGCACCCATGCCGGTCGCGAGATTCGTCGCCCAGCGAACCTTGCCGCTGGCCGCCTCGAAGCAGAACAGGTCGCCCATCTTGCCGAGGGTGTACACCAACTTGCCATCCACGGTCGGAGTGGAACTGGGGCCGCCTTCATAGTAATTCGGCGCGAGCTTGCTGGGATAAGTGTGCTGCCACACTTGCTTCCCAGTGGCGGCGTCGAAGCAGAAAACCGTGTCCTGGTCGTTCGTGTTACCCAGAGTGAACGCCCGTCCATTGGCCACTGCGAAGGAGGAAAAGCCGAAGCCAACCGAGGCTCGCCAGAGGATCTTCGGACCCTCGTCGGGCCAGGCGGTGCTCCAGCGTCGCTCCTTGGAAATGCCGTTGAGGTCTGGCCCGCGCCACCGGTAATAGTCGGCAGCGGAGGCCGCCAAGGTGGCCACCGCGAAAAAGGTGAGGGGTAGAAAGCGAGCGAAGGTGCGCATGTCGGCGGCACGTTAGACGGGCGGTCCCGAGTCTGTCAATTTGCCTGCGTCGCCGCTCGCTTTTCCCGGCGGCCTTGGGCCACCATGAAAACCGTCGGCCATGTGCCCAGGCCCGCGGCAGCGCCCCCAGGCCCGGCGCCGGCAAGGGGCTTGCCTCCGGGCTTCAGTGTGGTATCAAACGCGGCGGCCCCATGCCCTGGCTGGCGCGGCGTTTCCGAACCCAGTCCGGGAGTTATGGCCGGCACCGCGCCGTTTCTGGCTTGGACATCCACTTTATGCGAACAATGAAACTTCGATTCGATACGTCCCTGCTGATAGCCCTGTTGGGCATGGCCGCGGTGGTTGAGCCGCCGGCGCAGGCTGAGGTGCGATTACCCAGGGTTTTCAGCAGTCACATGGTGCTCCAGCAGGAGCAGCCCTTGAATTTCTGGGGCTGGGCGGAGCCTGGCGAAACCGTCAAGGTGCAGTTCGGCACCGAGACTCGCGAGGCGAAGGCCAATGATCGCGGTGAGTGGAAGGCCGTCCTGCCCATCATGAAGGCCGGCGGGCCTTTCACCGTCACGGTCAGCGGCTCCAGCACGGTGCTGTTTGAGGATGTCATGGTGGGCGAGGTGTGGCTCTGTTCCGGCCAGTCGAACATGGAGATGGGCATCAGCTCCTGTCGCGACGCCCAACAGGAAATCGCGGCTGCCAACTATCCTGGGCTCCGGCTGTTGATGGTTCCCAACCGCTGGACGCCCGAACCACAGAGCAACCTGGAAGGCGGCGGCTGGAAGGTGTGTTCGCCCAAGACCGTGTCCGAGGAGGGATGGGGTGGATTCTCCGCCGCGGCCTATTATTTCGGTCGCGAGTTACATCACAAGCTCGGGGTGCCGGTCGGTTTGATAGATGCGACCTGGGGCGGCACCCGGATCGAGTCCTGGACGCCGCCCGAGGGCTTTGCCGCGGTGCCGGCGCTGGCCAAAGAGAGTGAGTTGGTCCAACTCGGCGACCCACGGACGGAGCGGCATCGCCAGCGGCTGGGGGAAGTGCTGCAGGCGACCGAGCAATGGCTGGCCAAAGCTCGCGCGGCCGCCGCGAAGAACAGCTTGGTCGCAACCATGCCTGCTTACCCGGCTGAATTGCTGCCGCCCCGGGACGTGCAGAACGCGACCGCGCTCTACAACGGCATGGTGCATCCGCTCTGTCCTTTCGCGTTACGCGGCGCGATCTGGTATCAAGGAGAGTCGAACAGTGGGGAAGGCATGCTCTACACGGAGCACATGAAGGCATTGGTTGGCGGCTGGCGGCAGATTTGGGGCGAAGGGGACTTCCCTTTCTATTTCGTCCAGATTGCGCCCTACAACTACGGCGGCAATACGGAACGCATCGGTGAATTCTGGGAAGCCCAGGCCGCGGCGCAGGCCATTCCCAACGTGGGCATGGTGGTCATCAATGACATTGGCGATCTCAAGGACATCCATCCCACCAACAAACAAGATGTCGGTCGGCGCCTCGCAGCCTGGGCCTTGGCGAAGACTTATGGCAAGTCGGAGGTCGAGTATTCAGGGCCGACCTTCAAGGCGATGAGCCTCGAGGGCGACAAGCTGCGCCTCACCTTCGACCACGCCGACGGCTTGGCCAGTCGTGATGGCAAACCGCTGAATTGGTTCGAGATCATTGATGCGAACGAGGGCGGATTTGTCACGGCGGACGCCCGGATTGACGGCGCGGCGCTGGTGCTCTCGGCTGCCGGCGTGAAGCAGCCGGTGGCCATGCGCTTTGCTTGGAGCATGTTGGCCGAGCCGAACTTGAAGAACGCCGCCGGTCTGCCGGCCGGAGCCTTCCGCGCCGGCACGGTGCCCAAGCGCGACCTGCTGGCGATCAAAGTGCCGGAGGCGAAGGATTACCAGCTCGTCTATGATCTTGATCTGGCCAAGCTCGGGCCGGGTTTCCCATACGCAGTGGACAATAGTAGCCGGCTCGGCAAGCCCTTCGACCGCGTGGCCTACTTCCTGGAACTGACGGATGCCAGCGGGGCCACTCAGTTCGTCTATGTCTCAATGGACGCGTTCACGGATAAGTTGAGACAGATAGGCGTGCCCACGTTGAATTCGGGCGCGCGCTTCCAGCAGGCGGTGGCGAATCTGAATGTCATTTCCAACGTGAAGGGCATCGCCAGTGGCACCAGCCTGGCCGGCGGCAACGTGGAGTTCTGGCCTAACAATTATGGCCCAGCCAACAGTGCCAGTGTCCCGAACGCCTCGGCTGAGGTGTATGACTTCGGTGACAACTCCGCCGACCCGGCCGACGGCTACGGCTCGATGCAGGTACACAATCACACGGCCAAGCAAACGGTCTTCGCTCTGAACCACTGGGGCGAGGGCAGCCGCGCGGACGTGGGCATTGGTAACCAAGGCACTGCCAACCCTGACTGGACTTTCGCGGCCAACGCCGGGGCTTACCAGACCAAGCGGCTGCGCGTGCTCGTGCGCTGCAAATAGGTGCCCCATGAGAGTCAGGTTTGTCAGAGCGAGCTTCTTTCAGTTGGCTGCCCCGGTTGTTGCCGCGGCCTCACTCGTCTGCCTGACGCACGACCTGCGTGCGGCGGACGATGTGTTAGTCGCCGACTTTGAAGGTTCGAGCTATGGGGGTTGGCAGGCGACGGGCGACGCCTTTGGCCCTGGCCCGGCAGGCGGCACCTTGCCGAATCAAATGCGAGTGGACGGCTTCAAAGGCGCGGGCCTCGTCAATTCGTTCTACGGCGGAGACAAATCCACGGGGACACTCACCTCGCCGGAGTTCAAACTTGAGCGACCGTTCATCCGTTTCCTCATCGGCGGCGGCGGTTGGTCCAACCAGACCTGCATGAATCTATTGGTGGACGGTCAGGCAGTTCGCACCGCGACCGGACCGAACACACAGCCCGGCGGCAGCGAGGCAATGACAGCCGCGTCGTGGGATGTCAGTGACTTAGCCGGTAAGACCGCTGGCCTCCAGATCGTGGATCGCGCCACTGGCAGTTGGGGACATATCAACGTGGATCACATCATCCAGACCGACCGCCGACCGCCGCAACTGCTGGCCAACGTCACGCGAGAGTTCGTGCTGGAGCACCGTTATCTCAACCTCCCGGTGAAGACCGGCGCACCCAAGCGGCAGATGCGCTTGCTCGTGGACGGCCAACCGGCCCGCGACTTCGAGATTGAACTGGCCGACGCCGAGCCGGATTGGTGGGCCTTCATGGAAATTGCTGCGTTCAAGGGCCGGAAAGCCACCCTCCAAGTCAGCCAGTTGTTCGATGACTCCGCCGCCTTGAAGTCCGTGGACCAGACCGATGAGCTGAAGGACGCAGCGAATCTATACCGGGAGAAGCTGCGCCCGCAGTTGCATTTCTCCGCCCGCCGCGGCTGGCTAAACGACCCGAACGGCCTCGTCTTCTATCAAGGAGAGTATCACCTGTTCTTTCAACACAATCCTTACGGCTGGGGTTGGGGCAACATGCACTGGGGCCATGCGGTCAGCCCAGACCTGGTTCACTGGCGGGAGTTGCCCATCGCGCTTTATCCTGACCAGCACGGCACGATGTTCTCCGGCTCAGCGGTGGTGGATTGGAGTAACACGGCAGGTTTCCAAACCGGCGCGGAGCCGCCACTGGTGGCCCTGTTCACGGCGGCGGGAAAACCGTTCACGCAAGGTCTCGCCTACAGCAACGATCGCGGACGCACCTGGGCCAAATACGCCGGCAACCCCGTCCTGCCGCATATCGCCGCCGAGAATCGCGATCCTAAGGTGATCTGGTATGAGCCGGAGAAGAAGTGGGTCATGGCGCTTTACCTAGACGGCAGTGACTTTGCTCTCTTTTCCTCGAGCGACCTCAAGCAGTGGCAGCGGCTGTGCAAGGTCACCCTACCCGGCACGATAGAATGCCCGGAGTTCTTCGAGATCCCAGTGGAAGGCAGTGCTCAGAGCACACGCTGGGTGTTCTATGGCGCCAATGGTGGCTATCTCATCGGGAGGTTCGACGGGACGACTTTCACCCCGGAGTCTGCTTCCCTCACGCTGCACCACGGTAATTGCTGGTATGCCTCGCAGACGTTCCATGACATTCCCGCCGCGGATGGCCGCCGAATTCTCATTCCCTGGGGCCAGATGGCCACGCCGGAAATGCCTTTCAACCAGATGATGGGTCTGGCGGTGGCACTCACCCTGCGCGAGACCGAAGCTGGTCCGCAGCTCTTCGCTAATCCGGTAAGGGAGTACGAGGCGCTGCGCACCAAGACTCACACGCTCAAGCCGCAACCGCTCCACCCCGGGGCAAACCCGCTCGCGGGAATCAAGGGCGAACTGTTCGACGTGGAAGCCGAGTTAGACCCGGGCGATGCCGCCGAGCTTGGCTTCACTCTCCGCGGTGTGCCGGTCGTCTTCGATGCGCAGAAGCAGGAACTCTCCTGTCTCGGCAGGCGGGCCGCATTCAAACTGGTGGCTGGCAAACTGCGCCTGCGCCTGATCGTGGACCGCACTTCGATTGACATCTTCGGCAATGACGGCCGGCTTTACATGCCGATGGGAGTGATCGTGCCGGGAGGCAACGTTTCGCTGGAGCTTTACGCCAGAGGCGGCAGCGCGCGAATCGCCAAACTGACGGTTCACGAACTCCGGTCAGCGTGGGAATAGCGGCTGGGCTCCGGGTGCGGAGAGCCTCGCCGCATCCCTGCGGTCGCGAACTTGGCCACGGCAAGGCCAGCCGCGTGGGACAGGCGTCGCGCCTGTCTCCAGATTCATTGCCCGCCGTCACTAACTGTGGTTATCGCCCAAGCGCGGGAAGGGAGAGCAGAGCCCGTTGCAGACGAGGTCAGAGACCGGCGCGACGCCCACAGCAGAGCCACGCCTGAGCCGTAATGATGCAGTCGGAGCGCGGCTGTCTCAGCCGCAGCCGCGTGCGCAGGCCGGTGGCGCAGGGTCTTGCAACGGCGTCTGCAGGCGCGTTCGCGCTCACTGGTTGGTGGCCGCGGGCACCTGGGGGAGAAGCTGGCCTGGCCCTGGTTTTCCGCGGCTGCGGCTGAGACAGCCGCGCTCCGCAACTGCATGGATACGGCTAAGCCGTAACACTGCGGTCGGAGCGCGGCTGTCTCAGCCGCAGCCGCGTGCGCAAGCCGGTGGCGCAGGGCTTTACCCCCACATCGGCCGGCGCGTTCGCACTCAGCCTTTGGTGGTCGTGGAC
>Ga0105047_10015746_pt1 | contig 11899 bp, 11 predicted proteins | sample MAT04_FD_78384 | JGI IMG/M metagenome (GOLD analysis project Ga0105047, IMG submission 78384) | Freshwater microbial communities from Lake Fryxell liftoff mats and glacier meltwater in Antarctica - MAT-04 (megahit assembly) | ecosystem: Environmental > Aquatic > Freshwater > Ice > Liftoff... | reverse complement strand
GCAAGCAGTTCTGTCAAAGCTTTTCGCTCATACTCCAAAATCTCCGTCTGTTGCTGAGTCACGTATGCAATAGCACCCATAGTAGGGGTTCCGTGAAAAGCAAATGCATCATAGGGTTGATCTTTCAAATCCTGTTTGGCATTGGCAAACATAGGGTAGTCTCCGGCTCTTCTTGTGATCGCCTTAAATGGCTCTTTCGACTTCATAATACCGTTTAACTGAATAACGTGTTTATCCAACGCCTTCTGGTAAATTAGAGCCAAACTACTGCCCTTTCCGTTCTTCTCATTTAACATTAGTTCGTCTGCGTGATGAAGGTCTTGAACGATTTCCTTTAGTGCTACGCCCTTTTCATCAGTCGACATTTTTACCTTTACCTCGTCCATGTAAGAAAGGGTTGCTTTCGTAAGGTCTCTTACTTCCTTAGCTTTCTTTTTTGTGTCATCTACCAAGTCACTTTTTACAGTTGAACCCTGAATGGCTTCCACCAATTTATCATTGGACTCCCGCGAATCCTTGACTAAGTCCACTAAGGTTGAATTGATGATGGCAAATTTCTCGAGTACAGCACTACTAACGTTAAGCGCCAAAAGGGCGGTTAACACCATGTACATCATACCGATCATCTTTTGCCTGCCTGTTTCCTTTCCACCTGCCATGTCTAATTAGTTTAAATTGTTAGAATCGTATCTTAAAAACGGCAAATTCAATTAATTACTTCCCTTCATGGCAGTAAGCATACTACCATAAACTTTGTTCAAGGCAGTTAAGTTATTGGTCAAGCTACCCAACTCAGAAGTAAACTTCGCTGTGTTGTCCCCCACTTTAGAAAGACCTTGCATCGCACCAGTAAGACTTTCATAGAACTTGTTCATATTCTTCACATGAGAATCTGCATCCTTCAACTCCATTTCATAAATGGTATTCAACGCAGCCAAGTTCTTCGTTACCGCCTTAACCTGATTGTGGTACTCACTTGAGTCTTTTGATGCATCTGCCATAGCGCCAACAGCCTTCATGGCAGTACCGTAGGACTTGTTCATTTCAGTAAGCGAAGCAGAGGCAGCTTGCACATTTTTTGCATAATCATTTGTTGCTACAGCCGCATTAGAAAGATTGCTCATCTGTGAAGCTGACGTGGCCAAATTGGTCAGTCCCTTGCCCAAATTATCCAACAGATTTTGATCCACTTTGGCGGTTTTCAACATCTCATCTATTTTCAACAATGGCGACTCACCTGATGGCTTATTGCTTATTTTGGTGGCATTGGGATTTACCGGGCCTTCGTAGTCTTCAGCCAATTCTGGATACACTTTTGCCCATTCGATTTCTGGATGCTTGGGTTCAAAAGCACTTAAAAAGAATATCACAGCTTCCGTCCCAAGTCCTAAAATCAACATCTCATTTGCGCCTTCCCAGTGCTGGATTTTGAAAAGAGCACCCATAATAACGACCGCTGCACCAATCCCATATATCTTGGGCATAATGGCCGTAAATAATAATTCCGAAAATCCGCCTTTTTTCTTTGCCATGTTCTATACAATTTAGGTTAGTCTTAGTTTTTATAAATATAGGAGTAGTTTTGAATTATTGAAATTCTGTACCGGATGAACGACCCAAATTAGTCATGGCGCACCGGAAACCGATATAAGCACGAGTCGAGTCTTTATACTCATAAGTACGCGTTCCTGTTTCCAAGTAGTAAGCCACATCCTTCCATGAACCACCACGAGTGATCTTTCTCGCATTATATGTTTCCTTTGAATTTCCGTCCTTGTCATAGGCGTTTTTGTCTATGTATTGTGGATTCAAATCCCAAACGGTGGGAACGGACGCTGGATAAAAGTCGTCTAAACACCACTCCGCCACGTTTCCTGACATATCTACAAGTCCGTAATCGTTAGGGAAATAAACACCTACGGGCGAGGTGTATGCGAAGCCGTCATCGAAATAATTTCCTCTACCGGGTTTGAAATTAGCTAACATACAGCCTTTTGAATTTCTAATATATGGATTACCCCAAGGATATTTATTCATGTCTCTTCCTCCTCTTGCCGCATATTCCCATTCTGCCTCAGATGGTAAGCGGAACGCTGGCATAGGGGGCTGATCTCTGTTTACCTTTCTCCATTCGTTCAAGAAAGCCGTTCTCCAACGACCAAAGAATGCAGCGGCCTCCCAACTCACACCCACTACCGGATAATCTGAATAGCCGGGGTGTTGCCAATAATAGTTCACCATTGGATCGCCCATGTGATGAGTAAAGTCTTTCATCCAAACCGTGGTATCAGGTGCGTACTTAGCTTTGAATTCAGTTTCGCTAGCTACTGCTGGGAAGTAGGTTGGAACACCCGCACCATCTGTAAATGCTTTTAAATATGTATCAACAAATTGCAAATACTCATCATTGGTGATCTCTGTCTCATCCATGAAAAGAGGCCCAATTGTAATTTGCTTGTTAAAATTGATTTGGGTGGAAGCAGGATCTTCATCGGCCTGCCCCATGTGAAACGTACCGGCTGGAATTGGAACCATGCCGAAAGGCGTAATCTGGGCAAACCCAGGTCTCCGTTCGATAGCTGATTGTCCAACCACTTCGCCAGAGGGATCACCCGCGCCTCCTTTTTTACCAATTCCTAAAAGCCCGCAGCTAGCCACAACTGAGGTGATTGAGAGGATTAAAGCATAGTACAGAACTCTCTTAAAAACCATTTTCTTCATAAGTCTTTTGTTATTACAATCGCTCCTTACAATTTTTTTTTAGTTGTAACGAACGGGTTCGAAAGTTATTCTTTTTCGCCTTTTAAAATTAACACCGAGGCACCAAATTGGACAATTTCTCAAAAAAACCAAAATTATTTTTCATTTAGTGCCTATAACGGGGGGTACGTACTACCTTTTTACCGCTACCCGGGTTTACGGGTAGTTCATAAGTTAGCATCAATTCATGTGAAGTAGGTCGCTTGGCGGCTTGATCTTGAATGACATAATCTAATCCGTAACCAATCTTTAATGATTTGTCTTTTAGCAGGCTGTACCCAAACATGAGAATCGCAGCCTCAGAGGAACGAAATGAAAGCCCCCCCCACATGGTATCTTTAAAATAGGCAATGCCACCTAGGTTGACCGTAGTTCTCGTAAAATCAGATTGAACGATCGACATGAATTGAAATTTCAAGTCAAAATTAAGTTCATAAAAATAGCCACCCGTTACATAAAGATGAGTTTGAAGGGAGTTGCGTTGGCTTAGGCCGAAGTCAAATGTGGAGCGAAGCAGATGATTAAAACTTACGCCCACGTAGTACTTTTCTTTCCTCCAATAGATACCCGTTGCCAGATCAGGACGTATTTGAGATTGCGATCCCCGCTTGTCTCCCAGCAACGGATCATTTGGATCAATGAACCGATATTGGTCAAAATTGATTGTCTGGGAAAAAATACCTGCCCTTAAGCCAAAACTTAACTTGCCGTCTTTCACCCCTAAGTGATAGGCATAGGAAGCTTGAGCCTCTAAATTATTCTGTGGCCCCAACTGGTCGTTAACAATGTGAGCTCCAAAACCACTATTTAATTTGAAAATGGGCGAAGTTATGGAGATTATTTGGGTGGTAGGGGCGCCACCGCCACCTACTGTGGGGGCATAGCCCAACCATTGACTTCTATGAATGGCCGTTAGTTTTGTCACGCCCTCTACTCCAGCAAAGCCGGGATTATAATAAAGGGTGTTAAACATATAATGAGTAAACTGCGGATCTTGCTGACCAAAGGCAGTGCCTGCTAGCGAGAAGATCAACACCGAACACAGAATAAATCTCATTACTTTTTAATATCAATACAAAAGGAATCTTAAAGATAAGTCAAATAAACAAAACCAGACAAGCGAATGTAATTAAAGAGTAATAAAATGTGAACTTAACTAAAAACGTAACAATGAAGTGATTATTTCGGACCATCAACTGTCGCCCTGAAAAACAGATCCAGTTATAATTTTATGCCATTCGCCTTTTTAATATAAATCTCCAATGCACCAGTCATAGATGGGGCATTTGGTTGCGGAACCTCAATATCTAGAAACAGCCCCGCATCTTTCACAGCCTTTGCGGTGGATGAGCCAAAAGCGGCTAAGCGGGTATTGTTTTGTTTATAGTCAGGAAAGTTAACAAAAAGTGAATTGATCCCTGACGGGCTAAAAAAAGCGAGAATGTCATAATAAACATTCTTCAGATCGTTGAGATTGGCAGCTACCGTGTGGTTGATAACGGCTTCGGTAAAATTGTATTCATTCTCCCGCAGGAAATCTGGGATATCATTCTTTCGAATATCGGAACAGGGAAAAAGAAATTTTTCGTTTTTGTGTTTCTTAATTATCTCCAAAAGGTCTTTTGTGTCCTTTAAGCCCGCGAAGATTTTTCGTTTTCGAATGACTATATATTTCTGAAGGTAATTGGAAGTCTGATCGGAGATACAGAAGTACTTCATATCTGCGGGCATCTCCAACTTGAGCTCCAGGCAGATTGCAAAAAAATGGTCTACCGCATTGCGACTCGTAAAAATAATTGCGGTGTGCTGAAGAATATCTACTTTTTGTTTGCGGAATTCTTTTGCCGGCTCTGGTTCTACCTGAATGAACGGCCGGAAATCAATTTTCAGGTTGTACTTTTCAGCGAGCTTGAGGTAAGGTGAGTTAACATCAGTAGGGGCCTCCTGGGTCACCAGAATGCTTTTTACTTTTCGCATTCTGTCAGTCGCAGTTTCTGTCATATCAGCACGTATCGGTTGGGCTTAGTAGAAAAACACCTTAATCAAGACCATCAACGGGATGATTTCGGATGCGCAAAGGTAGGAAAATAAATGAAAAAAATGGAAGGGCATGCGAGCCGTGAGTTTGAAATAAGTCGCTACTACACCGATTGTGAAGACAATTGAGAGGATCGTGAGCAAATGAAAAAAATAATTTTGCTCTCTAATATTGAAAATGAAATAAACGAGACTAATGGCCGCCAGCAACGTTACTGCACTCAAGATAACTCGCACAAAATTAAAAAACTGAATTCTCACCGTATCGCGAAACCCAAAGAGCGCACTGAGTAAGACAAGCCAAAACAGCTTAGCAATGAGCAATCCAAACACTATACTTGAAAGGACAGTCCACTGCCAAAAACCTAGCGCTGTAGATTGAACCAAAAATTGCTGGGTAAGTGAAACCCTACTTCCCATCAAATGGAAAGAGGCCAAAAGCAACAATCCTAAAAAGAAACTGGCAAAGAGGTAAATCAATATGTTTACACTTGAGGCAATCCTCAACGTAAGGGTGCTCTCATCTCGGTCTTGAAACGAAAACAGTTTCTTAAAATCAAGGTAATCTAATGTTAACATAGCATTTGTTCGTAAAAACAAAATAAACCCGATGATCAGTAGCAACGAAGCCAAAATAGTGAAGTCAAGAAAATAACTCCCTTTCCGTACTACCAATGCATCTTGAGCCAGCGAGGGCTTCGATTCGATCTCCGAAAACAGGTGACTAACGCCCTGTGGCGAAAACAAGCCGATGAACAACTGATGTGAATAAATCTTGGATAGACTGTCAATCGAAAAATTGGCTTTACCCGTATTTTGCGAAATCAATTTGCCATCAACAAAAACAGAATAGGGATGCTTTCCGTAAAGGGATAATCGGTTGCCTTTTTGTCGCTTGCCATCCACCCAGAAAAAAATGGATGTAGTGGCCTTGTTGTCGTATCGAAAAAGTTGGCCTGATTGATTTACCAACCATTGACCTTCTAAGTCATTCCCTTGCCGGTCATTTCCTTGTGCGAAGGAAATCAAAGAAAGCATCCAAAGAAGAATAGTCAATCGCACCGAAAAAGATATTTGGCAAAAGTATCAGAATTGATCGGCATAACCACACGGGATCAGATTTGCTTGCCAAAATGTTAATACCTTTGAAGCCATTTCATGGCGGGCCTTTATATTCACATACCTTTTTGCAAACAAGCTTGCCACTATTGCGACTTTCATTTTTCTACCAATCAAGATCAACGAACGCGCCTTTGTCAGGCAATTGCCAAGGAAATAAACTTGCAACATTCCTATCTCGACAATGAACCAATCCACACCCTTTACTTTGGTGGCGGAACGCCTTCTTTACTATCGGGTGAAGAACTAAACATTATTTTTGAATCTGTTCATAGTCATTTTGTTGTTGACGATGATGCGGAAGTTACCATGGAGGTAAACCCGGACGATTTGACAACTGACAAATTGAAAGAATTGAAAAATTTTGGAGTCAATCGTTTGAGTGTTGGCATTCAATCCTTTAATAATCCTACATTGACTTTCTTTAACCGTGCCCATTCGGGCGAGCAGGCAATCGAGTCCATTCACCGAGCGCGGACTGCGGGCTTTGACAACATCAGTATTGATTTAATCTACTCGGTGCCGGGTCAGGCAGAGGATATTTGGAAAAAAGATATTGAACAGGCAGTTGCACTTCAGCCCGAACATATTTCTTCCTATTCGTTAACCATAGAGGAAAAAACCGCTTTTGGAAAATGGCAAAAGACGGGTAGGATAAAACCATTGGATGAAAATAAGGCCGTAGCTGACTTTGAAGTTTTAATGGACATGCTTAACTCAAGTGGATATGAGCATTACGAAATTTCCAACTTTAGTAAGCCCGGCTTTCACTCAAAGCACAATAGCAGCTATTGGCGGCAAAGGAAATATCTGGGTCTAGGCCCAAGTGCGCATTCGTACAACGGGGAGACCCGGCAATTCAATGTCGCCAACAATAGCCACTACATCAACGCTATAATAAAGGGGGAAGTGCCTTTTGAGATCGAGCAACTTAGTCGAGAAAACAAAATCAACGAATACATCATCACTACCCTGCGAACGAAGTGGGGCTGTGATCTTTCTTACCTTGAAAAAAACTTTGGGTATTCAATCTTTGAAACACCCATACTTCAAAAATTACTTGTGCAAGAACTTATCGTTCTGAATAAAACGATTATGACGCTTACCAAGAAAGGCAAGATGCTCGCTGACCAAGTTGCTATTGAATTATTTGTTTCTGTCTAAAAATCAACCAAAATCGAAATAGAATCACTAATTTTCTGCCATGACGGAGGATGAAAAGCGAGTCTATATGCTTTTGAAAGCAGTTATCTATCATTATCATGGGCTAGATGAACTGGAGCGTATTGATTTAGAAGAAACCTCCCAGCGGCTCGGTGCTCATGACGCTTTGCAATGGGGCTTGGATTTCATTGCCAAAGACTACCTTACCTCTTTTGATCGTGCGCGAATCTACCTCAATGAAATTATTGGCGACTATACTAAAGAGAAGCGGGTTGAGCTAATTAACATGGTTTGGCAAGCTAACAACCTAAAAGGCTACGTAACAGAAATGGAAGCCACGGCCATGCTTAAACTCGCCAAAGATTGGAGTGTGGAGAAAGAGCTGATTGAGTTGGTGTTGAAGTAATTTTTGTATTTTTAGATTATGATCTCAAATCAACTTTTGAAAGGACGGATTCTTGAACGTTTGACAGACGAGGAGTTTTTTCATTTTTGCCAAGACAATCGTACTTTAAAGTTTGAAAGGGATGCAAAAGGATTAATTTTTATTATGTCTCCAACTGGTTTCAATACAGGTAGGCGAAACATTTCTATTCTCGAGCAGTTAAGTGCGTGGAGTAAAAAAATAAATTAGGAATCGCTGTAGATTCAGACACTGGATTTTACCTCCCGAATGGCGCTATGCGAAATCCTGATGCTGCATGGGTGAGTCATGAACGATTAAAAAAAGTAAGTAAAGAAGACCTAGAAAAATTCCCTCACCTGTGTCCCGATTTTATTGTAGAACTTCGATCGAAAGGGGTTACAATTAAAGAGCTGAGAGAAAAAATGTCGGAATGGATCGTGAATGGCTGTCGGCTTGGTTGGCTGATTGATGCCGATGAAGAGATCGTCTATGTTTATCGCTCGGGTAAACGGGTATCTACTCATACTAATTTTAATAAATCTATTTCAGGTGAGCCCGAACTGCCTGGCTTTAAGTTACTACTTTCTGAGCTTAGGGTATAAATCCTACAAACTCATCATATCCTTAAACTTAGCCGCCTGCCTGCGGCTTACTTCCACTTTGTCGCCACCCTTTAATCTCACCATGAGACCGCCATTGAACCAAGGCTCAATACCCTCTACCCAACTCAAGTTTACAATATGTTTGCGGCTGGCCCGGAAGAAGGCACGTTCATCCAATTTCTCATCGAGTGCATTCAGTGATTTGTGGATCATTGGGCGGTTATTGTCAAAATACACTTTAATATAGTTTCCATCTGATTCAAACATGCGCACGTTGGCCAAGGTCACAAACCAACAACGCTCACCATCTTTTACAAATACCTGATCTTCCAATCCTAACTTCTTTTCTTCACTTCGTCCGGTTTTGACCCGCTCTTTCTCCAACACTTTATGCACTGCTTCGCTCAACCGTTCGGCAACAATCGGCTTTAATAAATAATCCAATGCATTTACTTCAAATGCTTTTAAAGCGTGTTGGTCATAGGCTGTTGTAAAGACCACCATGGGAGCAGAGTCAAGCGATTCTAATAATTGAAACCCGGTGCGCCCCGGCATTTGTATGTCCAAAAAAAGCAAATCCGGATTGAGTTCTTCAATCATTTTCTCCGCCTCGTCTGCGTTGGCCGCTTCGCCCACTACCTCAACAGAAGGGTGTGCTTCCAACAACTTCATCAACTCCTTTCGCGCCAAGCGCTCATCATCAATAATTAGTGCTTTCATTCTCTCGTTGTGTGCAAATGTGGAATAATGATCTCTGTTAAGACAAAGTTATCTTTTTCATTAGTGATTGCGAAGTGGGCTGCGTCTCCATACAAAAGCTTCAACCGTTGAATGGTGTTAGGTATACCGAGCCCCGCATGAGTCCCGAGCCCATTAACGTAATGCCCGCTATTTCGGATACCTATTTTTAATACATCGTCAACAATTTGCGTGGATAGCTGAATTAAGCCTCCTTTGGTGAGCTTGCCGATGCCATGCTTTACCCCATTCTCTACCAGCGTTTGGATCATAAGCGGTGGGACCAGAAAATCGTTCGAGCCGTCAGCGATGTCAAATTCAACGCGAAGGCGCTCTTCAAAACGAATCCCTTCCAGCCCCAAGTAATCTTTCACCATTTTCATTTCCTCCTCAAACCGGGTGAGTCCTCGCTTTTCAATGGTAAGCGAATTTCTTAGAATGCTCGATAGTTGGTTAATGGCCAGCTTGGACTTTCGCGGATCCTCATCTACCAATGCCCGGATGCTGTTCAGCGCATTGAAAATAAAATGAGGGTTCAGTTGGGATTTCAGATTGCTGAGTTCAATCTCCTTCACGGACGATTCGTATTTTAATGATTTATTATACCGTTCAAAGTAATTATAAATAAAGTAAAGTACTGACCATAAGAAAAAAATAATGGCATAAAATACAGATTGACCAAAAAATACAATGGGATCAAGTGCCACCGATTTTTTAAACAACCCAAGGGGAAGCGAAACCGGAATACGCAGCAAATACATCATCGCGCCCAGCGCAAACACACCCGCTATTACCCGAGGGATCAATCTCGGAAATCCAAGATTAAGCCATTGCCATTTTAAAATAAAATATCGAAATAAATGAGTCAGTGATAAGCAAAACAGTGCCTCGTATACCAAAAATAAAATACGGGGCGTGCTTACCTCTGCCCGTTCAGAGTTGAAAATGGAAGCAACAATTTGAATGGAGGCAAACAAAGCCCAGCCGCCTAATTGCATACTCCAATACAGTTTGTTTTTATTGTTGATCACGCGCATAAAAGTAGAAATTCGTTTCGTGGTAAAAACGAAAGTTACACTGGAGGTAAATTACGCCAATTCCGGCTTCAAAAACTTACCCGTGTAGCTTGCTGGATTTTTAGAAACTTCTTCGGGTGTGCCTTTGGCGATGATGCACCCGCTTTAGGCATTGAGCTTAGACTTTGTAATGACCAAAACAAGAATGCACCAATATGGATTCTTCCGTCACTCTGTATATCAATCGATGTTCATCGTTGATTCTCCTAGACCAAAACCCTGTGAAATTTCCTTTTAATGGCTCTGGTTTTCCTAATCCATGAAACGGGTTTGATTGAATGTCTTCTAGAAGCTCAAAAATTTTAAAAGCTAATTTTTGATTGCCCGATTTATATTGGACTAAGTCTTTGATTGCATTGGGGGCAAATACAATCTTTTTCATCAAGTCTATTCCTTGATAAAGCTTTCTAGTTCCTTCATCGTGAAGGTTTTTCCTTCACCTGATTCAATATCGAGCACTGATTTGTCAAGCCTGTTCAAATACTCTTCGTTGGTTTCAATCGCTGAGGAATCGCGATCATGCACGGCAATTGTTACAAAAGCATCTCTTTGTTTAATCAAGTCCTTAATTTTTTTGAATAATTCTTCATTAAATTCAGAAGAGCGTATTTTAATGATCGCATCCATGGTATCTAGTTTCAACAAATTTAACGATTCGAGATGAATATCAGCCAAATGATGTATGAAAGAGTCCCATAAGAACTAAACTTAAATCACTTTCATATGCCTACTTATTGCTATTTAATTCAGGCTTCAAAAACTTGCCCGTGTAGCTGGCAGGATTTTTAGAAACTTCTTCGGGTGTGCCTTTGGCGATGATGCGCCCACCACCTGCTCCACCTTCAGGACCGAGATCAATAATGTAATCAGATGATTTGATCACGTCCATGTTGTGCTCGATCACCAATACCGTGTTTCCTTTGTCTACCAACTTTTGCAATACATCCAGCAAATGGCTGATGTCTTGAAAATGCAAACCTGTAGTGGGTTCATCCAATATATAAAGTGTTTTGCCCGTATCGCGTTTAGAAAGTTCGGTTGCTAATTTTACACGTTGTGCTTCACCACCCGAAAGTGTAGTGGCATGTTGTCCCAGTGAAATATATCCGAGACCTACTTCATTTAGGGTTTCAATCTTGCGCAGGATACGCGGAAGTTTTTCGAAAAAAGTAACCGCTTCCTCCACCGTCATATCCAACACATCCGAAATAGATTTCCCTTTAAAGCGCACTTCCAATGTTTCGCGATTGTAGCGTTTGCCCTTGCACGTTTCGCAGGGCACATATACATCGGGCAAAAATTCCATCTCAATTAGGCGCAAGCCGGCACCTTCGCATGTTTGGCAGCGCCCACCTTTTACGTTGAAAGAAAAACGGCCGGTTTTGTAGCCCCGGATTTTTGCCTCGGGCATCTGAGAAAACAAATCGCGAATGTCAGTGAATACACCCGTGTACGTTGCCGGATTCGACCGCGGGGTTCTGCCAATGGGAGATTGATCCACTTCAATCACTTTGTCGATCAACTTCAATCCATCAATTTTTTTATAAGGCAGTGGCGCTTGCCGCGAATTGAAAAAGTGTTGATTTAAAATTGGGAAAAGGGTTTCGTGGATCAGCGTAGATTTCCCGCTTCCCGAAACGCCTGTGATGCAGATAAATGTGCCAAGTGCTAATTCGAGATCAACATTCTTTAAGTTGTTTCCTGTGGAGCCGAGCAATGAAAGTTTCTCGCCAGTGCCTTTTCTTCTTTCTTTAGAATACTTGATGCCCATTTTTCCACTCAGGTATTTGGCGGTGGTGCTATCAATCTTTAAAAATGTTTCGGGGTCGCCTTCGGCAACAATATTTCCTCCATGTCTGCCAGCACCGGGGCCCACATCGATAATGTAATCTGCCTCCAGCATCATTTCTTTATCGTGCTCAACTACGATCACTGAATTTCCTAAATCACGCAAGTCTTTGAGTGCTTTGATCAACTTGGCATTATCTCTTGCATGT
>Ga0105047_10015743_pt1 | contig 11900 bp, 8 predicted proteins | sample MAT04_FD_78384 | JGI IMG/M metagenome (GOLD analysis project Ga0105047, IMG submission 78384) | Freshwater microbial communities from Lake Fryxell liftoff mats and glacier meltwater in Antarctica - MAT-04 (megahit assembly) | ecosystem: Environmental > Aquatic > Freshwater > Ice > Liftoff... | reverse complement strand
CGTCACTGCCATGAACGCGCTCGACGCCGCAGTGGTGCTCGATCCGAAGAATACAAAATATCTCTGCGACGCAGGTCTCGCGGCGCTCAAGGCTGGAAACATCGACAAGGCGATGCGTGCCTGTTACGCCGCATCGATCAAGGCCCCGGCCGTCGCGCGATATCAGAGCGCGCTCGGTGATTGTCTAAGCCGAAACGGGAACATGCCCGAAGCGTTGCAGGCGTACTCGCGCGCATCGAATTTGGAGCCCAACAACCCCGAATACATCCACAATTTGGCCGCGTGCAACCTGCGCGCTGGAGCCTTCCGCAAGACGATTGAGATCGTCGAAGAGGCGATCCGCATCCGGCCCACGACGTCGGCATACTATTGCACGCGCGGCCTGGCCTACGAGCAGACACGGAACATCAAGCAGGCGCAGCAGGATTATCAGCGCGCCATTGTTCTGGATAAGCAGAATGCGTACGCCTTTTACTTGCTTGCCGGCACCTATAGCGATCCCGACGATCCCACCTTTACCAATGGCTACGAGGCGGTCATGGCCGCCAGTCAAGCCGTTAAGTTGACGCAGGAACGGCACGCTCAATATCTGATGGGCCTGGCGCGGGCACTCCGTGCCTCCCACGATTACGATCAAGCCATCGTCATCGCCAAGCAGGCTGTGGCGATGGAACCGCGCGACGATTATCGGATGGAATTGGCCAAACTTGAGAAGGGCAAGAGAGAAGGATTTTAGTCATGCCGGACGCTCCGGCTAAAGAAAATTGAAAGCCTTAGCTTCGCGGAGTACTCTCGCGGGACGATGAGCACACCTGTCTTTAGGTCCAGGCGAAAGAAAAAAGTTGAGCCGGCGGCAGTCTCCGCCGGGACGCTGCCGCGAGCGCCGGTGCCGCTGCCGCGCGAGGGCATGCCGCCGATGTCGCCGCGCGCGCGGCGCCGTGCCCGGTTGCTCAATATGCCGATGCAGGCGTTCGATCTGCCGCCCGAGGGCCGGCGCATCACCGAGCGCGACGTTCTGGCCGCGGCCGAGGCGCTTGCGCGGCTTGACGATGCAGCCAAGTCGCGGCTGGCCAGCGCCGAGCCGCGCTGGCCGGGTCAGCGCGTGCCGCTCAGTTCGCTGCGCCGAAGCATCTCCGAGCACATGGCGTATGCGCAGTCAGTGATCCCGCAGTTCAGCGTGAATGTGCTGGTCCGCGCCGGCCCGGTGCTGGAGATGCGGAGACGTTTGGCAAAATCGTGGGGACGCAAAGCGGTTCCGGCGATCGACGATTTCTATCTGCGCGCGCTGGCCATTCTTCTGGCGCAGGAAACCTTCAAGTCATTTCGCGGATTGATCGACGGGAATGATGTGGTCTATCGCGGAGCCATCCACCTGGGCTTCGCCGTCTCCATTAAGGAGAGTACGCAGGGCGGCGTAATCGTGCCTGTGCTGCAATGCGTCGACCGCCTGAACCTGAAAGAATTGTCGGAGAAAAGCCGCGAGCTGGCCACGCACGCGCGGCATCGCAAGCTCAAGACTGAGGAGTACAGCGGCGCGCTGATGACGATCTCCAATCTGGGCGACTCGGGCGTCTATTCGTTTCGAGAAATCGTCCGGCCGGGCGAGTCGGCGATCCTGGCCATTCCCGCGGCGCATCCACGGCAGATCTATGCGGCGATGGAAAAAAAGGGCAGGGGAGCGGCCGCGGTGAAAGATGTGACCACCGAGCCCTGCTGGGAATTGTCTATGAGTGTAGACCACCGCTTGGTCGACGGCGCTCTCGCCGCTGATTTTCTTGCCAGATTGAAAGGTCTTGTAGAGGATCCCGAGCGTCTATAGTATAAGGAATCGGGTTGGCCGTGGCGGAGACCCCCATGAAGAGCGACTTGGAATTGATAGCCGACTTCAGAAATGGCGACCCTAACGCCATTCAAAAAGTTGCACGCCGCCACCACGTCAGTCTGCTCAATTTTTTCTACCCGCTAACCGGAAACCGTAAACTTGCGGAGCGTCTGACTCACGACGTCTTCGAGCGCCTCTGCATCCAGGTGCAATTCTGTCCAGCGCCCGCCGAGCCCGTTCGAAAATTCATCATTACGCTCTATTTCGCGGCCTACAGTTCGTGGTTGATGCATCTTCAAAACGCTCCGCAGGCGCTGCCTCCGCCGCCCGGCGAGCCGCTTTCCGAAGAGTTGCAGCTTGCGCTTCTGCTTGCGCCACTGCCCAACGCGCTCAAGCCGCTGCTCCTTTTTAAAGACGTGGTAGGAATGGACTACGCGGAGATTGCAGAGTTGATTGGGATTCCGGACGCGGCGGTGAAGCTGCGGATCACCGAAGCCTACTCCATGCTGCGCGACGGATTGCGGGCCAAGACGCGACTGGCCGCGCCCGCCGGCCCGGCTCAGGAGTTGTAGCGATGCGCTGCGAGCAGAGTCTTTGCGAATTGACCGCGCTGCTGCATCATGAACTCTCCGCGGCCAACGAAGTTCTACTTCAGACGCATCTGGAGACCTGCACGCTCTGCCGCGACGAATTCATCGCGCTGAAATCCATCAACCGCGCGCTGCGGAGCATCATTCCCATCGAACCCGCTGCGAGTTCGCGGCGCGCGCTCGAACGGCATATCACGCGCTGCATCGAGGAGATACCTGGAAGCGACAGCCGCTCTGCATCCCGAAAGCCCGAGCCTGAATGGAAAGTGCTGGATCCCAAACCCAAGCCGCTTCTTCCGCCTGCGCCTGCGCCCGCGCCTGAAAAGATCAAAGCTCTGCCGCAGCCTTTTGCCGAGGAGATCGAGAACAAGGCGGGCTTGAGCAAGCCTGAAGTCGCGGCGCTTTCACCCTCCGCGCGCGTGGTCTCGGCGCGCCTTGAAAGCACGCGACGCCACGACTCGCAGCGGGCCGCCTGGAACGGCGCGATCGTGCTGCTTTCGATCTGCATCCTGATTCTGAGCGGCATCCTGGTCTGGACCGTCGGACATGCGCAGCCGCAGAACGATGTGGATAAGGCTCAACGCGCGGCATCGAGCCGCCGCTGGAACGACCGGGACTCGGCGAGTGCGCGCGGGCAGTGGTCGAACACGCTGATCAGCACACAGATCAAGCTCAACGATCAAACCGGCGACGCTATTTTGCATGTGCTGCCGCACCATGATCCGCGCGGCGGAGAGCTCTGCCTGATCGTCTACCGGCTCAGCGACATTACGGCGATTCAACAGAACGATAAGATCGACCAGGTTGCATTTAGAACGCTGATCGATTCGGCGCTGGTGGTGGAATCACACGACGGAAAATTCTCGCTGCCGCGCGAGCTTACTGAAAAGTATATCGGCGCGGCGCGGATTAAGGTTCTGACTCTTGAAGAGCGCATCGAGATATGGAGCGACGCACGGCTGAAGGCTTATTTAGCTGGCGGGCCGAGCTTCGATCCTACGGGGCAGAGTGAGACGCCGGCGGCCAACGCGTTTCCTCCCTCGCGATAATCGATTCAGTCGCTTCTTGAAAACGAAACTACAGTCGAACGTCGATATGCGATCGACGTTTCCGTCACTCGCCGCAGAGCTGCGACGGGAGATTAGCCGGGGGCTGCAGGAGTAAGAGGATTAACGTGAATCTCCAGCGGCACCCTCCGGGGCCGCGACTGTTTTTCGCCTAGTTCCGGGGGCTGCGCGCTATGGCGCTTGCCCCCGGCTAATCTCCCGTCGCCGCTCCGCGGCGAGAAACAGCCCGGCCAATCCCCCGTCGCCGCTCTGCGCGAGAAACGGCACGAGTGAAAAAAGCTTGGCAGAGTCTCCCTGTCGTAGAACGGCTACGTCCGCTCGTTTAAAGCTCATTCTTGATCTTCTTGAGATGCCAGAGGCGGACTTTTTTGAGATAAGTGTCGTACAGGCCGCTCTTGTAATCCGGGAAGGTGAAGTAGTGGCTGACCCACGAATCGCCGCGAAAACCCAAAGTGATCTCGGCGAAGATGCAGTCGTATAAATAAATGCGGTGCGCGAAATCTTTGGTTGAGGCCAGCACCAGTTTCGCGCCGGTCATATATCCCACATCCAAATTGATGGGCCGGTCGTAGCGGCCGGCCTCCGGCAGCGCGTTCTTGATCTGCTTTTCGACAGCATTGGTTCCATGCTTCCAGGCAGGAAGATCCGCGGAATCGGCGAGGGGTCTGAAGGCAAAAAATTTGCGCTTAAGGCCCAGGCCCATGCTTTCATTGTAGTACGCGGTCTTCTCAAAGGGGTAGAACTCGCTTTCCTGTCCGACGGGGCCGAGCAGCGCCTCAAGCGGTCCGCGAGCGCGTTCAAACAGTTCCGTGTCGCCGGAGAGCATGGCGACGATGGGCGTGGCGAGGGGTGGCGTTCGAAGTTCTCCCATATTTCGTATTTTAATTTCTCCATTCCTACTTACCATTACAGGCTTGGGGGTACTGCTTTGTCTATTTGTTTGCGTTTGAAATTTCAAGTCAGCTTGAGTCTTCTCCTCATGGTGGCGCTTGGCGGCGCGCCGGGATGGTGCGGGAACGCCGAGGTTCCCCCCGCTGCAGCGTCGGAAACCACACAGCGTCTGCTGGCAAAATTGGGCGGAGATCCGCTGATTTGTTTCTACACGGACGACGCGCGCGCCTTGCCCGGGAAGATGGCGCTGACCTACTTGAACAAGGCGCTGCACGATCCCAGCTACACGCGCGGCCTGGCCACTCTGCGCGCGATGATTCGCCAGGGCGCCGGCGCTGACGTTGCGGCGCTGTGGCCGGATTTCAGTCTGCATGTTTCCGGACCGATGGTGATGGCGATGCTTCCGGGCGACGCAGCCAAGGACGAGCCTGCATTTAAAGTAGTGCTGGCGGTGCTGACGCCGACAGCCGAGAGCGCCGTGCAATTGCAGACGTTGTGGCCGAAGGTTGCGCCGCAGAGCAACAAGCTTTTTTCGGCGCTGCGGCTGCTGACGGTGCTGCCCGAAGAGTTGCCAGCGATTGCCGCGCAGCCGCTGCCAGGCGGCGATCTGGTGATGCGCATACGGTCTCGCAGTCTGTCTGAGATGGTTGAGAAGTGGATGAAGGATGAGAACCACGAGCATACCAATCCGCTTGAATCCGTGATGCCGGCGATCAGCGAAATTGTCTACGAGGAAATCGAAGAACTCTCGCTCTCGCTGCGATTCAATGGCACTCGTATTAACGACGAATTGCGGCTGACCGCTTACAAATATCCCGATGAAAAGGACGCCGAAGAAGCGGTCTTTATGAAGTGCGTCGAGTGCATCAAGGAGAAGCCGGCGGTCTTCGATTCGCTGCTCGCGGCAACTCCGGGCGAGCAGGATCTGGTGCTGATTGGGCAGCTTCACATGGCGGCTCTGGGGGATAATCTGCAATATGGCGCGCAGTCGCTGGAGCGGTACATGCGCGGCAAAAAGTGGTCGCGCTCGGTGGGCGTGACGGCTGAAGCCATGGATTCCAAACGTTTCCAGTTTCTTTTTGACAGGCTGCAGGGCAGCTTCTCGCTCTCCGCCAAACCGGCGTTAAGCGGCGATCTGCGGCTGACGATGGCGACGGCGATCAATAACGCAAACGTGCAGGCGGTGCGCACGGATTTGCTGAAGGGACTGAGCGGCGTCGGGGCGGAATTCGAGAGTCTCGATGAGGCGCGAAAGATTGGCGGCGTCGCGCCGCTGGGTGCGACATTCCGCGGGCGCGGGATGTTCGGCGCACCGGTGCTCGGCTTGAGTCCCGGGTGGGTCTGGCTCTGTTCCAATTCCGGCGCCTACCAGGAATTGACGGGCGCGTTCAAGGTCGGCAAGACGATGGCTGCCGAGAGTGCTCGCGATAAGAAGGCTGACTTCTGGCGCAACGGCGATGCGGTGCGCCTGCAGATCGAATTCGAAAAAGTGATCCGCCTGGCGTATGCGGCCTGGCTGGTCTCCGGCGAGGAAGGGCTGTATCTGGGATCGTGGAAAGTTCCGGCGGAGATGCTGCCGCAGCCGCAGGTGTTCACCGGGTTGGGCGGTTACCGCGCCGGCATGAGCCGCGAGGGGCGCACGGTCAGCATCTATTCGTCGTCGACCATACCGGGCGGTTCGCTTCTGCTGGCGGCACTTTTGCAACGTTCGGCGCAGCAGATTGAATTTGCGCGATATCTGAACCGGCGTTCGCAGACTCAGCAGATTCCGCCCAACGCAGCGCTGCTGCCTCCGCTGAAGAATTCGAAGACCGATCCGCGGCCGGCGCCCCCTACGCTTGAGGGCGTGCCGCCGAAGATCGATCTTCAGGAAAAGCCGTGATGCTGCAACGCCTCCTGATTTTTCTTGGGCTGATGCTGCTGCTGACCATCGGGCTGCAGGGTTGCGGCCCGGTCACGTATTTTTCAATGGAAGCCCGCACCGTCAGCGGCAAGCCCTGCCTTGTGCTGCAGACCTTAAAGACAACCGACATGCTCAGCAGCGACACGCATTTCAATATCTATACGCCGAAGAATGAAAATCTGGATGAGTGGGAGACCGTCGTCGGCGACCGCCTGGGTTATGTGTTCGGAATTTATAAGACGCAGAAGCAGGACGGCGCAACGAGCACCGAGCAGCTCGGCATGCTCCATTTTTTGCGCTCTACTCTTTTTGATCTCAGCAAGACGCCGGCGGTGCAGAGCACCGAGGTGTTGCCGTTCAAGTGGCTGGCCGAAACGGGCGTTGTGCTTCAGAACAAGACGTATGTCTTCGGCGTGGATTTCGGCGAGGTTGATGAGACTCAAAATAAGTCGCGCACGGGCATGCTGAAAGTTGCGTCTTTCGATGGCCTGAAATGGGAAGTACTGGATCTGAAAGGTCCGGAAGTCTTAACTAAGGCGGGGTTCTCGCTGCAGGCTGTCGAAGTGCAGGGCGTCATCCACATTTTCTGGCGCGATGCGGAACTCGACCACAGTTTGCTTGGCGGGCTTGAAGGTCGGCGCACCATTACGGGCGGCCCCATCATGAGCGCACAGTTTGACGGACAAAAATTCGCGCCGGCCCCAATCCGCATCGAAGGCCTTCCGCGCGGCAACACCTCCTTCTGGAGCGAAGGCGAGAATGTGCATGTGCTGATTCAGACTCGTGCCAAGCCGGCGCTCTCGGTCAATGGTCCTTTGGAGATTTGGAAGATCACTCCGGCCGTACAGGATAAAAACTCCGCTTTGTCACCGGACAAAAACTTCAAAGATAAAACCGCCGTTCTGTCCCAGGTCAGTCGCCTGGAGAGCATCGACGCATCGCAGCATAAGGCGGGGCTTCTTCCATTTATCGCGGCCGAACGGCTCGTCTTTAATGGCCGCGAATTCATCGTTCGTTCCAACTGGCAGCTTTTTGAAATCTGGCGGCGCGAACCGGAGGCGGGGTGGCGGCTGATCAGTACCAGACCGCGCGGGATTCCGGTTTATGACATGGAATCGCGCCTACTTGCGGCGCTGGCGCTCTGTGTTGCTGCAGTCGTCTTCGGCGCGGGACTGGCGTATCACCGCCGCAAGCACGCGCAGTCGCTTGTCCGGAAAGTTCAGGCCAACGATCTTTACGCCACGCTGGGACTGCGTTCGCTCGCATACGCCATTGATGTTGCGCTGGTCATCGCTGTGGTATTCTTTTTCGAAACACAATTGCAACGCCCGTTCGTTGCACCGTTGAGCATGCTGGCGATCAGCTTGGAGCAGATGCCGCACTGGTCGTTCTTCGCCGGTTATATGGCCTACTTCGTTCTAGCCGAATGGCTTCTCGGCGCGACGCTGGGGAAGATGATTATGGGCCTGCGAGTAGTGATGGACGGCGGTAATCGTCTTTCGTTCTGGTCGGCGCTGGTTCGCAACCTGATCGGTTTTTACGAGCGCTCGCCGGTCGTTGTTTTTATCGCGGTGCTGATGATGATCTTTGGGCCGCGCCGCCAGCGCATGGGAGACCTGATGTCCCGGACGTACGTGGTGCAGAAGGGCGCTCTGGATGTTTTCAAGAAGCAGCGCGCTGCGGATAAGGCTCTGCGCGGAACGGCGGACGGCGCTTCGATTGATGCGCTGCCTTCGGTTGAAAACTGGAGTATCGGAAAAGAAAAAGACACGGCGGGGCAGGATAAGAAATAACCGTTGTGGAGTGGCGCGGGCGTCTCTGCCCGCGCGGTTCAGATGTTGCTATTGTGCAGGGCAGAGAGGCCCGCACGCACCACTCGAGAGTCATTTAAACAATCGTGAGCAAACTCCGGCTTATTCTCGCGTCTGCTTCTCCGCAGCGCCGCACCATTCTAACGGACGCTGGAATTCCGTTTGAGAGCATCGATCCTGGCGAAGTCGAAGAGAGCATCACGAAGGCTGCAACGCCGTCGGCGCTGGCCATAGCCAAAGCTCAGATCAAAGCAGAGTCCGTCGCCGCGCGGCTTGCGCCGCCGTTTCCGGCCATCGTCGTCGGCGTCGATACGCTGGTGGCGCTGGGCGATGAGATTATCGGCAAACCCCGCGACCGCGCGGACGCCATCGCGATTCTTTCGCGCCTCAATGCGTCGCGACATTGCTGCATCTCCGGAATGTGCCTGACGCCGACCGGACCTGAGACGGCCGCGCTGACGCGGCGCCTCTCGAGCGCTGCGACCTGGATTACGATGCGGACGATGAGCCTGCGGCAGATTGAAGAATACGTCGACGCGGGGCACTCCGACGGCAAGGCGGGCGCTTATGCAATTCAGGAGAACGACCGATTCATTGCCGCGCTGGATGGATGTTTCTTAAACGTGGTCGGATTTCCGCTCGAACTTTTCCGCGACGAACTGGACGCGGCGCGGAAGCAGTGGGGATTTTAGAGGCGCTTGACAGAACGGCGCTTCAGTTTATTTTAGATCCGGAATTGGCCCGACACATATACACTCCGAAGCAGCTCGCCTGAGCTCGCACGAAGAAAACCGGGCAAGATCCTGACCTCTGGAAACATTCACGAACAAAAATAAAACTTCCGCTGACGCGTGCGACCTCGCAGGCAGGATGCCTGCGCTACGTTACGTGAAATAACATGGCCGCAATGCCGGGTGACGCCGACATTGTGTTTAATGCCGTGGCCTTTTTTGAGAATTGCTCAATCGCGAAAACAAATCGCGTTATTGAGGCGGGGAGTTTTTGTCTGATCAGAAAAGCGTTAAGTAAGCACGGGCGGCAGCGACAACAACATGATGTGCAGTTTTGGACAGCTTTCGGAGAGCGATTTTCATAGGGGCGGCTGTAGTAAGGGGTGTGATAACGCGTCATGTGCACTTTATTTCGTGAATGCATGGAGGACTCGAACGAATTTCTGGTTTGAATTTCGTGCTGAATGGTTAATCTGCTTTCTTCGTAACCAGACGAGCTCCTCCTTATATAGGGGGTCGGAATTCAATGGATGGGCAGACCTTTCTGTCTGCCGAAGCATGAACGAGCAGACAGGAATGTCTGCTCCACCGCAGCGAAGCAAGGAGTTTTAATGGCGTACAAAGTTTTTCTCGCGCCGACCGGATCGGGAAACACGATCTTCGAAGGCGATGTCATCAATGGCTACACGACGCCGGATGCAAAGAGCGTGGTGCTCAAGTTTTATTCCAACGACCGCGGCTACACCTGCGGCACGTTCGGGCGTTCGGACAAGTCGGGGAATGTCATTGATGTCGGCGGCGCGAGGGCGCTGCGTGAAGAACTGCAGGGATTGATCGACAAGAGCGGCGCGACCCCGGGAAAGTTTCAGGCCTTCTCAAGCCAGCGTCATTTCTCGCTGGCCCGCGAAGTCGACGGCGCGCCGATGATCCTGGCGGTGCTGGGGACCGATCCGCGTTTCGGAACCTCATACCATCGCGGCGATGCTGAGGCGTTTAAAAAGATTCTGACGGAGTTCGACACGGTGCTGAAGACAATTGATGAAGTTGTTTCCGGAAAAGCACCGGCGGCGTAGCGCAGGCATCCTGCCTGCGTGAACCGAGTGCGATACCGGCAGGCTGGAAGTCTGCGCTACGTTACGAGGGGTGTGAATGAGTCAGCGGAAATTAGAAAGCCGGCGCGTGAAGGTGGCGCGCGAGATGGAACGCGCGGAGTTGGTCGGCGTGACGGCTCCGGTGGTACTGATCGAGAATCCGGGGCCGGAGCGCTCCACGGTTGAAGGCGCGATAGAGAGCTCGCGCGAATGGCTGCTCAACCGCCAGACGCCCGAAGGCTGGTGGTGCGCGGAGCTCGAGGCCGACACGACGCTCGAAAGTTATTTCATTCTTTTTAAGACGCTCTTCGGGCACCGCGACGATCCAAAGATTCCCAAGCTGGCCAAAGTCATCCGGAGCGAGATGCTGCCCGATGGCGGCTGGAATATTTTTCTGGGCGGCCCGCCGGAAATTTCGATCTCGTGTTTGAGTTACTTTGCGCTGAAGCTGGCTGGCATCTCCGACGACGAGCCCGACATGATCCGCTCCCGCGACGCCATCCTGCGCATGGGCGGCGTGACCAAGGCGAACACGTACACGAAATATTATCTGGCCTTCTTCGATCAGTACGATTGGGAGCATGTGCCGGCGATTCCGCCGGAGATGATTTTGATTCCGACCGTCAGCCCGTTCCATATCTACGATATGTCGAGCTGGTCGCGGACGATCTTCGTGCCGCTCTCTATTATCTACGCGCTGAAGCCGACATGCATCGTGCCGAAGGAATGCCACGTCGACGAACTTTTCGTGGGCGGGCGCGAGCATGCTGACCTGGCGCTGGCGCGCGACGAGAAGATGGTGACGTGGAAAAACTTTTTCCTGCTCACCGATAAGGCGCTGAAGATCGCCGAGAAATTTCCGATCGGAACGGCGCGCGAGTTCGCCATGCGCCAGGCCGAGAAGTGGATGATCGAACGCTTCAAGCTCTCCGGCGGACTGAGCGCCATTCTGCCGGCGATGATGAATTCGATGATCGCGTTGAAGTGCCTGGGTTACGCCGAAGATCACGAGATGGTCAAGCACGGCATCCACGAACTGGACATGCTGGAAATCTACGATCCGGCCGACGATTCGATTCGCGTGCAGCCCTGCGTCTCGCCTGTGTGGGATACCTGCATCAGCGTATACGCGCTGGGCCAGACGGGCCTGGATCAGAATCATCCGAAGATGAAGCAGGGCGCGACGTGGCTGCTCTCGAAGCAGACCACTTGCCCGGGTGATTGGGTCGTCAACAATCCCGCGCCGGCGGGTGGATGGTATTTCGAATTTCTCAATGAGTACTACCCGGACGTCGACGACACCTGCATGACGCTGATGGCGCTTGAGCACGCGAAGGCCTGGGAGAAGAGCGGCGACGCAAAGGGTTCAAAGCCGGTGGAGGAGCCTGCGATTCAGGCGGGCTTCAACGGATCGGAGGCGGCGGCACTCGGCTACAGCCACGCCGAACAGCGCGCGGCGATGGATCGCGGCATAATCTGGATGCTGGGCATGCAGAACGTGGACGGCGGCTGGGCCAGCTTTGATCGCGGCAACGATAAGGAATGGATGACCAAGGTTCCGTTCGCCGATCACAACGCGATGATTGATCCGAGCACTTCCGACATCACCAGCCGCGTGCTGGAAAGCCTGAGCTATCGAAACGAATTTCACCTGACGCGCTGCAAGGACGTCGCGGATAGTGCTTTGGTCGAGCGCAGCCAAGCCATTGTTCGGCGAGCGATCGAGTTCATCAAAAAAGACCAGGGCTCGGACGGATCGTGGTTCGGGCGCTGGGGCGTGAATTATATTTATGGAACCTGGCAGGTTCTGCGCGGAATGAAACTGATCGGCGAAGACATGAATAAGGGCTACCTGCGCCGCGGCGTGGAGTGGTTCAAGAAGATTCAGAACGCCGACGGCGGCTGGGGCGAGAGCATCGCAAGCTACGACGATCCGAGCCTGAAAGGGCAGGGGGAGTCGACGTATTCGCAGACGGCCTGGGCGCTGATGGGAT
>Ga0105047_10015739_pt1 | contig 11901 bp, 10 predicted proteins | sample MAT04_FD_78384 | JGI IMG/M metagenome (GOLD analysis project Ga0105047, IMG submission 78384) | Freshwater microbial communities from Lake Fryxell liftoff mats and glacier meltwater in Antarctica - MAT-04 (megahit assembly) | ecosystem: Environmental > Aquatic > Freshwater > Ice > Liftoff... | reverse complement strand
TTGAGATTTGAGATTTGAGATTTGAGATTTGAGATTTGAGATTTTAAAATTGGCGTTTAGAAATGAGCGTGGACAACACCCCGGAACATCCCCGCCGCTCTTGGTGGAGGCACCAGCTCAAATGGTTGCTCCTAGCCGTCCTCCTGCTCGCCTTCGTCTGGTTCATCCTCCCCTGGGCATTTCCCCTGCCACCGGGTCTTGTGGAAAAAGCCACCGGCTCCCCCGTACTCGCGGATCGCAACGGCCACCCCATCCGCCACCTTACCTTCAACGATTTCACCCGCTCCTCTCCCGTCGTCCTTGATGAAATCCCGCGCCACCTCATCGATTGCACGCTCGCCGCCGAGGACAAGCGCTTCTACCAGCACTACGGCATCGACGTCCTCGCCACCGTCCGCTCCGTATGGGATCTCGCCCGCCACCGACAAGTCGTTTCCGGCGCATCCACCATCACCCAGCAGCTTGCGAAAATCTCCTCCCCGCCCGCCCCGCGGAATCTCGCCTCCAAGTTCCGCGAGGCCATGATCGCCCGGCGCCTGGAAATGTCCTGGCCCAAGAGACGCATCCTCGCCGCCTATTTCTCCCGCCTCGATTACGGCAATCTCCGCATCAGCCCCACCGAGGCCGCCCGCTTCTACTTTCAGAAACCGCTTTCCGACCTCTCCCTCGGCGAGTGCGCCCTCCTATCCGGCCTCCCCCAGGCACCCTCCCGCCTCAACCCGATCCGCCACCCGGACCGCGCAGAAACCCGCCGCTCCATGGTGCTCGACCGCCTCGCCCGTCTAGGAAAATACGATTCCTCCGCCATCGCCCTTGCCCGCTCCGAGGCCGTCACACTCCGTCCCCTCCAGGAAAAAATCACCGCCCCATGGCTCAACCGCCGCCCCGGCTCCGGTGGGGAAATCCGCACCACCCTGGACCTCTCCCTCCAGAAAGACATCGAGGAAATCGTCTCCGAGGAAACCGCAAAACTCAAGGCATCCAACCTCCGCCACGCCGCCGTCGTCGTCATCGACAACGCCAGCGGAGACATTCTCGCCATGGTTTCCTCCGCCGATTGGTCGGATGTCCGGGGCGGCCAGGTCCACGGCGCGCTCACCCCGCGCTCCCCCGGCTCCACCCTCAAGCCCTTCACCTACCTTCTCGGATTCCGCCACCTCCACCATCTCCCCGCCACCGTCATCGCGGACATCCCGCTGCGCCTCCGCACCGAGCAGGGCCTCCAGCTCCCGGAAAACTACGATAGGAAATACCGCGGCCCCGTAACCATCCGCAGCGCCCTCGCCTGCTCGCTCAACGTCCCCGCCCTCCGTGAGCTCGATGCTCTAGGCGGCCCGCAAAAGCTCTACGACTTCCTCGGGAAACTCGGCGTCTCCACCCTCATCCAGCCCCCGCGCGAATACGGACTCGGCCTCACCCTCGGCAACGCACCCGTCCGCCTGCTAGAGCTAACCAACACCTACGCCACCCTCGCCCGGCAGGGGGATTTCCTCCCCACCCGCCTCTTCATGGACGAGGAAATCCCCTCCGCCAAGAACCTCATCGATCCCTCCGACACATGGCTCATCGCCGACATCCTCTCCGATAAATCCGCCCGCGCCCCGGCCTTCTCCACCGGCGGGCCGCTCGATCTTCCCTTCCGCTGCGCCGTCAAAACAGGCACCTCCTCGGACTTCCGCGATAACTGGTGCGTCGGCTACACCCCTGAATACACCGTCGGCGTCTGGGCGGGGAATTTCGAGAACCAGCCCATGAAAGGCATCTCCGGCGTCTCCGGGGCGGGACCCATTTTTCACCGCAGCATGGAACGTCTGCACAGGAACATACTCACCTCATGGTTCAAGGAGCCAGAGGGCATCACCCGTGTCCCCACCGATCCCCGCACCGGGAAAATCATAAGCCCTACAAGTCCAATAAGTCCTATCTCTGAAATTCTCCCTCAAAACCGCTCCATCCCCAGCGCCTCCCCCACCGACTACGATGAAACAGGCCGCGCCCTCCTCAGCCCCCTCTACCGGGACTGGTTCAACAGCCCATACAACACCCGCCGCAACGAACTCGCCCTCGATGAAAGCGCGGAAAACACCATCCCGTTGGAAATCGATCGCCCGAGAAACGGCACCACCATCCTCCTCGACCCCGAGATCCCCGGCAACAGCTCCGAGCTCAAACTCCTCACCAACCTCCCCGAGTTCGTCACGTGGTCTTGCCCCAGCTTAAAAATCACCGGCACCACCGCCATTTTAAAGGAAGGCACCCACACCCTCACCGCCACCGACACCCGCGACGGCACCGAGCACAAGGTCACCATCAAGGTAAGGAAGCTGTGAGGAACCATGGTTTTTGCTGGCTTGAAAACGATTCCGAAGCGACCATTGCGGTCACCGGGAGCCATGGAAAAGATCGTAGTCAAACGCACGCTCAGGGATTTCAGCACGCGCGGGAACCCTTGGAAAAACCGCAGCCATGAGGATCGGCTTGCGGCGATGCTTGAAATCTGCCAGACCCAGCAAAGCGATGGAACAACCGAACCAGCATTTCCGCGAGTTTTTCGGATTTCTCGAGGCAAGACTCGTAAAGTCGTGCGTTCCACCAGCGCGGCATCGCTCAAACGTTCGCCCTGAAAATGCCTATTCTCAAGACAGTCCTTCTACTGGTGGCATCGAACATCTTCATGACGATCGCCTGGTATGCGCATCTGAAGGAACTGTCGGCTAAACCGCTTATTGTTGCGATCCTGCTGAGTTGGGGAATCGCATTTTTCGAATATGCGCTTCAGGTTCCGGCGAATCGAATCGGCTACGGGACAGCGGGGGGCGGAACTAAAAACTGATGTCCATATCCGGCGGTTTGGAGAACCCTGCCAATCCTTTTCGTTGAAAGCGCCGCAAGATATGGACGGCTCGGAGAGGCCGTCCCTGCCTAGCTCACTCCGCCCGCCTGCGGATTTCCCCGTAGAGGGCGAGGTATTCCGGGGTGTCGATGAGGAGGAGGTCTGGCTTGCTGCTGCCGGCGGTCATGATGCTGACCTTGCCGTTGCGGAAGATCTTGTTCAGGGGGCCCTGGCTTTGCTGGAGGCTGTCCACGCGGTCGAGCAGGACGCTGGTCTCGTCCCGGAACAGGACGCCGGAGCTGACGACGACGCGGGCTTCCTCCACGCGGTAGCGCCAGCGTTTCACCCGGATGATGGTGAGCGGGATGGTGACGGGAAGCAGGACGATCAGGGGAAAGAGGAGGATGCTGACCAGAAGTAGCGCGGCGATGGCGGTGCCGACGGAGCGTTTCGACTCCAGGAGAACATCCGACCTTTCCGCAGGGATGGCTGTGGCGGATGGCTCCACCCGACCGGAGAGAATGTCATCGAGGAGCCTGCCGGACTCCCCCGCGTTTGGCAGCATTCCTGAGGTGAAGGAGCATTGTCTCATCATCGGGATCCGGCCTTTTGTCTGGGTCTGCTGGGCGTACACCTGTTCTTCCCCGGCCACGTAGATTTTCAGAGATCCCTCCTCGCCACCGGGGTAGCGGGTGGCGGAGATCCGTTTCACGTTCTTGTAACGGACGTGGTAGATGCTTTTCGAGATGACTCCCTGCTCGGCCTCGACGTGGTGCTCGTGGAAGCGGAGGCGCTGACGGGCGAAGTAGAGCCTCGCGTGAACAAATCCGATGATGCTGATGAGAACCGGCACCGCAAGGAGGAGGTAGATCATCTCATCCACCTGCGATGCGGTCACGGCGATGGCGGCGGTAAAGAGCACGAGAAGCACGACAACCCCAAGCCGGGCACGCAGCCAGGTGAGGAGGCCGAAGTCCGCCGTTACCTCGCAGGCATCCTCCGAAGCTTCCGGGATGCCGACCTGCCGCATCAGCGCGGGCAGATCCACATGCGAGCGATGCACATGGGCGAACTCCAGGGTTTTCCCCGATCCGATGGACCAGAACTTCAGTGTCATTGTATCGAACATTTTGTCCCAGAGGTTCCTTTTGATGACGATCCCGGTGATCTTTTCATAGGAAAACTCCCGCTCGTCCACCCGGAGGAATTTGTAGGAATGGCGGAGGGAATCGGGTCGCACGTAGTAGCGTGTGGACGCGAGGCGGATGAGGGAATTCAGCATCGCGATGATCCAGAGCGGAAACACGGGCAGGAGGAAGAGCTGGGGGACGAGCAGGCGGACGGCGTGGATCCGGTATTCCGCCATGCGTATGCTTGCGGTGGGGAGGGCATCCGGCTCGGCCTTGCGTGAGCGTTTCGGCACGGAGCCGGCGGAATCCTCCGTGCTGTGTCGCTTGCCGGGTTTTGGTTTTTTCCCTGCGGAAGAAACCAGTCGGTCGATGGCGTCGGAGAGATTGATTCCGTCTTTGAGGCGGCGGAACTTGATTTCCGAGCTGCTGCCCTGGCAACTGACATGGACATCATAGAGGCCGAGGATCTGGTCGGCAAGGGTGCGCTTGGTATTGGAGTCCGCGATGTTCTCGTAGGGGATGAAGGCGTGTTGGCGGGTGAGAAAACCTTCGTCATAGACGACGACATCGTTGAAGACCCGGTAGGTGCGTCTCCGCAGATCCATGAAGCGGAGAATAACGAAAATGATGACGTTCAGTAAAATTATCAGGAGAAGAACGGTTACGAATACTCCCGCGAGCGGAATTCTGGGTTCCTCATAGGCTTTGGTTACGGACGCGAAGAGAAAGAGGAAAAGAACGACGGAACTGCCCATCAGGCCGAGACATTCCACGATCACTCCGATGAGCGCCGGTTGCTCCTCGTGGAGAAGCTCCCGGTGGGTGAGGTCGTAGCCGTTGGCTTTCATCCGCTCGCGCATTTGCGCGTAGATGGTTTCGGGCTCATGGATCGCTCGCATGACCATGGGTTTGGCGGTCCCGGCAGTCTCGACGATGACATCGCCGACGCGGAAGAACTTGTAGCGCAGCCACGGGAGTTTCAACTTCACATGGGTGATGTTGCGCAGGTCGAATTCCGTCGCCTCGTCGCTGAACAATCCGCCGCGATGGCATACCATATGGGAGGACTGGAGGTGATAACGTTCCTTGCGGTAGGCGGCGAGAGCCGACAGGATGGTCAAAATGACGCCGACGGCAAACACCGCCAAAGCGGGCCAAGGCGGGCCTTCCGTGATCGCCAAAGCCCCCGCGGCCATCCCGCCGATGATCGCGGATACAATGAAGCCGATGACGATGCGGGGAAACAGGAAGGAGCCTTTCCGGGGCTTGAGATCGCAGGGCGGGAGCGGAGCCACCTCCTCCGGGATGACATCGGGCACTGGATTCTCGGGTTCGCGGGAAAGGAGATGGGAAATTTCCTCCGCAGAAATCCACGACGGATACTCCGGGCTCCACACCAGCGTCTCCGGGCGGATGATGCCCGTGGCGGCGAGATCCGCCATCGCGTGCAGCGATATGGGACCGGTCCTTTCGTTTCCCGAAGTGGCGTAATACCAGGTTCTGGCTTCCTTGTCAGACATTTGTGGCCGGATTTGATATGCCAAACTTCAAGCTATGGCACGACAAATCCGCAAGGCAGGATGCGGGAGAGATTCATTTTCCTACGCTCGCAAAAACGGCCTGAATCTCCTAGGCTCCAGCATGACTGTGGAAATTGACGAAATTACCAGGATCGCTCAAGACGCTCTCCGGAAGGCGGTTTCACTCGCTCCGGAAGCAAGAGTGGACATTGAGGAGATCGAAGAAGTCGCGCAGTCGGGGAATTTTCTTGTTACGGTCAGTTTCTGGAGAAAAGACAATCGCCCTACCAGTCCCCCGGGTATGGATTTAAGGACGCGGGTTGAGCAGGAAAAGAGATCGCTAGCGGATGATCTCCTGAATCCATGGCGGAAAAAGTTCAAAAGAGTTGAAGTTGATCCGCGGGAAGGTCGCGCAGTTGCTATCCGGATGTATGAGCCCCATCTCGAAGTGATTTGAACGAAAATTGCTTAGACCGGATTTTCAGATTTCGCGACAGCGGGATACTATTGGATACGAATCTTCTCTTGGTTTTCATTGTGGGAAATGTCGATCCGAACCTACTTGGCAGAAAGCGGACCAGCGGATATTCGGAGTACGACTATTATCAGATCGTCACGATACTGGAAAAGTTCAGTAAATTTGTAGTGGTTCCACAGGTTCTCGCGGAAACGGCCATTCTTTTGAAGCAGTGTGCGAGCGAGGTGGCGACAGCTCAGGATCTGTATGCCGAACTCGCAAGGTTCATACGGGATTCCAGGGTGCTGGAACTCCACCCGTCTTCAAAAGCCGCTGTCCAAATCCAGGCATACCGATGGCTGCATTACACGGATGTTGAGATCTTGGAAGGAGCTGGCAAAAAATTCCTGATTTTCACGACGGACGGCGGACTGATCAAAGAGGCGGGCGAGAACGCCCTACCTTTCGCCTGGATATAGGACGCGGGGTTAAGAAATCTACCTGCCCTTCCCCCACGAATCGCGGAGGGCGACGGTGCGGTTGAAGACGGCTTTTTGGCCGGGGATATGGTCTTTGGAATCGGTGATGAAGTAGCCGTTGCGCTCGAACTGGAAGGTGTAGCCGGCGGGTTCGTTGGCGAGTGAGACTTCGACTTTTGCGGAGACAGTGGAGACGGACTCCGGGTTAATGACGTTTAGGAAACCTCCGTCGGCGGCGTCCGGATCTTCTACGGTGAAAAGGCGATCGTAGAGGCGGACTTCGGCTTCGGCAGCGGTTGCGGCATCGACCCAGTGGATGGCGGCCTTGCAGACAACGCCATCCGGGGTGTCTTTGCCGGTGGTGTCCCGGAGGAGCATGGTGCGGACGAGAACGATTTCTCCCGCGTCGTTTTTCTCGAAACCGACGCACTGGATGATGGGGCCGCCACGAAGGCGGACGTATTTTTGCGGGGCGAGGCGGAAGTATTTTTTCTCGGGGATTTCCTGGAAGTCCTCACGCTCGATGAAGATCTCGCCGGAGAAGGAAATCTCGCGTTCACCAAAGGTTTCGTTCTGGGGATTGTTGGAAACTACTAGGGATGTAGTAGGTTCTTCGGCGAAGTTTTCAATAACGACTTTCAATGGATCGAGCACGGCCATGCGGCGGGGTGCGGTGGAGTTGAGGTGGTCGCGGATGTCGTGCTCCAACAGGGCGACATCGGTGGTGCCGTTGTATTTGGTGATGCCGATGCGTTTGCAGAAGTGGCGGACGGCTTCTGGCGGATAGCCGCGGCGGCGTATGCCGGAGATGGTCGGGAGACGGGGATCGTCCCAGCCGGAGACGTGTTTTTCCTGCACGAGCTGGAGCAGCTTGCGCTTGCTCATAATGGTGTAGGTGAGGCTGAGGCGGGCGAATTCGATCTGGCGGGGTGTGGATGGGACCGGGCAGTTTTCGATGAACCAGTTGTAGAGCGGGCGGTGGTTCTCGAACTCCAGTGTGCAGAGGGAGTGGGTGATGTGCTCCAGCGCGTCCTCCAGCGGGTGGGCGAAATCGTACATCGGGTAGATGCACCATGTGTCGCCGGTGTTGTGGTGATGGGCGTGCATGATGCGATACATGACCGGATCGCGCATGTTCATGTTCGAGGAGGTGAGGCCGATTTTGGCGCGGAGGACGGCTTGGCCTTCTTTGAATTTTCCAGCTCGCATGTCAGCGAATTTCCCTAGGTTTTCCTCGATGCTACGGTCGCGGTATATGGACGGGGTGCCGGGGTTCTGGACGTTTCCGCGATGGAGTTTGATTTCATCCGGGCTTTCCTCATCGACGTAGGCGAGGCCGTTTTTGATAAGATGAACGGCGCATTTGTGGAAGAACTCAAAGTAGTTTGAGGCGAAGTAGAGATCGTCACCCCAATCGAAGCCTAGCCATTTCACATCCTCCTTGATGCTCTCGACGTATTCTGCTTCCTCCTTCTCGGGATTGGTGTCGTCGAAGCGGAGGTGGCATTTCGCGTTTTCATTCTCACTGGCGATGCCGAAGTTCAGGCAGATGGATTTCGCGTGGCCGAGATGGAGGTATCCGTTCGGCTCCGGTGGGAAACGGGTGATGGTGGTTTCGTGTTTCCCGGAGGAGAGGTCGGCGGCGATGATCTCGCGGATGAAATCGGATTTTGGTGAGTCGGACATGGGGAAATTTCTAACCGCGAATGAACGCGAATGAGCGCGAATGGAAGATTTTTTTTAACCGCAGATTGCGCAGATGCACCCAAGGGCATAGCAGACGCAGATTGAAGAGGTAAATATGGAGAAGGGGATTGCAACCCCTTTGCGGAGGACGTGGGACTTTCTATTGCTGGGCGAGGGTGTTCATTCCGGGATGACGAATGCTCCGGGGATGCCGGTGTCGAGGGTGGCGAGCTGGAGGTGGTGTTTTTCCGCTAGGGCGAGGAGGTGGGCGTCAGTGGTGTGTTTGGCGTTTTTGCACCAGTGCGGGAAATTGCGGCGGGAGGAGAGGTCGTCGGGGAGGAATCGGTGATGGGAACAGAGACTGGACAGAAGGTGTTCGAGGCGATCTGCTGCTTCCTTAATGGTAACCGTATCAGCGGATTTCTGGACGGATATGCGGACAAATCCGAGTTCCACTATGGCTGCTGTGTGAAGAATGATTTTAGACTTTGAAAACTTAGAACCTATCCATTTATCGACTCGCAAATGGTGCGGATGATCGCTCCAGCCCCATGCGACCAAAATATTCACGTCCAAGAGATAGTTCATGGGAAGTCAGCGAGCATTTCTTTGATAGACTCGGTGCTCAACGGGATATCACCAGGCGCTCCCTTGAAAGCCATGGCGCCGGTATATTTGCACTTAACCAGCTCACGAGGTTTTTTCTGCGCAGCGGGAAGGGCTTTGCGGCGAAGAAATTCGGACACGGAAATTCCGGCTGCCTTGGCTTGGCGCCGGATGATCTCGGCTTCCTCGTCGCGGACTTTGAAAGTGAGCGTGGTCATGGGTGGCACGGTAATACGGTAATACCTTTGTGGGTTAGGTCAAGGAGGGATGCGCGGACGAAGTCCATGTTTTTCTACTTGGCGAGTTCTTCGAGGAGAGCCTGGTTGAGTTTGATGCCAGCTTCGAAGTTGGCGATGGGGAAGTTTTCGTTGGGGGAGTGGATCTGGGCGTCGGCGAGGGCGAGGCCGAGCAGCAGGGTATCGGCTCCGAGGATGTCGCGGAAGGCCTGGACGATGGGGATGGAGCCGCCTTCGCGGATGAGCATGGGTTCGCCGGGGAAGGTGCGTTTGAGGGCACGTTGGGCGGATTTTCCGAAATCGGAATGCGGATCGCAGGCGTAGGGTTTGCCGTCGTGGCCGAGTTCGACTTCGAGGTTCACGCCGGGGGGGCAGTGTTTTTCGAGGTGGGTTTTGAGCTGTCGGAGGATTGTTTGCGGGTCTTGGTCGGGGACGAGGCGGAGGGAGAATTTCACGAAAGCCTCGGCGGGAAGGACGGTCTTGGAGCCTTCGCCCTGGTAGCCGCCGCCTATGCCGTTGACTTCGGCGGTGGGGCGTGCCCAGGTGCGCTCGGCGGAGGTGTAGCCGGGTTCGCCGAAGAGGGCGGGGGAGCCGGTGACTTTGAGGTAGTCCTCGTCTTTCACTCCGGGGACTTTTGCCCACATTTCGCGCTCCCATGCTTCGAGGGGGCGGACGGCATCGTAGAAGCCTTCGATGGCGACGGTGCCATCGGGAAGATGGAGGGAGGCGACGAGGCGCGCGGCTGCGGTGGCGGGGTTGGCGACGGCTCCGCCGAAGAGGCCGGAGTGGAGATCGCGGGCGGGGCCGGTGATTTTCACTTCCGCGCAGGCGATGCCGCGGAGGCCATATCCGAGGGTGCCGGTGTTAGGCGCGACCATGCCGGTATCGGAAATGGCGATGATGTCGCAGTCGAGGTCGGCCTTATGTTTTTCGAGGAAGGGGGCGAGGTTGGGGGAGCCGATTTCCTCCTCGCCTTCGAAGAGGAGGATGAGGTTGACGGGGAGTTCGCCTTTTTCCGCGAGGGTTTTCTCGATGCCGAGGACGTGGGCGAGCATCTGGCCCTTGTTGTCGGTGGCGCCGCGTGCCCAGATTTTTCCTTCACGGATTTCGGGGGCGAAAGGCGGGGTGTCCCAGAGGTTCAGGGGATCGGCGGGCTGGACATCGTAGTGACCGTAGATGAGGACGGTTTTCTTTTCCGCGGAGTGATTGTTTTTCGCGATAACGATGGGATGGCCAGGAGTCTCGTGAAGGGTGGTTTCAAGACCCATGCCGGAGAGTTTTCCGACCAGCCATTTGGCACAGTTGAGCAGGTCGCCCTTGTGTTTGGAATCCGTGGAGACGCTGGGAAAGGAGAGGAAGGTGAATAGGTCCTGAAGCTCTGGAGTCATGGGGAAATTGGGGATTGGGGATTGGGGATTCAGAAGTTCTCGTCGAAGGGGTGCCTGCCGAGAACCCAGTTCTCCGCGAGCACGCGGCTGATCTCGAACTGGCGTTTGCCCGCACCCGGAAGCCTGCGGATTTCCAGGGTCGCGCGGTGGAGAGTGTCTTCGGTCGAAAGAATGCGATCCAGCGCCTTGTGCTGGGGTGAGTCGCTTTTCACATAGGAGTAGAGCAGATCATCGGTGTCAGGGGAGACGAGGGCGTATGACTTCCAGGCGGTGTCGTCCGAGAAAATACCGTTGTAGTAGGTATCCTCCGCGATGAAGACGCGGACGGTGGCGAGGGGCGAATTTCCGGAGAGTATGGTTGCCCAATCCGGGGAGGAAACGCGGATATACGAGTCGAAATCGATACGCCATTCACCGTCTCCGGAGGGGACGAGCTGGGCGAGCCGGTTCACGTGGCGCTCTCCGCTGTCCATGAAAACGACGACTTCCTGGAGCGGGGTGCCGTTGGCATAATGTTCACCGAGCCACTGGAGTTTTCCCACGGTGCCTTCCGCTTTCCCGATGCGATCCAGGATCGCGGTCGCGTCAGTAGCGGATATCCCGGAGCCGAGTCTGAAAAATTTGGCAACGAGAGTGGTGTCGCGGTTCCGCATGGCTTGCCGGACGAAATCGACCGCCTCGGCCTCGCCCGGGGGGGAATGCTCAACTTTTTTTTCGGAAAACGCGTCCGCGAGCGCCTGTGCCTCAGGTGCGGCAGGCTGGTGGGGTTGGACGACCACGGCTTTTGAGCGAAAATAGAAGACCACGAAGCTAACGACGACGGCGATGGCGACAAAAGCGAAGAGGAGGGACCAGGCGATGACCGCCGGCCGGCGTCCTTGGCCGGATTTGCCACGCCGCGTGCCGCTGCGGTTGATTGCGGATTGGGGGGAACGGGGGACTTTGCCGATGTTCGGGGCTTCGCCGATCTTGCGGCTGCCCGGATCACGGGAAATGCGGCTGAAATCGTTTTCCGGCATCGGTTCTAGGTTTAGCGAGGAACCAGGGTGACGGAATAAGGATCGTAGTGATCGGACGGGCTGAAGAGCCAGCCGGGGTTGCGATCGACCAAGTCGTATCCACTGAGGCGGAAGACCGGGAGAAACTGGTTGCTGTTGGGATCGTAGGCTTCCTCACCGGTGTATCTGCCACGGATGCGGTATTCGAAATTCTGGTCGAAGCCATAACGTGCGCCTTCAGGGCCGTTTTCGGAAAAACGGTCGGGATTCTTTTTCTGGGACTCATCGAAAATCACGAGCTTGGCCCTGCTGGCGGATTGGCGGGGGTTGCGGAGATATCCCCAGAACCGGGTTTTCATCACATAGTAGCGGCGCCCGTAGAAGAAGTCACCGGAAGGCTCGCTGGCGATGGCGGCACTGCGCTCCGCCTGGGTGGGTCCGCCCATGTTGGCCGGGCCTTGGCCGGCGCTGCCGGAGGAGCTGGCGCATTGGCACAGCAGATTGCAGGAAGCGAGCAGGAGGAGCCATTTGAGTTTCGACATGCGTGGGTTTTGCCATGCGGCGGGCG
>Ga0105047_10015738_pt1 | contig 11901 bp, 9 predicted proteins | sample MAT04_FD_78384 | JGI IMG/M metagenome (GOLD analysis project Ga0105047, IMG submission 78384) | Freshwater microbial communities from Lake Fryxell liftoff mats and glacier meltwater in Antarctica - MAT-04 (megahit assembly) | ecosystem: Environmental > Aquatic > Freshwater > Ice > Liftoff... | reverse complement strand
GGCCCGCGACACGGATAACTGCGTCGTCGTTCTGGCCGAAGAAGCACCGGAGCACGAGAGCGGCTGGCTGACCTGCTGGAAGCTTTTGAACAAGAAGTCGAAGACGCGGGTCGTAATCATCGGTGATCAGGAATCCGACCTGGGCATCCGCCAGGCGGCCTTTGTCGGGGCCACTGCTTACGTCAACGCCAGCGAATCGGCGCGAGGCATCTGCCGAGCCCTGCACGATGCCGATCACTGCGATGATTGAGGAATACCAAAAGCCCCAGGACGGCCGTCCTGGGGCTTTCAAGATTCTCACTTCTTCTCAACCCGCAACGCCTTATCAATTGCCTCGGCCTCGGCCAAGCTGATCAATCCATCGTGGTCGAGATCGATCCGATCAAATTCTTCCTGCCGACCCGGGAACTCCGCTCGGGAAACATCGCCATCGTTATTGCGATCCATTTTGCGGAACCAGAGCGGGCCTTCGGTCCTTGCCTGCACGTTCGGGTTGTAGTTCGTGCCGCCGATCGGGTTGTTCAAGATCGGGTTGCCACGGGCGAAGCGAATGCCCGCGTGTGGTTTGAGCGCAGCCTTCGTGATGAACTCGCCTCCATTCGGCTCCAGATTTCGCAATCGCTCCGCGGCGCCGCGCATCTCGCGGACGCTCAGCCGTCCGTCATTATTGGCGTCGATCAGAGCGAAGAGGCTGGGCGTTTGCGTGGCATGGCTCAGGACCAGCGGCATGGTTGAGAACGACGACACCAGTTCGAGGTAATCGTTATACTCTTTGCGGGTCACCTTGCCGTCATTGTCGCGGTCGATCAGATCGAAAAGCACGCGAACCGGCTGATACTGCGGGTTGGCCACATCTTTTTCGAGGAGGAATCCTTGTTTCGCGCGATCGATCTGGTCGAACGGGAAGATGAAGCCGCGTTTCTGATTGGCGGCACCCGGCCCTGCCCCGGCCAGGTCGATTTGCTGGGCGCCGATCCGCAGCGTCGCTTTGCCGTCACCTCCGATGATGACCGCCGAGGCGAGCGCGGCGGGTTTGCCGTCATCGCCCGTTAGTAACTTCACGGTCCCCTCCCCCCGGTCAGTCATGGTCACTTCGAGAATCAGATCCGGCAGCAGGTCCTTCCAGGCCATCAGTTCCGAAATCGACAGTTCACCGTCGCCATTTTTATCGAGCTTCACGAACGATTCTTCATCGAGCCCGCTCTCAACCTTGTCGAGACGTAGGTTTTTATCGGTGTCGTATTGCTTGAGAACCTGTTCGATGACCGAATCCGGTATCGCGCCGACCCGATGAACTTGCAGGATCGCTCCCGGCAGGTTGGCATTCACCGTTGGCGCGGCGCCAACGAGGGGCAACGTCCCCCTCCCACCGCGGTTGAGCAGGTTCGGAACCAGTTCCAATGCTGTCAGGCACTCATCTTCATTCTGATCAATCTGTTCAAGAAGTTTTTCAATGTCCGCCAACTCCGTTTTCGATAATCGGCCATCCTGATTGCGGTCGAGCAATTTGAAGAGTTCTTCCGTCAGCGGTTCGGCGTTGGCGTCAAGGGCGGTACTCGGCATGACACGCATCAAAAATGACGTGGCCGGCCGATAGTAGGCGAAGAATTCATCCAGGGAAATTCGATTGTCGTCGTCGCGGTCGAAGTCGGCGAGTTGCCTGCCCGGTTCGCTCGGGTTGATGTAAGTTGTGCCCGTCAAAAGCATCTGCTGCATGGAACGGTTCGACGGGACATTCTCAGCCTCGAAGGCATTCAATTCGCCATCGCCGTCTCGATCGAGAAAATCAAAGTATCGTTTGAGTTGGACGCTCCAGGTTTTGTGAAAAGGCACGCCTGCCGTCTTGAGATGGATGCGAATGCGGATCGCCCGCGCTTCCGTGAAGAAAACGATCTCTTGCACATCGGGCAGCACGATCTCCGAGGGATTGAGATGGAAGGCTATCTTGACCCGGCGAATCAGGGGAAAGGTTTCGACCGCGGGCGGCAACGGCATGGCCGCGGCCTCGTAACGCGGGCCGCTGATGCGCGGACCGGCGCGATCGATCCGCAGGCTACCGGAAGCAGTCGTCAGGCCGCTGAACGGATAGGTCGTGGGCACGAGCTGAGCGGAGGCTGTTGCAGGGAGAAGCACGACAAGCACGGCGAGGATGCGATTCATGGGAGTGCGCCTTGAGGTGAGCGCCGAGCCGTGAGGCCGACGTGTTTTTCCGGACGCAACCGCGATCCGTAACCACGTCGGGCTTACGCCTCGACGCTCGCCAAAAAAACTTATGCCACCAACGGCTCGAGAATCTTGGCAGCCTTATCCACGATGCGGATCGGCCGGCCGACGTTTGAGTTATTGGTCTTCGTGTGATTGATGCCGAGCGCCTTGCACAGGGTGGCGAGGAGATCGGGCACCTGGGTCGGTTCGCCCTCGACCGTCGAGCCATCTTCGCTGGTCTTGCCGATGGTTTGTCCGCCCTTGATGCCGCCGCCGGCGAGGACGGCCGACCAAGCGTTCGGGAAGTGGTCGCGGCCACGGCCCTGGTTGATCTTCGGCGTGCGGCCGAATTCCCCCATCCAGATGATCGAGGTCGTCTCGAGCAGGCCGCGATCCTTGAGATCGCCGACGAGCGACGCCCAACCGGCATCGAGGAAGCCGCAGAGATTCTTGACCTGGTCGTGATTGTTGGCGTGCGTGTCCCAGCCGCCGAGATTAACCTCGATAAAGGGAACGCCGCGTTCGACGAGCCGGCGGGCCAGTAGGCAGCCCTGACCGAAGACGTTGCGGCCGTAGGAATCGCGGAGCTTGTCCGGTTCGGTCGAGAGATCGAACGATTTGGCGCCGACCGATTGCATCAGGCGCAGAGCCCGGTCGTAGGCAGTCTGGTGGCTACGGGCTACGAGGTTTGGCCGTTCGTCGCTGAAATTGCGTTCGAGGTCTTGCAAGAGGTCGAAGCGCGACTCCGCCTGTTGCGTGGTGATGTCGGTCGGCCGATCGAGGTCTTGCACTTTCAGAGCGTTGTCCACGTTCTCGTTGGGCTGGGGAGCGCCGAAGCGTCCGTTCTCGCCCACGACGAGCGGTGCGTACTGCGGCCCGAGGAAGCCCGGCCCGAAAGCCCCCTGTGCGAATTGTCGGAACGGAGCGACACTTACGAAGTTCGGCAGCTCCGAGCGCGGATCGCCTATTTCTTTCGAGAGCAACGAGCCGAGCGTGGGGAACTGCAACGCCCCCATCGGCAGGTTGCCGGTGCGCAGATAGTAAGTTGCCCGGCCATGATCGCCTTCCTTCGTGCTCATCGAGCGCACGACGGCGATCTCTTTCCCGTGCCGGGCAAGTTTTGGCAGATGTTCGCCAAGCTTGACTTCCGGGGCCGAGGTGGCAATCTCCCGAAACGGCCCGCCGTTGGCGTGCCCGACTTTCAGGTCGAACATGTCGATCGTCGACGGCCCGCCGTTCATCCAGAGCAGGATGCAGGCACGTTTACGCTCTGGATTCGCCGCGGCGTCAGCCGCGAGCGCAGGGAGCCACGAACTCGACGCGCCGAGGGCGCCGACCGAACTAAGCCGGAGAAAGTCGCGACGGGACAGAGGAGAAATCGCCATGGAGAAAACTCCTTCGGAGGTCAATGATTCAGGATGAATTCGCTCGAGTTCAGGAGAGCCCAGAACACATCGGCAAGGGCTTTCTTCTCGTTGTTGTCAGTGCCGCCTCGCAGAACGTAGCTGCTGAATTTCTCGGCCTCTTGCGATGTCGGCGAACGGCTCAGCGAGGTGCGGAATAGGATCTCGATTTTGCTTTCGACATCCAGGAACGGGGCGTCGGTCAGTCCGGCCAGGAACTGGCTGCGTTCCAGGCTCGTCTGGTCGTTGACGAACTTGCCGTTCATCAGCGTCAACGCCTGCAGGATGCTTGTCTGCCGTTCGGTCGCCCGCTCGGTGCTGGCGAACTTCGTGAGGAAGTCTCGCCGCGGCCCTTGGGCGAAAGCGCGTTGCTGCGGATTGACGTTCGGTTCTAGGAACCCCGTGGCCAGGGCGAGGCTGTCGAAGAGTTGCTCGGCCGAGAGGGCCCTCACATTCATGCGGGCGAAGTGACGTGGGTTCGCCTGGCTGGGGTCGGTCTGACGACTGGAAAGCTGATACGCCTTCGATCGCGTGATGGCCTTGATCAAGATGCGAAGATTGAATTTCTCCTCCGCGAAGGTGGAAGCCAGATCGTCAACCAGTTCAGGGATGAGGTCCGGATTCTCAAGGCCCGGCTCGTCGATGGGGTCGATAAAGCCCAGGCCGAAGAAATGAGCCCACAGCCGCTGCACGGCATTGCGGGCGAAGTATTTGTTCTTGGGTGACACGAGCCAATCGACGAAGACTGAGCGTGGGCTGACGTCGTCCTTGAAGTTCGGTTCGGTCTCGTCGAAGAAGCGGGCTTCGACGATCTTGGCCTTCTTCGGGTCGGGATCCTGGATGCGGATTTCACGCTTTGCCTTGGCGTCGTTGCTGTTGGCGATCGCGGGTTGCAGTTCCGCGAAGAACGCGGCCGTCTCCCAGAACTGATCGCGGCTGATCGGGGCGAAGGGATGGTCATGACACTGGGCGCATTCCATCTTGATGCCCATGAACAATCGAGACGCCGAGGCGGCGACATTTTCCGGTTTAAACTCATTGGCTTGATTGAAACCGAAGGGCGTGTTCGCGGTATCGGCCACCATTCCCCCGGTTCGATTGCGGGCAAAGAGCGTCGGGGCCGTCAGCACCTCGCGGACAATCGCATCAAGGCCCGCGTTATCGCGAAGCCGCCCGCGGAGCCAGCCTTCGAACTGGTTGCCCACGAATTGAAGCTGCTGGTTGTCGATCGTCTGCGGAGCCCACAACTGGCGGAGCGTCGTGCTGAAGTGATTCAGATAGCCGTTCTTCGTTAGCAACTCCGCGACTTTCTTCTCGCGTTTCCGTAGGTCGGTGCTGGCAACGAACGCTCGCGATTCCGCGACACTGGGGATTCGGCCAGCCAGATCGAGCATCAGCCGGCGAAGGAACTCATCATCCGTTGCGACATCAGAAGGGGTTATCTTGTTCTTGGCCCAGAACGCATCGAGATGGCGATCGATCCGCACCGTGAGTGCCCGTATCGCGAGTTCCTCGGCAACAAGAGAGGACGCGGGACCCGGAAACGCCAGCGGAGCCGCCGTCCGCAGTGCTTTCAGTTGAGCGTCGATCTCGGCCTGAATCTGTGGCGTCTGCCCCCACGATGATGGGGAAACGCTGAGAAAAACGGCCAACAACAAGAGCATCCGGGTGCGAAACATGGCTACACCTCGTGCGATAGGTTCGCCTAGGAGACGAAGGAGTAGAAATAGTCTAACGAACGCTGAAACGGAAAGATAGAGGTTACCGATATCACGCTTCGTGAAGACTTGATGGTGAACGCGCGGTTTGGCGATCAGGCCGCAATCGGCAATTGCGGTAAGAACATGCCCGTTGCTTCGCCTTCAATAGGACTTGCCTGATACGGCTGGCCAGGACGGTTTAACCCTTCACGAATTCCGACACATCCAGAATGTACATCTGCCGAGTTTCGCCGTGGCCGGAATCGATGCAGACTTGCGTGCCGTCGCGGTTCCAGCGCGGGTGCAGATCGCAGCGGAACGGGCCGGTCAGCTTCGTCGGCAGGTGGAATTGGTTCAGATCGATCCGCCGTCCGGTCTTGGCGTTGAAGAGCATTAGCCACTGCAACCGCTTGGCGTCTGGGTACGTGTCGTTCAAGATCCATTTTCGGTCGGGCGAATAGGAGCAGTGTCCGTCCTTGACCAGCACGTCACCACCCACCAGTTTCGGTTCGTTCCCCTGATGGTCGAAGAGGAAGAAGTGTTCTCCCTGCTTCTTGACCAGCGCCCAAGCCAGGATGGTGTCGTCGTCGCGCCAGTCGAAGTGGGACACACGCCCGTCGTCCGAAAGGAGTTGCAGATCGCTGCCGTCGGGCTTGCAGGTCATCAGCCGCGTCCACCAGGTTTTGCCGAGCAAGAGCCAGCGGTGCAGAAACAAGAACCGTGATCCCGACGGGTTGAACTGGAGATGGTTGACCCAGTGGTGCGCCCCCCGAAAACGTTCATCAGGCTTATACGCGGCCAATTTCGCAAGCGGCACGACGAGGTCATGCTTGCCGCTCGCCATGTCCATCCACCAGATACCGTCTTTTTCCGGGGCCGGATCGTCGGCCAGCTGTTCCGGCAGAGCGATGTAACCGTAGCCCGGCCGAAGACGGTGCATCCGGTCGTAGGCGACCGTGACGGCCTGCTTGCCGTCGTTGCTGACGGAGTAAACCGGTTTGGGCAGTGTACGCGTCTTGCCGGTGTGGACGTCGCGGATCGTCGTGACGTACTGCTTATCGCGCACGCTGTTATAGACAATCTCGCGATCGGGCGCCGAGCCAAGCCATTGCAGCATCGTCCCTTGTTGCCAGCACCAGGCGGTCGTTTTGTCCAACTCGATGAATTTGTCCTTGTCCTTGAGATCGACCATGCCGATCGTCAGTTCCTCGCCCGAGGTCGGTGGGCGGTCACAGAAGCCGATCTCCTGGGCGAGCAGATAGCGGCCGGTCTGGTCCCACGGGAACTTATCGTAGTAGCCGAAGAAGTGATGCTTGGGCCCCGAAGTGGCCGCCCGAGCGGGCACGGGGTTGGGCGTCTCCGCGCCGAACAGAGGGCAACCGAGGGAGAGGGCGCCCGTCGCCGCCAGAAAATCACGCCGGTGGATCATGGCAATCTCAGTGGGGTCGGGAAAGGAATTTCGACACTCTTCGCTCAACTTGTTGTACCGTGTCGCACCCGGCAAGTATACTGCCTTGACCCAACTTGTTTCCGAGGAGCCGCTCATGAAACTCACCGCGTTGATTATCGTCTTGCTTGCGTCGCCCTGCTTCGCGGAGGAGACGAAAGGGATCGTCGTCAAGCTCGACAAGTTGACGTCGACGACGCCGGCCGACTGGAAGTCGGAGAAGCCCGCCAATCGGCTGCGCTCGCACCAGTTCCGCCTGCCCGGTTTCAAGGACGTGAAGGAGACGTTCGGCGACGCCGAGATTTACATCTTCCCCGATCTGACGGGCACCAAGGACGATAACTTCGCCCGCTACATGGCGACGTTCCTGCCGCCTGAAGGGAAGACCATTGAGGACATCGCCAAGACGGCCGAGATCATGGTGGGGAAAGCCAAAGTGAACATTCTTGACATGGAAGGCACCTGGTTGTTTAAGTCCGCGCCGTTCGACAACAAATTGAAGTCGGAACCGCGGCCGAACTCGCGCGTCATCCATGTCATCTTCACGACCGACGACGGCAATTACCTGATCCGCCTGAGCGGCCCGGCCAAGACCGTCACCGCCCAGGCCAAACCGTTCTACGACTGGATCAAGGGCTTCAAATGAGTTGCCCTTTCATCATTATTTCCGAGACACCCCTGATTCCATGAGTCTTCACGTATCCGAACATCCCCTTGTTCAACACAAACTCGCGCTGATGCGCGACGTTGCCACCGAGCCGTTGACCTTCCGCGCTCTCGTCGGCGAGATCGCCCAGTTGCTGTTCTTTGAAGCGACCAAGGACTTGCAGTTGACCTCCGTCAATGTCCGCACCCCTCTGGCCGATTGCGCGTCGCGCGTCATCTGGCAGCGTGTCGGCATCATCCCTATCCTGCGGGCGGGATTAGGGATGGCGGAAGCCATGCTCCAGGTGCTGCCGAAGTCGATCGTCTGGCACCTGGGCCTGTATCGCGACCACCACACGCATCAACCGATCACGTATTACAACAACCTGCCGCCGATCCCCAACATCGACGTCGGTTATGTCGTCGACCCCATGCTGGCGACGGGCGGCAGTGCCACTGCTGCCGTCGACATTCTGAAGAAATGGGGGCTGAAGCAGATCAAGTTCATTGGCCTGATCGCCTCGCCAGAAGGCGTGGACGTCATGCAACTGAACCACCCGGACGTGGCGTTGCACCTGGCGGCGATGGATTCGCACTTGAACGAAAAGAAATACATCGTCCCGGGTCTGGGCGACGCGGGTGATCGCCAGTTTGGAACTGCCTGACTACGTGAAGACGTACGTTCACGCCAGCAATTCCGTAATCGCCTCCGCCTTCGGGTCGGCGATGGGGACCGGTCGTTCGTTGGGGGTAGAAGTTTCTAGTCGGGTTTTACTCGTTCCCACGGTCCTCCGTGGGAACGAGTAATAGATGATCCCTAGCCTTTCACGAATTCTTCGGCAGTCATGCCGATGTCACGAGCCATTTTTCGCAACAGGCTGGGTGAAATGTCTCGACCCTTGTGAAAAGGAACTGTCGTTCCACGGCCATCCGGATGCCGAAACTGTTTGTGAGACCCTCGTTGTCGAACTTCGACAAAGCCCAATTGTTCAAGTCGAGACACAACTTCTGTGGGTTTTAAGATAGGAAGATTCGCCATGACTACTCAACCGTAACAGTTTGCGTTCCGCAGAACTCCGATTCCAATTCCGGCTCCCCGTCTTCGAGCAACATTCCGATGACTTCAGCGAGATTGGTCCGCAATTCGTTGATGGTCTCGCCCTGTGAATGAGCGCCCGGGAATCCAGGGACGTAGCCCACGTAAAGATTCGTTTCCGAACATTTTTCAATAACGGCGGTATAGCGTCGCATGGGATTTCTCGAAACAAATTCTCGTGCCGACTTCTTCGATGTTAGTAGGTGACGGCGCAAAAGAAAACCCGAAGCATCTCATCGAGATGATCGATGATGAGATTTCTTCGGGTACTCGCCTATCGTTCTAGCCTACTCTACGCCAACAACTCCGTGATCGCCTCCGCCTTCGGGTCGGCGATGGGGACAGGCCGTTCGTTGGGGTAGAAGTTCTTGGTCGGGTCGAGGCCGAGGGCGCGGAAGTACGTGTGGAACAGGTGGCCGCCATGGACCTGGCGATCAGTGACCGCCGTGCCGTTGGCGTTGGTCTTGCCGATGGCGGCGCCGGGCTTGATGCCGCAGCCGCCGAGAGCGACGCTCCACGCGGTGCCCCAGTGGTCGCGGCCGTAGCGGTCGTTGATTTTCGGGGTTCGGCCGAACTCAGCCATCACGACGAGCAAGGTTGATTCCCACATACCGCGGTCGGTGAGATCGTCGATCAGGGCGGCGAACGGACGATCGAACTCGCCGAGTTGTTCGATGTGGAAGTCGAAGTTTTCGTGGTGCGTGTCGTAGTTCGAATGGGTCACTTTCACGAACGTGACGCCCGCTTCGAGCAGCCGTCGCGTTAGCAACATGTGCCGGCCGAAATCGTGCTTGCCGTAACGCTCGGCCGTCTTAGGGTCTTCCTTCTCGATGTTGAAGACTTCTTGTCTCTCAAAGAACTGCGAGGCCTGTTCGTACGATTCGGTATAGGCTTCAGTCTGGGCCGACTTGCGCGACTTGGCGAACCGCTCGTTCAACTTTAGCCGCAGGGCTTCGCGTTCCTTATCGGTGGCGTCGGTCAGGCCCATCGGGCGGAAGAGGTCGGCGGGCGGTTTGCCGTCGAGGAGGCCGACCGAGGCGAACTTCGGCCCGAGGAACGTGGCGTCCTTCTTGCTGAAGCCGCTTTCGCCGCGCGGCGTAATCTGGATGTGGCCGGGCAGGCCAGCGCCCTCTTTGGCGAGAAGCTTGGCGGCCACCGCGCCGATCTCGGGGTATTCGATGGCCGGTTCGATCCGTCGGCCGGTGAGCATGTGGATCTTGCCCTGACCATGATCGTTGATGCCGGTATTCACGCTGCGAACGATCGAGAACTTGTTGAACCGCTTCGCGGCCATCGGCAGCAGTTCGCTGATGTGCGTGCCGGTGACGGCGGTCGGGATGGCCTTGAACGGCCCGCCCGTGTCGGTACACGGTTTCGGGTCCCAGGTTTCAAGCTGCGATGCCCCACCCGCCAGATAGATGACCACGACACGTTTCTGTTGCGACGTCAATTGCTTCGTGGCCGCCGGGGCCACCATGCCGCCGAAGCCGAGCATGCTTGCGGAACCGACGGCGGAAGCGCCGAGGAACGCGCGACGCGTGAGAGCGTGATCGGCGGATTGGCAGGAGTAATGGCAGGTTTTCATCGACAATCCTCATTCACGAAACGATGAATCGATTATTAGTGATTGAACCGAAACTCCGCGGATGCCAGCATCGCCCAGATCACTTCGCTCAGCACGGCCGGGCGATCCTTCGCGTCCTTCAAAATATCGGCGATGTCCTTCGCTTCATCCGCGGTCGCCGGGCGGGTGTAGACGCTCAGGAACAATTCGTTAGCGATCGATTTCGAGTCGGTCAACTTACCGCAGCGATCGAGCAGGCAGTTCGCCCGTTGGCTGATGAAATTGCGGATTGCTGCACTGTGTTTCAAGTAGAGCGTCTGATCGAGACTCGCCTGGAATTCCTCGGCCTGTCCGGGCTGATTGCCGAGCATTCGGACAAAGGGCGCCACTTGTGCCGCAAGACCCGTATTGACCGCCGTTTCGTTCGGCATCTTTTGAATGCCACGCAACGAATCGGTGTAGCCACTGGCCTGCATCAAGGCGTAGACGAACTGCTCGGGCGACAGAGGCTTCAACACGGCCACCAGGTAGCGATCGGCCGGGGGCTCTTTCATCGACGACGACAATTCGCTCGATCGTTGATAGGTCTTGCTCAACACGAGTTCGCGAAGAAGCCATTTCACATCGAACTTGTGGTCCACCAACTCCTTGGTCAACAAGTCAAGCAACTCCGGATGCGAGGGCGGATTGTCCTTGTGATCGAGATCGAGCGGATGCACCAGACCACGGCCCATAACCATGGCCCAGAACCGATTGGCCGCGTTTCGGCTGAACCAGGGGCTTTCGACAATCGCGCTCGCCAGTAGCTCGCGGCGGCTGTAAGTCGGGATGGGCCGTACGGTCGGGGCACTCGGCGCGACCTTGTACTCTTTGCCTTTTTCCAGTTTCTGATCGGGGATCGATTTGAGCGTGATCACCTTCGGCCCGGTCGACTTCTGCACCTTGTTCTTGTCGAAGACGCTGGTGAAGGTGACCTCGCCGTCGGCCTTCTCGCCAATGGCGGCCGTGTCGCCCTTGCCTGGAGGAAAGAGCGACGAACGGTTGATAAAAGCCATCAACCCGTAGTAGTGTTCTTGCTTGTAATCATCGATCAAGGGCGAATCGTGACACTGAGCACACTGCAAGTTGCGGCCGAGGAAGAGGCGGCCGAGATCACGCGTCACCTGATTCGGTTCGAAGTTACGATCGAGGAAGAACTTGGCTGGAGCGCGTTTGGCGGTGTCGGCACCATCGGCGCTGAGAATCTCACGAGCCAAAACATCAAACGGTTTATTCTGCTGGAAGCTTGTGCGCAGATACTCTTCCCACAACGGCCGCCCGACTTTTGAATCGGGCCGGCGTTCCATCAACATCACATCCAGGAATTGCGTCATGCGTCGCGAGTAGCCCTCGCTCGCCAACAGCTGGTCGATCCATTTGGTTCGCTTTTGTGGATCTTTGTCAGCCAGAAACGCGCGAGTCTCAACCGCCGTGGACAGCGTGCCGACCAGGTCGAGCGTAACCCGGCGTAGAAACTCGGCGTCGCTAGACAGGGGCGCAGCCAGCGATTTGAAGTCGGGATGACCGGCCTCGATCAATTGATCGATGCGGGCATGAAGGGGCTCGGCCGCGTTAATGCCGCGAGGAAATCCGAGAAATAGACTGATTGCCACGACGGCGCTGAGAGTGGAGCGCATGGCGGGAGTAATCCAATCCGGAGGTGGGTTTGCGTTGGGGAGGAGCGGCGGCCGCGTCCGGAAGCGCGAATACCGTTTGGCGGGACACTCTAATCGTCGCCCGATTACGCGCCGAAGTCAAGTAGAAAACGTGAACCACGGACGAAACACAGATGAAACACGGAT
>Ga0105047_10015737_pt1 | contig 11902 bp, 9 predicted proteins | sample MAT04_FD_78384 | JGI IMG/M metagenome (GOLD analysis project Ga0105047, IMG submission 78384) | Freshwater microbial communities from Lake Fryxell liftoff mats and glacier meltwater in Antarctica - MAT-04 (megahit assembly) | ecosystem: Environmental > Aquatic > Freshwater > Ice > Liftoff... | reverse complement strand
GAAGGGGGTTGAAGTGTTCCTCGATGGCGAGGTGGCACGTCCGCGGCTGGTGCTGGCGGGAGACCCATTGCCGGAGCACGTCCGCCGCGCGCTCGGTGTGCCGCTGGCGTGGGATGTGGACATCCTTCAGACATACGTCGTTCTGCGGACGAACACCGCGAAGATTGTCGCAAGCGACAAGCGGTATCTCATGTCGCTGGAGCTGGATGATGCTGAACACTGGGGCTGGGCGTATCAGCACGGTGATGAACTTCAGGTTGCAGTCACCGCATCGCCAGCCGCTAGCGATGCGCAGTTGAAGCGAGGGATGCAGCAGTGGATCGCAACCCTGAATGCTCATCATGTAATTGATGGGAACACAATTGACGTATCGAAGCTGCACCACATGAACCTGCCGCTGGGCGGTGCACTGACGCAGGAGGACGTGGGTAACCGCACGTTGCTGTTCGGACCGGCGGGTGGGTTTTACAGTGCATCGGGAGAGGATGTTTACCCCAACTGCTGGTCGGCGATCTTTGCGGCGGATGTGGCGAAAAAAGCTTTGAAAGAAACTCATGTGCAGGACGGTTTGCAGGCATACCGGCATCGGTGGGGCGCGACCTTGGGCGATTACCTCCGAGGCCCGCAGCAGAATCTCAAATTTCTGCTACCACTGGTGTATCGCAATCCCGTCATGTGCGCGAGGTTGGCTGAGTCGATCCTGACGGGTGCCAGCGTGGTGCGGTAAGCGACAGCCTTGGGTCGGTTTCGGTCGGACGTTGAAAGTCGGTGGTGCGGCCACGAGAATTTCGAAGTTTTGAAGCTATTGCGACGAGCCATGCAATGACCTTTGCACCATACAGGTGGACGATCGCGCAAAGTCCGACAACTTCGGCAACTCTTACCGGACCGATAACCATCGGTCCGATAAGATCAGAAATATCGGACAAGGCGGATTTTCAATGGCCGTAATATAGGTAAAATGAGTTGAATAGGGTATATATTTGACCCTGCAGAATCGGCTCGACGCCGGAATTTTTTGCGCGGCTTCGGCGGGACTTTTCATAAGTGCAACTGTTTCCAGATGTTATGCGAGATTAAAGCCGGGGAGAAAACTTCAAGATTCGACAAAATCAGCGTCGATAGCACTGATGTTGAGGTGAGCTTCAGCAGGCCTTGGTGGAACGATGGAGTCGTTCAGGCCGGTGAAGCGGCTGAGTGGGAGCACTTGGCTTAACAGGTTTTTTAGAAGCGGGTGAAGCACATGAGCAGCGTCAATAACATCAACGGCGGATCAGCAGTGTCGAAAGTTGTCTCTCAGCCCATCAAGAAGTCACTGCCTGCGACCGGGGGTGAAGCGCCCCAGCGGGCGAGCGATCGGGTGGAACTGAGCGGTGTCTCGCAGTTCCTTCAGGCGCTCAAGAGCAACGATGTTCGCGGCGACAAGATCGCGGGCATCAGGGCTCAGATTGAGGGTGGGACTTATGACCTTGAAGGCAAGTTAAATTCCGTCACCGACAAAATTCTCGACGATCTTGACAAGTGACGAAAACAGCGATTGAGTCATTGAATCAATGATTCATTGCGATCCATAAAGTTACGCCCACCGTGCTTGCATGGTGGGTTTTTTGTTGCCGGAATAATCGAGCCGCGACCGTAAGCGAGCGGTTACGTAAGCTTAAATTAACTGACGCTTCCTCACGGTCGCGGCTCGTTAAGTAACGCTTTCCCGGCATCCTTCCATCAGCCTGCAACTCTTCCTACAATCGCCTATTCATTGACACTCAGGAGTTACATGAGCCTTCAAGATATTGACCCCCAGATCGGCGAACTTATTCAGCAGGAAAAGCAGCGCCAGGAGACGACGCTGGAGTTGATCGCCTCGGAAAATCACGTTTCCACCGCTGTCATGGAGGCGGCAGGGACCTGCCTGACAAACAAGTACGCGGAAGGTTATCCAGGCGCACGCTATTACGGCGGCTGTGGGTTTTACGATCAGATTGAGAACATTGCGATCGATCGCGCGAAACAGCTTTTCGGGGCGAAGTTTGCCAATGTTCAGCCGCATTCCGGGGCGAATGCCAACCTCGCTGCATTCATGGCGATGATGCAGCCGGGCGACAACTTTATCTCGCTGAATCTCGCATCCGGCGGGCATCTGTCGCACGGCATGAAGCTCAACACCTCGGCAATCTTCTGGAAGCCGGCACACTACGAGCTTGATCCGAAGACCGAACAGATTGACTTCAATTCCGTTCGCGCCAAGGCAAAGGAGCTGAAGCCCAAGATGATCCTGTGCGGGTACAGCGCCTATCCGCGGACGATTGACTTCGCGAAGTTTCGTGAAATCGCCGATGAAGTCGGCGCGAAGGTAATGGCCGACATCGCGCACATCGCCGGACTGGTGGCGGCGGGGGTGCATCCGTCGCCATTCCCGCACGCTCATGTCGTCACCACCACCACGCACAAAACCCTTCGCGGCCCGCGCGGGGGCCTGATCCTGACCAATGACGAGGAACTTTCCAGGTTGATCAACCGCAGCGTCTTCCCGGGCTCGCAAGGCGGACCGCTGATGCACATCATCGCCGCGAAAGCGGTCGCGTTTGGCGAAGATCTCAAGCCTGACTTCAAGACATATTGCCAACAGATTGTCAAAAATGCTCAGGCGCTGGCGACCGCACTTCAGCGCGCGGGATACCGGCTGGTTTCCGGCGGAACCGACAATCATCTGATGCTGGTGGATCTTCGTGCCCGCAGTGAATCGCTTACTGGTGCGGATGCGGAAAAAGCCTTGGAAGCTGCCGGCATCATCAGCAACAAGAACGGCATCCCCAACGACCCGCGCCCGCCTAAGGTCACCAGCGGCATTCGACTCGGAACGCCGGCGCTCACCACGCGTGGCCTCAAGGAAAAAGACATGGACAAAGTGGCGGCGTTCATCGATCGGGCGATCATGTCCAAGGATGATGCGGGGGCACTGGCGAAGGTTCGCGAGGAAGTGAAGGAATTCGCAAAGAGTTTCCCCATGCCGCACTAAAAGGCGACCCCAGCGGCAGGCAGACAATCCTGCAGACGATGCCTTCAACAGGTTAAATTGTCGCAACTCTGCCGCTGACCATGCCGCTCGCGCACCTTCTTCTGAGTTGGAGGATGGCTACAATCCTTCTCCCGTGCCGTCTAATGTGCCGCTTCAAGTTCTCTCTCATTGCCCCTCCCATCCGCCCCCGCTGGCGGTGCGGGTGTTTGACTCGGGAGACGGACCCTGCCCCTATCATTCTGGGCGATCGATGCGATCGCGCGCCTTCGCCACCGAGCGGATGAGCGGCGAGATCTACCATGACTTCATGGACGCCGGATTTCGCCGCAGCGGGCAGGTTTTCTATCAGCCTGTCTGCTCGCGCTGCCGGGACTGTATTCCCATTCGCGTGCCGACGAGGGATTTCCTGCCGACAAAGTCGCAGCGGCGGGTGTGGCGACGCAATCAGGATCTCCGCGTGCATGCGGGGGCGCCAACGCTGAGCGAAGAGAAATTCGAACTTTATCTGCGCTACCTCGATGATCGCCATGGGCGCGGAGACACCACGTATGACGATCTCGAGCGGTTCCTCTATCACTCGCCGGTGGATACGGTTGAGTTGGAATATCGCAACGAGGGCGGACGCATCATGGGCGTGAGCATTCTCGATGTGTGCAATAGGTCATTGAGCAGTGTATATATGTATTTCGATCCAGAGGAGGCGCGGCGGTCGCCTGGTGTCTACAGCGCGTTGTTCGAAATTGCATGGGCGCGCGAGCATGAGATTGATTTTTATTATCTCGGATTCTGGGTGAAAGACTGCCCTTCGATGTCATATAAGGCGGATTACACGCCACATGAAATCTTAAGAACCGATGGACTGTGGCTCAGATAGAAGTTATTAATTAGCTTATGTCGTTAGCGGGTGAAACAGATGTGCCTGGTGGATCGTTAATGGCCAAGGGGCCCGACAAACTGCTCAGCAGTAAATATCGTGTGCTGATCGTCGAAGATCACGCCCCAACGCGGCTGGCGATGTCGAAGATGATCCGGCAGGCCGGCGCTGACGTTGTCACCGCACGGGACGGTGACGAAGGCTTAACCTATCTTCTTACCCAGCGATTCGATGTCCTGTTGACCGATCTTCGCATGCCAGTAATGGATGGCTTTGAACTTCTGAAGCACTGCGAAACGCTCCCCGACAGCCACAAACCCAAACGCATTGTCGCCATCTCCGGCGAATATGAAGCCGGTGCCCTCCGCGGGCAACCCATCCCATTTCTCCCCAAGCCATTCAACCTCGAAGCCTTGCTTGAACTCATCGGCGGACGAATGAATTAGAATTTTGATGAGCGTCAATGGCAAGCGCAAAAGAAGGACGCAGCAATCGCGTCCCGCTTAGGTGGCCCGTCCCACCTGATTTGGGTTCGGATCGAAAAAGCTGTGGCACATCGTCGCAGTTCAGGTCTCTCCCTTGCATCGCTTCCGCCTCACGCTAGGGTATTCATATTCGCTGCAAGGGGTCGGGAAAAAGGAGGAAGTCATGTCAAAGCAGCGGAAATCTCTTGGTCGTGCATTCTTCAGGCGGGTTCAGCTTGCGGTTGAATCGCTTGAGCCGCGACGTCTGTTGTCGGGTTTGAATGTCTCAGCGCAGTCTTTCGCATATCAGGTGAACCATTCACTTGTCACCACTTTCGACAAGGACGTGGCGCCCACGTTCGGGCCGGAAGATATTGCAATTGACAATCTTACCGTGAATGCCCCGGTGGCGAACGCGCGGAAGAACGTTTCCTATTCCGGAAACACCGTTACAACCGCGATCTCTCCCATTCTGGAGGATGGGAATTACGAGGCGAATGTTCTCTTCGACGGCCTCGCCGCAACCGACGGCTCGACGCTTGCATCCGACGCCCATCTCGATTTTTTTGTCCTTGGCGGCGATGCTAACCATGACCGCGCGGTGGATGGAATCGACCAAAGCACGATGTTCGCAAATTACGGCGCTTACGGCGTGGGCTATTCCGGCGGGGATTTTGACTACAGCGGGCAGGTCAATATGCTCGACTTCAACATCCTTTCGGGGCATTACGGCACGACCTTGCAGGCCGCGCCCTTGCAGATAGGGTATGCGGTTGCATTCACAAGATCGTCAAGTTCCTTGATCCTGAACTGGGTCTTTCAACCTGACGTCGATGGCTACCGCGTTTACCGCTCGTCTGACAGTGTCAACTTCGCACAGATCGGCCAAGTTGTGCAGCCGTCGAACCAGGCATGGTTGGATTATCAGGATGTCGGATTGACTGAGGGAACTAAGTACTGGTATCGAATTCGTCCTTTCACCAACGCAGCCGGCAATGGGCCTTCTTACTCCCGCATTAGCGCGGTCACGACGTTGCACGCCCCAATGGGCCTGCAAGCCAGCGCCGTGCAGGATGACCGCGTGACACTATCGTGGCAGGATACGTCCGTGTCCGAAACTGGATTCACGATCCAGCGGGCCATCGGCACAGGCACTTTTGCGGATCTCCAGACCGTTCCCGCCACCACCACCACCTTTACCGCAACAGGTTTGAATGAAAACACCAGCTACCGTTGGCGAGTAATGTCCCGCAACAGCGTTGCGCTGTCGGCATACACGCCTGCGCAGACGACTGTGACGAAGTTGAGGCCCGTGACCCATGTGCTCGCGTCCAACCTCGCCGATGACTCCGGCGTGACGGTGTCGTGGGAAGCGCAGTCCGCTGTTGCGACTGATTATCTCATCGAACGATTTGTCGTAACGGATGGTGTCATTGCGTCATCGCCTGAATCTTCCGTCACCGTCGCCGCGGGCGTTTCCTCGCACACATTTTCCGGGGCTGGCTCGAGCGGATCCTGGGCGTTTAAGATCACGGCGCAGAAGAAATCGTCCGACACGGTCGTCAATTCGTCACCGGCGAGTGAACCGGAACAAAATTACTCCGAACCAACGGGTGACTGGACGACTGCTTACTTCAATCAACAGACCTCGCCAGGCGTTTCGTACCAGCTTTCGCCCCTAGGGAGTCCTGTCGGTGTCTATCACAATGAAACGGTGACACTTACGCTCGCCGGCCTGCCGCGGCACACTTGGTCGAGAGTCGCAATCGACATCCCCGTTACCGGCGGCGGATTTTATGAGGTCGACAGCACCTCGGATTTCACCGCCACTGCGGGCGGGCACACGCTTTACAAATCGGTCACGCGGCAAACTCAACCGGGGTACACCTCGTGGCATCTGTATCTGGCGAACAATTATGAAGACCAGCCAGATGCCTTCGAACATATCGCTCCAAAGATGACGGTCACCATTCAAGCCAGCGGCATCCCGTACGGATGGAACTGGTCGCTGTACAATCTCACGGTGCAGACGTATCTGCCGCATGTCACACTGGAGGGCGGCGGGACGGCAATCGAAGATGGTTACGGGGATGGCGAAGCGACATTTGCGGTTCGCCGCAATGCTCCCGGCAGCAATACGATCAGTGCCACGTCATTGCCCGTTAACATTTATGACGCGGGCGGAACGGCATTACCCGGTAGCGACTACAGTCCCATTAGCTCGCTAACCATTCCGGCAGGCACGGATGAAAAGAATGTCACTGTCAATCCAATCGACAACGACACAATCGAATCCCGCTTTGAAGCGATCAAATTGCAAGTCGGTCAGGCCAAGACATATGCGCTCGCCGATCCCAACGCCGCACCGGCGGAGGCGCAGATTCGGGATGAGGATTGGCGTCTGGAGGCATTTTCCGTCAATTATGCCTCGCAAGCTATTCTTTATGACAGCGGTCCTGATCAGGCGGAGAATGGGCGGGATCGATACACGGGATCGCAATGGATCGATAAGCCAATCGATGGGAGTTCCGATTCCGGTGTCCGTCCGCGTGGCGGCAGTGGCAGCCGTATTGATGGCACTTATGGATATCCAATTAGTCTCTTTCGAAGCACCCCCGGCGAAGGCAACAGCCGATATGTCAACGCGACGCCCCGGTTTGAAATCCGAGGCAACCCGCCGGAAGGCCAATGGACCCTGGACGGCAGCGCCAGCGGGCCGGGCGGTGGAACTTTCAGTGTGACCCAGAATGTGCTGCAAGTCCTCCCGGAGGGGCATGCTGACCCAGATGTTCTCAGCATGGTCGGCCAATTTTCCCAGGCACTGCCTCAGACCATCGACAACGGTGACTTCAGCGCGAACTGGACGCTCACGGCCCCGAATGGCTTTGCGATGTCGTATGCTGGGACAACGAAGAACCATATCTATGTGACCGGTGCAACCACGCCGAACGGCGCGTTTGAAACGGTGTTGGACATTGGCAGTCGAAACGCGAAGGACCATCGACCGAAGAACCCGGGTGAGGCCCCTCAGGAAGCAATAGCGAAAGACAAAGAGGTGTTTGATTTGATCTGGGGTGATTTCGAAGGGCCGACGCCAGGTGTGCTGAATGCCGCGGGGGAGGAGATGGTCTATTGGGGAGCTTGGTCGGTTGCGACACCGGATGAAGATCCAGAGCCTCGAACAGTTGCGGGACTGCTTAAGCACAGGGATGGAACGTGCGAAGCGTGGGCCAATCTGTTAATCGAAGTCGCTTCTATACAGGGAGTGGCATCGGTTATGAAAAAACTCCAGGTACGTGAAGCTCTTCGGCCGACGGCACTGCCGATACCGGGAAATGGTGTTGCTGCAGGCACTGTAATCCAGATTAAGCCAATGCTTCGTGGTCAGGGAGACCATGCCCCGCCCGGTCAGAATACGTCGCAAGTGCTTTTCTCGAATCACGCGATTGTGCAACTGTCCAACGAAGGCAATAGTAGTGTGATATACGATCCGTCCTATGGCTCCAAGCACATAAGCCTAAAGGCGTGGGAGACCGCATCGGTGGAAGTGTACGGATACCATTACGACCTCAATGGGGACGGAAAGCCAGATACCACGGTGCCGCTCTGGGAGGGCCAGCGGCCACCCCAACCTGACCAGTCAGAGATCGAGAACACCGAGTTCTACTAGAGGATACGCCATGCTCTCTATAGCTTTCGTGCTTGCAGGAGTAATAGGCATGCTCTCGGCGGGATCGCCCGGCTTGCCGCGCATTGTGCAAATCCGAGAGTTGAACGACTCAGCACGACTCACGCTCATTCACTATTCCAAACCGGTACCTGAGCACAAGCAGGTGCCGGCACCTGGAATGGACCCGCAAGAGTCGAGATTGCAGAGACTTCATCACTTCACATTTCTTATCAGCAGTTCCGCACGCTTTGGATCCGCCACACGACCCAAGATTTATGCCATCACCGAGGAAGAATACGGGCCGCTATTTCGCGAACGATTCCGAATGAATGTATGTGCGGCAGTGTCAGACGAAGGAAGTGCCGTCTGGGTTTACACCCTGTCAAATCGTCTCGTCGTGGTGCTGGCACGCTGGAACGATCAATCGGTGTTGCCGACATTTGCCGTCCGCAGAGGCCTAATGCTCACGTCCCATGGCGGGGTGCCACCAATATGTGCGACATCGATCCTCGGTTCGCCGAAAACGAATGACCTGCGCCTACGCTTCTCGGTCGGGAACTCATTAACACCGGGCGAGTATTCTCAGATCACTTACAAACTGAGATCCGAGTCGGACGGTCAGCTTGCCTGGGAAAGGCAGGCAGGGACAAGGTGACATCTACTATGCCTACAACTACGATACCGATGGGGACGCCAACACAATTGAGAAGTCATTAAGGGGTCATTTCCCTGATTATGTCGTCCGGTGGTTCTGTGGGTCGGCACGGGCGGAGGAAGAGCGATAACGATCGCATTCCGTTTAGTTTAGGGAACCAAAAAGGGGACATCACTGATTAATGCGCCATAATCAGTGATGTCCCCTTTGTCCTTCCTCTTCTAGCGAGTAACATATGATTCGTGCAACTTCATTTTGCCTTTGTCTTGGGCTGTGTGCTGTGTTCAACGCAGCGCAGGCTACTACTCAGCCATCAACCGAGATTGTGATGTATCAGCAGGAACTTGGCGAGGGTCGAAAACTCGTCGTGACCAAAGAACCCGTTGTTCTTGCGTCAGCGCTCAAGGACTTACTGCCCCCAAGCATCGTGGATCGAGCGAATAGTGCTCCAACGGGATTTTTCTCGATAAACGTCGAGTTGCGATTCGCATCGGGCCAATCGCTCCGCCTATGGTCGGATCACCGCGCCATCCACCGCGAGCGTCCCACAGAATATGGCGAGTACCAAGTTCTTGATGTGGTGGTAATGCCCAACCGGATCCTCCTCGCGATGGCCACGGTGGGAAGTCAGATATATCTCCATGAGATCAGTGTTTACGGGCGCACGCAAAGCTATGGCTTGCCTGGCTTGGACTGGAACCTTCTGGCCGCTGCGATCCCAGCCCCTCCTGGGCGGTTAAGCGCAAAATGGTCATATGATGAGCGGCAAAAGCTGGTCCAGATTGAGGTGGTCGATTTCCTGCAAGAGACGAAACAGCACACCTTCTTTGAACAGAAAGGTGACGCATGGGAGTTTGTCCGGGTGAAGCAGTGGCAGGAAACCGTCCCTGCCACTCAGCCGGGGAAATGAAGGAGAGGAAAACGTGACATCGTGCGCCGGCAAAGCCGGTGAGGTGCAGTGAATGGAAGTTTCATGCGACGAAGGCGGAAAGAGAAAAGGGGACATCACTGATTACGGGAAAGGGAAAAGGGGACATAACTCGGGACATCACTGATTAATGCGCCATAATCAGTGATGTCCCCTTTTTCCTTCCTGACCTATTTCCTCACTCAGCGCTTCGATGTGCTGTTGACCGATCTTCGCATGCCCGTCATGGATGGCTTTGAACTCCTCAAGCACTGCGAAACCCTTCCCGACAGCCACAAGCCCAAACGCATTGTCGCCATCTCCGGCGAATATGAAGCTGGTGCGCTCCGTGGCCAACCGATTCCTTTCCTTCCCAAGCCATTCAATCTTGAAGCCCTGCTTGAACTCATCGGCGGACGAATGAATTAGTCCATCTTCATACCACCCGTAGCGTGGGCATCTTGCCCACGAGCACTATTTTGCATTTGTGGGCAGGATGTCCACGCTACTGTTGAAGTGAAAGTGCTCCAACGTCCGGGATTCGAAAAAGCTCAAAATAAAAGATGGACGCAGCTTCAAATCTGCGTCCATCTATTTCTGGTTCAGCAAATCAACGTCAAGCCTTGGCGACTTCCACGAAGTCGGCAACGCTCTCAAGGTCCTGCAGATGCTGCGGAGTGGCGCGAACCGTCGCGCTGACACCCGTCTTTAACTCCGGGTGAACCTTATTCGGGTACTTCGTCCAGATCCGCCCGCCGCGACGCTTCGGCAGGGGCTCAAAGTTCGCGCTGCGGCGTTTGATCGGGGCCGCAAAGGCCTTGTCCTGCATGAACAGACGTTCAATCGTCTTGCGGGCCGTGTCGCGGTTGATGGTCTTCTTGATGGTTACTTTCACAATATCAGCCATTTTAAACTCCAGACTTTTAGGGCGGGGAAGTATAGCAAGACGCGTTGATACTGCAAGGAATCCGAATCTTGCGTTCAATTAAGCAAAACCGTCAACCGCTACGCTTGATTTCGCACCCCGCGCGATTAGAATCCACGCCAATCCCGGGGCGATGGTCTAAAGGGATGACGGCTGAATCGCATTCAGCAAATCGGGGTTCGATTCCCCGTCGCTCCATTCGATGCTTTGTGCTTACTCATGAGGAGAATAAGAAGAGTCATATCTTTAGGCCGCAAGTCCAGGATCGAATTTATCTTCGCTCCGCAGTTCCTTAAGCAGTTTTGACGATGCGTGGGCTTCGGATTGCCCGCAACCGGAAGCCAACAACCATACCGTGCAGTAATCATCAGAGCGCGATAGAGTGGCGATCAGCCATCGACTTTACAATGCGGTAGATTTGAGTGGCCGGATTATTCGGTAACCCCATAGCGGTGTCACCATCCTTGGCACGAGCGATCGCCCATTGGACGTGCTCCGTGGTAATTTCCGTGACACAGCCGTTCGGCTTCGAATACCCGCCAGCTACCGCTCTTAGTCGTTCGCAGACTGCCTCGCAATTCAGTGAGACGGTGGGTGCTTCCTCAAAGTGGAGAAGCAACCAAAGCTCGAAACACGGATTGCTCAACGCTACAAGGTACCCTTGCGAATGGCAGTGCGAGAGGACGCTTTGAAGGTTCGGGAGATGACTGCCCGCAGCCCAATGATCGATGTCGCCGCAGTACCAGAGTTCGTCGTCCTCGCCAATCTCGAACTCAGCCCGATACGCGTCGAGCCGATCCACGATTGCTTGCGGTGACGACCGACCGTGCTCTGTTGGGAGGAAGCGGAACTGCACACGGCTCGGCCGGAAGCGGTCAAAGTACAGCTCGACCGCGTGCGTGTCCTCTGACGCAATGACGATCAGGCTCGCGTCGCGTACCGTTTCCGTGTCGCGAATCAGTGGTCGCTGTCGTCTGGGCATGGCGACTCCTGATCGGCGTCGGGCGGGTTCAGAAGCTTTTCGATGGCAGCCATAGATCCAATGAATGGGATCGCACCGAATCGTCCCTGAAGGTAGCCCTTCTCAATCTTCAGGTCGTTTCGCACCTTGAAGTCCGAGAGCGAGGCAAGTTGCGTTTGCTGACGCCTGTCCTTCTCAACGAACCAATACTCGTCTCGCCTTAGTAGGTCTTGGTTCAACAAGTGTGCCTCGTGCGTCGTCACGATCAACTGTTTGTGAGCGCCCGGTGCCGTTTCGCTGAACAGACGAATGAATTCCCAGCAGAGCAGCGGGTGGAGGCTGCGGTCCAACTCGTCGATCACCACGACTTTTGTTCCCTTGGGCACCGAGGCAAGGACGGGCATGAGATGTAGTAATTGGATCGTCCCAT
>Ga0105047_10015736_pt1 | contig 11903 bp, 14 predicted proteins | sample MAT04_FD_78384 | JGI IMG/M metagenome (GOLD analysis project Ga0105047, IMG submission 78384) | Freshwater microbial communities from Lake Fryxell liftoff mats and glacier meltwater in Antarctica - MAT-04 (megahit assembly) | ecosystem: Environmental > Aquatic > Freshwater > Ice > Liftoff... | reverse complement strand
GCTCAAAGGCACGCCATCATTCTTCCTGAATGGAGCCGTTTTTGATACGACTGGTGATCCATCAGCTCTGAAGGACGCCGTTAAAAAAGCAGTTGATGCCAAGTAGTATTGCTGGCAGCGTTAAGAAGTTTGCCCCACAAGTTTGGATCTGGCTGACTCTCTCGGTAATTGGGCTCTACGATACGATATTGTTGACCATCGAGCATTTCACGAGACGCGGTCTGCCGTGCAGTTTTACTGGGGGCTGTGAGCGAGTTTTGACAAGTAAATATTCGGTGATTTTCGGTATCCCAACAGCTTTGTTTGGCGTCATTTTCTATCTGCTCGTCTTATTTCTGATGATTGAAGCGATCAGCAATCGGCAGAACCCGTCACGACGAATCATGCTGGCCTGGGGAAGTATCGGGTTTTTGAGCTCGATTGGCCTAACATTCCTGCAAGCTTTCGTAATTCGGGCTTGGTGCCAGTATTGTCTACTCTCAGCCCTAACAAGTACATTAATTTTTTTCACTGCCATCTGGTATTGGCGTTCGACGTCAAGTAACCAATTACCGACCGACACTAACAAGGAGAACATAGATGAAGCTTGATCATATTATTGAATTTTACGGTGAGACCTGCCCCCATTGCGTCTCGATGCGACCAATTATCAGTCAGCTCGAAAAAGATCTCGGCGGAGAGATCAAGAAGCTTGAAGTCTGGGAGCATCCCGAGAACGAAGCCATCATGCAGCAACATACCGCTGAGATCGAGCTGGCCTGTGGAGGCTTCGCTGCAGTTCCGAGCTTTGTAAACACCCAGACTGGCCAAGCGCTGTGTGGAGTCCAGGATACTGCTCAGCTCAAAGCTTTGATCGAAGGTGCGGATTGTACCGACAATGTTTGCCAGATTCACTCCAAGATGGATGCCAAAAAAAGCTAAGTCTTGACAAAGCTAGATCATTGATCGGCGTACTTTTATGTCGCGTAAGTAATTGAGCTTAAGGTTATATATAGTCTATACTGTAGAGCATAAGGGGAATGGTTTGCCTTCATGGTTGCCAGACAGATTTTTAACCTAGAGGAATATACACGACATATGACGACTCGAGTTGCTATCAACGGATTTGGCCGAATTGGTCGAAACGCATTTAAACTGGCCTTCGCCACTCCGGGATTACGCATTGTAGCCATTAATGATTTAGCCGAACCACGTGTCCTGGCTCATTTACTGAAGCACGACACCAATTATGGTCGCTACCACAAAGAAGTTAGTTCTGATGCCAAGCACATTATTGTTGGTGGTCATAAGATCGTCGTCACAGCTGAGAAAGACCCTTCGATGTTGCCCTGGAAAGAGCTTGATGTAGACGTTGTGATTGAATCAACTGGTAGATTTGTCAAAGGCGAAGATGCCAGCCTGCACATCAAGGCTGGAGCCAAAAAAGTCGTCATCTCAGCCCCAGCCAAGGGGGACGACAGTATTGTCGCGACCCATGTTATTGGAGTCAACGAAGACAAGCTTGATATCGTTAAGAATGACATTTTCTCAAATGCTAGTTGTACTACAAACTGCATCACTCCTATCGCTGCTGTGATTGAGCGAGAATTTGGCATCGAAAAAGCTATGATGACTACGATTCACAGCTACACTGCTAGCCAGGTTGTGCAGGATGCCCCATCGAAAGATTTGCGTGAGGGGAGAAACGCTGCCGAGAATATCGTGCCGACGACGACAGGTGCCACTATTGCAGCCGCTAAAGCCTTGCCAGCTCTCGAGGGCGTCTTTGGGGGCCTCTCAATTCGAGTACCTACTCCGGTTGTCTCACTTTCAGACTTCACCTTCTTGACGAAGAAAAATACCACCATTGAAGAGGTCAATGCGGTTATCAAACAAGCCGCCAAAGAGGAGCGATTTAAGGGGGTCCTGTCGTGGACCGAAGAAGAACTTGTCTCGCATGACTTCGTTGGAGACCCCCATAGCTCAATTGCCGATATGAAGCTGACTAATGTCGTTGGTGGGAATATGGTCAAAGTAGTGGCTTGGTACGACAATGAGTGGGGCTATTCAAATCGTCTCGTCGAGCTAGTTTCGTTGGTGGGTAAGAAGCTCAAGAAGTAGTTAGTTTCACTATCTAGACATCCAGTACATAAAGGCAAGCCAGGCAATAACAGCCAAGCTTGTCTTTATTGCCAAAAATTGATTGTCTGGTTAACACCGTCCCTAACATAAAAGTCAGGTATACTAGTAAGTATGGAAACGTATCAGCCGACTCATATCTTTATCGCCGCCGACCACGGCGGCTATGCTGCCAAGCAAGCTTTAGTCAAATCTCTTGGTGAAGAGACGCCTTTGACTGATCTAGGCGCTGATAGCCTCGACCCAAATGATGACTACCCAGATTTTGCCACCCACTTAGGTCAAAAAGTTGCTTCTACTCCCGGTGCGGTTGGTATTCTACTTTGTCGGTCGGGTGAGGGGATGGCCATGGCGGCCAATAAGATAGCTGGCATTCGCGCCGCTCTAGCCTGGAACGAAGCGGTCGCGCGGGAATCTCGTGGTGATAACGATGCCAATGTTTTGACACTGCCGACTGATTACCTCGAGTCTGAGCAGCTTGTCGCAATTGCCAAAGCCTGGCTAGCCACACCATTTTCAGGCGAAGAGCGACATAAGCGCCGGATCCAAGCCATTACCCAGCTTGAGCAAGTCATACTCTGATGACCAAGATTATCCCAGCCATACTTGAATCAAACCTGAGCGCTTACCGCAGTAAGCTCAACCTCGTTCGCCAGCTGACCGATCGTTTCCAGCTGGATGTGATCGATGGAGAATTCGCTGACAATCGGACACTACAGCCGCAGGACATCGAGCCCCCATCTGGCTTGAAGCTAGACGTTCACCTGATGGTGGCGCGCCCACTCGAGTACGTGGCGAACACTATCAAATTACGGCCATACATCATTATTGTGCAGGCTGAGGCTGAAGCCGGCATAGGTGCTGCTATCGACAAGATCCGCAAAGGTGGGATTCGAGCCGGCATCGCGATCAATCCCGACACTCCCGTCAGTGCAATCGAGCCCTATCTTGATCAGCTAGCCATGGTCCTCATCATGGGATACCCGGCTGGATTCGCGGGGCAGAAGCTCCAGCCCAGCGTTTTTACGAAGGTGATAGAGATTCGCGAGCTCAACCCCGACGTCGAAATTGGGCTTGATGGCGGCATTAGTGAAGGCACTCTCAAAAAAATAGCCGCTGCCAAGTTTGACATTGTCTGCACAAACTCATATCTCTTCGAAGCCGAATCTGTTTTGACGCGCTATCACGAGCTGATTGGCGCGCTTAAATAATCAGCCCCAGCAGGTCTCGAATCGCTCGAGCATAAGCGGTATACTAATAAGCGATGAAACACTCGCTCAAAGATCTCGAACTCAAAGCCAACACAATTCGTCAAAATATTATCAAAATGCTGGTCGCAGCTGGCTCCGGCCATTCAGCCGGTCCACTCGGTATGGCGGATGTTTTTACGGCACTTTATTTTGAGGTTCTCAAGCACAAGCCACATGATCCAGATTGGTCTGATCGCGACCGCTTGATTCTTTCAAATGGCCACATCGTGCCGGTTCGGTATGCGGCGATGGCTGAAGCCGGCTATTTCGACATCGCTGAGCTGAAGACCTTGCGGAAATTTGGCAGCCGTTTGCAGGGTCATCCCGAAAGAGTTCGTCTGCCTGGGCTGGAGTCAACTTCGGGTCCACTCGGGAGTGGCTTATCGCAAGCTATCGGTATCGCGTTAGGGCTTAAATACCACGAAAATACTTCGAGTCATGTCTATGTTTGTCTCGGTGATGGCGAGCTAAATGAAGGCAATGCGTGGGAGGCAATCATGCTGGCTGGAGCACGCAAGATTAATAACTTGACCGCTATCATTGATAGAAATAATATCCAGATAGATGGCTTCACCGAAGACGTCATGTCGCTCGAGCCATTAGCAATGAAGTGGCAAGCCTTCAATTGGCATGTGATTGAGGTCGATGGTCATAATATTGAGCAGATTGTGGCGGCTTGTGGTGAAGCGCGCGCCGTCTTTGAGCGGCCGACAGTCATAATCGCTCACACCATACCTGGAAAAGGCGTCGACTACATGGAGCATGAGCCAATCTGGCACGGTATGCCACCGGGGACGAAAGACGTCCCGGGCGACCCCGCTAAGGCTGACCAAGCAAGCGTGGCGCTGGCCGAGCTACGCACCCTGCGCGGACAGATTCGGAGTGAACACCAATGAGCCAATTCGCCGATCATCTTTCGAAGCAATTATTGCTTGATAGCATTGAGCAAGTACCAACCCGCAAGGGATTTGGCGAAGGCTTAGTATTAGCTGCTGAAGCCGACAAGCGCGTCGTTGCCTTGTGTGCCGACCTGACCGAATCTACTCAAATGGATGCTTTTGCGAAGAAATTCCCCAATCGCTATTTTGAGGTTGGTGTGGCTGAGCAAAACCTCGTGACAATTGCGTCTGGTCTGGCGGCCGAGGGCTTGATTCCATTTACTTCATCTTACGCTGCTTTTTCTCCAGGTAGAAATTGGGAGCAGATACGGACCACGGCTTGCTTGAATGAGCAGCCGGTCAAGATTGTTGGCTCACACGCTGGAGTTTCCGTCGGCCCTGATGGTGCTACCCATCAGATGTTAGAGGATGTGGCGTTGATGCGGGTTTTGCCACACATGAGTGTCATCGTGCCGTGCGATAGTCTCGAGGCCCGCCGGGCAACCTTAGCGATTGCAAAGACTAAGCTGCCAGTCTATTTGCGACTGGCTCGCGAGAAAACACCGGTCGTGACGACGGATGACTCACCGTTTGAGATCGGCCAAGCTCAAGTCTGGCGTGAAGGCACTGATGTGACAATCATTGTGGCCGGCCCACTAGCATATGAGGCAGTCAAGGCTTGCGAGATTCTTGCTAAGCAGGGCATCAGCGCTGAGCTAATTAATAGCCCTACTATCAAGCCACTTGATGAAACTACTATTCTCAAGAGTGTGCGCAAGACCCAAGCCGTCGTGACGGTTGAGGAAGCCCAAATTATCGGAGGTCTGGGTGGAGCTGTGGCTGAGCTACTGGGCGAGCGTCATCCCGCACCACTCGAACGAATCGGTATCCGTGATGTGTTTGGCCAGTCGGGTACTCTGGAGCAACTGTGGAAACATTACAAGCTGACCGCCACCGATATTTCCGTTGCCTCAGAGCGATGCGTGAAGCGCGCTACAACTGAGTAAAAAATCAATCAAACCTATAGCACCGATGAAGACCCCACCACCTACTAAAAAAATCCAAATCCTAACAATCGGTGGCGCCACTCAGGATATATTCTTGATCGCCAAAGACTTCGCACCAGTCATGCACGATGGCCAGCCTTTTTTAGTCCTACCAGCTCAGCAGAAAGTTGATGTACCGGATATCGCGAACCAAGTCGGTGGAGGGGCAGTCAACGCTGCCATAGCTTTTGCTCGGGTCGGTCTGAAGACGGCTTGTCTTGCCAAAGTAGGCGCCGACGGAGCTGGTTTCCAAATTGATAAAATTCTCAAGCTTGAGAAGGTATCATCGCTCTTACACATTGATAAATCCCACCAAACTGGCATCTCTGTCATCATGAAGGGGCCAAAAGGCGAGGATACTATCTTTACCCATCGAGGAGCTGGCTACGAATATCAAAAACGTAGCTTTGCTACTGACTTACCCGACAGTGAGTGGCTGTACATGACTTCCTTGGCTGGCGATGTCGATCTGATGGGGCGTAGTATTGTCCAAGCCGCTTTGCAGGGGACTCGTATCGCCGTCAACCCGGGCGGGTTGGAGATACGCAAAGCCCGCAAGTTGGTGCGAATCTTGAGATCAGTTGACGTTATCATTCTGAACCAATTTGAAGCTGCTCAGTTACTCGGTTCTTCGAATGATGTAGAGTGTTTCCGGCAGGCGCGACGTTACGGTTGGCACACTGTTGTGATTACTAATTCCGGCACCGGCTGTAGTGTCCTAGATGGAAGCTATATCTATCGGAGTGATGCCTATAAAACAGTATCGGTCATCGATAGGACGGGTGCTGGTGATGCTTTTGGGGCTGGCTTAATTGCCGCCATCGCCAGCGGGCAATCAATGCAGCAGGCTATCAGCTTCGCGGGAGCGAACGCCACTTCGGTGATAGGGTATATTGGTGCAAGTATTGGCCTGTTGCGTAACCTTGATGTCGAACCGGCCCCAGTCAAGCTGACAGTTTTTGAGGCAACAAGCTAAAGCGTTCTGGGCAAAAGTTGGGTATACTACATAAAAGCATAAACGGAAAAAACAATCATGACCCATCGTATCGACGTTCTGGCAGTAGGAGATATCGTAACCGACGCCTTTATTAAACTCTTGCCCCACGAGGCTGAGATAGATAAGGACCCAGTTGATAAGCATCCACTGCTTTGTATGACGTATGGCTCGAAGATTCCTTTTAAGGAAGCAGTCGTCATCGAGGGAGTTGGGAATAGCGCGAACGCCGCTGTCTCGATTGCGCGGCTGGGTCTGAAGGCCTCGATATATGCGAATGTAGGTGATGATGAAATCGGCCGCGACATGCTTGTGGCACTAAAGAAAAACGGTGTCCAAACGCAGTATGTGCATGTCAATAAAGGTAAAGTTAGCAATTATCACTACGTGCTGTGGTACAAGGACGATCGAACAATTTTGATTAAACATGAGGACTATGATTATCGTTGGCCGCACATTGCCGAAGAAGACACCCCGCAATGGATCTATCTTAGCTCATTTGCTGAGAGTGGCGTTGATCTGCATAAAGATATATCAGAGTATTTGACCAAGCATCCGACCGTCAAGCTGGCCTTTCAGCCGGGCACATTCCAGATGCGGATGGGATTTGAGAAGCTGGCTTATCTCTACAAGCAGACCGAGATATTTGGTGTCAATGTTGAAGAAGCTCAGATGATGACAGATCAGCCAGGTGAGCGAGATATCAGGAAGCTGGTAGCACCGATTCACGCCTACGGGCCGAAGATCGTCTGCATTACCGATGGACCACACGGTAGTTATGCATCGGACGGCACGACCATTTGGGCGATGAGGAATTATCCAGATCCAGCCCCACCGTACGAGCGGACCGGGGCAGGTGACGCTTATGCTTCAACCTTTATTGCCGGGTTGATCAAGACTGGTGACATCAAACAGGCTATGAAATGGGGCCCAATCAACTCAATGAATGTTGTCCAGAAGATTGGCGCTCAAGCCGGCTTAATCTCTCGACCAGCCTTAGACAAGTTTCTCGAAGCCGCCCCAGCCAATTATGAGCCGAAGGAGTACAAAGGCTAAATCAGCATGGATTCAGTGAGGCACATACTAAGTTGGGTGGCGATCTTGGGCTGGTGGTTCTTGCCTGTACTTGCAGTCCTCGTAGATCATGAATGGTGGCAGAGCAATCATTGGCAGAAGTATACGGCTTTTGTGATTGCTATCTGGATCGGGCAAATACTAACCAGCTTCCTCATTCAAATGGGCCTTGGTCTGTATGGCACACTGACGCAGACTTACTCAGAACAGACCCTGTTTCAGGCGCTGGCTTTCTATTATGCCGCCCAAATAGGGGTTATAATCGTGCTCGCAACTCGGACTCTACGCAAAGCGTAAGCATGATATACTGGCTTACAACGAGGAGATAGTATGGAAGCTGTTATTGAACCACCGGTGACTGCTCAGGCCAGCCAGGTGCAGGAAATCACTGTTGGCGATGAAGAAACGATAGCTGTCTATGATGCGATAGTGATTGGTGGCGGTCCTGCCGGCATGACAGCCGCTATTTACTTAGCCCGCAAACAGCTTAAGGTCTTGCTGCTCTCGAAGGACCTCGGTGGTCAAGCGGCTTGGTCGAGTGACGTTGAGAACTATCTTGGCTTCTCGATGATCACGGGTACGGAGCTTACTAAACATTTTCAAGATCACCTCATGAAATTTCACGATGAGATAACGCTTAAGCTAATGCGTGATGGCGTGAATTCTATCACAAAGCAGCCGACAGGCTTCACTGTTGAGCTGGGTGACAGCAGTCGCGAACAGGCCAAGGCGGTTATCATCGCCAGCGGCAAGATTCCAAAGCAGCTGGGAATTGATGGTGAGACAGAGTTCCTCAATCGCGGTGTTACCTACTGTGCTTGGTGTGACGGGCCGCTCTTCAAGAACAAGTCAGTTGTCATCGTCGGTGGAGGGAATTCGGCCCTTGATGCGGCCCTTTCTATCGAAAGGCTGACCAAAGACATTACGATTGTGAATTCTACCGACAGCCTGAATGGCGATGAGGTGATGATTGAGAAAGTTATGGCGGCACACACCATACGTGTCCTTAACCACTCTCAAGCGCTTTCGATATCTGGTGACAAGGTGGTGCGCGGGGTGACGGTGCGTGATTCGCAGACTGGCACAGATACCGAGCTGGCGGTTGATGGGGTATTTATCGAAGTCGGCTCGGTACCATCAAGTACTTTTTTGCAAGGCTTCGTCGAGCTGAATGAGCTGCACGAGGTGGTGATTGATAAGCGCAATATGACCTCGGTAGAAGGTGTTTTTGCCGCCGGGGATGTGACTGATGTGAGTGAGAAGCAGATTATTGTCGCGGCCGGTGAAGGCAGTAAGGCAGCTATTCAGTGTTCGAAATGGTTGGCCGGAAGACCGTAAGTCACTCATGACGCACAAGTGCTTGCATAGTATCGCCACAGTCTGGTAGCATATAGTAAACATGTTAACCTTTATTAAATAAAGAAGGAGTTCCCAGCAATGTCTACCGCTACTCACGATAAAGTCCTCGTCTATACCACCCCAACTTGTGTCTATTGCAAAAACGTCAAAGCTTACCTCGAGGAGAAGAACATCGCTTATGAAGCTATCGATGTCTTGGCGGATCCCGCCAAAGCCCAAGAAATGATCGATAAGTCAGACCAAATGGGCGTGCCAGTTACTGATTTTAAAGGCACGATTATTGTCGGCTTTGATAAGTCTCGTCTGGATGCCGCTGTCTCTGCCGCGTAGAAAAATTATAAGTCAGTCCTAAAAAAACCTTGGTGCGATATCGCGCGGAGGTTTTTTAATTGTTGCTCTATATCCTTATGCTAGGATACAATCTGGTTAAGCTATGACAACAAAAAAGAAATCAAAAAACTCTCAAAATGCCTGGACGCAAATAGTCGTAAGCTGGGTGAAGTCTCATCCATACTGGACGGCCTTCGGGATTGGCTGCCTGCACTTTGGCTACGCGATATCCTGGATGTTTGGCTTGCGCACGGCCGAAATCGCGCAGGGTATCGGTGTTAAATTTGTTGCTTTCACAGCCGCTTTGATCATGGTGGCTAGCTTCGCTCTGGGTTATGTGTTATTTGTGTGGTTGCATCGTCGCTTGCGATTGAGTTTGGCTGGCCGCCGCTGGTGGCTGATTCCGGTAGCCTGGATGGTGGCGGAATATGCGCGAGCGGTACTATTCTCAATAGTGAGCTTCGGGCCGGGTGGTCGCATTGGGGCCTACTGGTCGTTTGGTAATGTTGGTTATTGGTTGGTGGATACGCCGCTTGTCTTCATCTCACGCTGGGGTGGGCTTTATGCACTGAGCTTGACCGCAGCATTTTTAGTCGTGGCTAGTTTACGAAGTTGGAGACAAAAGGATTGGCGCCCGATTGCCGTAGTGTTAGCTACCGCAGTCGTAGTCTCTACAGCGGGCTGGGCACTCTTCGCCCAACCAAACGGCCAGAAGCGCGACATCGTTGCGGTTCAGTTTGGGAATGAATTTAGCCCCGAAGCTTTTTCGGCAAATACCACCACCCTCCTGAGCTCTATCCCTGCCCAGAGTGCCGATGCCGTCATTCTGCCTGAGTACTCACACCTCTGGGAGTTGCAGCCAGAGGCTGATACGGCTGCCCTGACTCGTATCTTAAAGCGAGACGACGGATTAGTTATCGATAGTGTGCAAGAAAAATCGCAAGGCCTCGGGCACAATCTCATCAGTTATCATAAGTCGAACGGTGATACTTTATTCCACCAACAAAAATACTTTTCTGTGCCAGGCGGTGAATACGTCCCATATGTTTACCAAGTCATCCTGGCTTACGTAGGCCAAGAACAGCTGCTGCTGCACTTTAACGAGCAGAAGAGTATCAACCACGGTGACACCCCAGAATTACCATTTGCTTTTGAGGGCGTGAAATATGGCGCACTGGCCTGCAGCGGGATCATCGCGCCGGAGTTGTATCGAGGAATGACGGCTCGCGGGGCTGAAATCCTGACCAGCTCGGCCTCGATTGATACTATGGGTATAAGCCCCAGCTACAGCGATCAGGTTATCAAAATGGCCAAGCTTCACGCCGTGGCGAATGCTCGTCCATTTGTGCAGGCCTCGCGGGGTGGCTACAGCTACATTATCGACCAGAATGGTGGGTTTGTAGACAAGAAACTGGAGCGCGGCTATGGTGTCTTGCGCGGAGAGGTAACCTCGAATTCCAGTAGGACGACGTACAGCTACACCTCGGATTGGGTGGTGATAGTAGGTATTTTTGTAATAATTAGTATGGCGGCTCGGTACTGGAAGATTGACAATACGCAAAAAGAAACCTAGTATAAGCGTAAGCTGTACATAAAATAAAAAGGGTAAAATAATTAATTCTCGATCTAAAAAAACTGATAGCAAGATAAAATCAAATACTGCAAAATCTTCAACCAAGTTAAATATTCAGCCTTTTGCACAGCGCACGAACACCCGGGCGCTTCTGGTTGTTTTAATTCTCCTTTGCATTCTAGCTGGCTATTTCTACTTCAGAATAGGAAAAGCCTCTAGTTTTTTTGGCCCATCACAAACTTGGTTACCTGATAGTTTTACTGGCCCAATTGACGGCTCATGGCGACTGGGTGGGACTGGCACTGGTCGATATTGGGAAAATACCTATGGTCAAGCACCGTCTAATCCGTATGTGCAGCGCTGGCAGCCAAGCTATATCGACTTAGTTGATCAGCAGTCAGCCTATTCACCGGGTACTTTTTGTGTCAGTTATACCGTACTAGAGGGGGCGAGTACCGGGAACATGGGGATCGCAGTCAAAACACAGGGTGTGGTCAATAATGCTTATAAAGATCAACCATATTTCGGTAATAATGACTACCGTAATGGTGACTTGAGAGGGGCAAATACTGCGCAACCGTCGGGCTATACCAATCCACTCTGTGTACGCCACGATGGTGCGCCCCCAGGTACGGTGTCAGCAATTCGCCTTATACAAGTAAGTAATGGGTATGGACACGTTCAGGTAAGTAAGGTTGTATTTAGGCCTGATGTGCAAGCGCCTGTCCCCGTACAAGACACAGCCCCACACAATGCACCGAACAACGCTTCAAAAACAAGTACCGCCCCAACTCCTTCGACTGGCACGAAGAAATAATTGACACTATTTCGTAAACTGGTTATGATCACGCTAGATTGATTCTGTAAATTTTGGCGCGCCAACAACTATAGTAGGTAGTGATTTTCCATCAGATGTCTCTGGTGGCTACGCAACTGCTTGCATGAGTCAAATACTACCCCTGCCTCCCTCCAATAATCCAACATACAAGCGAGTATTATTATCTCAATCACACGTGTCTACGAGCGGTACAATCTGGGTTACCAAGGCATGGTTTGAGCCAACTCCCGTAGCATCAGCTCCGCCAAACCCAGCTGCAAAAAATGCAGCCCCCGCCCCAGCTCCTGCGACTAAGAGATAACAAGTGATCCGTTAACTGTAAAACCACCCCTCATTCGGGTGGTTTTCGTATATCCACTTTCAAGCTATAATAAGGCTCTATGGCATTCAACCTTCGTTCCAAATACCAACCCTCGGGTGACCAACCGACAGCCATCAAGCAG
>Ga0105047_10015735_pt1 | contig 11903 bp, 9 predicted proteins | sample MAT04_FD_78384 | JGI IMG/M metagenome (GOLD analysis project Ga0105047, IMG submission 78384) | Freshwater microbial communities from Lake Fryxell liftoff mats and glacier meltwater in Antarctica - MAT-04 (megahit assembly) | ecosystem: Environmental > Aquatic > Freshwater > Ice > Liftoff... | reverse complement strand
TTGCCCGTCGAGACCTTGCCCGTCGAGACCTTGCCCGTCGAAACCTTGCCCGCCGAAACCTGGGTCGTCGGACAATCGCGGGGGCAGCGGGGGCCAGGGCCCCGTGGCGGATCGACGCGGGAGTTCCCGGAACGCCCGGTGCCGGGCTTGCACGATGCGCGCTTCGAGCTTCGGGCTCGACTGCCGGCGGTTCGCTTCGTCGAACAACGGGATGGCGTCGAGCCACCGGCGTTCGTTCCAGGCGCACTCGGCGTCGGCGATGAGCTGGGACCGAGCAGCGGGCATGCTCAGCGGACAGTGAGCGGGATGAGCTTCCTCGGCGTCGCCGACATGGCCGCGAGACCATGCGTGACACCCGGCGAGAGCTCTTCCAACTTGGTCTCGATGGCCCGGCTCACGGTCATCACCTGGTCGGCGAACGCATCGAGGTCGCCGACTGCCGCTTCTCCCGCGTCTCGCGCCCGAAGCTCATCGGTGAGGTGATTGAGGGGATCCAAGTTGCACGTACGGCAGATCGGATCGCGAGTGACGATTCGCTCGAGCTTGGCCCTGGTGACCGACAGGAACGAATGGTCGGCCACATGACCGAGCGGCACGTCTTTTTTCCAGTCGGAGCAGCACAAGTAGTAGTTGCCGTCGAAGCCGATGAAGAGGAAGCCGAACGGGGCACCACACAACGGCAGCCCGGGCCGGGTATCGAGCATGGCCTGGGCCTCCGCCAACTGGGGCAACGCTTCGAACTGCATGTGGTCGACAAAGAGCGCGCCCCCCCGATTCATGATCGGAAACTCCTGGAATCGAGTGATGCCGTGGCCTTGCCAGTACTCGCGCATCGACGCCTGGTGGGCGGCATCACGGCGGTAGTCGACCAGCACGAGGTACACCTCGCACCGCCCTTCGGCGAGCTCGTTGAAACGCAGCACGTTCTCGAGCGTGCGCTCGAACGGCAACTGGTAGACCTCTTCGTAGTCGGCGTCTCGGTCTCCCACGTTCAGGAAGATCTTCTGGAGGCCGGCGTCGAGCAAGTCGTGGGCTCGCCGTTCGTCGAGCAGGGCACCGTTCGAGCTGATGTGCACCGGGAATCCGGCATCGCGCACCTGGCCGACGAAGGTGGCCGCATGTTTGTTCAGCAGCGGCTCACCGAGCCCGCACAGGCTCACCGCGCCGGTACCGCCGAGCACGTCGGCCGCCACCTCCCGGTACTCCACCGCTCGTTCGAGCGACATGGCGAACGTCTCGACGCTCATCAGTCCTTGGTGGGGGGTCTGGTCGCGCGGACAGAAGTGACAGGAGGCATTGCACCGATTCGTGAGCTCGATGTCGATCGTGAAGGTCATCGGTCGCTCAGGGCGGTTCGCATCCCGGCAATGGTACATTCCCCACCCACACAAACCGCTCGACCACTCGGCCCGTCCACCCCAGGGAGCACAGAGTGCCCACCGCCGTCTCGTCCACGTTCTCGCTCACCGACGCGCAACGCAACTACTTCGAGCTCTTCGGGTTCCTCCGACTCCCAGGCCTGTTCGCGCCCGAGATCGACCGCCTCAACGCCGGTTTCGAGTCCGTGTTTGCGGAACACCCCACGTGGGACACCAATGTCGGGCTCCACTTCGACGAGCGGCGCTCGATCATCCCGGCCTTCATCACCAAGAGCCCCGACCTGTCGTGGCTGCTCGACGACCCGCGAGTGGTGGGTTTGATGAACAGCCTCATCGGCCCGCACTACGAATACGCCGAGAGCGACGGAAACCTCTTCTTCTGCGAGACGTCCTGGCATGCCGACACCTACGCCGCGCCGCTCGAGCAGTACCACGTGAAGATGTCGTTCTACCTCGACGAGCTCGACGCCGAATCGGGAGCGATCCGACTCATCCCCGGCTCCAACCACGTGGGCACCCGTTTCGCCGACGCCGTACGCAACGACCTCGCCGATCCCGATGCCATCGAAGAGATCTACGGCGTCGATCCACGCGACATTCCGTACTGGTCGCTGCCCAACAAACCCGGCGATCTCGTGTTGTGGAACTTCCGCACCGTGCATTCCAGCTTCCTCGGCAACCGCCGGCGGCGGCTCTTCTCGGTGAACTTCCGCGAACCGATGACCGCCAACGAGTGACCGGTCGCTGGCCCCGCACCGGGTATCACTGGCGAGGGATCGCTGCTGCCCCCCGGGTAGCGGTCATGCGACGACGACACCCCAACCTCGACCCGATCGGCCGGGCGATGCTCGAGGAACACCGCTACCGGCGGGCGATGCTCGACTTCATGGGCGCAACCGGCGCCAACCCGCACATCCTCACCGACGCCGACCTCGGTCCCGACGCGGTGGTGATCGATGCCGGTGCATTCGTGGGCGACTGGGCGGCCGCAATGGTCGATCGGCATCGGTGCCACATCGTCGCCTACGAGCCGGGCCCGTCGTTCGCTCAGTTGCAGGCCCGGTTCGATCACGAGCCTCGGGTGGTGTGCCGCCCCTACGGCCTCGCGGCCGCCGAGGCGCGAGTGTCCATGCATCTCGCCGGGCCGGGAAGCTCCACGGTCGCCGGTCGCGAAGCAACGTTCGGCCAGGTCGACGTGGAGTTGCGCGACGTTGCCAACGAGTTCGGCTCGCTCACGGTGGGCAACCATCTTGTGGAAGAGATCGCCCTGCTCAAGTCGAACATCGAAGGCGGCGAGTACGACCTCTTCGATCGACTGATCGACACCGGCTGGCTCCCGCGGATCCACACCCTTTCCATTCAGTTCCACGAGTGGGTACCGGGCGCGCACCGCCGGCGCGCCCAATTGCAGCGGGCCTTCGCTCGCACCCACTCGCAGTCATGGGACTACCCGTGGGTGTGGGAGCTGTGGACCCGGCGTTGATCGGCGGGTCCGACCGTCACCTCACGGCGTGCACGTCGCGTACGCTGTTCGGGCTATGAACAACGACTGGGCGTTCCTGCCGATGCGCTCCTCGACGGGCTTGTTGGGCGACCCCGCGGCACTCCAGCGACGCCTCGAAAAGGACGGCTACCTCTGGCTGGAGCAGGTGCTCGACCCCCACAAGGTCAGGGCTTTGCGGCACCACATGTGCGCCGTCCTCAATGAGCACGGTTGGATCGCCGGCGGCGAGTTCCTCGACGATGCCGTGGCGATCGGGCGCCCAGTCGACGAAGGTCACGACGAGTTCGCGGCGTGTTACGACGACGTGCAACGTCTCGAAGACCTGCATGCCCTTGCCCACGATCCCGCCCTGCTCGACCTGATGCACCAGGTCGTCGGTCCCACGGCGTTTCCTCATCCGTTGAAGGTCGCCAGGTTGGCGTTCCCATCCAACTACGAAGTGTCCACCCCGCCTCACCAGGACTACCCCAACAACCAGGGCACGCCGAGCCTCACCGCGGCGTGGATCCCGGTGGGTGATTGTCCGCGAGAGTTGGGCGCACTCGCGGTGCTCCGCGGCTCGCACAAGAATGGCGTGCTCGATCTGGAGATCCACCCCGGCCCCGGGAATCGCCAAGCGGTCATCCCCCGGGAGATGCAGGAGAAATTGCGATGGGTCACCACCGACTTCCAAGCCGGCGATGTGCTGCTCTTCACCTCGCACACCGTGCACGCCGCGCTCCATAACGCCACCGAGTTCAACATGCGCCTCTCAGTCGACTTCCGGTACCAACCTGAAGGCGAACCGCTCACCGACCTCGTCCTCGAGCCCCATTTCGGTCGGCTCACCTGGCCCGACATCTACGCCGGCTGGACCCGCCACGATCTGCGCTACTACTGGGCCGACCTCGACTTCGACGTGGTGCCGTTCGAAGGTCATGCCGCTCGGGCCTGGGACGCCGATACCTCCACCGGACTCAAAGCCGAGATGGGTGGCATGCAAGGAAACGATGCCCTGGCGCTCACCGACGCCGACTGGCGCACCATTCTCACCGTCGAGCAGCGGATCGCCCATCGCCACCAACGGCGGGTCCAGCGCATCGCCGAGTTGGGCCGACACCACGCCGATGCCGATCTCTCTCACCCCCCGGACAGCACCTCATGAGCACGCAACAAGATCAGATCCGCGAGGCCACCGTGCGCAATCGGGAGGAGCCCGATCCCGGTCTGGAGCGGGAGCTCCTCCAACTCCGGTTTGACGCTTGGCCCGAGATCGCCGTAGACCCCCCGACCGATCAGTGGCCCACTCCCCGCCCCGACCTGTTCCCCGGCGGGGGCATCCCCGACCTCCCCTACACCAAGCTCACGTCGTACATCCTCGACAGCTGCATCCAGCATCACAACGCGGTGATCGTGCGCGGTCTGCTCGAACCCGACCAGGCCGAGGCGCTGAACGGCGACATCGACGCCACGCTCGACGCCGTGCACATCGCCATGGGACGCGCACCGGGCGAGGTACCGCCGGAGTGGTTCACACCCTTTCCCGGCATCGGCCCCGATTTCGAGATCGCCGGCAAAGTGTTCTTGCACGACTCCGGCACCGTGTGGACCGGCGAATCGCCGCGGACGCTGTTCCACCTCATCGACGCCCTCGAAGGCCGCGGACTCGCAACCTTGCTCACCGACCACCTCGGCGAACGTCCAGCTCTGTCGCTCATCAAATGCGCGATGCGCCGCGTGCCACCGGATGCGCAGGGTGGCTGGCACCAGGACGGCTACGTGCTCGGCAACGACACCAGGGTGCTCAACGTGTGGATCGCCACCTCGGCGTGCGGGAGCGATGCGCCAGGGCTCGATCTCCTCCCGAGGAAGATGGACACCCTCGCCCCTACCTTCCTTCCGCCGCCACTCGACTTCTGCGTGAGCGACGACACCGTGGCGGAGCTGGCGGTGCACCATCCGGTGATCCGACCGGAGTTCGCGGCCGGAGACGCCATCTTCTTCGATCAGCTGTTGCTGCACCGAACCGGCAGCGGTCCCGGGCTCACCCTGCCCCGATACGGATTCGAGTGTTGGTTCTTCGCTCCGTCCACCTTCCCCACCAAGTGGGTGCCCATCGTGTTCTGATGGGTGTGAGTCCCTGCCGAGCCACCGGTCAGACGCCGGCGTGGCATGGGGCGGCGGGGGTCCGGTGGGTAGGATCGCACGCTGTGACTGCCACCGATCCCGCCCCGCCCACACCGATCGGGCTCACGTTCGCCAGCTTCATGGGGGACGGTCTTGGGCCGGGGCTCGACGCCGCCCGAATCGCTGATCGGCTGGGGTACAGCTCGTTCTGGACGGCGGAGATCACCGGTCCGGAGGCCTTCACCACGTTGGCGGCCGTCGCAGGCGTTGCGCCGTCGCTGGGCCTCGCCACAGGGGTGCTGGCCATCCAGCTGCGCACCCCACCGCTGGCCGCCATGGGTGCCGCCAGTCTCCAGTCGGCCTTTCCTGATCGCGAAGTGATCCTCGGGCTCGGGATCTCCTCGCCCACCGTGGCCGCCAAATGGCATGGCGGCACCTACGGCGACCGGCCGCTCGTGCAGATGCGCGAGTACCTCACGGTGCTCCGCGGGTGTTTGTCGGGCGAGACGGTGAACTTCGAAGGCGACTTCTATTCGATCTCTCGCTATCGGCTGAACGTGCCCCTCCCCGGCAAACGACCCAAGATCATCGTGGGCGCGCTCAACGCCAAGATGCTGCAGTTGGCCGGCGAGCTCGCCGACGGCGTGCTCCTGAACTACGTACCGGCCTCACTCGTCCCCTGGTCGATCGAACAAGTACGAATCGGTCAGGCCCGGCGGGAGAACGACGACCCGTTCACGATCTACGCCCACGTGCACGTGGGCGTGTGCGACCACGACGCCGGCCTCGAACAGGCCCGTCAGGACCTCTTCTTCTACAGCGTGGTCGATGCGTACGCCCGAAGCTTCAGCCGAGCGGGCTTCGCCGACGAGATCACCGAAATACATGCGCGCCACGCCGCCCGCGACCGCGCCGGTGCGCTCGCTGCCGTCAGCGATGCGATGGTCGACGCCATCGAGATCATGGGCGACGCCGACCACGTGCAGAAGGGCATCCAGGAGTACCTCGACAACGGCGTCGATGTTCCGGTCGTGATGCCGCTGCCGTGGGGTGAAGATCGGGCACGAATCATCGAGAACACGCTCACCGCCGCCGTGGGCGTCGTCTGACCTCGATGTCTGGCGAGCTCCCGATCACGCACCGCACAAGCACGGGCACCAGCGGCCACCGAGCCCTCGGTCTCGACGCCCTCAAGGGCGTGGCGATCGTCGCGCTCGTAGGTCTTGAGGCGTTCCGCGCGGTGAGTGGCGGCGCCTTGCTCGCCGGCGAAGTGTTCCTCGTGCTCGCAGGATTCTTCACGGTGGGATCGCTTCGTCGGCTCGATCACCTGGCCGCGCTTCCGGCGGCGGCGGTTCGCCGTGCCGCTCGGCTGGCGGTTCCCTGGCTTCCGGTACTCGTGTTTCTCGTGGTCTACGCCCGGCAACTCGCGGGGCCCGTCGACGGTCACCGCAACGCCGGCAATGCGATTGCGTCCACACTCATGGTGTCGAACTGGTGGTACATCGTGTCGGACCAGTCGTGGTTCTCCCGGAGCCATGCCTCGCCGCTGCTGTCCACCTGGGGCGTTTCGCTCATCGTGCAATGCCAAGTGCTCGCCGTGTTCGTGTGGTTCGCCGTGCTCCGACCGCTGGCGGCTCGTCGTGCCCGGATCCACGCCACCACGGATCCCGAAACCCGCCCGGCCACCGACGCCAGCACGGATCCCGAGCCCGACCCGGACGCCGAACCCGAGCCCACCACCACCACCCGGACCTTCGGTTGGACTCCCGTGGTGCTGGCCGGCGGCGGGGCGTTGGTATCGGCGCTGTGGATGCTGGTTCTGTCCCGATTGCACAGCGTGGCCGGCAGCGGCGCCTACCCGCTGGGGTTCGATCCGTCGGCAACGTCAGCCGGGCTTGTTTCGTTTCTCCACATCGATCCATTCGCCGACCCCACCCGCCTCGCCCTCGGCCTCGACACCCGTCTCCAAGGGTTCCTCATGGGGATCACGGCGGCGTTGCTGGTTCGACGGGGGGTGGGCGGCACCCTTTCCTCGGCCACCCGACACGCAGTGCAAGGTGGGGCGATTGGGCTGTTGGTCCTGGTCGTGGCCGCAGCCGGACGGGAAGCCACCTGGATCTTCTCTGGCGGTTTCCTACTCGTCGATGTCCTCGTGGTGGCCATCATCGTGACGCTTCTCGTGCCGACCGCCAACGCTCGCCCCACGGCGTCGGAATCCGGCCTTATCCACATTGCCCTGCAACCCGTGGCCTACTTCGGGCGTGCGGCCTACGCCATCTTTGCCTGGTACTTCCCGATCTACGTGGTGGTGAGCGAGCCGAGAAACGACTGGCCGCCCGACCAGGTCGGCGCCGTTCGCCTCGGTCTCACGCTGGCTGCTGGCCTCGCCACGCACCTCCTGCTCGAACAGCTACCCCAACGTCTCCTCGGACAGCCGTCACAGCGCAATCGCCTCCGCCTCGTTCGTTTCATCGCCATCCCGACCAGCCTGCTCCTCGTGTTCACCTTTGTGAACGACACCCCCAGCTACACCCCGATCTTCAACACGCTGGAGCCCGACGGGCGCCCTGCGGTGATGGTGGCGGGCGATTCCATGGCCTACATCCTCGGCATCGAGACGTCGTCGTACAGCACGGATGCCAACTTCGGTGTCCTCACTCGATTGTCGGCACTGCCCGGCTGTGGCCTCACGAACGGCGTTCTCCTGAATCGCGGCAACCGAGCCCAGGCTGCGCCCGAATGCGAGACGTGGCGCACCGACTGGGCCGCGCAGGTCGACCAATACGACCCCGCCCTGTCACTTCTCCTGGCGTGGGCCTGGGAGCTGCACGATCATGAACTGATCGAAGACGGCAAGACGGTGCTCTACAAGGTGGGTACGCCGGAGTGGTACACCCACGAGCGAGCCATCCTCGAGGATGTGGTGGAGGTCACCACCCGTCGCACCGGCCACGTCGCTTTTCTCACCATGCCCTGCGTCGACCCCGACGCCGACACCCCATCGCACCCCACGAGCGACGCCATAGAACCGTTCCGTGTGACCACCATGAATGCGCTGCTCCGCGAGACTGCGGCGAACCACCCCGACCGGGTGTCGGTGATCGACCTCAACGCCTACGTGTGCCCGGACGGGAACTATCGGGCGTACATCAACGGCACCTTGATCAGCGACGACAGCGTGCACTTCACGCACGAAGGCGCACAGCTCATCTGGAACGAGTTCGTGGGCCCTCGGGTGGCCGACCTGCTCCACGTCCGCTGAGTCGGCGCGTGCCGCCGAACTGGTGGGCACGAACGGGAAGCAAACGGACCACCGTGTACAGTCGCGACCCTTGACCTTGCACGTGCGGGGTCCTCAACGCTGGCGACCTCCGGAGACCCGTCAAACCCGATGAGCACCACCGAGGTCCGTACGGACGAGCCCTCCGAACCCACCGATCCGGCGGGTGGGGCCCACGACGACGCTCCCGTTGCGGCGGCGGCCCTGGTCGTCGACGATGCAATCCAACCCCCCCGCAAGTTCAACTACATCCCCGCATTCGACGGGATTCGTGGGTTCGGGGTGGCACTCATGTTGCTCTGGCACGCCGAAGTCAGCTGGCTCGGCGACGGCGCCCTGTTCACCATCGAGTTTTTCTTTGCGATCAGCGGCTTTCTCATCGCGTCGCTGTTCCTGATCGAGCGCGACAACACCGGCACGATCAGCCTCAAACGTTTCTGGACCCGCCGCGCCCGCCGGCTCGTACCTGCGTTCGTAGGCATGTTCCTCCTGATCACCGTGTGGGCGGCCATTCCGTCCGCCAATGGGGGGCCGAGCGGCACCGAGACCCACCAGATGCGCGGGGCCGGCATCGCCTCGGTGGTCTACGTGGAGAACTGGTATTTCATCTTCTCCGACCAGTCCTACTTTGAACGTTTCGAAGCACCACCGCCCACCGAACACACCTGGTCGTTGTCGGTGGAGGAGCAGTTCTACATCCTGGTTGCGCTCGCGATGTCCTACGGGCTCGCCAAGTGGGGCTCCCGCAAGAAACGCTGGATCATCATCACCGGCGGGCTCGCCCTGCTCTCCGCCGTGTGGATGGCTTTTCTGGCCCGCATGGGCGCCCTCGTGGCCGAGGGCATGTGGCCGTTCGGCATCGACCCGGCCTCGTTATCGCCGTTCTGGCAGAAGTTCCTCAACTTCCAAGGCTCCGGTGATCCGTCGCGCATGTACCTCGGCACCGACACGCGTCTGCAGGCTTCGTTGGTGGGGGTCTGCATGGCGTTCGTGATCGACCGCGTGAACTGGGATCGGGTGAGCGCGGCCTGGATCCGCTTCTGCGCGGTCGTGGGCATCGGCGGCATGATCGTGATGTGGACCACGGTTCCCAAGAACGTGGTGTGGATCTACTACGGCGGGTTCTTCTTCTCCAACCTGCTCACCTGCCTCATAATCATCGCCTTCATGGCCCCGCGCGACAAGCTCCGCATCGATGCGTTCCCTCGTCGGGGCCTCATCGGTGCCGTCGCCGGAGTGATCGCCGTCGGCGTCGCGATCTCGTGGGTCACGCAACCGGCCGACGCCGACGTGGGCACATTCGTCGTCCCGGCCATGCTCACCATCATCGGTGCCGCCGCCGTTGGGTCGTTGCTCAACGCCAAACGCGACCACATCACGCGCCCGTTGGAGATCAAGCCACTCATCAAGCTGGGCATCTTGTCGTACGGCATGTACGTGTGGCACTACCCCATCTATGTGATGCTCGACGGGAAACGCATCATCCCGCTCGAGCAGGGCTGGCAACTGGCGTCGGTACGCATCGGGATCACTCTTGTGGTCGCCACGCTCTCGTACCGCTACTTCGAGAACCCGCTGCGCATCAAGGGCCTCCCCACGCGAGGGTTGCAGGTGGTGGCGGGGGTCGTATGCGCCGCCATCTTCGCCAGCTTCCTCGTGATCACCACGATCAACGGAACGGAATCCACGTTCGCACAACAGGCGAGCTACACCTCGGTCGACTGCCCCGGCCCCGCCGGACAAGCCGGCACCTGCGTACCGATCCTGTGGGCCGGAGACTCCATGCCCCACACCATGGTCATCCACATCAACGCCGCCGGCGCCGACCGGGCCGATGGCTACCTGGGGTACCTCTCCACCAAACTCGGTTGTGGCCTGGTGCGGGCCGACTCGATCATCAACGGCACCATCACGGCCCAGAACCCCGCCTGCTACGACTGGCAGACGCTCTGGAAGGAGCAGGTGGTGAAGGTGAAGCCGGCGGTCAGCCTGATGATCGCCTGGGGTTGGGACATCTACGACCGTCGCGTGCCCACCGTTCCCGGTGAGTTCGCGGAGGTGCTGGTGGGTTCACCGGAGTGGTACACGCTCGAGGAGAGCACCATTCAGGAAGGCGTCGACATCCTGTCCTCGCAAGGAGGCAAGGTGGCTCTGGTCACCATGCCCTGCATCGACCCCACGGCCAACACCAAAGAACACCCGAACGGCCAAGCCGCCGAGCCTCATCGGGTGAAGGCGATCAACACCGCCATCCGCAACGTGGCCGCCCGCAATCCTGCTACCGCCGTCGTGTTCGACATGAACACCTTCGCCTGCCCCGACGGCGAGCACTACATCGCCCAGGTCGACGGCGTCGACCAGAGCGACGATGGCCTGCACTTCACCGAAGCCGGTTCGATTCGTGCCTGGAACTGGCTGAAGCCCCAGCTCGACGTGGCGGTGGGCAAGGCCCCGGCCGGATCGTGACCGAGCCGCTCAACCGAACCATCGAGGATTTTCCCGATCACGAGGTGCTCGATCGGGCGGCCTAGATCTAGTGGGACGGGCGAAGCTGGACCGGACGCCGGCGGGCCGGCGTGTGGGGCATGAAGAACCCCTTCGATCTGTGGGCCATGCAGGAGATCATCTGCGAGGTGCGGCCCGACCTCATCATCGAATGCGGCTCGCTCTATGGCGCTAGCGCGGTGATGTGGTCGATGATCTTCCACCAGCTCGGCAGCGGTCGCGTGCTCGCCATCGACATCGCCGACCAGTTCGACGATGCGCGAGCTCTACCCGCCGCCCACCGGATCGACTTTCTGATCGGCTCATCAGTGGATTCAGCCAGCATTGACGAGGCCCGCCGTCATGCCGGTGCCGCCGAACGGGTGACGGTCGTACTCGACTCTGACCACTCCCGCGCCCACGTGCTCGCCGAACTCGAAGCGTACGCACCGTTGGCGACGACGGGCTCGTACCTGGTGGGCGAGGATGGCCACGTAAACGGCCAACCCGTGCAGGAGTTTGCATTTGGAGCCGACGGCGGGCCATTCGAAGCCGTCACCGAGTTTCTCGAGCTGCACCCAGAGTTCACCGCCGATCGTTCCCGGGAGGGCCTCATCACCTGGAGCCCAAAGGGTTTTCTTCAACGGGCGTGATGGCAACCCGCCGGCGGTCAGTTGTCGGCGTTGCGAATCGCCATGCGGGGCCGGGCGACGGGTGAGCCGAGCTCCCAACTGGCGAACCGGAAGCTGAGCACCGACACGGGCTGGCCCATCGCTTCCACGCAGATGTTCTCGGGGTCGTCCACCACGAACGTGGCCGGACCGAACGATCGCAGTGGTGGCACCACCGTCTCCCAGTCCGCCCGGCGATCGGCTTCGCGTGCGTCGACCAGTTGTGCATGCCACGCGGCGAAGTCGTGGTCCAGGGTGAGCACCTCCGGGAACGTGCGACCACCCGAGGGAAGCAAGGCGTGCTGCACCGCGAGGGCGGTGCTCAATGCCGAGTCGTCGGCCACACCCATCTCCTCGACGATGAAGTCGTGCAACTCGTCGATGAACAGCCGCCACGAGAGCGGGGGCACCATGACATCGGGGAGAGCCCGGAGGGCCACCGACAGTAGAGGCCACCGCTCGGGATGATCGAGGGCCGC
>Ga0105047_10015732_pt1 | contig 11905 bp, 8 predicted proteins | sample MAT04_FD_78384 | JGI IMG/M metagenome (GOLD analysis project Ga0105047, IMG submission 78384) | Freshwater microbial communities from Lake Fryxell liftoff mats and glacier meltwater in Antarctica - MAT-04 (megahit assembly) | ecosystem: Environmental > Aquatic > Freshwater > Ice > Liftoff... | reverse complement strand
CGGTGGGTGTGGCGCGAGAGGAGGCTGGTTAGGGAGCGGTGGGCATCTTCCCAGCTTGCTGCGTAGGCGGGGCTGAGGCTGACCCGCACGAAGCTGAGTTCGACGATGGGGGTGGTGTGGAATTCCAACAGTGTATCCAGCCATGTGCTGACTTCCTCATGCTTGGCATGGGTGTCCCAGCGGCTGGCTAGGAGAATGTTTACGTCGAGGAGCCAGCTCATGGGGTTTCCACAAGGATTTGGCGGACGCGCTCCGGGGTCATTTCGGGAGCGTTGGCGGGTGCGGTGAGGAAGAAATCTTCATGGGGGGCTGAGGTGGCTGCATTTTTTCCGGAATTCAGGCCTCGTTTCAGGAGATCTGCTGCCACGTCCTTAAGCTTGCGGCCTTCGTGGACAGCCAGGAGTTTCATTTCCCGAACCAGATCGGGAGGTAGGTCGATGGTCGTTTTCATGAGAACAATTTAGCTCGTTAGCTGTCAAATAGGGAATCTCGAATCAGTGGCAGCCGGGCTTAAAAAAATCTTCTTTTCCTCCTGATAGAGGCTTTCCTGTTCGAGGGAGAGCAACTCCTCGATTGTCATCCGACTGGCCGGAGCGTTCTTTCCGCACATGATTACCGGAAGGCCGATGGAATTGATTTCGATGACTGCGGACGGGACAAGCGGGAGAGTGCTTTTTTCCTCGTCGGTGAAACCGCGTGTCAGGAGTTCCGCAGCCACGTCCTTAAGCTTCCTCCCTTCGTGGACGGCGCGTATTTTCATCTTTTTCACCAGATCCGGTGGGAGGTCGATGGTAGTTTTCATGGGAGGAATCTAGCTGGTTTGCTGGTTAGCTGTCAAATACGTAGCGGCGACCGAAGGTCACCGCTACGAGAAATTATACGCGTCCATGTCGAAGACGACGGTGACGTCTTCGGGGAGGGTGGTTCTGCGGAGGATGGATCGGACGTGGTTGGTGAGGGGGGGTCTTTAAACTCGCTTACGTCCAAGGCAAGGATCGGTAAAATGACTCGACCACTTCAAACGACTCATCGAAGTCGGGGAGATCTCCTTGGATTTCATCCGTAAGGGTTGCGTATTCCTTTTCCGCGCGTCTCCTGAGTTCCGGATCGTCGAGTGAATACCGTCCAGGCTCGATACCTCTCGCTTGTGCCTTGGTTATCAGATTTTTGAGAACCGATACCTTCTGGGTCGCGCTGATACCGGATTCCAAAAGGAAGCGGAGGTCGTAAATGTCCTGCCTCCGATATCGGTTTCTCTTTTCCTGCTGCATCAGCGCCCGCAACTTCTCGGCGATCAGATCAGTGAGAGCGTAGGCCTGTAGGCTCAGCCCATCGCCAAGATCAATTTGCTCGATGTCGATGATGGGCTCGTTGAGGCTGAAATCGATTTTAACAATCGTGGGCGATTGCCCCGCCATCAGGCGCTTATGCTTAGGGGTTCCATTGTATGCATAGCCGATTTTAAGCTCCAGATTTGGAAACTGGTAGTCATCGTTTGGAGGATTAATCCGGCAGCTTTGGACTTGGCAATCGAGTCCATAATCGGAATCTGCGGCAGCCATTGCCAAGCTTTGCTTGAGGATCCTCTCAAATTCCTCCACGTCGATTTCGCCCTTCGTTGCCGACGTCGAAAAGTCCAGATCCGTTGTGAAGCGGTCACTGTGGTAACGGATTCCCATGAGAATGCCTCCTTTGATCACCATTGAGCTCCGGAGCTTCAGGTCATGGGAAATCGCTGTGAGAATGATGCGGATCGCCTGCCGGAATTCTTTCTGATTCTCCGGCGCATCCTCCACCCATCCATCCAGATCGCAGCTTGGGAGCTTCATGATTCCTCGGGTAGATCGATGTTCAGCGAGATGCACCATTTCTCCGACCATTTTGGAAAATATTCCTCCGCCGGATCAAGTTTTCTCGACCCGCCCCGTGAGGCGAATTGCGCCCACTTTTCGATGGTTTCATTTCCTATCCCCAACAACTCGTCGAGGAGGTAGCCTGCCCGCACCTTGTCAATCCGCCCTCCGTATTGATCCACCTCATAGACAATCGGCATGAGGTAAGTGGCTGCGTGTTCCCTGAATACCTCGATGACATGGCGCATCCCTCCGCAAAGCTGCGGGCTTTGCAGCATGTCGAGAAACGTCCGTCCAATGGTGGATACCCTCATGCTCCGGTCACGCACGGTCTTGAACGCTCCCAGTCGGGTCGAGTTGATTCGATGGATTTCAGTCTTTCCTATCTTGGTGAGCTTCGTGCGGGTTAAAAGAGGGAGTCCTCCTTCGTGATAGCTATCGAGAGTTGCGCCAAGGTCTTTGAGCATCTGCCCGTGGGCTAATTCCGTCCATTTTTTGGGATCGGGAGATGAGAGAAACAGTTTAGCCGGCAGGCGATCTGTCAGTCCGTGATAGTTCATTGCACTCAAGTGAGAAACGTAGGAAAAAGGATCCACGACGCATGCGGCATCTTCGGGGTTTTCATCTTTTTTGCCAAGGAGACGGTAAGCCTTGCCTCGGAAATTGGGATGTTCTTGCAATATTGCGGAAGCTTCCAAGCTCTTAATGAGCCTGTTCAGATCTGTCGCGTTTGCATTCTCTTTTGCAAGTTGATCCAAAGTTTCTCCGTCAAAGACTTTTTCCAAATACAGCCTGTGGATCACGACACCCAATCGATACCGTGTTACCAGGGGTTCCTGTAGTTTTGAAAGAGTAATGGTTACGGCCTTTGGAAGTGTCACAGTGATGAATACTAACGTCCTGAGGACGTTAGTATTCATCACCAAGCGGATTGTCAACTCTTGTAATTTTCAGGATTTTTCTTGATTTCGTCAAATAACCGGATATCTTACGTCCTAAGGACGTAAGATATCCGGTTCGTAGACGTTTGAATTTCTGTAAGATGGATCAGATTTCACGAGAAATTATACGCATCCATGTCGAAGACGACGGTGACGTCTTCGGGGAGGGTGGTTTTGCGGAGGATGGCCTGGATGTGGTTGGTGAGGGGGCGGGCTTTGTGGGAGCGGAGGGTGATCTGGAAGCGGAAGTGGTCGTGGGAGCGGATGAGAGGGCTGGGCAGGACTTCGCCGAGGGTGATGCCTTGTGGGAGGTTTTCTTTCAGCCTCAGGTGGAGCGTTTGGAGGGTGAATTCGGCGCGGCGCTCGTGGGTGGATCTTGCGGTGAGGACTCCGCAATGGGCGAAGGGGGGGAAGCTGAACTGGCGGCGCATTTCCATTTCCTGCTCGGCGTAGCCATCGAAATCATGCTTGCGGGCGAACTGTATGCTGGGGCTGTGCGGGGTGAAGGTCTGGACGATGACCTCGCCCTCGAGTTCGCCGCGTCCCGCCCGTCCGGCGACCTGGGTGATGAGCTGGAAGGTGCGCTCGCCGGCGCGGAAATCCGGGACGTGGAGGCCGAGGTCGGCGTTCAATATCCCTACCAAGGTGACGTTGGGGAAATGCAGGCCCTTGGCGATCATCTGGGTGCCGATGAGCACGTCGATCTTTTGCGATTTGAATTTCCGGAGAATGTCTTTGAGCGCGTTCTTGCGGCGCATGGCATCGGCATCGATGCGGGCGAAACGGGCTTCGGGGAGGACTTTTTTCAGGACTTCCTCGACTTTCTGGGTGCCGTATCCCTGGAGGGCGATTCCAGGATTGTTGCACTCCGGGCATTTCCTCGGGACGATGGACTGGTGGCCGCAGACATGACAGACGAGGCGCTCGTCGGTGCGGTGGTAGGTTAGCGCGACGGCGCAGTGCGGGCACTCGCAGACGTAGCCGCAGCCGTGGCATTGGAGGGATCGGGCGAAGCCGCGGCGATTGAGGAAAAGGATGGATTGCTCGCCCTTCGCGAGGCGTTGTTCGAGGGCGGTACGGAGCCGGTCGGAGAGGATGGGGGTCTGGCCTTTCTGCTTTTGCTTTTCCAAACGCATGTCGATGACGCGGACGAGAGGCATGGAGTGGGCGTCGGCGCGTTTGTCGAGGCGGAGGAGTTTGTATTTTCCCGAAAGGGTATTTTGCCAGCTTTCCAGGGACGGGGTGGCCGATCCCAATACGATGGCGCATGGCTCGAAAGCGGCGCGGAGGACGGCGACGTCGCGGGCTTGGTAGCGTGGGACGTTTTCCTGTTTGTAAGTGGATTCGTGTTCCTCATCGATGATGATGAGGCCAAGATCCGGGAGGGGTGCGAAGACGGCGGATCTTGCGCCAATTACTATGCGTGCAGTACCTTTGCGGATGCGGTGCCATTCGTCGAAGCGCTCGCCTTGGGAAAGGTGCGAGTGAAGGACGGCGACCTGGTCGTTGAGCTGGGAGAAACGAGCCTTGAAGCGCCGGACGGTCTGCGGGGTGAGGGCGATTTCCGGGACGAGGACGAGGACGGTTTTGCCGAGGTCGAGGGCGGCTTGGGCGGCTTGGAGATAGACTTCGGTTTTGCCGGAGCCTGTTACGCCTAGTAGTAAGAATGGAGCGCTGACTTCAGTCGGCGTGTGATCCCCTGACTCGCCGACTGAAGTCAGCGCTCCTTTGATGGCCCCGAAGGCTTCCTGCTGCTGGTCGTTGAGGGTGAGGGGCTGGGAGGGGATGATTTCGTCGGCGGCTTCGGGGTCGCGGCGGATTTCCTCGGTGGAGATTCTGATGAAGCCTTTGGATTCGAGGCTTTTCAGGGAGGGGGCGGAGTTGTCGCCCAAGTCGGTGGTGGGGAGGCTGCGGTTTTCTGCGTGCTGGAGGAGGACGAGGATGGCGTGTTGTTTCGGAGCGCGTTTTTCGAGTTTTTCCAAATCCTCGGGCGCTATGGTTTCGTTGGCAGTGGCGATGCGGCGCGTTTTGGCGGAATTGTCCTCGGTGCGGACCGCCTCTGGGAGGATGGAGCGGATGACGCTTTCGATACTGGATCCGTAGTAGTTGGAGATCCAGCGGGCGACTTTCAGTAGGATGGGCGTGATAAGCGGTTCCGGCTCGATGAGGCTTTTCACCTCACGCATGGCGAACTCACTCTGCTCCGGAGGCGGGATTACCGAGAGGACGGTACCGGAGGTGGTTTTCTGGCGGATCGGCACGCGCACGCGGCAACCCTCGACAACGGGGAGGTCGGCGGGGATGGAGTAGTCGAAGACAAGCTCTGACGGGCCGTCGATGAGGACGCGGGCGATCACGGGGGCGACTTTAGGGTCGGAAACTTCAAACTCTAAACTTTAAACTTCAAGTAAGAGCTGGGACTGATGAAGATTCCCACGTGTTGCCCGAGATTTTGACGAGAGTGCCTGGAGAAAAATCCCTCGAATGGGGACGAAGGCTGGGGGCGGTCGAGTGCCGGAATACGACGTTTCTAGGATATGACTGGCCGGTTTTCTGGGAGAGGGCGGAGGGGGTGAATGTGTGGGATGTGGATGGGAACCGGTTTCTGGACATGACGAGCGGGTTCGGGGTGGCTGGGATCGGATATGGGTTCACGGGGGAGGCGTTGCGGGAGCAGAGTTTTTCCCTGATGCACGCGATGGGAGACGTGCATCCGGCGCGGGTGAAGGTGGAGCTTTGCGAGGCGCTTTCCGAGATCACGTTCGAGCGATGGACTGGGGAGAAAGGGAAATGCCTGTTCGGGAACTCGGGGTTCGAGGCGGTGGAGGCGGCTTTGAAAACGGCGGTGCTGGCGACTGGACGGAACGGGATACTTTCCTTCGAGGGCGGATATCATGGGCTGGGATACGGGGCTTTGCTGGGGCAGGGGATAGATTGGTTTCGGGAACCGTTCGAGGGGCAGATGGCGAAGGTGACGAAGCGTCTTGCATTTCCACGGACTGAGGAGGAGTTGGAAATTTTCTCCGAAAATCTCTGGAAACTCGACGGCCTGGCCATCGGCGCGGTTCTTGTGGAGCCGATCCAAGGCCGGGGCGGAATCATCGTGCCGCCGGAAGGTTTTCTCAAAATCCTGCGCGAGTGGTGCGATGCGGTGGGGGCGGTCCTGATTTTTGATGAGATCTACACTGGATTCTGGAGGGCAGGGAAAATGTTCGCGTGCGAGTGGGAGGGTGTGGTGCCGGATCTGGTCTGCCTGGGGAAAGCTCTGAGCGGGGGATTTCCGATTTCCGTCTGCGTGGGACGTGCGGAAGTGATGGATGCGTGGCCGCCGAGCTTGGGGGAAGCGCTGCATACGAGCACGTTTCTGGGAAATCCGATGGGCTGCGCGATGGCGCTGGAGGCGATACGCAGATACCGGGATCCGCGGACGGAAGAGCTGGTCCGGGTGGCTGCCGACTGTTTGGAAAAGGCGTTGCGGGGCTTGGAAGAGATGGATTTTGTTCAGGAAATAAGAGGCCGCGGCCTGATGATGGGAGTGCAAACCGACAGCGGGGTGCGGGTTTTGGAAGCGGTGAAACACTTGCTACGGGCAGGAGTGATCGCCCTACCAGACGGTCCGATGGGTGATGTTTTGGCTCTGACTCCCCCATTTTCCGTGACGGAGGAGGAAATTCTCTACTCGGTGGCTTCGGTGCGGGAGAGCCTTGAGTTTTGAGTTTTGAAATTTGAATTTTTGCGCTAGATCAATAGGAACACCCGCCCGCGCACCCCATTGCTCCACCTTAATCCGACCCCTTTTACCCTCTGGCTTGGCATCATCGCTTTGGTGGCGGTGGCTTTCCTCTGCTTCGTTTCGTGGAAACGCAGCCCGCATCCGGGGCGGACGGCTGCCTTGGAAATCCTTCGGTTTTTCATCGCCGCACTGGTGGTGATGCTCCTCTGGCAGCCGGAGTGGCGGACGGTCATCAACCCCACCACCAAGCCAAAAATCGCCATCCTCTGGGACGATTCCCGCTCAATGCAGACCCTCGACGCGCTCTTGCCGCCCGAGCTTTCCGAGAAAAGCGACGAGATCGTCTCCCGTGAGGATTGGGTGAAAAAAGCCCTCGCCTCAGATCTCTGGACACCGCTCCGCTCGAACGGCGCGAACGATCTCATCACCCAACCTTTCGCCAGCCCCTCCGATGAGGGACTGAACGGAACCGATCTCAACACCCCGGTTTCCGATCTTCTGGAAAACGAGAACAACCTCCGCGCCGTCGTTATTCTTAGCGACGGCGATTTTAATATTGGCGCCCCGCCCGTCGGCGCGGCGCAGAAATACCGGCTGCGCGGCGTGCCCCTTTTCACCATCCCCGTTGGCAGCGAGACGCGCCTGCCGGATCTCGATCTGCTCACAGTCACCGCGCCGACCTACGGGATCGTCGGGGAAAACGTGCAGATCCCTTTCACGATCCGCTCCTCTCTGGACCGGCAGGTGCGCACCATCGTCCGCCTGCGTGATGAGTCCGGACGCGAGCGCACGAAAAACATCATCCTCCAGCCGAATGCCGAGACCTACGATTCCATCCTCTGGCGTTTGGAAAAAGAAGGCTCCTCCACCCTCACTCTCTCCATCCCGGTCGAGGACGGCGAGCTTGTCTCCGCGAACAATTCCCACCAATTCAATATCGCAGGCCGCCCCGAGCGCCTTCGCGTTCTCATCGTCGAGACCCTGCCGCGCTGGGAATACCGTTTCCTCAGAAACGCCTTGCAGCGCGACCCCGGAGTCGAGCTTTCCTGCCTCCTCATGCGCCCCGAGCTGGGCGTCGCCGAGGGCAAGGACTACATCCCGAAATTCCCAGAAACTCTAGAAGAACTCTCCAAATACGACGTCGTGTTCCTTGGCGATGTCGGAGTCGGAAAAGACCAGCTTACCAAGGAACAGTGCGAGCAGATCCGCGGCCTCGTGGAAAATCAGGCCTCCGGCGTCGTCTTCCTCCCCGGCCCGCAGGGGAACCAGTTTTCACTATTAGATACCGCCCTCTCGGATCTCATGCCCGTCACCCTCGATGACAAGAATCCCAAAGGCTTCCCGGAAGCCCTCGCCACCCCGCTCAACCTCACCACCGAGGGCCGCGCCTCCCTCCTCACCATGCTTGGAGATTCCGAGGAGGAAAATCCCGAAATCTGGCGGCGGCTGCCCGGTTTCTTCTGGCACGCACCCGTCATCCGAGCGAAGGGCGGCACCGAAGTCCTCGCCGTCCACGCGAACCGCCGCGGCCCATACGGTCCCGTCCCGCTTCTCGTCACGAAAGCCGCTGGCAGCGGAAAAGTCCTGTTCATGGGCATCGATTCCGCATGGCGCTGGCGGCGGGGGGTCGAGGACCTCTACCACTACCGCTTCTGGGGCCAGGTCGCCCGCTGGATGAGCTACCAGCGGAACATGGCCGCCGGCCAGCGCGTCCGTCTCTTCTTCACCCCCGAGCGACCCGAACCCGGCGCCACAGTCACTCTCAATGCCAACGCCTTCGATGCCAACGGCGCACCCCTCAAGGATGGCGGAGTCGCCATCGACATCACTGGTCCGGATGGGAAAACCCAGCGCATCGACCTCCAGAAAAACGAGTCCGAATGGGGTGCCTACACCGGTCGTTTCAAAATCGACCTCCCCGGTGCTTGGAAACTCCGCGCCACCGCTTCCGGTGCCAGCGATATGCCGACCGATACCACCATCATCGCCCAGGGCGTGGACATCGAGAAAACCGGCCAGCCCGCCCGCCCCGCCGTGCTTGAGGAAATGGCCAGAGTCTCCCGTGGCCGCAGCATCCTCCCCGGCCAGCTCCCGGATCTCATCAAGGAAATCGACGCACTTCCCGAGCCCCGCCCCATCGAGAACCGCATCCCCCTCTGGTCCCACTGGGCCACCGTCGTCATCCTCGTTTTCCTCCTCGGCCTCTTCTGGATCGGCAGGAAATTGAACGGAGCGTTTTGAGCCACCGCGATAGCCAGCACCTTTCCTATTGACAGATTCGGTAAGGTTTCTACCCTATTTTTATGCTCGTTAAAGTGACAAGCAAGCGACAGGTGACATTTCCGGCTGCGGTGCTGGAAGCGCTGGGAGCCGGTCCCGGCAGTCATCTTGAACTTCAGTCACGTACGGATGGATTTCTACTCAGGGCGCGAGCGATTGATCGCTCCAAACTGGCTCCGCTTCGGGGATTGATCGGGAAGGGAAGAGACACGTTCGATCTGGAGAAATTTCGAGACCAACTCCATGGCTCATCACTACGGGATTGATACTTCGGTTTTCGTCCATCTAGTGACAGGCGATCCCGAGGCGGAATACGAGAAGACATTGGAGAGGTTTGAGAAAGAGGCGCGGTATGAAGGTTATGAGAAATGATCTCAAGAGGTCGCGGCTGCCTTCAGCGGAGAAGCTGTAGAAAAATTCTAAGTTTCCTTTGTCCCGGGTGTCTCTATGGTAGAGATATGAAAACCTTTTTCCTCCTCCTCCTGCTGATGGCCCTCCCCCTTTCCGCTGCCGATCCCGAACCGATGCGGAAGGATGCCTCGAAACTGGAGAAGCAGGGAAACTGGCGGGAAGCCTATGAGCTGCGGGTGAAAATCCTCCGCGAGACCAGCGACGAGCACTCCGGCACCGATCTTCAGAAAGCCCTCGAATCCCAGCGTAACCTCGGCGAAGAGGAGAACTTCGACGGGCTGATGGCCGGGTTGACGGAAAAACTTAAAGACAATCCCTATTTCATGCGAGCCGCTGGCTCTGCCTTTCTCTATGGCCAGGGACACTACGGCAGGTTGCTCGACAACGCATTCCAGCGCGGCAACAACGGCCAAGGCGATTTCCGGAACGTGCAGGAACAGGACCGCCTCCGAGCCCTCCAATGCTTCATGGAAGCCCTCCGCACCTCGGAAAAAGCCGGCTCCCAGGAGATCGGTGTCCTCCGCGATATCGGCAACGCCCTAACCTTTTCCCGCACGGACAATCGCAATCTCTGGCAGCTATTTCTCCTCACCGATCTCGCCGCCGTCCCCGATTACACGGAGCAGACCGATCTCATCACCAGCGAGGGCGCGCCTGTCGGCCCCAATGGCGAACCCACCTACATTGACATCCCCGCATCCTGGGAGGCTGCGAAATCCGATGGCGAACGCTGGCGTTGGACAATGGGCCAGATCGCCCGCATCGACGCTTCCGAAGGCCATGCGGAGCAACTGAAATGGTGGCAGTTCTGCCAGAACAACTACGGAGTCAGCACCCTCTCCTCCTACGGCTGGTGGAGCGATCCTGATGTCAAGGAGCGCGACGGCATCCTCCAGGCATCGTCTTTGAAGGAAACGGAAACCATCGCCCGCCTTGCCAACGGCGTGAAGCGTTTTACCCTCCGCGAGGACTACCAGTTCATCCGCGGCCTCCGCGAACTCATGCGTGCCGGAAAAAACGCTCCATCATGGCAGGCCGGCGACCAGCTCGTCCAGGTTTTCACGAATCGCGGCCAGCTCCCCAAGGCGGCGGAAACTCTCGAAGAGGTCATCCGTCTCCATGGAAAGGGTGGCAACGAGCAGCGCCCCAACCTTCTCAGACAGATCCTCGGAAACTGGAGCCGCTTCGGAAACACAACCACCTATTACGCCGCGAACCCCGTCGAAGTCCCATTCACTTTCCGCAATGCGAAAGAGGTTTCCCTCACCCTCACCGGTGTGAAGGAGGAGCTGGTGATGAAAGACATCATCGATTACCTCGAGGCAAATCCACGCGAGATCGACTACGAAAAAACCAATTTTTCCCAACTCGGCAACCGCCTCATCGGGGGCAACCGCCAACGCTACTTCGGCGACGAACTCCGCGCATGGAAACAGGATCTCCAGCCGGACGAAAGCCACCAGGACACCAGCACCAATCTGGATCTCGGAAAGCTCGCGCCCGGCTGCTACGTGCTGAAATCCACCCTCGATGACGGCAATAGCTCCTGGGTCGTCATCTGGGTGCGCGATCTGGTTTTGCTGAAACGCTCCGAGGGTGGCAACGAGGTCTTCTACCTAGTCGATGCCAAGGCCGGCCAGCCGATCAAAGGCGAGCTGGAGTTTTTCGGCTACCACGCGGATCACTTGGAAAAGCCCCAGGGCAAGCGCCGTTTCAACATCATCACCCAACATTTCCGCCGTGAAACCGATGAGAACGGCAGACTGCTTCTGGAAAAAGGCGATCAGGAAAGCAACGACCAGTGGCATGTCATCGCCTGCGCCGGAGAGCGTCGCGCCTACCTCTCCGACCGGAATTTCCGCTGGTATGATCCCGGCGACCGCACCGACTACCTCGCACAGAAAACCATAGGCATCACCGACAGACCCGTTTACCGCCCCGGGCAAACGGTTCACCTGAAACTCTGGGCTGGCGAGTCCCGATATGACCTCGGTGACGTTTCTCCCTATGCTGGGAAAACCGCCGACATCGAGATCCGCGACGGTCGCAACGAAGTCGTCTTTGAGCAGAAAGGCCTCATCGCCGATGACTTCGGAGGTGTCACCTTCGACTTCGATCTCAAAGAGGAAGCCGCACTCGGCAACTACAGTGTCAGCGTCCAGGGCAGCGTCCCGAACACCGCTTTTTCCTTCCGCGTGGAGGAATACAAGAAGCCGGAATACGAGGTGAAAGTGGAAGCCCCGGATGATCCGGTCACCCTTGGCGGAGCCTTCGAGGCCACCGTTTCAGCGAACTATTTCCACGGCGCTCCCGTCACTGAGGCCACCGTGAAAATCAAGGTCGAGCGGAATTTTTTCAACGAGCGCTGGTTCCCCGCAGGTGAGTGGGACTGGCTTTACGGCCCCGGCTATTGGTGGTTTTACCCCGAGTATCCATGGTATCCCGGCTGGGGCCGGTGGGGCTGCATCCGTCCAGCTCCGCCATGGTGGCAACAGAATCGCGTTGGTGCTCCGGAGCTTGTGCTTGAGCAGACATCCGCCATCGGCCCGGATGGGAAAGTGAAGGTGAGAATCGACAGCTCCATTGCCAAGCTCGTCCACGGCGATCAGGACCATCGCTACTCAATTACTGCGGAAGTAGTGGATGCCTCCCGCCGCACCATCGTCGGCACCGGTTCCGTCCTTGCG
>Ga0105047_10015731_pt1 | contig 11905 bp, 9 predicted proteins | sample MAT04_FD_78384 | JGI IMG/M metagenome (GOLD analysis project Ga0105047, IMG submission 78384) | Freshwater microbial communities from Lake Fryxell liftoff mats and glacier meltwater in Antarctica - MAT-04 (megahit assembly) | ecosystem: Environmental > Aquatic > Freshwater > Ice > Liftoff... | reverse complement strand
TTTTATTATTTGATGATTATTCCGTGGTTAGTTGTTATTGTTTTAAGTTTTATTCTACTATTTGTAAGTGTCTCTCTTGGGAATTATTGATATCGACTTTTGCAGTAAAAGAGAATTAGGTATTGTAATAAGCTCGCCATTTTCTGTTTTTAAATGAACGAAAAAATATGTTAATTCAGACACCTCTCCTTCAATTGGATACTCTTTATCTAAAATTTTTACAGTATCGCCAATCTTTAATGGGTGATTAAAAAATAACAATATGCTTGATGTAATATTAGAGAGTAGCGACCATTGAGCAAAAAAAGCTATGCCTAATGCAGTAAATATAGTTCCCACGTAAACAGCAATTTCACTCTGTTTAAGTCCCCAAATTGCTGATAACAAAATGATTGTTGTTATGAAACAAAAAAGATGTACTGCTTTTACAATTATTTTTCTTCTCCCACGTTGCAAATGAGTTTGTTTCAGCGTATTATTTATAAATATCTTGATTGTGTAGTGCGTAATTATGTATCCAACAAAAACTATGATACTTTCAATAATTTGAATTTTATATAATTCCATTCCTATGATTTTAATTTATTTTCTCTTTCCAATCCAATTTTATTTACAGTTTTATATAGTAACGTTGCATTTGTAATTAATCTGTCAAGTTCTTGTTCAAAAAAGGATTCAGTGTATTCATGCTGTAGGCTAGACTGTAAACGTCGGGATATTATACTTTTTGTAAAAGATCACATCTCTAAACAAATTCTAAAAATGGCAATTTAAAATCTTCTAAATTTTATTATACAGGCAAAAATAAGTATACTAAAATTAGTTGTAGCGTTAATTATGAAACTTTATCAGTAATTATGCCGCAAAGCTGTTGGCAAAATATTATTACTCATTTTGGATAGCTCGATTTAAAAAGTCCACCAAGGGTTTTGAAGTGTTTAAGTAGATTTTTATTTTCTCAAAAGTAGCATTGGATATCATTTGGTTGTCGGTTATTTTTTTCATCGTATAGAACCCTTTCATTTTTAAAAATTCTCCAGCCTGATTGGGTTCATTAAATTCTTTCGGTATTTTTGATAAAACACCAGAATTATGTATGCCGCTCGGAAAAGTCTTTTTAAAAAATTTGGAATCAATTATGTCTTTCCACTCTTCAAAAAAATAGTTAATTTCTGATCTGATTTTTTTTAAATGCTCTGGAAGAGGATTATAAACTCCACCACCAACAAAACAGTTATCTGGTTCAACGTGTAAATAGTAAAATGCAGACGAACTGTTTTTTCCGTTTTTATTTAGAATTATATAATAATCAGTTTTATAAGGTGTTTTATCTTTGGTAAACCGTAAGTCTCTATTAAGCCTAGTTATACATTTTTTTGGATCCAGGATTGCACTACTAATTGTATGATCAGTGCTGGAAACAGCAGTTATCAATTCTGACGTTAAAGCAAGGATATTATTTTTAGCATTTTCATACATTTTTCTATTATCGTCAAGCCATTCTTTTGAATTATTTTGTTTAAGGTCTTTTAGAAAATTAAATGTATTTACATCTATCATTTGGTTAACTTATTAGTTGTGTTTTTTGATTTTATCCGAATCCTGGTGCGAAAGTTTATGCAGTTGCCGATAATTGCAAATTGTGCAACCTTTTTTTGTTAAAGATAAAAATTCTTGCGAAGCGTAAATACTAATTTGCTATAAAATTTACAATTGTATCAGCGGATTGTAATTAGCTAGTCGCATTGCAATTTAGGTTAATCTAGTTCCAATCTTTGGCAATTTTACCACCTAGAAAACAGCTAATAATTCTTGCTATTGTAAAAAAAATCCAGCACTGTGTGTAAAATCTAAAAATTGTCTATTTATTTCATTAGAAAGTAGTTTCTAACAGGTTTTACTGCCTTGGAAACACTGGAGCATTGTAAAATTAAGTTTCCTTTTTTTGTAGTTAATTGACTCTATTCAGTTAGTGCTTAAAATCTTTGGGTACCCGATAAAAAGAATTCTCAGCTTATTCGTGCTCAACTTAACTATAAACTTTTCTAAGCTATTGAAACACTCAATAAAAAATACTACTTTTACAACCCAAACAACACTACTATGAGTCAAAAAGTATTGCTCACTTCCAAAGAAGTCAATATCATACTCCATCGTTTGGCTTGCCAATTAATCGAAAATCACCTCGACTTTTCTAATTCAGTTCTTATCGGAATACAGCCTCGAGGCATTTCATTGGCAGAACGACTTAAAACCATTTTAGAAACCGATTACAACATCCAAAATATACCTTTGGGATTCCTTGATATAACATTTTTTCGTGATGATTTCCGTCGTGGCGAAAAGCAATTAGATGCCAATATAACCCAAATAGATTTTCTGATTGAAGATAAAAAAGTGATTTTTATTGACGACGTTCTTTTCACAGGAAGAAGTATCCGTTCTGCATTAAGTGCTATACAATCTTTTGGAAGACCAACAGAAATTGAATTACTAGTTTTAATTGATAGACGGTTCAGCCGTCATTTGCCAATTCAACCCGATTATCGAGGTCGCCAGGTTGATGCAATAGAAGATGAAAAAGTAAAAGTTTGCTGGAAAGATAAGGATGGCGAAGATGCAGTTTATTTAATTTAGATAACTTACAGACGCAGCACTGCTACGTCTCAGATTAAAACAATAATGGTCAAAGGACAGCGCTAATGTGCTTCTGTCACAAATAACAATCGCAAATGGAATTATCAGTCAGTCATTTATTAGGCATAAAATATCTGAAAAAAGAAGATATCGATTTGATATTTGAAACTGCTGATCATTTCAAAGAAGTTATTAATCGACCGATTAAAAAAGTACCATCATTGCGCGATATTACCATTGCCAATATATTTTTTGAAAACAGTACCCGAACAAAGCTCTCATTCGAGTTAGCTCAAAAACGATTATCTGCCGATGTGATTAGTTTTTCAACAGCACAATCTTCGGTAAAAAAAGGCGAAACTTTAATTGATACCGTTAACAATATTCTTTCAATGAAAGTTGACATGGTAGTTATGCGTCATTCTAATCCGGGTGCAGCTTATTTCTTATCACAAAATGTAAAGGCTTGTATTATAAATGCAGGAGACGGTGCGCACGAACATCCAACACAAGCATTGTTAGACAGTTATTCAATAAAAGAAAAACTAGGCGAAGTAGGAGGAAAGAAGGTGGTTATTGTGGGAGATATTCTGCATTCAAGAGTAGCCTTATCTAATATTTATGCACTTAAAATGCAAGGTGCCGAAATAAAAGTATGCGGCCCTAAAACTTTGATTCCAAAGTACATCGAAAGTCTTGGTGTAACGGTTGAACCCAATTTAAGAAATGCTCTTGAATGGTGTGATGTTGCTAATATTTTGCGAGTACAAAATGAAAGAATGGATGTGAATTACTTTCCATCAACACGAGAATATACTCAGCGATATGGTGTGGATAAAGCGCTTTTAGATTCATTGTCTAAAGAAATCGTAATCATGCATCCAGGACCAATAAATCGCGGAGTAGAAATAACTTCAGATGTCGCTGACTCTAAACAATCAGTCATTTTGCATCAAGTCGAAAACGGCGTTGCAATCCGAATGGCAATTATTTATCTTTTAGCTTCTAAATTACAACAATAAAAAAGTCCCGATTGAACCGGGACTTTTTATTACTCTTCTGTTTTGATACTTCTCAATTGTTTTAGCTTTTCTTTCCAAGTAGCCAATTCTTCTTTTTGTTTCTCAATGTTATTCATTACTTCTTTTACCATTGGATTATCTGCTTTGGCTCTTCCAAAAAACTGAATGTTGTTTTCTAACTGAAATAGGTTACTTTGAACTTCATCAATTTTACGCATAATGAATACTTTTTCATTATCTAATCTTCTGGTGTTATCTGAACCTGAAAGAGTATCGACGCGGTTTGCATAGCGTGCCATTTCATTATCTTTCTTACTAGAAGTTAGTTTTTCGAATAAAGTATCTAGTATTTTATTAAATTTACCTTCAAGGTGTCTGCGCGAAAATGGAACTTTTCCAAAGCTTTTCCACTGTTCAATATGTGCTTTAATCGCATCCAAATCTGTTTTGTGATCTCCAATAAGCTCAAATCCTTTGATAGTCTCCAAATACGCCTTTTTATTTTCAAAAGCTTCAAGCTCTTCGATATTAACTTCTGTTTTCTGCTCTTTTAGTTTTTCAAAGTACAAGTTACAAGCCGCTCTAAATTCAGACCAAAGTTTGTCAGAAAACTTTCTTGGCACATGACCGATAGTCTTCCATTCTTCTTGAATCTGCTTGAATAAGGGCGTTGTGGTAGCAAAATCTGTACTTTCTTTTAATTCATTGGCTTTATCAACTAAGGCTTGTTTTTTGGAAAGGTTATCGTTCTGATCTTTTTTAATGTCTTTGTAGAAAGAGTTTTTTAATACGTTGAAGCTTCGAACGGCATTTTTAAATTCGGTCCACGTTTGGTCTGTGACTTCCGCTGGAACTTTACCTGCCCCAAAGAATTGGTTGCGCAACGCCTCTACTTTTTCAATTTGGGCAAGCCAAGCCGAATGAGAGTTCACTTTTTCTTGCGCTAAAACTTCGATCTGAGCAATAATTACTTTTTTACTTTCAAGGTTTTCTGTTTCACCTTCGCGTAGTTTTTCATACAAACTTTCACGCTTGTCGTGCATTTGTTTTGTTAATTCGCTGAAACGGTTCCAAATTTCTTCACGGTTATCTCGTGAAACGGGTCCAATATCTTCTTTCCAAATTCGGTGCAAATCTTGTAGTTCACGGAACGATTTATTAATATCTTCTTCGTTTACTAATTCTTCAACACGCTCAATAATTTTAAGTTTCTGAACTAAATTGTGTTTAAAATCCAAATCACGAATTTCTCTGTCCAAATGCAAAATATCATAAAAATTCTCTAAGTGAAAATGATAGTTATTCCAAACGTGATTGTACTTGTCTTTCGGAATTGGGCCAGCCACTTTCCAACGGTCTCTAATATCGTTGAATTTTTTCAACGTAACAGGAATACTTTCTTGACTGTGTAGTAAGTTTTTCAGTTCCTCAACAATAGCCAATCTATTTTCTAAATTAGATTTTAAATTGTTTTGTAAACTTTGGAAATGAATATTCTTTTTGTCTCTGTATTGAGAATATAATTGGTCAAATTTTGTTTTTAAAGGGAAATGGTAATGGAATTCCTCAGTAGTTTCCGGATTCTCAGTATGGAATTCCTCTTTCTTTTCATCAATAAAATGGTAGTATTTTGATAAAAATGCTTTTTTAACTTCTTCAACATGATCTTTAACCGACATGAGTTTTTCAACGACAACTAAAGTTTCCAGCTCGTCAATCAATTGTTCCATTGATAGCGCGTCGTAGTCCAACATTGGAATGTCATGACGATCTTTTAAAGTTTCATCTTCACTTTCCTCAGCATTTACATTTTCAATAGCACTAATTACTGACTCATTACTTTCCAATATTAAAGTATCATCAGCAACTTGTTCGTCAGTCAATTCAATAGCGTTATCTTCAATTGCAGTAGCAGTTTCGGTTTCATCAACGGCGTCAATTAGTTCTACGGCAGTTTCAACTTCTGGCTCTGCAGCAACAACTTCTACAGTTTCCTCAACAAGTGCTTCTTTTTCAGCTGCAACTTCAATTTGGTCTTCTGTAAGTTCTTCTGTTAAAATAGCAGCTTTAACTTCTGGTTCAGCCTCAACAATTTCTTCAATAGTTTCTGTTTCTGGAGTAATTTCTACAGTCTCGTTTGCAACTTCATCTTCCAGAGCAGTTGCTACAATTTCATCAGCAACTTCAAATTCTTGAATTGGCTCGTTTTGTTTTTGAACTTCAGCAGTCGTTTCTTGATTTTCAGCACTTGTCACTTGTTGTGATTCATTACCTACGTTTCCATCTGCATCTTGCAGGTTATCATTCTTTTCTTCTAACATTTTGAAAATGTTTTAAGGGTTACACATTTTGAGGGCGAAAGATACTAAACAAGCGCTAAAATTCAAAGAAAATCAATGTTTTCTGTGCCTTATTTATGGTATTTCAACTAGTTTTTCGATTAAAAACAAAAAACGCGGTTGAATTTCAGCCGCGTCTTGATAGTATTTTTGATAAACTGAATTAGTTGATAAGAACTTTTTTGATCACAGAATTTGAATCAGAAGACATTTTAACGAAATAAAATCCTTTCGGTAAATTACTGATAGTATAATAATTGTTTACCATAACTGGTTTTTTAATCTTTTGAATTACCTGACCGTTGATTGTAATAATATCAATTTCATCAAGAGTAACTTCAGAAGAAATGTTTATATTATTTGAGGAAGGATTCGGATAAATAGTCACTAAAGCTAAAGAATCAAATGTTGCTGTGCCTAAAGGTTGTCCCCAAATTGTGGTTACATATTGGTTTAAGTCAATAAAAGGATTTCTATTATTCTGACGCGCATAAATCGCATTATTTCTAGCTATTTCTCTTTGACTTACTGGATCTTGTTGATTCCAAGTTAATAATACATTTAAAGCTTGATTAGTAAATACTTGAGTGCTTGTTCCGTTAAACATTGAAAAATTCCAACCTGCTACTTGATCTTCATATCTTGTAGCAAAATACAACAGCATACGGGCAATATCTCCTTTAAATTCATCAATTGGTTCAAATACAGATCCAATGTAACCTGAAGAATAACCCGTGTTTAAGTTAGAGCCTCTTTTACTTCCATTAGAATAGGTTGCATTAGCAACATTTACTTTGCTGAATGGAAGGTCACCTCTTTGTGCATTCACATATTTATCGGAAGGAACAACAAAGTGCGCATCAGAATGCATTGGTAAACCCGAAGAACCTCCAAAAACTGATTGCGGAACTAAATGCTCTCTATTGTATCGTTCACATTCATTGTTTCCTAATGTTCCATCATCTTGATTAATGCCGTACGTAAACTCACATTCAGCACCTGCTGGATTTTCGGTATACATATCAAGTAGCGTTCCATTATTTTCATAATAGAAATCTTTGTCAGAGGTTAAATAGGTTGTGTATAAACCCGCATAAGTTCTGTCGTTGTGGTCGTTGATGATGTTAAATAACTGTGTTTTTAAGATATATCCCGACCCAGTTGCAGTGTTATAATACCCTGAAGGAATAGACATTATAGTGTTAGCATCATCACTTTTTGCATTTTCTTGTGCAATGCTAATTATAGTAAAACTTAATAATAATGAAGTAAATATTTTTTTCATGAAGTATTTATATTTCTTTTTTTCTTTCTAATAATGCCATGTAAAATCCATCAAAACCTGTTTCTTGGGCAAGGATTTTTGTTTCCTTTACAAAAGTAAATGATTTACCAGTTTCGGTAGTTAAGAAATGCTTAATTTGTTCCTGATTTTCAGAAGGTAAGATAGAGCAAGTTGCATAAACCAGTTTTCCTCCAGGCTTTACGATTTTAGAATAATTTTCTAAAACTTCTGCTTGTACTTTTTTGATGTTGTCAATAAATTGTGGCTGCAGTTTCCACTTTGCATCAGGATTTCTTTTTAAAACACCCAATCCACTACAAGGTGCATCAATCAAAACTCTATCAGCCTTTTCGTGCAGTTTTTTGATGACTTTGGTAGTGTCAATAATGCGATATTCTATATTGAAAGCGCCATTTCGTTTGGCTCGCAACTTCAATTGTTTTAATTTGCTTTCATACAAATCCATTGCGATAAGTTGTCCTTTATTTTCCATCAAGGAAGCCATGTGCAATGTTTTTCCGCCTGCTCCAGCACAAGTGTCAACAACTCTCATTCCCGGTTGCACGTCTAAAAAAGCAGCTACCAATTGGGATGATGCATCTTGAACTTCAAAAAAACCTTCCTTAAAAGCATCTGTTAAAAATACATTTGCTCTTTCTTTTAAGATTAAGGCATCGGGTTGATCTTTCAAAAATTCGGTTTCGATGTTCAAATCCATCAAAATAGAATGCAGTTTTTCTTTAGTAGTTTTCAACGTATTCACACGAAGAATAACTCTTGCTGGTTGATTTTGCGCTGCAATTTCTTTGGTCCAAAGTTCTTCGCCCAATTCTTTTACGCCTAATTCATCCATCCAATCTGGAATAGATTCGCGCATTTTTCTAATTTTGGATAATTCGTCAAAACGACCTTTTATTTTTCTTGCCGGAGTTCCTTCTAATTGTTTCCAATCTGGAATTGGGTAACCGCGTAAAACGGCCCAAACAGCAAATAATCGCCATAAATCATCGCGATTAAAAGGTTCTTTTACTTCTGCGATTTCAGAATATAGACGCTTCCAGCGAACAATTTCATAGATAGTTTCTGCAACAAATTTTCTATCGGAGCTTCCCCAACGTTTGTCTTTTTTCAAAGCTCTGGCAACAACTTTATCGGCATATTCACTTTCATTGAAGATAGCATTTAAAGAGTCAATCGTGGTATAAACTAAGTTTCGATGTAATCGCATGATGATAAAAAATAAGCGTGCAAATATAGGTCTTTTTTAGTAGCGATAACTAATTATAATTGTACTTAACATATCAGCTTTATATTTGTGGATTATTGTATATATTTGATAACCAAAAAGTATTAAAATGAAATTAAATGCACTACTATATTTATGTCTTTGTTTTTTGATGGGTTTAAACACAACTTACGCCCAGCCCTATCAAATTGGGCATAGTACAGTGAATTTTACAGATGCCTCGCGAAGTAATAGAAGTATCGCTGCCGAAATTTATTATCCTTCAGATACTGTTGGTGATAATGTTGCTGTAACAAATAATAATAATTTGGCGTTTCCGGTACTTAGTTTTGGTCACGGATTTGTTATGACTTGGGATGCGTATCAAAATTTTTGGAATTTTTTGGTGCCCAATGGTTATATTATGATTTTTCCCAAAACAGAAGGTTCCTTTTCACCTTCGCATTTAGATTTTGCAAAAGATTTGGCTTTTTTAATTGATAAAATGAATGCGTTAGGGAGTGATTCAAATTCTATTTTTTTTAACAGAATTAGCGCAATGAATTGTGTGATGGGACATAGTATGGGAGGTGGTGCCTCATTTTTAGCAGCAGAATTGAACTCAAATATTAAAACTTTATTGAATTTCGCTCCTGCTGAAACTAATCCTTCAGCAATACAATCCTCCGTTTCGATCACTATTCCAGCGTTGATTTTTGCTGGAATTAATGATTGTGTCACACCTCCAATCAGTAATCAAATTCCGATGTATGAGGGATTAAATAGTTCTTGTAAAACTTTAATAAGTATCGTTGGTGGAAGTCATTGCCAGATGGCAAATACTAATTTTTTATGTGGAATTGGAGAATTAACTTGTACACCGCAACCTACTATTACAAGAACTGCACAACAAAACAGTATCAATAGCTATATTTTACCTTGGTTAGATTATCAATTAAAAGGGAATTGTTCTCAAGGCGATGTGTTTGACATTCAAATTGTAATAGACAATGCAATAACATTTCAAAAAAACTGCTCGCAATGCAATGATCTAAGTGTTGCTGATGCAATTATAAGAAATCAAATTACAGTCGCTCCAAATCCCGCAAAAGAGTTTATTAGAGTTTCCGGTAAAGCAGGTGAATTTTATCAAATTTCAATTTTTAATAGTGCAGCAAAACACGTTGCGACAAAAGAATTTATCGGAGAAATAATTATAAATTCTTCGGAATATGCGAACGGAGTATATATTTATACTGTTAAGAATAAAGGTGCTATATGCAGCAGAGGGAAATTTATAAAAGAATAAATATTTTAATAAATTCTGTTCATTTCAAATTTCTCAGGAGCATGAAGAACCATCGGAAATTGTTCTACTTTTACGGAACTACTATCCAAACCAAACCCTTTTTCTTCAGATAAACTTAGTTTTTTAAGTAGGAAATAACTATTCATTACAATTTTTTCAAAGAAAGTCAAATCGCTATCATTTGATAAAAATTTCTCAGAGAGAACGAATTTAAAATCACCAATAATATTATTCTTGTTTAATGATTCGTATCGACTAGTTACATCAACTTCACCTTTTTGCACCATGTCTCGAATAACTTCTTTGAACATCAAATTAATTTTGGTAGGTTCTCTAAATCCTAGATTGAAATCAACTCTATACAAATCATCTTTAATTACTTCACTTACACGATATTCTCTTTTATATGGCTCACTTAAAATGTTTACGTGGACAAACCAATACATATCCGCACGCTTAGGTCTTTTTTGCAATATCGAATACATTACCTTTTCTTCAATTTCATCTGTTCTATTTGAATTCGTCATATAAATTAAATGCGTTGCGTATTTGGGGATAGATAAATCTACGCTTAACTCGGCGAGTACTTTTTTGTAGTTGTCAATCTTAACGATTTTTGTGTAGGCTTTACTGATTTTCTTTGCTAAGAACCATACGGTCATTATGCCAATTAAGGCGCAAGCAATAATCAGAGTTACGTAACCACCGTGAGGAAATTTATCTAAATTAGCGATTAGAAAGCTAATCTCAATACTTAAATAAAGCGCGATAATAGGAACAATTAAAAACATGGAAACCCGTTTCATTATCAGATAATAATTTAACAAAATAGTGGTCATTATCATACAAAGTACAATTGCTAAACCGTAGGCGGCTTCCATATTGCCTGATTCTTTAAAGTGAAGTACAATACCTACACAACCTATAAACAATAACCAGTTTATAGATGGAATGTATAATTGTCCTTTTAAATCAGTTGGGTACTTAATTTTAACTTTCGGCCAAAAGTTCAAACGCATAGCTTCGTTTATCAGCGTAAAAGATCCACTGATTAATGCCTGAGATGCTATTACTGCTGCCAGAGTAGCGATCACAATTCCGATAGGCTGGAACCAATTTTCCATTATCAGATAAAACGGATTTGCATTTTTCCCTCCTATATTCATTAAGGTATCTCCTTGATGTTTGATTAGATAAGCACCTTGACCAAAATAGTTTAAAACTAACGTTGTTTTAACAAATATCCAGCTAATGCGAATATTTTTTCTTCCGCAGTGCCCCATATCAGAATACAAAGCTTCTGCACCAGTCGTACACAAGAAGACAAAACCTAGGACGTAAAATCCATCGGGATGAATTTTTAATAAATGATAGGCATAATAAGGATTTAAGGCACGAAAAATATCAAGATTAGAAGTGATTTGAATGACCCCAAGAATACCAAGCATGCTAAACCAAATTAGCATCATAGGCGCAAAAAATTTACCTACTAATTTAGTGCCAAATTGTTGAATGGTAAATAATATGAATAGAATTCCAATTACGATTGGTACCGTGTTTATGTTAGGATAGAACGTTCGTATTCCCTCTACGGCTGACGAAACAGAAATTGGAGGTGTGATGATTCCATCGGCCAAAAGCGCGCTTCCCCCAATAATTGCTGGAACTATTAACCACTGGATTTTGGTTCGTTTAACCAAGGCGTACAAGGCAAATATACCGCCTTCACCATGATTGTCCGCGCTCAACGTGATGATTACGTATTTTAAAGTAGTTTGCAAAGTCAGTGTCCAGAAAATACACGACAAGCCACCCAAAATAATGTCTTCATTGATAACATGATCTAATCCGATTATGGCTTTCATTACATATAATGGAGAAGTTCCAATATCGCCATAAATAATTCCTAAAGTAATAAGTAATCCTGCAACACTAAGTTTGCTATGAAGTTGATTATTATGAGCACTCATAAAAAGATGTTAAAAAACGGTTACAAATGTACTATATTTTTAAATCAATTGGTTTTTTGCATTGTTAATTTTGACGAAGGCAGTAAAGAAGAGTTTCTTCGAAATAATCAGTCTCAAT
>Ga0105047_10015730_pt1 | contig 11906 bp, 9 predicted proteins | sample MAT04_FD_78384 | JGI IMG/M metagenome (GOLD analysis project Ga0105047, IMG submission 78384) | Freshwater microbial communities from Lake Fryxell liftoff mats and glacier meltwater in Antarctica - MAT-04 (megahit assembly) | ecosystem: Environmental > Aquatic > Freshwater > Ice > Liftoff... | reverse complement strand
TATAATTCGGCGTTATGCCTGACAACCCCAATCGTAAGATTCGTACCGCTAACTCAGTGGCATTGCTGGAGCGCAGGTTGACTGACTTTGAACGGGCCGATCCCCAGGATCCGCTTGAAGCGTTTGGTATTCACGACGAGTTGCAGCGACTCGAACGCAAGTGGATCGAGCAAATCGCAGCCGGATCGGACAGGCGACAGGCTGACGATCCGGCACGGATCGATGGGTGGTATCACCGGCTGCAACGGCAGCTTGAACGGCTCAATCGAAGCAAGGCACCGGATGCAGCCATGCGCCGGCTCATCAAGATGTCGCTTGATAAGGTGGTGCTGCGTCGGCGGATGAGCCACTGATCGCGCGTGCTACTTTTTGATGATGTCCAGCAACTCAATGTCAAAAACGAGCGTTGCGTTTGGCGGGATCGTCGGTGGGGAGCCTTGCACGCCATACCCGAGGTTCGGGGGGATGACCAGGGTCGCTTTTCCGCCGACCTTCATGAGTTGTAGGCCTTCGGTCCACCCGGGGATGACGCCTCGCAGGGGGAACTCCGCTGGCTGACCGCGATCGTGGCTGCTATCAAACTTCGTCCCGTCGATAAGCTTGCCAGTGTAGTGCACGCGTACCATGTCGCTGGCTGTTGGGTTTGCGCCGGAGCCTTCGGTGGTGGTTTGAATCTGCAGTCCTGATTTGGTTTCCACGACGCCTTCCTTCTGCTTGTTTTCTTTTCGATAAGCCAGACCCGATTTATCGGAGTCAGCACCCGCAACCGCCATCCTCGAGGCCATCTCCCGTTGCAATTCCTGCATGGCCGCCTGTAACTGCTCGTTGGAGAATCGTGACGGCGCACCCGCAATGGCATCGGCAAGCCCCTGCGCGAGCAGACCGGAATCGACCGGCAACCCCGTCTGTCGCATATCTTGCCCGATACGATACCCAATCCCGTAGCTCGCGGCCTCGGCGTTGCTCACCGGGCGCGTCGTGGGCGCGTTGGATCCTGCCGCAATGCCTTCATTCGTCGCTGCCGGCACGGCGGCTTCCTCGGCAAGGACCAATGTGGTGGCCAACGCACTCATCACACAAAACGCGATTGTTGTCATCTTCATACGATTTCACTCCTTGAAACTTCCACGGCAGGGGCTGGTCGGACCCTCTATGCATTGGTCCAACATCCACTCTACTAGACCGTATCGTAGCACGTTCGTTTGTGCCACCCTGTCGCCAAACCTTTGGGCGTTCAAGAATCCTGTTGAACTGCGGACGGCCCGTATTTATGATACGCGCGACATTTCCGTGGGAGTAGAGAGTCAGATCGCAACGCAGAAGTCGAAACGGGAAACCGAGTTTATTCGCGCTGTAATTTGTATGGGGCTCGTCAGGTCTACACATTGTCGGCTTGGCTAAAGGGATAATTCACGAGCGTTACGTCGTTATATGACGAAAAAGAAAGGCGAGAGTGTGAAGTTCGCTTTCGGTGCAGGAGACTGGCATCTGAGGGTCACCGATGCCAGCGATCCGCACGTGTCGTTTGAATTGATCTGATGGTCGCGCGTTGAGTGGGTACAACGTTCGGTCATCCCTCGGGCCCGCCAAAAGGCTTTGGTGGGCCCGATCATTTTTAACCCTTCTCAACAAGAGCGCCCGCCGACCGGTAAAATGACTGGTTCGACGCTTTTGCCGAGGAGGCCATGCTGCACCGTATCTTCCAATCGACTTTTTTTATCCTGTCTCTCGCCTTTGCCGCCATCGCACCGGGCGCTACGCTGCTGGAATCCTCGCTCGATTTCAAGAACGTCGACGCAGAGGCCACCAAACTGATTCGTAAACAGCGTGTGCAGACGATAGGGCCCAACGCCTTGCGCCTTCTCCTGGGCCTGACCAGCGATGGCAAGCAGGAGCGCGTGCGCTTTGACACCGCCGACGCCGAGCGATCCGAGCCGATGAAGTTCCTTTTGGTCTTCAAAGCACCCGTCCCGGTGGGATCGATTTTTTTCGGTGGATCATTCGAAAAGCTGTACCTGTTGAAAGGGGACGAAGCACCCGACGCAGACAAGATGGACGCCTGGCAGGAAGTCGACCGGCCGGCAGCGCAATCCGGGGCGACGCTGTTTACGCTCCCCCCGGGTACGCGGGCCCGGGCGCTGATGCTGACGGCTTCCACGGGCAGTTGGGAGACACATATCAACTTCATCCGACTGACGGCTGCCCGATATGCCAATGTCGTCCCCATCGCCCAGGCTTATGCGGACACCGAAGGCACGTCGTTCAGTCCGTTCGCGCCGCCTTTCACGTACTATGCCGATCGCATCACCAAGGGCATTGGCGAATGGCTGAACACTGCCAAAAACGCGCGGGGAAACATCCCGCGTCCGCCGGTGTCGGATATCGACCCGTCGTGGTATTTATTGACCTGGCGAGACAAACAGACGATTTCGGGACTCTGGATCGCAGATAACTTTGAGAAGGTTGAACTGCAATCCTATGCCGGGCCCGACGACTTCAACCCGCGCGAAGGCGTGGATAAGGAGTGGCGAAAGATTCGCTCGGCCGTCACGCTCCCCTCCCTCGGTGGTCGGCTGGTGCAGTTTGACTCCCTTCAGACCCGCGGGATTCGCATCACCACCACCAAGACGTCGCAAGGCCCAATCGCATCCATCACCGGGCTTCACGCATTTATCGAATTGAAGGATGCACCGCTTCCGAACCTGGCAACATCCCCGGACAAGCTCCTCCCTCCCATCAAAGTGCCGTATTCGTATCCGTTTGATGGCTTGGTAACGATGGTGATTGACGACGAAAAGGGTGTCCGCGTGCGGAACCTCTTTGCGCGCGAGGTGCTCAACCAGGGAGACAACCAAGCCGCCTGGGACCTGCGCGACAACGACGGCCGGACTGTCCCACTTGGGAAATACACCTGGAAGGCTTTGGCCCATCCGCCGCTCAAGCTCGAGTATGTCACCACCGTTTATCCGAACGTGCCCGTAAACTCACCGGAAAATGCACCCTGGCATACCAGCATGAACGGGAGTGGCGGATGGATGGGCGACCACACCGCCCCGCGCGCGGGCGCGGTTGCCGGCGACCTGGCGTTTCTCGGTTCTCCGGTTACCGAAAGCGGTGTGTCGATGGCGGTCACCGACCTCACCGGTAAGAAGCTCTGGGCAATCGCCAGCTTCGACGGATTCACCGGCGCGCAGAATCTCACTGCCGATGAGAAAACCGTCTGGGCGACAGCCAATGGCGGGAACCTCAAGGGGATGGAGGAGGCGACCGAGCTGATCTACCGCGTGGATTTGGTAACGCATGATTTCACGCGAATGAGCGTCCTCCCGCGCACCAACAACCGCGCGCGTGGGATTAAAGGCGTCGCGAATCACGACAACAAGGTGTACCTAGCGATCGGTGCCGAGGACGACTGGTTCGCCTCCGCCGCCAACGCCGCCGACGTCGTCCCCGAAGCCTGCTTTCCTCGGTATGCTCCGCGCCGGAACGAGCGCTTTCCGATGGAGATTGTCCCGGATCCGCGCTCCGATTTTCTGCGCCTGTTCCGTCTCATCGGCTCTCCTCCGGGCGAGGGGATCAAGGAGTCACTCAGCCAGCTGGAAACGACCAGCGGGAAGGCGTCGCGCCGGCATATCGTGCTGGCATTCAATCATCCCATCCCTGTAGGCTCGGCCATCTTCCCGGCTGCGCTGGGGGAGAACATGGTCGTGCGCTTGGCTGCGCTGAAGCCCGACGTGCCCGTGCCCGCCAACCCCGGGGATAACGACCTGTGGATTCCATTTGAAACGAATGGCGGAAACGGTTTCGATGTCGCGACCGCACCGAAGGATCTGATCACCCAGGCCATCCGCGTGAGCGTGGTCCGCGGGGAGGATGACATCTTTGGGCAGACCGACGAGAAAGCCGAATACGAAGCGTCGCTTGAAACTTCCGAGGGATTAAAAACCGACGATAAAAACGAGGAGATCGGCTTGGAAGGCACGGCCTGGTCGGCGAAGCTCGATGGTATGAAGCTGCTCTCCCGGCGTTTCGAGAACGTCGCGACGGCTGCGAAAATCGTCGTCAACAGCGGGAAGCCCAATGCCGACCGATCCTGGTCAGCTGAGCGCACCACGCCCGTCACGCCCGACGATCCAGCCATCTACGCGATGCTCTGGAACGAACCGCAAAAACTGCGCGGGCTCGCATTCGAAGAGATCGACGGCAAGCGCACCGAGATCGACGTCTGGACAGGCACCGGCCAGCCCGACATCAAAAAGGATGATGGCTGGAAAAATATCCACACGTTTCTTCAGCCCCGTCGGGCCTATCGATACTACGGCAATTCCGACGCGCGCTATCTGGATTCGTACATCAACTTCCCCGAGGAAGTCTCCACCTCAGCCGTGCGCCTGCGCATCTGCGAGCAGTGGCTTGATCGAGGCGATCTCAACGGCCCGCGCTTTGATGTGCGCGACCCCAAGCCCATCGATCCCCTGCGCGCACGCGTCATCGGTATCGCTGCCATGAAATACGTCGGTGGGGAAAGTTCGGCCGGACTTGATCCGCTGAAGTTCCAACGCATCGAAGTCATCGACGGAACCAGCGGCAAGGTTGAACACGAAGTAGCCGTCAGCAAGCCCGGGCCGCTCGTCGCGAGCAGCACCGGCGATCTGTTCTGCATCTCTGGCAAGAGCATCGTCAAGGTCGATCTGGCCGGGGGAAAACATCAGACGCTTTTGCCCGAGGGTGATTTGATTGACCCGCTGTCGATGGCGATCGACAGCAAGGGAAATCTGTATGTCTATGACAACGCGCCCGATCGCAAAAACGTGCGTGTGTACGATCCATCAGGCAAATACGTCCGATCCATCGGCGAAACAGGTGGATATCAGGAAGGCCCCTGGAACCCCAACCGCATGCAGGATGTGACTGCGCTGGCGGTCGATAAAACCGATCAGTTGTGGGTGGTCAGTCAGACGTATTGGCCCAAACGCGTCGCGATTTTTTCCACCGACGGAACCTGGAAGCGCGACTTCCTTGGCAACACGCCGTACGGCGGCGGGGGCTGCCTCGATTCCGGGGATAAACGCCGGTTGTTCTTTAACAATCTCGAATTTGAGATCGACTGGGAAACGGGTCTATCGCGATTGAAAAATCTCACTTGGCTTGGTAACAGCACGCCCGGAGAAGTCCCGATCTATATCGACGGCCGCTGCTACCTCGTCAGCCGAGGGGCGTCCAACCAAACCGCGCAGGGCGTCGCGTGCGTCTACGCATACGACAAGGATCGCCTGCGTCCCGTCGCCGCCATGGGCGACGCCGCTGCGTTCGCGCCTCTGCAATCAGGCCCCATCCAGCGCAAGCTCGCTGGCGAGCCGCTCATCGGCAAGCTCTTCGTCTGGTCCGATTTGAACTTCAACAAAACAGTCGATCCCGACGAGGTGACGTTCGCGCCTCAGCGCGGCCCTTCAGGCGACGGAGGCGACGTTCCGGGGTTGTTCGATCACAACCTGGGCATCACGTCCTACGGCCATCGCTGGGAAGTGACCAAGTTCACACCCGACGGAGTGCCCGTGTACGCGATGCGCGAAACCCCCACGCTTGCGCAGGTCGGCGGAACAGCCATCTGCCAGCTTGACGACAAAAGCGGGTACTTCGTCCAGGGAAATAAAAGCGACACCGGCGTTGTCGATGAAAACGGAAACTGGAAGTGGAAATATTACACTGAGCAATACACCACCCACGGCTATTCCGCCGCCAAACCCTATTGGCCGGGGCAACTGGTTGCGCAGTTTTACGCAGCCGGTCACTTCACCGCCCACGCCGGTGATCTAGGCGAGGCGTTCGCGTTCCACACCAACATGGGCAGCTACGATCTGATCACTGCCGACGGAATGGTCGCCGGTTGGATTTTCAACGATCAGCGCTTGCCCGGCAAACGCAACTGGTCGATGCAGGAACACAATCGTGGGATGGACATGTCGGATGTCACCATCGGGCAGGAACATTTTAGCAGCTACATGACGCGCACCAGCGACAACCGCTACTACGCCGTCGCCGGTCACAATCATGTCAGCCTCGTCGAAGTGCTTGGGCTGGATAAGTTCAAGCGTCTCACCGGTGAACTCGATGTATCGCCCGATGCGATTATCGCAACACAAGAATGGGAGACTAAACATCAGAAAGAAGTGAATTACGTGCGCGCGCCGGTCATCGATATGTACCGGTCGAAGGAACCTAAGAAACTCGACGGTAATCTTGAAGATTGGGACACTGCCTCGGCATCGCTCAATACAACGGGCGGCGATGCGCCCAACGCGACCTTCCGCGCGTCCTTCGATGATCAGTATCTCTATGTCGCCTGGGAAACCCACAACATGGGGCCTCTCGCGAACACCGGCGAGCAGTGGGACCGCTTATTTAAGACCGGCGGATCGGTTGATGTGCAGATCAGCGTGGACGGGAAATCTGATCCAAAACGCAAGGCCCCTGTGCAGGGGGACAAGCGCATCCTCATCACCGATGTGAAGGGACGCGCAACAGCCGTGCTGTACGATGCGGTGGTGACCGGCACACCCGTCGACAAGAAATGGGAAGCGGTCTCGCCCATAGGGAAAGTAAGTTTTGACGTTGTCAAAAAGCTCGACGATGCGCTGGTATCCATCAACGGCGGAGCAGGGAAAGGCTACATCGTCGAGGCAGCCATCCCGCTGGCATCGATCGGATTCAGTCCGAAAGATGGAGACCGCATCAAGCTCGATTGGGGCATCTTGGAGACCGACCCGTCGGGCAATGCAGTCATGCGCAGAACCTACTGGAGCAACAAAGCCACCGGCATCGTCGCCGACGTGCCCAGCGAGGCGCGCCTCGTCCCCGAGCTCTGGGGCACAGCCCTCATTCACGACCGCTCTCGCCGAGACTTCGCCGAAATGACCGGTTCCGACGACAAAATTAAGGAAGACGACGACGGCGACATGGGAAAAATGCTGAAAGAGTTCAAGAGCGACCTAGAGGAGGACCTGAAGGAGTAAGCGCAACAGCGCCACCTTTTTTCGGGCATCTAATAACCGGGACAGGTCCAATTATTTCGGTTTGACCTGATTCCGACCGGATCCTTTTGGTCGGCCCGGCGGGCGCAGCGGGGGCAGGCGTAGCTTCTTCTCCATCGCCGACGTCCACTCTGCCGAGCCCAAGGGGCGACTGCGTTGTAACGACGCTACGACGGCCTCTTCCTCGCTACTTGCCTGTGGCTGGTTGACGCGCTTGGCCCAATCCGCGGGCCGGACTATGGGCCATTTAGCGAGGGGAACTTCTGGCACACGTTCATCCGGCTGGGCGTGCAGCTGGCCAAGGCTCGACCATCGCCACTTCTCTGCGCGTCGGACGAGCTTGGCCCGGAGCGGGTTGCGCTCCACATATCGCAACAGCGTCAACAGATAGGCGTCAGTCTGAACTGGAAACGACTTGTATCGCCCCTGGTAGATGCTCCCCCACCCGACGCGCTGCCTATATTCCACCCAGCGACGGACATGCGTGACGGTCAGCTTCTGCATGAACTGCGACAGCTGCCCATCCTTCGTGGGCCAGAGAATCAGATGCCAATGGTTCCTCATTAAACAGAATCCGAGGATGCGGATCGGCTCTTGCTCATGCACATCCACCAGCGTCCGAATGAACGCGGCATAATCATTGGGATCTTCAAACAAGTCCTGCCCACGGGCGCTTCGATTGAGGACATGATAGATAACGCCGCCAGGAGATGAACGTGCGATGCGAGGCATATCGAAATCTTAAAATCTCAAGGGCCATTGTCAATAACCGGGACTGTCCCGGTTATTGGTCGGCCTCAAAAACCGGGACAGTCCCGGTTTTCGGGACTTTTCTTATTGCTGGATTCTGCTGGTGTGGCGGCGTGATTGGGTTAGGACAGGCCGACAATATTTTGGGGGCATTCGGGTGCGAATATTTTCAGGACGGAGAGTGGCTTATGCGTGTGGCTCAGCTTTGGTCAGCCTTGGTGATGTCTGTCGCAATGTTGACTGTGGGATGTGGTGGCGGCGATTCCAAGGACCTGGGGAAGTCGTTTTTGCAGTTGTTGGATGACACGACGGCGGTGCTCAAGGAGATCAAGGATGAGCCGACTGCCCGGGCTGCCGAGCCAAAACTCAAGGCGCTTTCGGATCGGAAGAAGGGGCTCGATATTGAAGCGAAGGCAACCAAATTGTCCAAGAGCGAAATGGATGCGTCCGACAAGAAATATGCCGGCCCCATGGAGGAAGCTGCCAACCGCCTGCGCGCGGAAATGACGCGCATCATGGAGACCTCACCCGAGGCCGCTGCCATCGTCGCCAATGTCATGGAGCCTGGATGATCCTCGCGCGACGGCGCTTTAACCCCCCATATTGCGCCCGCGCATCACGACAGTCCCAGCACATCCGCGAGCGTGTATCGACCGGGCTTTTGCGTGGCCAGCCATTTGGCAGCGCGAAGCGCGCCATGGGCGAAAGTGTCCCGGTTGGTGGCGACGTGCGTCAGCTCCAGCCGTTCTCCCAACGCTGCGAAGTATGCGGTGTGCTTCCCGATTTCATCCCCGATGCGCAACGCGTGGAGGCCGATCTCGCCAGGTCTTCGCACGACATCGTCCCCATGTCGATCGTAGACCAGCGCGTCCTTCCCCTTGCCCGTCGCTTTTAGGATCGCCTCGGCGATGCCCATGGCTGTTCCGCTTGGCGCGTCTTTTTTGTAGCGATGATGCCCCTCGACAATCTCAATGTCGTATGCGTCACCCAATGTCTTGGCGACCTCGCCCGCCAGCTTGAACAGCAGATTTACGCCGAGGCTCATATTGGGCGATTGCAGGATGGGAATTATTTCGGCGGCCCGGTCGATGGCAGCATGATCCTGGTCCTGCAGACCGGTCGTGCCCACCACCATGGCGATGCCCCGATCACGACAGACCTTCAGCCAGTGGCGCATCCCCGCTGGCACGGTGAAGTCGATCAGCACCTGGGGCGTCGGTCGCAAATCAACGGTGATGGGAAGGTTGATATTTCCGATGCCCGCGATCTCCCCCGCGTCGCGCGCGAGGGCAGGCGAATCGCCTCGCTCGATCGCGCAAAGGGGCGACAGCTCCGTATCCTGCGTCGCCAGCGCCACCAACCGCTGACCCATCCGGCCCGCCGACCCCGTGATTGCGATTGTCGTCATGTATTTCAGAGTACGACTCCGCGCGTCAGACTTCAACGACAGCCTTGCCTCACGACGAACATCGCACGCAATCCTAATCAAACCCTGGAAGCGGTATGGCATTCGTGAGTGCCCCGTATGGCCAAAGCTGTTGTCTATCGCAAAATACCTTGACACGGCGTCGATTCAGTCTAATATCAGTCCCGATTGGATATAAACTGAATGATTGCTGAACGACAAAAGGTAAATATGTTGGATGAGCGACCCACACCCCGTGCAAGTCCCAAACAAAAGGTGATTCTGGATCATTTGCGGCGATCCATTATTGAGGGGAAGTACCCCCCCGGGGCACGCCTCCCCACCCGGGAAGAGCTAAAGACCTACTTCGACGTCAGCTCACTGACCGTACAACTGGCATTGGACCAGCTGGTGCGCGACCGTTTCGTACATGCTCGACCTCGGTTGGGTACCTTTGTTGTCGACCATCCCCCGCACCTCAGCAATTATGGGATCGTTTTCCCAACTGATCCCGCCAACAAAAACGAATGGCGAAACTTCTACACCGCGCTCTCTCAGACCGCGACGGTTTTGCAGAATCGCCAGCCGGTGCGCACCCCTACCTATTACAACATCAACGGACGCGCCGGTGGGGATGATTACCACACGCTGGTCGCAGACCTGGCCGCCCATCGGCTGGCAGGGCTCGTTTTCGGACATGATCCATCCAACCTGCGCGGGACGCCCGTCCTGGAGCGCCCCGATGTCCCCCGCGTTGCTGTCATGACCGGCGGAGTGCAGGCTCGGCCCGACATCCTCACGATTGATCTGGACTTCGCTTCGTTCTTCGAACGAGCGCTCGATTTCCTCGCAGCCAAAAAACGCTCGCGCGTCGGGATCATCACCACGCCTCATCTGCATGAACAGTTTGGACACCAGATCGAAGGCTGGGTCGCTGCCCGCGGAATGACCAGCTGGCCACACTGGACACAACGTGTCAGCCTGCACGAACCCGTGTCCGCCCGCGATGTCACTCATCTGATGATGCATGCGGGGCAGGTCGAGCACATCGACGCGCTGATTCTGGTGGATGATGCGTTTGTCGAGCACGCATCGACAGGACTTCTTGCTGCTGCCATTCGCGTGCCGGACGATCTGGATGTTGTCGCACACTGTATTTTCCCCGGGCCGATGAGTGCAGGCCTGCCGGTGACACGTCTCGGTCACGATGCCGGTCGCATTTTGCAAACGGCCATCGAGTTGATCGCCGCCAAGCTCGCCGGCGACGAAGCCGAGGCTCCGCCTATCACCAAGTTGCCTGCTCGATTTGCAGACGAACTCTGATCTTTTTTATGAAACTTTGCATCAGCACATACAGCTTGTGGGGATGGTGCGCCCAGCGTCGCGCGTCAATGGATAAGGCGCTGACCTTCATCGCCTCGCTTGGTGTTGATGGCGTTGAGTTTGTCGCGCGAGATCAGGATCAAGGCGATAACCCGCTCGCATGGGCTGCACGGATGCGAAAGCGTTGCGACGCCTTGAAGCTGAAGATCGCAGGCTATTGCGTCGGTGCCGAACTACTCAGCAACCCTGCGGATCAAAAATCTGTTGTGGCAAAGTTGAAGCGCGACGTCGATGTCGCCTGCGCGCTGGGGACGGATCGCCTCAGGCACGATGTCACGCACGGGCCGCACAAGGGGGAATCATTCACCCAGGTGCTGCGCGCTGTCGTCCCTGCCATCCGTGAAGTTGCTGATCATGCAGCCGGATGTGGCGTCGTCACATCTCTGGAGAATCACGGGTTTTATCTGCAGACTGCCGAACGCGTGGAGAAGCTCATCCGAGCCGTGGACCGTAAAAACTTCGGCCTTACGCTCGACCTCGGAAACTTCCTCTGCCTGAATCAGGACCCCACCGCCGCCACGCGCCAACTCGCCAGGCATGCGGTAATGGTTCACGCCAAAGACTTTCACGTTCGCAATAAAAAAGCGATCCCCTCCACAGGCTGGTTCGCCACCCCGACCCCCATCGCCCTACGCGGCGCGATCCTCGGACATGGCACGCTCGATCTCCCCGCCCAGTTCCGCATCCTGAAAAAAGCCGGATACGCCGGATGGGTGTCCATTGAATTCGAAGGCATGGAACCCCCCGAGCAAGGCCTGTCGCTCGGAGTCGACTACGCAAGAAGCCTCATGAAAAGCTGACCCCGCGACCGCATCGGTTGTGATTGTAATACGATCGATATTTCAAAACACGCACCAGCCTTCGACGCGTTCATCTCGGCGTCCATGAAATGTTCCACGTGGAACATTCGCGCGACAGGTCCCTCGTCACGCCGCAGCATAAGCTGCTGATCCACGGGAACCCACCGCTTTCCAACGATCCGGCAACAAATTGGCTTCGTTTCGTTTGCCGCATATATGGCTCCCTTCCCTTCGGGTCGATGTCGATTCCCTCGAACTCGCAACCTCCCCCTTTTATACAGCCGATGTTGTGCCGCGAGCGCCGACAGCGCGCACCAGATATTCGTCAGCCGAGCACCGACAACACCTTGCATCCATAAAGTTCTTGAGATTGCTGTAACCCCAGTTGCGCTTGCGAGCTCACTTTCACACAACGCCGATCTTTTAGGGAAATATGTCGTTTGCCAACAACGACAAACAGGCAGGCCCCGGGCGTAAGCACCGACGCATTGAACATGTAGCTGCGCGGAGCGCCCCAGCCTACATCATCATTGAACC